>Ga0210402_10004806_pt1 | contig 12227 bp, 10 predicted proteins | sample IncBWC7MmetaG_FD_161055 | JGI IMG/M metagenome (GOLD analysis project Ga0210402, IMG submission 161055) | Forest soil microbial communities from Barre Woods Harvard Forest LTER site, Petersham, Massachusetts, United States - Inc-BW-C-7-M | ecosystem: Environmental > Terrestrial > Soil >...
GACAGCGGACGTGGGGCGCAAGAAGCTTGATTCTGCCGCTGAGAAGCTGAAGGCGATCAATCCGTTCTTGAACATCCGCAAGTTTGAAACCAAGTTAAGCAGCGAGAATGCACTCGAACTGTTTCGCGATTTCGACATTATTGCCGATGGCACAGACAACTTCCCCACCCGCTATCTGGTGAACGACGCCTGCGTGCTCACCGGCAAGCCGAATGTGTATGGTTCGATTTTCCGCTTCGAAGGACAAGCCAGCGTGTTCGCAGCGGCAGACGGCCCCTGCTACCGGTGCTTGTATTCCGAACCGCCGCCGCCGGGGCTGGTTCCATCCTGTGCCGAAGGCGGAGTGCTCGGCATTTTGCCGGGACTGGTCGGTGTGATTCAGGCGACCGAAGTCATCAAACTAATCCTGGGCAAGGGTGACCCACTCATTGGGCGGCTGTTGTTGGTCGACGCCCTAGGCATGAAATTCCGCGAGCTTAAGCTGCGCAAGAATCCTGACTGTCCCGCGTGCGGGACCCACCGCACCATCACAAAACTGATAGACTACAACGAGTTTTGTGGAATTCGCGGTGAAGAGAGAAGCCAGGAGAAACCAGTGGAAGCAGGCGTTCCGGAAATGCAAGTCGAAGAGCTCAAGCGGCGGCTGGACGCGGGCGACGATCTTTTCGTGCTCGACGTTCGCGAGCCCCACGAGTATCAAATCTGCAACATCAGCGGCCACCTAATCCCGCTGGGTGATTTGCCCAATCGCGTGCACGAGCTTGATTCCAGCCGAGAAATCGTGGCTCATTGCCGCTCTGGCGTGCGCAGCGCGAAGGCAGCAGCTTTCCTCCAACAGGCGGGGTTCAAAAAGGTACACAATCTCGCTGGCGGGATACTGGCCTGGGCGGATCGCGTGGATCCCAGAATGCCAAAGTATTGAAGAAACCCCGCGGGGTACGCTCTTGTCCGGCTTAAGGCCGACTTTTCGGACACCGACGACCGTAACTATGCCCTCCTCCCGAGCGATGCAACAATAGATGCTTCTCCCTCATGTTCAGTCCCTGGAGGAAAGATGCGATCTATTGTCAAGTTTGCGGTTCTATCGCTGTTGCTGATTCCCGCGGCGGCTCAAACATCCTCTTCTGATACGCAGAAGGCACGCGTATTCATCACTGACAGCCAGTCCTGGCAAGTGACCGGCAACAGCGGTGGCTCCAAGGATGGCTTTGCGGGTCATACTAGCGGCGGTGCTCGTCCGCAAACCGCGGAAATCATCAAGACCTTCGGCGAACGCTGCTCTCAAGTGGTCGTCAACAATAAACAGGACAAAGCCGATTACGTCGTCGTGCTCGACCACGAAGGTGGGAAAAGTATTCTTGCGCACGACAACAAAGTAGCGGTTTTCAATAGCGATGGAGATGCCATCGTCAGCCACTCTACGCGCTCTCTGGGCACATCTGTGAAGGATGCGTGCGAAGCCATTGGGAAGGATTGGCCATCACGAGTTGGCAAAGTTGCCGCCCAGAGGCAAGCACCCCAACTGGTTACTGTAAGCGACAAGTCGACACCGTCGGTTGGGAGCAAGATCGAGGTCGCTTCGGCTCCCGCGAATGCGGACATTATGTTGGATGGCAGCTTTGTGGGCAATACGCCGTCCGAAATTGATGTGACGCCGGGTGATCACACACTTACGGTCAGCAAGTCTGGCTTTAAACCGTGGGAGAGAAAGTTCAAAGCGACCGGCGGGAGCGTGAACATTAACGCCGAGCTCGAGTCTCAGGGCAAATAGGATACCTCGCGACAGCCGGGCCGGGCTTATATGCCGCGCCCGGTTTTATTCGCTGTGATCAGAGTCCTTGCTTTTTTGCCAATTTCGTAGATAATTGCGCGTTCCTCCTTCCCCCAAAAAGGAGGCTACATGTTGTCTTCGTCTCGCATCGTGCGCTTCGGCGCGCTGGTGTGTCTGCTGGTCTTCTCATCTGCCTTTGCGGCGGAGAATGCTCCTACGCCCATTCCCAACTCCGATTTCACATATCAGCAGCAGCGCAACATCGGACTCAGCAGCGAGGCTTTCGCTCTTAAAGACTTCACCCTAAGGCGCGACGCCGCTACCTTTCACTTGCGGTCCGGGACCGTTTGTTTCGTAACACCGGTGCAGGGCAAAGTAACCGGAGCGGTGTTTGTGGGCGACGGAAATATGATTCTTGATCCGCCACTGCCCATTGAACGGAGTAGTCTCAAGCTCCTGACTAAAGAGGACGACTTCAGCGAGAACTTCAGTCACTTGGTCATGCGTTTTTCCGACGCAACCTATGATGAGATCAAGAAGGCGGCGACCGCGGCTTCCGGGGGATGCGATCCAAGCCTGCTGCCGGACAGTCAGAAGGTAACGCGCAAGAAAGTGCACTTCAACCTCGATGCCCGCATTCTCCAGGATCTGCTTGGGTCAGGACCGGGCGGATTATTCGTGGCGTTCGTGCATGGCAAGAGGTACGACGGCGAGGAAATCTTCTCTATCGACCCGCAAGGAGGCTCGCCACTGATTATGCCGGTTGCTCCCGAAGAAGAGCAGTTCGTCACTTACGACGACACTAAATTCGGGGTGTGGGCCAGCTTCCATTTGTCCCCCGAGTATAAGAACGGCACTGCCACCGGCTCGCAAAAAAACTCGGCCATTCACATCGAGCACCAGATACTGGACACGACCATCGATAAAAACGCCAACCTAACCGGCAAGGCCACGACTACGTTCGTTTCGCAGGTCCAGGGTCTTCGCGTGGCCCCGTTCAACCTTTTCCCCAGCCTCCGAGTGCAGAGCGTCATCGCAGAAAGTGGGCAGGCGCTGACTTTTATCCAGGAGGACAAGAAGGACGACCCTGACTTCGCCGTTATTCTTCCCAAGGCGCTTGCCCTAGGGGAGAAGTTCACTATCACCACCAACTACAGCGGCAAGGATGCAGTCCGCAACGAAGGCAATGGGAACTACTTTCCCATTGCGCGTGAAAACTGGTACCCGAACAACCCGACATTCTCACTGGGGGAATACTCAGCCTACGACATGACCTTCCGCATTCCGAAAGGCATGAAGATTGCTGCGACAGGAGTTTTGTTGAGCGAGAGCAACGATCATGACCAGAACGTCACGGTCTGGAAGAGCGAAGTTCCCCAGACTGTAGCCGGCTTCAACTTCGGCAAATTCAAGATGCTGGAGGTGAAGTTGACGAAGCCCGAGTATCTCGTCCAATCGTACGCAAACGAAGATCCGCCCGATTGGGTTAAGGGCACACAGCACGCCGCCGCCGGCGACGCTCTGGAGAATGGGTCTCTCATGGTCGCGCGGGCACGCCCCGAAGTTGCGCTTGGCAACATGGGGACCACTGGCCTCGAAAAGAAAGCCCTTGCCGATGGTGAGATTTCCATCGAACTCTACACTGACTACTTCGGTCCCATTCCCTTCAAACGCCTCGCCATGACCCAGCAGACGGCGTGTAACTTCGGACAATCGTGGCCCAGCCTGGTCTGGCTGCCCCTTTGCGCATTCTTTGATGGCACTGTGCGCCATGGGCTGGGGTTGGACTTCGGCGACCGGGGCTACTGGAAGACGGTCGCCCCCCATGAAGTCGCTCATCAATGGTGGGGACACGAGGTCGGTTTCAATTCGTATCGCGACCAGTGGATGAGCGAGGGCTTTGCCGACATGTCTGCCTCGCTTTTCATCCAGTCGGTCGAGAAGAATCCGAAGAAGTTTATCGAATTCTGGGATGACGAGCGTTACCTCCTGACCCAACGCGACAAAGAAGGGTTTCGCGCCATTGACGCCGGCCCCGTCACCATGGGTTATCGGATGAGTAATTCGCGCACAGGCACGCATCTCACCCGTGATCTCATTTATCCGAAAGGGGCCTACATTCTGCACATGGTGCGCATGATGATGTGGGACCGCAAGACTGGCGACCAGAATTTTAAAGAGACCATGCAGGACTTCGTGAAAACCTACGCTGGCCGCGCCGCCACTACCGAGGATTTTAAAGCAATGGTGGAAAAGCATATGACACCGGAAATGGCTGCGTGTGGCGGCGGAAAGATGGATTGGTTTTTCGATGAATACGTTTACGGGACGGCGCTGCCCAGCTACAGCGTCCAATCTTCCTTCGACAACGACCCCAGCGGCGACGTGGCATTCAGCTTAACGCTAACCCAGTCGAACGTGAACGAACATTTCCGTATGCTGGTACCGATTTATCTCGAAATGGCGGACGGGCGCACGCTATTTCTGGGTCGCGCTCGTTTATTGGGAAACACCACGTTGGAGCAAAAGATCCCGCTGCATGGCCTAAAGGAAAAGCCGCGCCGTGCCGTGGTTAATTACCTAGATGATGTGTTGTCTTCAGCGAAGTAGTGCACGAACCTCTCGCTTGAAAGTGATGGCGAATCATGATTATGAGAAAAAAGCGGGGAGCTCAAGGCTCCCCGCTTCTCGCAGGAGGTCAGCTCTACTTGCTGCTACCGCTACCATTCATGCTGGCTGTCTCGGTGCCAATGGCCAGCGCATACGTCTTTCCGCTGAAGTGAATTTCAGCGAGTGACTTGCTGCCGTCGTCATTGTTCCGCACTACGGCGGCGTCTCTGCTTGGTCTTTGGCTCAGATCAATCAGCCGGGCAGGCGTAGTCGCAATGACCTTATTGCCCTTCAAAATATTCACTTCCACATTGGGGCCGTTGCCGTCCCACTTCACGGAGTAATCCCCCGCGGGGAGTTGCTTCCCGCTTACAGTGACGGGATCCATAAGCTCCATCGAGCCCTTGTTAGCAGCACTTGCAAATACGCTTGTCGCCAGCAGCAAGGCCAGCCCGACCAGCAGACTCTTGAAAATACTTCGAGATTTCATGAGACTCCTTTTTCTTTCCCGATATACGTCGGGAATCGTTTCTGGGCGGCGTGGACCTCGTCCTTTCACGAAAAACTTGCGTTTTGCCGCGAAAGCCTTACAATGCTGCCGCGGGGTTAAGAAGAAAGCGCGTGGCCGCAAGGCCGCGAGCTCTCTGCTGCAGGGGGCTGCACTCATCTGGGCCGCCAAACCGAGAATGAGCCAGTCCCTTAACCCCTGAAATTGTTTCCCGAAAGCCGGTCGGCTGGTTTATCGCCCGACTTTCATCCTCTTTTCTCCAATACGTTCTTGCATGCCTGGAAGTTCCATTGCGCCTCAACCCGCAATTACTCACTTGGACGCGTCATCAGCAGTGTCGTTAGCAATGGCAGGCTACGCACCGGGTACAACATTTGTTGGCTTTGTCTATCGCGCATAATTTTTTACGAATGTTCACAAAACATTCACACTCGCTCGATAGTCAAGGCGATGGTTGCACGCGGGTTTCCAACCGAAGAAGCAAGAATCTACTGATTACAAGCGAGGCGCAGCGGGGACCGACTACTGACGTGTCCGGTAATGGATTTCTTGCGTTCGGAAGCGAACAACCGCCATTGCCTGGGATTCAGTTCGCTGGATCAACGTGATTTTAGGAATCACCCCAACGGACTACTTGTTGGAGTTGACTGCCAAACTGTCGCGCGAGACTGGCTTCCCGTGAACCCAAACTGTGACGATCGTGTCGTACGCATCCAGGCTTTCCAGCGGCGATTTTTCAAGCAAGACGAGATCGGCAATTTTACCGGGCTCGATTGTTCCGAGTTGCGAATCGATTTTGAACTTCCGTGCGTTACTGATCGTGGCGGCTTTGAAAATCTGCGTGAGAGACAGCCCGGCCTTTTGAAGTTGCTGCATCTCCAAATATCCGTTTGAGCCAGGAAGATTTCCGTAGGTCGGACTCGAAGGCGTGTCCGTGCCAAACACGAAATCCGCATCTTTGCTGGCCAAGTAAGCAACCACCTGGCGAACCCGGCGCAGAGGGCCCCGCTCGTACATTTCGAGCATGGCTGCGTCCGGCGTTTCATCATCATCTAATTCTTTCTTAAACCACTTACCTGCGGGAGAGTTAAACCACTCCAGCATCTCCTTAGGAATGACCTTCGGAATGGCCTCTATCTTCAGATATTCGGGATCAAAATACGCGCGCAGACCTTGCATGACCTGAATCGTAGGTTGATAGCCAATTTTCTTTTCCACGATTTGATCGAGGAGAGTCTTGATCTCTTGCGGTAGCTCCGTTTTGCCGTCGAGATCTCCCCAGTTCCACATTCCATGCGCGATAACGTCAACATTTCCTGCGACCGCAAATTTTTGGGCTTCAAACGAGTTGGCATGCATCATGAGCACCAAGTCAGCCTGAGTTGCAGACTTGCGGATGTCTGCCAGGACATCAGGGCCTATCACAGGCAAGTTCCTGTCTTGCGCAAAGCCGCGCTCGAAATAACTCTTGACGCAAATCCCGCCGGAAGCTTTGACCCGCGCTACGTCCATAGCCGGAGTGTGATCTTCCGGCTTGTATTCGGACGGAATGCTGGAGGCTTGCTTAGGGTCGTAGATGAAATTCGGAAAGAATTTGAATCGCGCTGTGGGAGGCAAGAACGACATCGGGTACCCATTGGCAAAAGGCAATGATTCGCCACAGTCGTATAAATCCGGATGCAGAGGGGCCTCCCTGAAGTGCTCCAATACTTTGTGATCGACCACTGCCAAATCCACAACCGCCGTGTAGCCGTAGTAGAGGTAGGAAAGTGGGAGTTGCCTGAAGTACTCCTTGATCATTCCTGGCTTACTATCGGCCTGCTCATAGCTCATCCCGGGAACAGAAGCGAGGTGGACATGAGAGTCGATGAGACCTGGAATAAGAAACTGTCCTTTTCCAGAAACCACTGTTGCCCCGACCGGCTTCGGTGTACCGGCTTTTCGCTCGACGCTAACGATGCGGCCGTCTTCGATTAGCACGTTGCCCTTCTCGATATGGTCGAGGTTCTCTGGCGAAACGATGGTCACGTCAGTGATCAAGGTTCGGCTGGCCGCTGGGGTCGAAGGGGAATCCACAATAGCCAGGAAGGCGAAAAGCGACGCAAATACAATGGCGAATATTTTCATCTTATTTCTCCTATCCTCCGAACCAGGCATCAGCAAGCGACCTCGCACTACCTCAAGGTCGACTGAGTAGCACAATAGCACGATTAAGTATACGGTGTATACAAGGTTCCTTGGTATACACTGTACACGTGTCTAGTAGACCCATTGCTGAAAGAATCGCCGCCGCTGCCTGGCGCCTCTTGGAGCAAGGGGGTGCCGAGGCAGTGACGATGCGCCGGGTGGCAAAGGCCGTCGGCATCACGCCCATGGCGATCTATCGCCACTACCCGGACCGGGCGGCTCTCTTGAACGCTTTGGCGGACAAGGGTTTCAAGGAGTTGGCTACCCGGCTCACGGGCAAGCGCTTTCCCGGCAACATTGAGGAGCGGCTCACGAAGATGCTGGAAATCTACCTGGAGCACGCCCTCTGGAATCCGCGACTGTTCGAACTTATGTTCCTCAAGCCGCGCGAAGGCGCTCGCCGTTACCCGTCGGACTTCAAGGCCGGTCACTCCCCCACGGCCAGCCTGATAGTCCACCTGGTGGAGGAAGGCATGGAAAGCGGCTATTTCCGGAAGGATGATGCTTGGGAGATCGTCTTCGAGATGGGCGCTCTGTCCCACGGCCTCATCATGCTCTACTTGGGTGGACGCATGGATGTGACTCCAGCCCGCTTCAGCGCTCTCTACCGGCGCTCCATCAACAGATACATCCATGGAATCTGCAGCTAACTACCGGCGAAGGGGAGCAGCTTGTGCTGGCGGCCGCCCCACGTCGTTTCGGCGACGGCTTAAACATGGCGGCCAGATAATCTCGCCTTACGCGATCTTCAAAACTACCTTTCCAAAGTTTTTTCCTTCCGACAGTAATCGGTACGCCTCGACAGCACGCTCCATCGGCAGGACGTGCCCGATGACCGGATGCAAGTGGCCTTGCGAGGTCCATGCCGAGAGTTGTTGCCAGGCTTGATTCATCAATTCCTGCTTAGCTGAAAGATATGTCAACCAAAGTCCGTGGACGCTAGCGCCTTTGGCATAGAGAAGTCTCGTATCCAGTTCCGACTTGTGGCCGGTCGCGCTCCCGTACACGATCACGTGGCCAAAATCCCGCAGGCAGCGAACGCTTTTCGCGGTATGCTCGCCGCCCAACATCTCAAATACCGCGTCCACGCCTTCGGCCTTGGTCAGATCCCGGATCGCATCCTCGTAGTCGCGCTGCTTGTAGTTGATCCCGTGTTGCAAGCCAAGCTCTTTCACTCGCGCCAGCTTCTCCTCCGACGAAGATCTGCCGTACATTTCCACGCCCAGCAATTTTCCGATCTGCACCGCAGCCGTTCCCACCCCGCCAGCGACTGCATGAATCAGAATTCTGGGAACCGAGCCGGGCGCTGCTGGCTTCGCCGTATCGATCAATCCCGCCTTCCAGTAGGCAAAGTACGCCGTAAAGTAATTCACCGGGAAGGCCGCTCCCTCCTCCGCGGTCCAGTTCGCGGGAACCGGCCACAACAACTCCGCGCGAGCTGCGGCGCGCTCAGCGAACGCTCCCCACTGCGCGTATCCCATAACTTGCCGGCCGTCGCTCTCCCTTGCGCCACAGAACTCACGGCCGGCTACCAAGGGAGGTTTCGGCGTCCCCGGATACCCGCCCTGTGCGCTCATCACATCGGCGAAGTTCAACCCGCCAGCCTGCACCCGAACCAGTTCGTACCCCGCGTCGGGCACGGGATCTAGGACATCTCGCACCTCGAGCGCATCCGGCCCACCTAAGCGACTGATGACAATAGCTTTCATAAGTGAAAGTCTATCAGTCGCCGCTTATCTATCTGCGATCCTTCCCGAGTATCACAGTGCCGTGTGACCTGCGTAATCTCGCAAGCTTCTCCGCGGGTATATACTTCCACTGGAATATCTGTAGGGATGCCCTGTCTGATTTCTGGACGGGGGCGGAGCGCTGTTTCATAACCGTTTTATTCATAGGCTCCGCATTTAGATCATCGGGCGCGATAGATGGGTGGGTTCGGCGGCCGGTGCGGGGCTCTACTTGAAATTAGGCACGTGGGTCCCGAGGAGGTCCATTCCGTGGACTTAATATTTGTTCGTCTATTATTTATCGTTTTTGTCGCTCTTACTTGTTACAAGCTTCAGCCCTTCGACCTTCCTGCGAATATGGATGCCGGGGTCGGAGCGCTGCTCGGCGTTGCCATTGTCATCTTCGAGTGGCGGCTTCGTCTGGTCAGTTTGAAGCGCCTTATCGGAGCTGCGATCGGCAGTGTGCTCGGAATTTTTGGCGCTTACCTTTTCGCTCTGGTGATCCGCAACAGCATCGTCCCAGGACACACCCAGAGCTTCCTGCAGATCATGGTCATGCTTTTGATGGCGTACGTTGGTCTGATCGTGGGCGCGAACAAGGGCGATCTGCTCAATCTGGCGGCGCTCGGCGGGATTTTTGGCGGCGAGAAGCAATCCAGGAAGAGCTACAAGATTCTGGACACCAGCGTCATTATCGATGGGCGGATTGCTGACATCGCCGAAACCGGCTTCCTGGACGGAGTTATCGTGACTCCACAATTTGTGTTGCGCGAACTGCAACTGGTAGCCGATTCCGCCGACTCGCTCAAGCGCAATCGTGGGCGTCGTGGGCTCGATATTCTTCAGCGTTTGCAGAAGATGGCATCCGTGCAAATTCAGATTGTCGAGGACGACTTTCCCGCCGTCCGAGAGGTTGATTTGAAACTGATTGAACTGGCCAAGCTCTACGAAGGCAAAATTATTACTAACGACTTCAATCTTAATAAAGTGGCGCAACTACAAGGCGTCGCTGTCTTGAACATCAATGAGCTGGCAAACTCCCTGAAGCCGATCGTCCTACCGGGCGAAACCATGAAGGTGTTCATCCTGAAAGAAGGCAAGGAATACAACCAGGGCGTCGCCTACCTGGACGACGGCACTATGGTCGTAGTGGACAACGCGCGAAAGATGATCGGCAAGACCATCGACATTTCTGTCACGTCGGTGCTGCAGACCACGGCGGGAAAAATGATCTTCGGCAAGTGGGATGAGCGCGCCATGGCCCGCACGGAGCCACGCCCCGCAGTGGTTGTAACGACGACGGCTACGATCCCGAATGGAGAGCCCAAAAAGACCGCGCCACTGGTCGTCGAGCGGCCGGTGGAGTGAGGCGACTCCTTCTACGCCCTCGGCATTGGTAGGTAAATCGTCTGTGGTCGGCGGTTATCGTGGAGAATTGGTCGAACTCAGTTTGATAGTTTTGCCGTTGAGAATACCAGCGATGTTCGCCCGTTGACCTGCCAGCCCATCCAGCTTGCTTTCGCTTCCTACTAGTAGGTAGCGTTTGTTTCCCTGGACGAGCACGTACCTGGAACCGTTCCGCACGCACATCTTCGTGCACTCCGAGGAATTCATGCCGGAATCCATTTCATGCCTTGCGCCGCAATGGTCATCGGTAACCAACCCGACAAACATTCTTTCCCCGCGGCTGTGTGTTTCCGGAGTGGTAGCCACCACCGGCTCACCACCGCGAGCGACTGCAAACGCCACCACGACGCTGGCGAAAAGAATGGCGCACCCTAAAGCGATTACCAACGCAGGTGTGGCATAGAATCGTACAATCGCTAACCAGGAACGACGATTACTCAAAACTGTTCTCCTTAACACCGGAAAGCTTCGCATTCTCTGTTCCTCAGGTTGTGCAACTCGGCTGCCACAGCAGCCTTTGCCTTCGTCAGTGTAAGTGCATGAGCCCACTTGACTTGGAAGTGACCGGTGGCCGCCACTCGATGGCTGACGTTCCTGGTCGGAAAGAGAATTCCCGATAAGAGCAAAATGCGGCTAAGGTAAACCCTGTAGCGCGGCGACCTGACGGAAACCCGTCAGGCGATTTGAACTGGAGCATCCACCCTCGTATACTTGCAGCCCGCTATGAAGGTGGTCGCGATCATTCCGGCTGCAGGCTTGGGAACGCGCATGGCTTCGGCTCCCAGCGCTAAGGGAAAGAAGCCCGCCGCAACGAAGCAGTTCACCGAGCTTGGAGGGACGCCCATCGTCATTCATACTCTGCGGAAGTTCTCCGCCAGCCCGGAGGTCTCCGAAATATATGTCGCGCTTCGCGGGAATGAGATCGAAGGATTCAGCGCGCGCCTCGCGAAAGAAGCGAAGGACATTCCGCAGAAGAAGATTCATCTAGTCGAAGGTGGAGAGCACCGTCAGCATTCCGTTGCCAACGCGATGAGTTCGGTCTCCGCCGCCGATGACGACATTGTCATGGTGCACGACGCCGTGCGGCCGTTTGTCACTGAGGAAATTATTCATGATGTGATCCGGGCCGCACAGAAATACGGCGCGGCGATTGCCGGACTACCAGCAGTCGACACCGTCAAGCAGGTCGAACGCACAGCTGAGGGCGCTTTGGTAACCGCCACCTTTCCGCGGGAGCGCGTGGTCATGGCGCAAACGCCCCAAGGCTTCCGTTACGATGTCCTCAAGAAAGCGTTCGACGAGGCAGCGGCCGACGGATTTGTCGGGACAGACGAGGCGTCGCTAGTCGAGCGTTCGGGACACGCCGTAGCAGTGGTCATGGGATCGGCAAGAAACATCAAAATCACGGCTCCTGCCGACATGGAGCTGGCAGAATTTTACTTGAGGTCAGGTTCATAGGCGACGAATTGAGATCTGATGCCGAAGATCAAAGATAGGCAACCGGCGACGCGAATCGGCTACGGCTGGGACTCGCACGAATTCAAAGCTGGCATCCCCCTTAAAATCGGCGGAGTCACTCTAGCTCATCCGAAAGGCCTAGGTGGCCACTCCGACGGCGATGTTCTGTTACACGCGCTGACTGACGCGTTGCTCGGTGCCGTCGCAGCGCCCGATATCGGATCGCTATTCCCACCTTCCGACCCAAAGTGGAAAGGCGCGGACTCGGCTGTTTTCCTGCGCGAAGCTCTGAAGCGAGTGCAGACAGCCGGCTATGCCCTCGCAAACGTGGACTCTACGCTTATTCTCGCCGCTCCCAAGATCGGCCCGCATAGTGCCGCGATTCGAAAACACGTAGCAGAATTGCTTGCTATTCCAGCGGATTGCGTCGGCCTCAAAGCCAAAACGCCGGAAGGGTTGAACACCGACAATGCCGTGATCGCGAACGTGGTTGTATTGCTGGAAAAAAGCTAGCTACGGATTCGGGGAACCAAGACCTGCTGCATGGATTCTTCGCTTC
>Ga0210402_10004807_pt1 | contig 12227 bp, 6 predicted proteins | sample IncBWC7MmetaG_FD_161055 | JGI IMG/M metagenome (GOLD analysis project Ga0210402, IMG submission 161055) | Forest soil microbial communities from Barre Woods Harvard Forest LTER site, Petersham, Massachusetts, United States - Inc-BW-C-7-M | ecosystem: Environmental > Terrestrial > Soil >...
TCGGCAGCCCGTTCGAAGATCTCGACCCCGAGAACGCGTTCCTTGAGTTGACTTCCTTGGCCATCCAGCGCACGTGCGACGACAAACCTCAGAAACTGGCCATACCTCTTGCTGGAATTGAATAAAGGAGAAGCAAGCAAGTGCTCGAGCTGCTGCTCAACGGCGCCCTTTTCGTAATCGCTGGTAGGCGTCCAGCTTTCCGCTAGTGGCTCGGATATCACTCTGTAGTGCCCTACGTGAGGCAAACTCACAACCTGGTGATGACAAGATTCGGCAACTAACTCTGGCTGGAGGATAGTACTGTGCCGGATCACGGACTTTCAACCGTAAAAAGGTCCCCTCAGACCTCTCTTATCAGAATTCTTTTCGGCCTCCCAAGTCATTGAAAACACGATGTAACATGCACCCGCCAGATTGAGTATCCAGGTTATCCCTTCGGTTTTACCGGTAAATGCTTGCCTTCACCAAAAGCAGCCTTACTATGCGTTGTCTGTCATTGGCTTGCTCTGAATTTTTGCAGAAAAGCTTGGATTGGAATGGATACCGCGAGGAGGGAACCTATGTTCCGCAGCCGCTGCGTTTGGCAAATTGGTGCACTGCTAGGCATCGCTTTATTTGTGCTCATCGGAAGCCAGTCGTTCTACGGTCAGAACCAGGAAGTCGCCGCCACATTGAAAGGCACAGTGATGGACTCCACCGGGCTTCCCATCAATGGCGCCAAGGTCACGCTCACCAGCACGCAAAATGGCATCGTCCGTACCTACGCGACACAGGACAGCGGCCTGTTTACCTTCACCTTGCTCCCCCCTGCGGTCTATTCCCTCGAGGTGAACGTAACCGGCTTTAAAGACTACAAACAACGAGCGATCTCATTGGGCGCTGGCCAAACCGTTCAACAGAATGTGAGGTTGACGGTCGGATCGACTTCAGAAACCATCGAAGTAAGCGCCCAAACTCCACTCCTCAATGCGGACAATGCCAATATTTCCTCAGATATCTCCGCAAGGCAGGTCGTCGACCTGCCTTTGAACCTGCGGAATGTGATTAGCCTGGCGGAGCTCAATTCGTCCGTCAGCAACACGGCGGAAGAGCAGATCGTAGGCGCACCGGGAATCTCCGGAAGCGCCGATCAGGATGTCTCATTCCTCAACTTCGGGGGAACCTTCTTCGGCACCGCACAATATTTGCTCGATGGCAGCTGGGACACGCGTGTGGACTGGGGAGGAGTGATTTACGTACCTTCCGCTGACGATGTTCAGGAATTCAAGATTCAGACCAACGCCTTCACATCGCAGTACGGTTTCAGCAGCGGCAATGTCGTGAATATCGTAACCAAGTCGGGGACCAATCAGCTGCATGGCGACGCGTGGATGTTCTATCGAAACAGCGCTTACGACGCAAGATATTACTTCAACAGCAACCGCCAGCCGGCCTTCCATCGCGACCAGTTTGGCGCCACAATCGGCGGCCCAATCATCAAGAACAAACTTTACTTTTTTGCGTACTACGAAGGCCTGCGGCAGGCGACACCGGCAACTTTCCTGGGTACGATGCCGACAATCGCTGAGAGAGGCGGAGATTTTTCGGCGCTATTAGGCGGCCAAGTGGGAACTGACTACGTGGGCCGACCCATCTTTGCCGGGGAGCTCTACAATCCCTTCAGCACGCGGCAAGTGACCTGCGGTGGGGTTGACAGCGTCACTGGCGCCGCAGTGAGTCAATGCCCCGCGGGTGCGACCACAGAATTCATCCGAGATCCGGTCTCGGGAGATATCGCCTCTGGGGCTGGCGTCACCAACATCGTTCCCTCCGGCCTGATGGATTCGATTGCTTCGGGTATTGCAAATGGAAGCTACTGGCCGAAGCCGAATACTTCCGCCCTCTTCAACAACTTCACGGCAGCTTCCTCGGCCGCAGCGCATTCCAACGAGTACTCGGTCCGCATTGACTACAATATTTCGAACAGTGATCGCATCTGGGGACGCTGGTCACAAAAATACGAGCAAAAGATAAACTTCCCAACGTATTATGGCGCTTCCGATCCAGGCGGACCCGGCGTGGTTGCTCCGAATAATCGGTATAGCGCTAACGTAGGTTACAGCCACATCTTCAGTCCAACCTTCGCACTGAGCGCGAATCTCGGCGTGAACAGGCACGTCGAGCAGTCCACCACCCAGAGTTTTGGCTTCACGTCTTCCACGCTCGGTCTTCCGTCTTTTATCAATGCCATCGCCCCAAGCTTCCCGGAGTTCCAGCCGCAAAGTTATTCGCCTTTGGGTGCACAGGCCGGTCTGGATAATTACATTGTCCCGCAAACCATGTGGACCGGTTCGGTCGATTTCACAAAGATCCACGGCAAGCACCAGTTGGGCTTTGGCTTCATGGACATCTGGGCCCGAATTGATGGCGGACACTACGCCAACACCGTTTTGCAGTTTCAGACAACGTCAACTGCAGGTCCCGACCCGGAGAACGCAACCGCAGGGACCGGCGATGGCTTCGCTTCGTTCTTGCTGGGCGTAGGCAGCGGAAACGACAACACAGGATTCAACAAATTCCCGGCAACCGACAAACACATGCTCGGCTGGTACCTGCAGGATGATTGGAAAGCTACACGCAAACTCACTCTGAACCTTGGCCTGCGTTATGAAATTCAGACTGCGCCGGTTGATAGGACCAACGCCCAGGAGAACTTCAATTTCACCGCAACGAATCCGATCAGTGCGGCGGTTGGCACTAATTATCCCGGCGAGCTCGTATTCAATTCCAGCAGCAATCGGGGTCTTTACAACACGTCTCACACAAACTTTGCGCCGCGAATCGGAGCCGCTTATCAGTTGCGCGACAAGTTAGTCCTGCGCGGTGGCTATGGCATATTCTTCGTTCCCAACTACTACGGCCAGGGCCCGAACACCGGCTTTTCGCAGGGTACGCCCTGGGTCACGAGTCTCAATAGCGGACTCAATCCCTTTACCACTCTGAGCGGAAACCCAAGCCTACCCTGCAGCAATGGTGCCACAACCGTGGCTTGCCAGAGCGCATTTCCGAACGGTGAGGTGCTGCCGACGGGGAATTCTCAGGGGGGCCTCACCGATGTGGGCTTCGGACTCAATCCAGTCACGAATCCGGTTCGCCATTCTCCCTACGTACAGCAATGGATGACTGGCGTTCAATATTCCCTGACGAACAACGATCTGATTGATATTGCCTACGTCGGCAACCACGGAGTACACGTCCTGTCTCAGTACTTGGAGTGGAACGAAATGCCAGCGGCGGATCTGGCGATGGGAAATGCCCTTTTTAACCAGGTTCCAAACCCATTTTTCGGACATATCACCGCTAGCGGTTGTGGTCTGGACCAGCCAACGGTTGCACAAGGGCAATTGTTGCGGCTCTTCCCGGAATACTGCAGCGTGACCGAAGCTCAACCTGCGGCCGGCGGTTCGACCTACAAAGCACTGCAAGCTACCTACACGCATCGTTGGCATTCCGGACTCGACGTCCAGGTCTCGTACACCTATTCGAAGTTCATGGATAACGTGCAGGGGAATTCTGGTTGGGCGTTCCCCGGCAGCGGAAGCTCTGTCCGTAATTCGTACAATCTTGCGGCCGAGCACTCGGTTGATGTAACCGACACTCCCCACAGCCTGGTTGTCAATTACAACTACGAACTGCCCTTCGGAGCAAATAAGGTGATCGGCCAAGGTTGGAACAAGGCGGTGAACGCGGTTTTCGGCGGGTGGCAATGGAGCGGGATTCTGACCGCGAAATCCGGACTGCCGCTCTCGATCAATCCGGCGACTAACAACACCGGTGGCTTTGGTTTCAATCAGCGCCCGGACCTGGTACCAGGCGTCAGCCCGGTTCCGCAAGACCAGACCATCCGTCAATGGATCAATCCGGCAGCATTCTCGCAGCCCGCAGCGTTCACCTTCGGCGATAGCCCCCGACTCCTCTCAAATCTTCGTGCGCCCAAGTACTTCATGTGGGATATGGGCATCCACAAGTGGTGGGAGTTAGGCGAGGCGCGGCGATTGCAATTCCGTTTCGAGATGTTCAACGCGCTGAACCATCCCAACTTCTTCGAGCCGGACACAAACCTGGGAGACGGCAATTTCGGGACAATCACCTCGGCCTATCCCGCGCGAAGCGTCCAGTTCGGTCTCAAATTCTACTGGTAGCGCTCGCCGCCCCCCCCAACCCATGCCTGGCAGGTTAAGAAACCTGCCAGGCAAGATGGACCAACACAAGTCCACCAACGGCTTAACACTCCAATACACACATGAAAAATCCCAGGCTAATTTGCACTTTGTACACCACCAGTGTGTTGGTGCTTTGCATTCTGCCGCCCGCTCTTCCCGCGGCTCGAATAACGAACTCGGCGTTGCACTATGATCCGGTTGCCGATCCGCAGGCAGTCGTGACTGTTGGCTCAGCTCGGTTCACAATTCTGACGCCGCAGCTCATCCGCATGGAATGGGCTTCTTACCAAAACTTCGAAGATCACGCGTCCCTGGTTTTTCTCAATCGCCGGGTGCGCGTTCCTGAATTTACGCATGAGACTGCCGCCGGCGGAAAAACCGTGATCCGCACAACCGCGCTGACATTGGTTTATGCACCGGGCAAATCGGAGGGAAAGTTCACGGCTGAGAACCTCAGTATCTCATTGGATCTGGGCGGCAAGGAGATTGTCTGGAAGCCTGGAATGGCCGAGACGGGAAATCTGCTTGGCACCACACGGACTCTCGATCGAGTCCGCGGCTCTGAGGTGCAGCTTGAGCCCGGTCTGATCTCGCGCGACGGCTGGACGGTCGTAGACGATAGCACGCGCCCCTTATTCGATTCCGACAATTTCTCCTTCCCCCAAGGCGAGGAGAGTCCATGGCCATGGGTGACGCTGCGTCCCTCAGGAGACCGGCAGGATTGGTATTTCTTCGGTTACGGTCATGATTACAAACGCGCCCTTTCCGATTTCATTCGAGTGGCGGGAAGGATTCCCTTGCCTCCCCGGTTTGCGTTCGGGGCCTGGTGGTCGCGATATTGGTCTTATACCGATCAGGAATTGGACAAGCTGATCCAGGGATTTCGCACACATGAAACCCCACTCGACGTGCTGGTCATCGACATGGATTGGCATCCCACATTCGATGAATTTCCCGCAACCAACAAGCTCGATGCATCCGGACACAAGCTCGGCTGGACCGGTTATTCCTGGAATAAGCTTCTATTCCCTGACCCCGATCGATTCCTCGCGAGCGTGCATGAGCAGGGGCTCAAGGCTACGGTGAATCTCCATCCCGCGGGCGGCGTGCAGCCTTGGGAGGATGGTTACCCGGAAATGGCCCGTGCGTCCGGAATCGATCCCGCAACCAAGCAATTCATTCCCTTCGACATCGCTGACCGGACTTTCGCGACCAATTACATGAAGTACATCATCCACCCGCTCGAGCGGCAGGGGATCAACTTCTTCTGGCTCGACTGGCAGCAGGAAGACACCACGAAGATTTCCGGGCTGAATCCCACATGGTGGCTGAACTACATCTTCTTTAGCGATCAGCAACGCGAAGCAAAACGCGCTCTGTTGTTTCATCGCTGGGGAGGATTGGGCAACCATCGCTACCAGATCGGTTTTTCCGGGGATACCATCTCCGTCTGGGAGTCCCTCGCGTTCCAACCCTACTTTACGGCCACCGCAGCCAACGTGGGCTACGCCTACTGGAGCCACGACATCGGCGGTCATATGCCCGGTGCCATTGATCCTGAACTCTATCTGCGCTGGATTCAATGGGGAATCTTCAGTCCGATCTTGCGCACGCACACCACGAAGAATCCCGACGCCGAACGCCGCATTTGGGCGTATCCGGAGCCGTACTCAGACCTCATGCGCGACTGTTTCGCCCGCCGCTACGCGATGCAGCCTTACATTTATACGGAAGCTAGAAAGACCTACGACACCGGACTCGCGTTCCTGCATCCGCTTTATTACGACTGGCCCGAAGCGCCCGAGGCTTACGCCGCAAAAAACGAATACATGTTTGGCGACAGCATTCTTGCCGACCCGATTACGCAACCCGTCGCGAGGGACTCGCAATTAGCGACGGTTTCGGTGTGGCTTCCACCCGGAGATTGGATCGAATGGGATAGCGGAGCAACATTCCGGGGACCTGTGACTGTGCAGCGCAGTTTTTCCCTCGGCCAAATTCCCTTGTACGTGAAGGCGGGCAGCATAATTCCCATGCAGCCTGTGACCAGCTACACCGGGGAGAAGCCGGTTGATCCTCTCATCCTGACGCTGTTTCCGTTGAAAGACGGGCAAACCTCGGAGTATCGCATCTACCAGGATGCCGGTGACACGCCTGGCTATCAAACTGGCGAAGCGGCCTGGACTCCAATTCATGCTTCCTTGAATAGAGACGGCACCGTTCTGAATGTCACGATCTCACCGATCCAAGGCAGCCACAAGGGAATGCCATCCGACCGGGCCTATGAAATACGACTTCCAGGAACTTGGCCTCCGTCGTCCGTCTCAGTGAATGGCCAGTCGCTCGTCCATCCGAAACGAAAGGGCGACCCCGGTTGGCACTTCGCTGGCAACACGCTGACCACCGTCGTTGCAACGCCTCATTTTCGCGTCGCGGACGCAGTGACAATCACGGTGAGAACCGGCCGCGAGATGGCCCGGAATCGTCCCTTGCTCGACGGTTTTGCCGGAAAGATGATGCGCCTTCGCGAGAGCTATGACTTCTTGAATGTAAACTGGCCCGCTACCTGGTCGCCAGATTCTCTGGTAGGTGCTATGCAGATGGGAGATCGCCTCACCTTTTATCCCAACACCGCATATGCCGAACTCAGCGGCTTGCAGCAGATGCTTTCCGCCCTTCCCAGGGCCATTCAGGCAATGCGAGCTACTGCGAGCTCACCAGAATTCGCGAAGACCTCTTCCGATTCGAGTCCCGAACAACCGAACGCCCAGTCGGCTGCGTACAACAGCACCATCGCCACCGCGATGGCACACATTGCGGATATCAGCGCAACCAAGCCGCGAGCCGCGCTCGATAAATCTTCCGGCGAGCAGAGTAAAATGCCACAGCGATAGCCAGCGCTGGAACAGTAATGATGCGGACATGCCTACTCTCGTTTCTCTTCTCGCTTTCTGCGATTGCGCCAACTCCGAAACAGAGCCCTGAACCGCAGTTCAAGCTCAGCCCTCTGCGTGGTATCGATTTCGTCCTGCGGAATTCGCCCACCTCCCGCAAGTATCTCATCGAGACCATGCCCGGCGGAGTGGCGTTGCTCGACTACAACAATGACGGACTTCTGGACATTTTTCTCGTGAACGCAGGTCGCGTCGCCGATCCGTTGCGCGGCCCAGCTGACTTTGATCGCCACAATCCTTCCTACTGGAACCGGCTCTACCGTCAGAACAAAGACGGCACCTTCACAGATGTCACAGTGCAAGCCGGATTGCAAAACGCCGGCGACACAAACTACGGCATGGGAGTCGCCGTCGGGGACTACGACAATGATGGATTCGCCGATATCTACGTCACAAATTTCGGGCGAAACATCCTTTACCACAACAACGGCGACGGAACCTTCACCGACCTAACGGCCAAAGCCGGAGTGGGAGCAGGCGGTTGGTCGGTCTCAGCCGGATTTTTTGATTACGACAACGACGGGCACCTCGATCTCTTCGTAACTCGCTATCTTGATTGGACTCCAGAAAAGAGCAAAACCTGCGGCCGCATTGCGGAGCCGATGTACTGTCCCCCGGGTGAGTTTGCCGCCACAACAAATATCCTGTACCACAATCGCGGAGATGGGACGTTCGAAGATGTGAGCGCAGTTTCGGGCATCTCTGCGAAGCCAGGTCGCGGACTAGGAGTCGCTTTCGCCGACTACGACGGCGACGGTTTTACCGACATCTTTGTCGCGAACGATGCTATCGAACAGTTCCTCTGGCACAACAACGGAAACGGAACCTTCACCGAAGTTGCCTTGGATTCAGGTGCCGCGCTTTCCAGCACGGGCAAAAAGCTCTCCGGGATGGGGGTTGTTTTCCAGGATTATGACAACGATGGCCTTCCCGATCTGATTGTGACCCAGCTTCCGCACGAGCCTTATGTCGTTTTTCACAATGATGGCAAGGGATCGTTCAGTGCCCAAGAACTCGAAACTGGATTCGGTGCGCTGTCAGGCAACTCATCCGGTTGGGGAGTTGGTCTGGAGGATTTTGATAACGACGGTTGGAAAGATGTTTTCATCGTCCAGGGCCATGTTTTTGACAACGTGCATATGTATGACAGTTCGCTGAACTATCGCGAGCCTCCGCTGTTTGCGTCGAACCGCAGGGGACACTTCGAGAAAGGCGATGCTGGCTCGGACTTGCCTGTCGCGGGCCGTGGCGCCGCCTTCGGAGACTTGAACAATGACGGTTGGGTTGACGTTTTCACTACTTCGCTGGGCGAAGGGCCGCAATTCTTTTCAAATCGCGGAGGCAAAGCGCATTGGCTTACGATCACGCTTCGAGGGAAACGAAGCAACCGCGATGGCTACGGAGCTCGCGTTCAGGTAAATGGGCAGGTGCGATTTGCGACTGCGTCAGGAAGTTATCTATCCTCCAATGACAAGCGACTACACTTCGGACTTGGGAGTGCCGACAGTTGCGCCATAGACATAAGATGGCCGTCGGGAATTCATCAGAAGCTGCGCGGGATCAAGGCTGATCAATTCATGATAATCGAGGAGTCGGAGCCGTGATCATTCAAGCTGTTTTGCTCGTGCATTTGCTCTTGCCCGCACAGATTGCTGCGAGTCAGAGTCCTCCAGAAGCCGCGAGACTCCTGCAGTCCGCCACCGATGCCGAAAATCGCGGCGATCTCGAGCAGGCCATCGTCGATTTCCGAAAAGCTGTCGAGCTCAGTCCATCGTCGGCAATCGCTCTCCTGAAACTGGGCGACGCATACATGAGGAAGCAGGACTACGGAGCGGCGATCCCACCCTTGCAGCGAGCCGCAGAACTGAGTCCTGATTCTGTTTCCGTACATCAGTTGCTCGGGTATGCGCTCCTGTCGCAGGGCTATGCGGCGGAAGCAATTCCTCATCTTGAGATCGCCCATGAGTCGGGCGCTCTGGGAATAGCTCAGCTCCAGGCAGATCAGCCTGAAGAGGCGGTGATCAACCTGAAGAACGCACTGGCAAAGAGTCCGGACGATCCTGACCTCATCTATTACCTCGCCAGGGCTGCTGCCACCCTCTCATCCGAATTCAACGAGAAATTGCTCGCGCAGTTCCCGCAGACCGCGCGCGGGCACCAGGTGCTTGGCCAGAGCTACTACTCCGCAAAGATGTTTCCGGAAGCGGAGGGAGAATACGAGAAGGCTATAGCACTGCGACCCGATCTGCCGGGTCTGCACCTGGAGCTTGGAGAAATCTATGCTGCCGGTTCGCAATGGACGCAGGCAGAAGAGCGATTTCGCGCTGAGACCAAACTACAACCCGGAAACGCGGAAGTTGCATATCGGTTGGGAGACGCGCTGTTACAAGGGGGGAAGATGCAAGAAGCGGCCCAAGAACTACGCCGTTCCGACTCTTTACGCCCTGATATGCCGGAAACTTTATACGCGCTGGGTCGGGCCCTGGTGGTTAGCGACCCAAACGCGGCCGAGCAAGCCCTTGATCGAGTGATCGCCGTAGAGAAGCAGAGCCAGCTCGCCGGGCAGGCCTATCTTTTATTGGCAAGCACTCACAGAAAACAGGGAAAATCCGAACTGGCCGCTCGCGACATGGCAGAGTACAAACGCATTCACAGTCTTACGTCAAAGACGGAACAATAAAGATGGACGACTGCCGCGCCGACGCTACGATCCGGCGCTGCAATTTGATCAGGCCGAGGCCCGCACCTGACGCACGATGGAGCCTCAAATTACCCGAAGCTGTTGGACATCCTGCGATCGTGGTGGCGAGTGGAAAGGCCTGAACACTGGCTCTTTCCCGGTGATATGCCGAGCCAGCACATTGGCCGGGCGGCGGTGGAGCGCGAGTGCCAGAAAGCCCACGGTATGTGTGCAAAATCTCCAAGCCCATCACCCCGCACTCCCTGGTAGACGAGTTATTCATGAAATATTTTAGCGACCTGGCTCTGCGTGAGGACGACTATTTACTGGGACAATATTCTATTCGTTAAATGAAGATTGCCAGTGGCCCCGCCAGTGGAGCGAATCTTTGATTCGAATGACGATCGAAGATAATGCCCAGAACAGGGACCGGATTCAGGGCGGGATCAATCAATGGTATCCGCTCGCGTCTGCTGCGGTGAACACATTTGCCTTGCTATTGGCAGACACCTTGGAAGGGACCGAGGCGCTACCGCGCCAGCGTACAGGCCAGGCGATCAATGGCAATTACCGCGATTACCTTCGATCCATGAACCTGCAACGTGCTCCGTGAATTCTGGACGGCCCTCTGGTTCCCGTGGGAGCGCATCGCAATATGGCAATAAACTCTCATCATGTGGCGTAACGTGGACAAGTTTCTGGAATGCAATCCGCGGCCAGCGTATTCAGGTAGCGAGAAATGAATACGCCAGGTCATTCGGTCAAGAACGTAGCAGCGGTTGTCGGATCGCTCCGCCGTGGTTCCATCAACCGGAAGCTCGCCGAAAGCGTCGGCAAGGTGTCGGCCGACCGAATATATTTCCAGTTCATAGAGATCGGCGGCCTGCCTCCGCTCCCGGAGGCATTCACTGACATTTGGTAAATGCGACCTGCGGGGCGGACACGCCAAAACCTGGGTTCTAACTCTCCACCGATGAATTATTCGGGCACGATGACGGCTTTGTCCTTCGGAATCGCGTCGTACACTGCTCTGTCGATGTTCAGATGCGCCATCACCAGTTCAGGAGGCGTGTGCGACAGCCATTCGGAAAGCGACAGATCCTGATATCGGTTCGTCTTGAACATCTCGAGAAACCGCAAGTCAGTGTCGCCGGTGTTCTCAATGTAGTGGCCCAGTGTTTGCTGCACATACCCCACATCGCCCGCCTCGAAATCCATGGTGCGCGCACGCCCGCCCGTAGAGAGCACGGTCATCCTTGCCTTCCCCCTGATGTAGTACTGCCATTCATCGGCGTTCTGGTGCCAGTGCAGTTCTCGCATGCCGCCTGGATGAACCGTCACAATCGCTGCCGCAACCGTTGTTGATACTTTGAAGGTGCTCGAATCGACGATCAGCACCTCTCCACCTTTAGTTTTCTTGGTGGGAACTTGTTCACGAGTTCGGAACGAGAAGTCGTACGGGGATGGAGGAAGTTTTCCCGCAGCTATCTTTTGATCTTCCGCGAGTGGCGGAGGGACTGGGCCCTGGAAAATAAACAGCTCCTCGTTCCGCAGAGTCGCGAGTGATGACTCGGGAATGCCGAAATTTTTTGCAAGTACTTCTTTGGGCGTGTGCGCCATTAAGTCTGACAGCAACACAGTTGCGTATTCGGAAAACGAGCCATCGTCGAACACCAGCAGGAACTCGGCACCATCAGGGGCAAGCCCTTGGATGGAATGGGGTATACCTGTCGGAAAGTACCACAGATCGCCCTCCTGCGTATCGCGTACGAAGCTGCGGCCTTCGTCGTCGATGGCGGTAATTCTTGCGCTGCCGTAGAGCATGATGGCCCATTCCGCCGCCGTGTGCCAATGCATTTCGCGGATGCCACCCGCGGTAAGCCGCATATTCACGCCGGCAATAGTTTTTGATACTGCCAGCTCTCGGACTGTGACTTCGCGCGACCATCCACCTTCGTAAACCCGCCTGTTCGACAAGGAAAAAGGGTATTTGAAAGTCGCCAGGCCGCCGGCATCTGTGCGTGGTGGCACGCTGATATCCGGATTGGCCCCATCCAAGTGCTTGTCGGTGGGGCCGGGATCAGTGATGTGCGTGCTTTTGCCGGTTTTGACTCCCGGCACTAACTCTTGCGCCGACGCCGTGTGTGTCATCGCCAGAACTCCCGCAACTCCCGTCACAGCCACCGACCCAAGTTCCAAAAATCCACGGCGGGAGATCTCGTTGCTATTACTTTTATCGTTGTTGGTTTGGTTGTGATCAGTCTTCGTGTTCACGTTGTCACACCTCGCTTTGATTTGTTCGTCTGACCCATGCCTTGGCCCCGGGAGTGCCAGGTCCGGCGGTTATGGCGTAGGTGCAATACATCAGCCAAATACCAGTGATGAATTGAA
>Ga0210402_10004808_pt1 | contig 12226 bp, 7 predicted proteins | sample IncBWC7MmetaG_FD_161055 | JGI IMG/M metagenome (GOLD analysis project Ga0210402, IMG submission 161055) | Forest soil microbial communities from Barre Woods Harvard Forest LTER site, Petersham, Massachusetts, United States - Inc-BW-C-7-M | ecosystem: Environmental > Terrestrial > Soil >...
ATAAATATTGTAGACGGGCGATGAATTTATCGGTGCCGACAACATTTCAGCGGCCCAAACGTCAGCCGTCGTTCGTGGCGCGCCTCGCCCCTGCGGGGTCGCCCTAAAGGGCGATCGCCGCCACTGTGTGGCGTCGTCGAACCCTTCTTGTTTATGTCGGGGGTTCGAATTGAATCCAATGTGCGATGGAAAGCGACTTGCGGTTTTTGTACCGTCGTGCGGGGGTTTGCCGGCTGAGGGATTCGAGTAAGCGCTATAATCAACTGTTTCGTAAGCGTTTATAGAGATAGACGAGGCGAGTTACCCGAAAAGTTACCCCGCGCGGCTGATGGTGCGTCAATCATTTTCCGTAACCGACGATTCCCTTGGTCTCGAGGAATTCCATCATCCCCCAATCCGCATACTCCCTGCCGTTGCCGGATTGCTTATAGCCGCCGAACGGTGCGAAAGTGTCCCAGTCCGGATAGTTGATATTGACTGTGCCCGCGCGCAGTTCGGCGGCCACCTTCCTTGCGTGGTCAAGATCCTTGGATGACACGTAGGCGGCGAGGCCGTAGACAGAATCATTCGCCTTGTCGATGGCTTCCCGTTCCGATTCATAAGGCAGGATGGAAAGAACGGGTCCGAAAATTTCCTCGCGCGATATCGACATCTCATGGCGGACATTGCCGAATACCGTGGGGCGCACGTAGTAGCCGCTAGTAAGGCCCTCGGGGCGACCGATGCCTCCCGCAACCAGCGTGGCGCCCTCATCAATGCCCGCTTGAATCAATCGCTGGATCTTGTCGAATTGTGCGCCGCTCACTACGGGCCCGAGAACCGTGGTGGCAGCGCGCGGATCGCCGACAATGTGATTTGCCGCCACTGCTTTGGCAATTTCCAGCGCCCGCGCATGCTGCTTCTTCGGGACGAACATGCGCGTCGGGGCGTCGCATGATTGCCCGGTATTGCTGAAACAGGCCGCCGCCCCACGAGTCACCGCGTCGTCGAGATCCGCGTCGGCAAGAATGATGTTCGCAGACTTGCCGCCCAACTCCTGACTAACTCGCTTGACGGTGTCGGCCGCAACCTTTGCAACCAGGACGCCGGCGCGCGTCGACCCGGTGAACGACATCATCGCTACATCGGGATGGCCCGACAGATATTGTCCGACGGTCGGCCCGTCGCCGTTTACAAGATTGAATACCCCCTTTGGAACTCCCGCCTCGTGCATGATTTCGGCAAAAATAATGCCGCTGATTGGCGCGATCTCACTGGGCTTGAGCACCATAGTGCAGCCCGCAGCGAGAGCGGGGGCAACCTTGCACACGATCTGATTGAGCGGCCAATTCCAGGGAGTGATGAGACCAACCACACCAATGGGTTCGCGTACGATACGAGTGCCGCCCCGATCGAAGGAAAACTCAAAGGTAGCGAGTGCTTTGATCGCGGCTTCAAGGTGTACTTGGCCGGCCCAAGCCTGAGCTTCGCGAGCAAACTTGAGAGGCGCGCCCATCTCGTCGGATACCGCTTCCGCGATTTCGTTGTAGCGCCGGTTGTAGTTTTCGAGAATCCTGTTGAGCATCGCCAGGCGCCGATCGCGATCGGTGCGCGCAAAAGCAGGAAAAGCCGCTTTTGCAGCGGCTACCGCTCGATCCACATCGGCGGCATTACCGAGGGAAATCCTCGTATAGGCAAGTTCCGTTGCCGGATTGATCACATCGAGCTTCGACGAAGCATTGGGATCCACCCAAGTGCCGTCAACATAAAACTGTTGATGATGACTACTCATTGATGATCCCGCGGGATGGGCTCTTCCCAGGTTTTGGTTTTGATGACAGCGCCGTCCTTCAGTAGTGTTCTCGTGTACTTGTAAAAAAAGGTATGCGCATTGCTGACAACGTTCAGGCGACCGCGCCAGGTGAGGATATGGTTCTTCACGCTCTGAATGTACTCCGAATCGCCTTGGACACTTGCCAGTTCCGGATGGGCATCGTCGATCTCATAGATCAAGCGCTCGGAATGATCAAAGCGTCCCCAAGGATAGGACACCGCTGCGGTACCCTGCCAGGTCACCGTGCTGCGCTGATTGACCTCGTCGCGCAGCACCGTCCACGAGCCGGGCCACGCGCCTGCGCCAATCTGTTCAATATCGGCGGGTTTCTCAACGGGTTCCGGCGCTGCGAAGGGCGGTGGTGCCAACCCGTGAAGCGCCACGCGGGGTAAATTCACCAGCGACGGCGCCTTGCCGCCGAAGGCAATCGAGGTGGTCAGTGGGTAAGGTGTCGGCCAGTTCATGGGCCAGAGCGCGTTCGACACGGCAATTCGTATGCGATGCCCTGCTGGGAACACCCACGACGCCAGATGCAAATCAACGCTCAAGGGATACCGTGTGCCGGGCACCAGGTCCTTCGGGTTGGCCATCGAATCGCGCTGCGCGCCGTTGATGCCCGCGCCAGTCACCATGGTGACACTTCCGTTCGGCGCTACGTCGGACAAGCGAACGAACCAGTTTGCCAGAGGCGCATCGGCAGTGACCTGCATGCTGACTCGCGGTAGCCCTAAGATGGCGAAGTCTTCGGTGAGAACCGGAGAATCATAGATCAAGCTGTAAGCATCGACGGGACGTTGGTCCGTGAGCAGCTCGCCCCACCAAAAGCCCGCCTCGACTCCGGTGGAGGGAATATTTCGCAGCTGATCGAGGCCCTCTTCGGTCTTGCTATAAGAGAGCCGATGCTCCGATTGAAAATACAGGGCCGTTGTCGCGGCACCCGCCGGCGGCCAGGAATTTTCCGCGCGCCATTCGCCGGGCACATCTTGAGATCGTGCTTCCGGCGCATGCCAATGCTGCTGATAGACGATCAGCTTGGGATCGCCCAATACGCCGGTGTCGCGACCTTTGAGCCAATAGTCGAACCAACGCACCGCTTGGTCCCGCCATTCGAACAGCGGACCATAGTCGCTGTCGTTCGGAAAGCCGTGATTCCACGGTCCGATCCAAGCTTTCAGGGGCGCCTTCACCTTGCCGAGCATTCGGGGAATGCTGTCGCGATACCCGTCCTGCAGGCCGCCGATCAAGAACGTGGGTACCTGAAGAGTTTCGATGGGCCGCACCGGCGATCGCCAAAAGACTCCATCGCGCTGATGCTTCATGTACATCAGCGACCACGGCGGAGAATTCATCCGCGGGCCAATCGCGGACTCATCCAGCGTGAAGTCGGGTGCACCGGTTCGGCCCTGATCCAGATCCATGGTCAGTTCGAATTCATCAACATGGAATATTCCATCGATGTAATGCACGTCTTCCTTGAACAGCTCATCGGTGGCATCAACAGCTAAAATGGCCTTGAGCGCAGGCGGCTTTCGCAAGGCCATTTGGATGGAATTGAAGCCTCCCCAGGAGATTCCCAGCATGCCGACGTTGCCGTTTGACCACGATTGATGCGCGAGCCATGCGATAACCTCTTCCGCATCCTGCTGCTCCTGCGCCGAATATTCCCGGTCGGGGGCTGATCCTTCGCTCATGCCGAAACCGCGAATGTCGACGCGAGCGCCGACAAACCCTCGCTTGGCGAAGTAGGTATGGGTGCCGAAGTCGCGGACCGCCTCGTCGTCATCCTTGCGGTACGGCAGGTATTCAAGCAGGGCGGGGTAGCGTTCACGAGGCGCTAGCGTAGTAGGCAGATACAGAGTAACGGCCAGACGAATGCCATCGCTCATCGGAATCCAGGTATTCTCGATGCGTACGCCGTGCGTCGGCGGGGAAGGAGGCATCGCCGCGAGCGCCATGGCAAACGGTGCGCTCAACATCAGGATGCCTAACAATCGGCCCAGCATATTGGGTGTCCCTGGTCAAAACCTCTCAAAACATCGTATCGCATTCACCGAAGGTCGTTTTGCTGATACTTTCATCTTTTATGCAAGAGCAGAAACTCGGAGTTGGATTTCAGGATGCCTACGTACGCGCGCTCGGAATTCTCGAGCGCGGCGAGGCGGTTGCGGCCGAACGCGAACTGAGAGAAATCCAAAGGCGCTGGCCGGGAGAGGTCAACAGCAGGCGAGTATTGGCTCTGTCGTTGCTGGCACAGGGCCGTAATGCCGAGGGAATCGGCATGCTCGAAGCAGTGCTGGCCGCCGCACCTGACTTTGCCCATGCCATGCTCGATCTGGCGCAAGCCTATCGGGTCCAAGGTCGTCTGCAGCGCGCGGCGGAATTACTGAAGGAGGCGCTCGGACAAGACGCAAGCCTGCATGAAGGGTGGCGTTTGCTGGGCGATCTCCAGGCAAACCTCGGTGATTTTGCGGCCGCAGGGCATGCATTTCAAAGGTTCATCGACACCGACACCTATGGACCGATTTTAGTCGAGGCCGCGCAATGCTTGGCGCGCGAAGATGGCAAGAAAGCCGAGATCATCTTCCGCAAGATTTTGCATGAAAATCCCAACCATATCGGCGCGCTATGCGGCCTGGCGGTCATCTCATTGGGTGCAGGATTCCATGGCGATGCGCAGCGACTGCTCAAGCATGCGCTAAAGCAATCGGCTCACATGCCACTTATTCGACGCGGACTGGCCCAAGCCTATCTTGACGCTGGAGATCTCGAGGAGGCAGAGGCGGCGGTGCGCCACTCTCTTCTCATCGACGGCGATTCATCGCCCAGCTGGGTGTTGTTGGGCTCGGTGCTGGCGCACTGCATGCGCCAGGAAGAGGCGCTCGATGCCTATAGCCAGGCGCTGAACATCGACCCGACCCAGTTTCGCGTGGAACTCTCGCGAGGCCACGTGCTGAAGACGCTCGGCCGGCGTGCGGCTGCCGAGGCAGCCTACCGACGCTGCCTGGAACTGAGGCCGGAATACGGTGAGGCCTACTATAGTTTTGCCGATCTGAAGAACTACCATTTCTCCGACGCTGAACTGGCTGCCATGCGAGAAATATTGCAGCGAACGCCGATCGCGGGCAAAAACCACGCGCAGATCCATTTCGCAATCGGGCGAGCGCTCGAACAACGTGAGAAGTACACCGAGGCATTTCGTCACTATGCCTCGGGCAACAGCATGCGACGTCGCGACGCGCCGTTCGACGCGCCGGCCTTCGAACAAAAGTGCAGGCGGGTGGCCGCCACATTCAGCGCGGAGTTTTTCCGATCGCACGACGGTTGCGGAAGCGCCGATTCCGCGCCCATTTTTGTGGTCGGCCTGCCGCGCTCCGGATCCACGTTGGTGGAGCAAGTATTGGCCAGCCACTCGTGCATCGAAGGAACCATGGAATTGCCCCATGTCCTGCGATTGGTGCGCGAGCTCGATCAAAGCCAAGGGGCGGCTGATACCTACCCAGAAAGCGTGCTGGGATTGAGCGAGCCAGGTTTCAAGGATCTTGGCGAACGCTACATCAGAGAGACTCGCATCTACCGCAGCGACCGGGCGCGATTCATCGACAAGATGCCGAACAATTTCAGTCATGTTGGCCTGCTGCAGCTGACCCTGCCGCAAGCGACGATCATCGACGTGCGGCGCAACCCGATGGACACCTGCTTCAGCGCCTACAAGCAGCACTTTGCCCAAGGGCAATCCTTTACATACGACCTGGAAGATCTGGGACGCTACTACCTCAGCTACATCGACCTCATGGATCATTGGGACCGGGTGTTGCCCGGCAAGGTTTTTCACGTGGCGTATGAGGAGCTGGTGCGAAATACCGAGACGGTCGTGCGCCAGCTGATCGCCCATTGTGGGCTTGAGTTCGAGCCCGCATGTCTGCGATTTCACGAGACCCAGCGCTCGGTGCGAACCGCGAGTTCGGAGCAGGTGCGGGTGCCGATGTACGATTCGAGCATCGGTCACTGGCGCCATTTCGAGGCTGAACTTGAGCCGCTGCGGCGTACTTTGAGTGGCATTTTGACGCGATTTCCCGCGCAATAGTCATTATACAGTCATATAAAAAATGTTCGATTGAGCCGGTAGCTGCCTGATGAAGGCAGTACGGCAGGTCCGTCGATCCGACGATTCCGTGCTGCAGCGCGCCTAACCGGGCGTTTTGTTCGATATCTACCCTCTGCGCTGGACCCCGCTGCGTCGCACCATCGACTTGGTCGCAGGGCGCCAACACCAGTAGTGTCGTTATACAGTCATATAAAAAGATTGACGAGCGGTGCGAGCGCAAGTAATGATGGCATCGACATCGAGTATGGGAGGACCGGGGATGAAGGTACGCGCCATAAATCGAGCGCCTGACGGGAAACTGTCCAGGCAAACCGCGCTGCGAGTGGCGATAGCCTCGATTCTGTCCGGCGCGGCCGCGGTCAGCATGCCGGCCCATGCGGCCGACTCGGACGCACTGGCGGAAATTACCGTCACCGCGCGCAAACAAACCGAGAATCTCCAAGATGTTCCTCAGAGTATCGGTGTGTTTACCGCGCAAGATATTCAGAATATGGGTATCAGTCAGTTCGAGGACTACGCAACCCGCTCGCCGTCGATTTCCTACATTAGCATCGGACCTGGCTATCAGGAATTCTTCATGCGCGGCGTCTCTGACGGCAGCAATCCGAACGTTGCGAACACGTCGACCACCGGTCTTTATCTGGACGAACAAAGCTTAAGCTATTTCGGTGGCATACCCGATCTACACATGTATGACATCCAGCGCATCGAAGTGCTGAATGGACCACAAGGTACCCTGTACGGCGCGAGTTCGATGTCGGGTGCCGTCAAGATCATCACCAACAAGCCGGATCCCTCGGCCTTTGCGGCCGGAATCGACCTTGATGGCGGCCAAATCGACGGCGGCTTGCAGAATGAAATCGTTGAAGGATTTGTCAACATTCCGCTGATCACCGACAAGGCCGCGCTGCGGGTGTCCGGGTTTTACGATCATCAGGGCGGCTTCATCAATAATCTGGAGACCACCCGCAATTGGATCAACGGCACCACCAGCAATAACTCGGAGTGGGCGGGCGATAACTACAACCACGAACGAATTTATGGCGGCCGGGCCGCGATCAACTTCAAGTTCAATGAAGGTTGGTCGGCGATCCTCTCGGGAGATTATCAGTCTCAGTCAACGCACGGCGCCTGGGACCAGGATCCCACCCGGTATGGTGAACGCAATGTCTCGCGTTTCGGGCCCGAAAGCGGCGAGCGCGTGAACCGCTTGATGTCGCTCACCGTCACGGGCGATGTCGGTATCGGCGATCTGATCTATGCCGGCGGCTATTGGAATAGGTCCAATCACACCATCAACGAATACTCCGAATACGTGCAGTACGCGCAAATTCAGCCCAATAACACTGGATATCAGAGCTACGCGGGCTGGGTGCAAAGTTTCGCCTGCGCGACTTCCTCTCCCTCTGGCACGCCGGGCGTAGCCGACAGCTTTGGCGGCTGCAATGTTCCCACCATGTATACGGACTACACCGATAAGACCGATCGCTGGTCGCACGAACTGCGCTTGTCATCCAAGCCTGGCGGCTCTACTCATTGGACAGCGGGTTTGTATTGGGAGCAGACGCGCGACATCTACTCGGACTTCTACGCTTATCCCGGAATCAATGTTAGCGGCCAGGCGGCGCAAACCGCCTTGAGCTACTACTACGGCGCGACACCGCTACCCGGTGAATGGTATAGCTACAGCAACACGCGCACCGACAACCATCAGTTCGCGACCTTCGGCGAGATCACGCAGGACCTCACCAAGCAATGGAGCGTGATCGTGGGCTTGAGATATTTCAAATCGCACGATTCGAGTTCCGACGATTGGAGCGGTTATTTCTATCAGCCCAAACAGCCGACGCCGACCGAATCCGTGTCCTTCTCCAAGGTCACGTACAAGGCGGGCATCAATTACAAATACAGCGACAATGCGCTGTTTTATTTTTCCTTCGCTCAAGGGTTTCGGGACGGCGGATTCAATACGTCTGCCGGTCCCGCAAATCCCTTGGTGCCCGCCACCTTCAAGCCGGATACGCTGGACAGTTATGAGATAGGCTGGAAGACCGTGACGGACGGGGGGCGATTCCTCTTCAACGGCGCCGTCTACTACATGCCGTGGAAGAACTATCAGACGGCGGTGTTCGATCTGGCGATCGATACGGTAACTTTCAATGCCAACATCGGCAACGCGCGCATCTACGGCGTTGAAAGCAATATCGAATACCGGCCCATTCATGGATTGACGCTGTCCCTGGCCGGCAATTACAACGATTCCGTCATGACCAGCAACGCTTACGACAATCCCGAATTCGCCGTCACCAGCGGCCAACGCCTGCCCTTTGTGCCTTACTTCAAGGGCAGCGCCAGCGCGCGCTACGAAATGCCACTAGGACCGAGGTTCAGCACCTTTGCTCAATTCGACATTTCCTATACCGGCGACGTGTGGAGCGATTTGAATACCAGCACGTTGAGCTCGACCAGCCGTAGCTTGCAACCGTCCTACACCTTGAGCAACCTTCGCTGGGGATTGAATAACGCCAAGGATAGCTGGGGCGTCGAGGCATATGTCACCAATCTCGGCAATAAGCGCGCGGTGATCTACACCAATAAGTACAACTACGATGGGCGCGAGACCACCAATGAGCCGCGCGTCTTTGGCTTAAGATTGAAGTATCGATTCGGAGGCAAAACCGGCGGCGGCTAGAGGTTGGAAGATGAGATTCGGGCGGTATGCGGCCGGCACGCTGGTATTCCTGCTCGCGGCGGCGATCGGCGGCACGACAGCATGTCGCGCGGCCGAAGAGAAGCGCCTATTTATCTACAATTGGTCGGATTTCATCGGTCCCGACACCATCTCGAAATTCGAGCAGCTGACCGGCATCAAAGTCACCTACGATGTCTACGACGCCGAGGAAACCATGGAGGCGCGGCTCATGGCCGGCAGTTCCGGTTATGACGTAGTCAGCGCTTCGACCGATTTTTTCGGCCGCGAGATCAAGGCCGGCGTTTACGAGGCTCTCGATAAGAGCAGGCTGACGAATTGGCATAACCTGGATCCGAGAATACTGGCGATCCAGGCGCAATATGATCCGGGCAATCAGCACGCCGTGCCGTACCTGCATTCGATCAACGGCTTCGCCTACAACGTCGATATGGTCAAGGCGCGCATGCCGAATGCGCCCGTCGACAGCCTCGATCTGATATTCAAACCGGCGGTCGTATCCAAATTCGCCGATTGCGGCGTCACGTTGATCGATTCCGCCGAAGACGTGCTGCAGCTGGCTCTCAAGTACCTGGGACTCGATCCCAACACCACGAAGGCTTCGGACTTCAAGGCTGCCGAAGCCATGTTGATGAAGATACGCCCCTATATCCGCTCCTTCGACTCCACCGAGTTCATGAACGGCTTGGCAAACAAGGAAATCTGCATCGCAATGTCGTGGTCGAGCGATTACGCCTACTCACGTGCACGCGCGAAAGCCGTCGGCGTCGATGTGCATCTCGCCTTTACGGTGCCAAAGGAAGGAGCGAATCAGACCTTCTCTTCCCTGTTGATACCGAAGGGGGCGCCGCACCCCCAAGCCGCGTACGCCTTCATCAACTTTATTCTCAGGCCGGAGGTGATCGCCGAGATCACCAATCAGATTTTCTACGGCAATGACAACATCGCCTCGCGCTCACTGATCGACCCGAAAATCCTCAACGATGTGACGCTGTATCCCACGCCGGAAATCGAGGCGCGGCTGTACCGGTCCGCGGAGGTCAGTGCCGCCACCGAACGGATCCGGACGCGCACCTGGACCCGCATCAAGACCGCGAACTAATGTTGCGCCAATTGCGCATCCTGTACGCGCCTACGTTCGGTGCGCCGCATGAAGTAGCCCGCCATCAGCACACACATGCCGACCAGGCCAATGATCAAACTGGCCAGTGCGTTTACATCGGGGCTGACGCCAAGCTTCACCTTCGAGAAAATCACCATGGGAAGCGTGCTGGCGCCGGGTCCGGAGACGAAACTTGAGATCACCAGATCATCGAGGGAGAGCGTGAAGCTGAGCAGCCAGCTCGATGCCAGTGCCGGAGCGATAGCCGGCAAGGTGGTGTCGATGAATGCGCGCACGGGACCGGCGCCTAAATCCATGGCAGCGTCTTCCAGCGAACGGTCGGCGCCGTGCAAGCGCGACTGCACTGTGATCGTTACATAGGCGGTGCAGAAGGCAATATGCGCAATCACGATGGTGGTGATGCCGCGATGCGGCCAGCCGAACAGCTGCAGCATCGAGATGAAAAGCAGTAATTGCGTGATGCCCGTGACGATCTCGGGCATCACCAAGGGGGCATTGACCATGCCGGTCAGCAACAGACGACCGCGAAACAGTTTGAATCTCACCAGTGCGATGGCGGCGAGCGTGCCCAGGATCAGCGCTCCGGTCGACACCATGACGCCGATCCGGAGCGACAGCCACGCGGCGTCGAGAATCTGGTCGTTGTGAATGAGCTGCGTGTACCAACTGGTCGAGAACCCACCCCAGACGCTCACCAAGGGCGATGCGTTAAAGGAGTAGCCGATCAATACCAGCATGGGAATGTAGAGAACTGCGATTCCGATGCAGAGGATCGAGATCAGAAAAGGAGAGATGCGGTTGTACATGCTAGGAATTGAGTTGCTTGGTGCTGTAATGCTGGTAGATCGCTATTGGCCCGACCAGCAGCACCAGGAAAGCGATGGCTACCGCGGAGGCGACGGGCCAATCGCGGTTGCCGAAAAACTCATCCCACAAGACGCGCCCGATCATGAGATTGTTGGGTCCGCCGAGCAATGTGGGAATCACGAATTCGCCAATGGCGGGAATGAACACCAACATGGAGCCGGCGATGATTCCCGGCATGGACAGCGGAAGCGTAACATCAAGGAACGCCCGCCAGGGCGGGCTGCCCAGATCCCCGGCCGCCTCGAGCAGCGAGTGATCCAGCTTCTCGAGCGTCGCAAACAGGGGCAGCACCATGAACGGCAGGTACGAATAGACGATCCCGATGTAAACGGCAAAGGTCGTATGCATGATCTGCAGAGGATGATCGATGATGCCCAGCCATAGCAGCGCCGTGTTCAAAAGGCCGGTCTCTCGGATGATCCCTTCGAGCGCGTAGACGCGCAGCAGAAACGAGGTCCAGAAAGGCAATATGACGATGAGCAGCAGGATACTTTGAGTGCTCTTGGAAGTTCGGGAGATGGCATAAGCCATCGGGTAACCCAGGGCCAGGCAAACCAAGGTCGAGAAAAACGCGGTCTTGATCGAATAGAAATACGAAAGACCATAGACTTCGTCGGTAAACAGATACTTGAAGTTTCCGAGGTTCAGTGTCAGATGGATGTGCCAGTCGGGACTGATGGATAGAATGTCCGTGAACGGTGGCACTCGGACAGCCGTGTCGGCAACACTGATCTTCAGCGCGAAAGCAAAGGGTATGAGGAAGAACACCACAAGATATAGAAGCGGCGGCAAAATGATCAGCCATTTACCACGGCCCTTCAGCCAGTCAGCGGCGTGCTCGCGTGCGCTCTTTCGTTTCATTAGCGTCTAGCCTGCGGCATGCGCCACCGGAAGAAGAAATCCCGCTCGAGCCCGCCCATACCGCGGGCCCGCAATTCTCACAGCCGGCAGCGGCAAAGGCTCATCGACGCCTGCATCTCCGCACTGCATATCTATGGACCATCGCGTACGACGGTGGAGAAAGTAGTCGCGATTGCCAACATGTCCCCCGGCATCGTGAGATTCTATTTTGCCTCCAAGGCCTCGATGCTGGTCGCCTCGCTGCAATTTCTGGCGGCCGAGTTCGAGGAACAGTTGCTGGTGCCGGTGGGGCGCCTCAAGGGCAGCCCCGTCGCGGCGCTGCAAATGATGGTCGATCTGTACCTCGATTCAGAGATCGCGAGCCCGCGTAAGGTTTCTGTCTGGTATGCGTTTTGGGGCGAAGCGAGTTCACGACAGGAATATTACGATATTTGCGGCAAGATAGATGAACGCTTTGCCGCGCTGGTGCATGAACTTATCGAGCGGTTGATCGTCGACAGCGCGCAGCCGCACCTCGATCCCAACGGCATTGCCTTGGGGCTCATGGGCGCGCTGGAAATGCTGTGGCAGGACTTCGCCTTCCGGACTGAAGAGGATATCGACCGGCCCGCGGCGAAACAGCGTTGCATGGCGTATCTACAGTCGGTATTCCCTGGGCAATTTTCGGCTTCTCATCCGTCCGGCGCCTCACACGCGAAAGTCGGTCCTCGCATAGCGGATTGGGCTTACGAGAACAATCGACTGTTC
>Ga0210402_10004809_pt1 | contig 12225 bp, 15 predicted proteins | sample IncBWC7MmetaG_FD_161055 | JGI IMG/M metagenome (GOLD analysis project Ga0210402, IMG submission 161055) | Forest soil microbial communities from Barre Woods Harvard Forest LTER site, Petersham, Massachusetts, United States - Inc-BW-C-7-M | ecosystem: Environmental > Terrestrial > Soil >...
AACCGCTCGGAGAGGTGATCGCCATCCATAATTTCGGCGCCGGCGACATCATCGAGATCGCCCCGCCCGCCGGCACCAGCATCATGTTGCCATTTAGTAACGCCGTGGTGCCCACGGTCGACCTCGCCGCTGGACGCGTCGTGATCGCATTGCCGGAGGAGATCGACGGCGACGAAGCGACAGCCGGTGATGCGATGGCCAGAGACTTCTCCGCTTGTCGTCCCCGCCACCGGGTCGGCGCCAGGCGCCGCCCGATGACAGGCTCCGGCGGGGACCCATAACCACAGACCTCGCTTGTTACGCCGCTGGCCGCGTCAACGTGCTAACAAACAAAGCGTCGAGGTGATGGGTCCCGGATCGCCCTCGCTCGCGCTCGGTTGTCCGGGACGACGTCAGATGAGGAATACTGCGATGGCGACGCACAAGGCCTGGCGGCTGCACGCGCACAACGATCTGCGGTTTGACGACGTCGCAACGCCGAAGACCGCCCCCGACGGCGTGCTGGTCAGGATCGAGGCCGGCATGGTGCTGTCCTATATGGGCCGTGTGCTGTCCGGTGCGGTGCCCTACAGCCTGCCGCCGATGCCGTTCGTACCCGGCACCAACGCGATCGGCCGGGTGATCGCGGCCGGCGAGCACGTCACGCATGTTCGGCACGGCGATCGGGTTTTCCTGAGCCCGCATCTGCGCGGCGACGTGCCCGACCGCGAGCCGCCGCAAATCCTGATCGGGCTGACGGCAACCGTCACCAGTGACGCCGCGCTGGCGCTGCAGGCCCGCTGGCGCGACGGCGTGTTCGCCGAGATCGCGCATTGGCCGGCGGCCTGCGTCACGCCGCTCACCGGGCTCGACGACCGGCCCGCCAGCGAGCTGATCGGCCTCGCCAAGCTGATCGTGCCGTTCGGCGGGCTGCAACGCGCAAGGTTGCGCGGCGGCCAGACCATCATGGTCAATGGCGCGTCGGGCTATTTCGGCTCCGGCGCCGTGATGCTCGCGGTCGCGATGGGCGCGGGCCGCGTGGTCGCGGTCGGACGCAAGCGCGAGGCCCTGGAGCGGCTGAGCGATACGTTCGGTCCGCGCGTGATCCCTGCTGTCGTCAGCGGCAATGTGGCACAGGACCTCGCGACCATCCGTCATGCAGCCGGCGGCGGCGCCGACGTCGCGCTGGATCTTTTGGGCGCAGCCAAGAGCACGGCGACCACGCTCTCCGCCCTGCGCGCGCTGAAACGCGGCGGCCGCCTGGTGCTGATGGGCAGCGCCGAGGTGCCGCTGGAATTGTCGTTCCGCGAAATGCTGGCGAACGACTGGGAGGTGGTCGGCCAGTTCATGTATGAGCGCACCGCGCCTGGCCAGCTCGCCGGCCTCGCCGCCGAAGGCCTGCTCGACCTCGGCAAGATCATCGTCACGACATTCGCGCTCGCCGATTTCAAGCGCGCGGTCGAGGCAGCGGCCTTGATGCAGGGACTCGATCTCACGGCCGTGGTGCCGTAACGGAGAGCGATGACCACCTCGACGACCATCTGGCGCGCGACCGTGCTGACGCTCTTCCCCGAGATGTTTCCGGGGCCGCTTGGCGTCAGCCTCGCGGGAAAGGCGCTGGCATCAGGCCTCTGGACGCTGGAGGCGCGCGACATCCGCGACCAGGCCAATGACCGACATCGCAGCGTCGACGATACGCCGGCCGGTGGCGGCCCCGGCATGGTGCTGCGCGCCGACGTGCTGGCGGCGGCAATCGACGCCGCCGGCATCACCCCCGATCGCCCGCGCCTGCTGATGAGCCCGCGCGGTCGGCCATTGACCCAGTCGCGGGTGAAGGAACTCGCGGCCGGGCCGGGCCCCCTGATCGTCTGCGGGCGGTTCGAGGGAGTGGACCAGCGGGTCATCGAGGCGCGGAACCTCGAGGAAGTCTCGATCGGCGATTACGTGCTGTCCGGCGGCGAAATCGCGGCCCTCGCGGTGATCGATGCCTGCGTCCGGCTGTTGCCCGGCGTGATGGGAAAGCTCGAATCCGGCGCGGAGGAGAGCTTTTCGGACGGGCTATTGGAATACCCCCAATATACGCGGCCGCAGCGCTTCGAGGGGGTTCCAATCCCGGACATCCTGCTCTCCGGGGATCATGCCAAGGTCGCTGCCTGGCGCAGAACCGAGGCGGAGGCCCTGACCCGGGCGCGGCGGCCGGATCTGTGGGCCGCGCGGCCCAATCAGGCCCGCACAAAAAGCACGACAGACGGGTGACAAAGCCCGTTCTTTAGCTTATACGGACGGCCAATTCCGCAAGTGCGATGGCAGAATAAAGCGCGAGCCCCCTGTTGGCTGGGCGCGCCGCCGATGGAGATTTACCCGTGAACCTCATCCAGCAGCTCGAAAAAGAGCAATTCGACAGATTGTCCGCCAACAAGGACATTCCCGATTTCGCGCCCGGCGACACGGTGATCGTCAACGTCAAGGTGGTGGAAGGCGACCGCACCCGCGTGCAGGCCTATGAGGGCGTTTGCATTGGCCGTTCCGGCGGCGGCCTCAACGAGAGTTTCACCGTGCGCAAGATTTCCTACGGCGAGGGCGTGGAGCGCGTGTTCCCGATCCTTTCCCCGATGATCGACTCGATCAAGGTGGTGCGCCGCGGCAAGGTGCGCCGTGCCAAGCTCTATTACCTGCGAAACCTGCGCGGCAAGTCGGCACGCATCGTCGAGAAGCAGGATCGCGCTGCCGCCGTCGGCGAGTAGCTCGCCGAAACTGACTTCGGAGATCTGAGGGAGATAAAGCGCGGGTCACACCGCGCTTTTTTGTTGCGCCCCCTATCTGTCACCCACTGTCCGTCGATTGTCCGCCGAACGGACGATATGTTAGAAGCGCAAATGGCTTTTGATCGAACCAGCAACGTTTGTCGCCGTATCGTGATCGACGATCATTGCCGCCTGCCCGGCCGCTTCTTCGGGCGGTTTGCGACGTCGGCAACGTCAGCGCTTACCGGCTCCGGAGCGCGCTGCAGCCGCGCCGAGATTTCGTTGCCTGCGCACCGTCGCTGATCCTGCCAACGCAATTTTTCTTTCTGGGGCTGATGCTCATGTCCAAACCGACCACGCTGTACGATAAAATCTGGAATGACCATCTGGTGCACGAGGCCGCCGATGGCACCTGCCTGATCTATATCGACCGCCATCTCGTCCATGAGGTGACTTCGCCGCAGGCTTTCGAGGGCCTGCGCACCTCGGGCCGCAAGGTGCGCGCGCCGGAGAAGACCCTCGCCGTGGTCGACCACAACATCCCGACCACGGACCGCTCAAAGCCGAATCCCGATCCGGAGAGCATCGAGCAGATGCGGGTGATGGCGGAGAACGCCAAGGAGTTCGGCATCGAATATTACGACGAGTTCGACAAGCGCCAGGGCATCGTCCACGTGATCGGGCCTGAGCAGGGCTTCACGCTGCCCGGCACCACCATCGTGTGCGGCGACAGCCACACCTCGACGCATGGCGCGTTCGGCGCGCTGGCGCACGGCATCGGCACCTCCGAGGTCGAGCATGTGCTGGCGACGCAGACGCTGATCCAGAAAAAGGCAAAGAACATGCGCGCCACCGTCGACGGCAGGCTACCGGAAGGCGTGACGGGCAAGGACATCATCCTCGCGATCATCGGCGAGATCGGCACCGCCGGCGGCACCGGCTATGTGCTGGAATATGCCGGCGAGGCGATCCGCGCGCTGTCGATGGAAGGCCGCATGACGGTCTGCAACATGTCGATCGAGGGCGGCGCCCGCGCCGGCCTGATCGCGCCGGACCAAAAGGCGTTCGACTTCCTGCGCGGCCGGCCCAAGGCGCCGAAGGGCGCGGCCTGGGATGCGGCGATGCGCTATTGGGAGACGCTACGCTCCGACGACGGCGCGCAGTTCGACCACGAGATCAGGCTCGACGCAGCCAGGCTGCCGCCGATCGTGACCTGGGGCACCTCACCCGAGGACGTCGTCTCGGTCGCGGGCGCCGTGCCCGATCCCGACAAGATCGAGGACGAGGCGAAGCGCATCTCCAAGCACCGCGCGCTGAGCTATATGGGCCTGAAGCCAGGCACGAAGATCACTGACATCAAGCTCGACCGCGTCTTCATCGGCTCCTGCACCAACGGCCGGATCGAGGATCTGCGCGCGGCAGCCAAGATCGCAGAGGGCAAGACCGTCAACGCCCACGTCAACGCGATGATCGTGCCGGGCTCCGGCATCGTGAAGGAGCAGGCCGAAGCCGAAGGCCTCGACAAGATCTTCATCAAGGCGGGCTTCGAATGGCGCGAGCCGGGCTGCTCGATGTGCCTTGCGATGAACCCCGACAAGCTGAAGCCGGAAGAGCGTTGCGCCTCGACCTCGAACCGCAATTTCGAGGGCCGCCAAGGCTTCAAGGGCCGCACGCATCTGGTCTCGCCGGCCATGGCGGCAGCAGCCGCGATCGCCGGGCACTTTGTCGATGTGAGGGAGTGGCGGTAACGCCGTTGCATCAACCTCGACGGGCTTCAGCAATCGCTCCTTAACGAAGAGGGCGCAGACTGCCTGCTCGCGCTTTTCGCGGGAGGCAGCCAACCATGGCCAACAAGCCCGAATTTGTCGACCTGATATCGGACGCAACGCGCCAGAACTGGCGCCGCACCAATCAACGCACGGCCTCCGCATCCAAGTCGCTGGACAAGGACGAGGCCCAGAACAAGCGGCGCCTCAGCAGCTGGCCACCCGCGCGCTTTGCGCAGTGGCGGCTGGAAAATCTGACGCCGTGGAAGATGACGCTGAGATCCTGGACCTTCAAGGACTGGGTCTGAGAAGCTTGCGGGATAAGGTGAGAGGGGCGCCGGATCGGCGCCCTCTTCGTTTCAGCTCGGGATCGACAACTCACCAATAGTGCCGATGATGCCAGTGACGGTGATAGCAGATGCGGCGCGGACCGTAATAGGTCCATACGACGCGGCAGCGCCGGTGATAATAAGAGGGATAGTAGGATGGGTAGTAGCCGCCGAAATAGCGGCGATGGTGCATAAACCGATAACCGCCATGCCAGCCCCGATGCCAACCTCCGCCATGCCAGCCGCCACCATGCCAGCCTCTACCACCATGCCAGCCGCCGCCATGAAAGTGCCCACCACCACCATGGAAACCGCCGCCGCCATGTCCGCCGCGAACTTCGGTTGTCATTCCTGCTGAGACCTGTTTCGGCGGCGCTGACGCGCCAGGCGTGACCAGCGAGATTGCTTGTGCAGGTTTGCTCGTATCAGCACTGCGACCGCGCCAAGGCTGAGGCAGCGGACAAGGCCGCGCCCCGGATCTGAAATCCTCGTCACTCGAAGTCTCCTTGAATGCAGGCAGCGAGCGCGCGCGGTCACGTCGTGACCGGCGGCACGCGCATCTGCGATCACGCACGCTCATCCGCAATCGCTCTCGATATTAAGCTAGCGATCGCGAACTGAACCCGGCATGAATGGACGCAGCGACACCACGTCGCGCTCCGCAACAGAGATGCATCATCATGACTGTTTATGTGATCGCGCAACTCAAGATGATCGATCGCGCCGCGTATGATCGTTATCAGGCGCGCTTCTTCGATGTCTTCAAAACATACAACGGCCGATTGCTGTCGGCCGATGAAGAACCGAAAGTGCTGGAAGGCACGTGGAACCGAGACAAGCTCGTCTTGATGTCGTTCCCGGATGAGACGGCGTTTCAGGCCTGGGCGAATTCGCCGGAATATCTCGACATCGCGAAAGACCGCAAAGCCGGTGCAGATGCAGTGGTGTTGTTGGCGAAAGGATTTTCACCGTGACGCGCGCGTCACCACGGTTCCCAGCCAAAGCCGAACAACGGCGGCAACGGAACGAAGGGCGCGGGCGCATAGTAATAAGGCCTGCCGTAATAATGAGGATCGTGAGACGGCCAATAGGCGTCATGATCGCGATAAAGGTAGAGGCGCCTTGCGCTGTCACTGCCAGCGCGTTGCGCTTGCGTCTTCCTGGCTTCGGCTGAAGCGGCATAAGCCGCACGGCTTGTCATGCAACCGCCTGCTATCAATGTGACGACCAGCACGGCTGCGCCAAACCATTTCGTCATCGAACGGCTCCGTCAACACTTTGCGCCAGATTTGCAGGCGCATCCTAGCATCTCGGGTTCCACCATGCGAATGTGAAACAGGCCCGCAACGCGGGCCCGTGGCGTCATTTCATCGTTGAACGAGAAACCGGCCGAGCGTAACTCACCAATGGCGGTGGTGATGATGCCAGCCGCGATGCCGGCCGTGATACCAACCACGATGCCAGCCGTGATGGCGGTGCCAGTGATGATGATGCCAGCCGTGCCAGTGATGATGATGGTGCCCCCACCGCACTTCGGTCGTCGCCTGCTTCGCATCCGCCTGAACTGCTGCGGCCGCACCCGGATTGCTCAACGACAAGGCCTGCGCCTGCCGAGTTGGAGCCGCGAGCACAAGACATGCGCCAACCGCCGCAAGGCCCAGAACTTTCGCTGCGTTCATATAAACCCTCCTTCAATGACGGATCACGTCAGCGCCGCGCGGCTGGTACTCGACCGCTTCGTCGCAACGCAGGCATAATCTGGAGTGAGTGACGTGAATGGGGACTGAATAGCTGCGCCGGGAAGATGAATGCGGTGAGTTGCGATCAGTTCCCGCGCGAATGAGAAATTCATGCGGCCACATCAAAACCGGCGCTGGATCGTGCCGTATCTTCGGATGAGTGTCCGTCGCCCGCGCCAGCTACAGGAGGCCGTCATGCCGTCGTTCAGCAAAGCACATTGGAGGACGCTGTATAACAGCATCGCAGCATTATGCGTTGAACTGTCATCGGCCGGTGTCGCATTCGCCTCCCAAGGACCCGGCGCCGGCCCGGGCACGGCCACGCGTTTCACCCAGCTTGCGATGGCGGTCGCTGTGTACGGCGCTGTGGCGGTCGCGATCGGCGTCGGTTTGATCGGCGCAATCAGACGGCGGTAACTCAACCGCGGCGCCAATGACAGCTCATGCGGGGCACGATCACCGTACCACTCGGCCGGAATTCCTGCACATAGGTTGCACTGCAGACCCGAACCGCGTTCGGGCCGGGATCATAGTGCGGATAGATGTCGTCCGGCTCGTAGTTGGGATAGATGCGAAGCCGCGCCGTGGGCCGGCGAACCCGGCGCACCGTCGGCGCGACCTCATACTCGGCCTGCGCGACCCTGACCTCGGACGCTGCTGGTTGCGCTCGCACAACCTGACCGGGCACGAAAACGCCCAGGAGAGCCAAAAAAATTGCCACAGTCCCCGTCCGAATCATCACCTTCACCCAATCACCCGCAAACCTGGTGGGCTCTGTTGTAACATCCACACCATTCGGCAGCTAGAGCATGATCCGGAAAAGCATGCCCTCGGCTCCGACCCGATGGGTGTGCAGCGGTTTTCCGAAAAGCATGCCCTCGGGCTTGACCCGAGGGAACATGCTCAAACAAAGAGCTAGAGCGCGACGGCGATCGAGCTCATCTGATCGCGCTCCAGCCCCGTCATAAATCCGAGATGCATTCGCCCCAAACCCAAGATAGAAAGCCATCATGTGGACGACCCTGAAAGCCCCCTCGCTCGCCGATATGGAGAGCATGGCGCATGAGATTTTCGAAGCTCTGCCCACGCGCTTCCGCGAACTTTGCGAGGGCCTGATCATCCGGGTGGACGATTTCCCGACCGATGAGGTGTTGGACGAGATGGACGCCGAGAGCGAGTTCGATCTGCTCGGCCTGTTTCAGGGCACCGGCGTGCCATTTCGCAGCCATGATGACGTCGCGCGGCTGCCCAACATCGTCTGGCTTTACCGTCGTCCCATTCTCGACTACTGGGCCGAGCATGAGGAAGCGCTGGGCGATGTGGTGCGCCATGTGCTGATCCATGAGATCGGCCATCACTTCGGATTGTCCGACGACGACATGGCCGAAATCGAGGCCGACGCCGAGGCGGAGACGGAGGCAGAAACGGAGACTAAGGCAGAGACAGAGGCCGCGACCGAGACCGAGACCGAATAGGCCTTTATCGATGGCGATATTCGCGATAAACCAGCGGCGTCACCTTTTGGTCACAGCGAGCAGGAAGTGCGACGATGGAGAAGTTCACCACGCTGGAAGGCGTCGCGGCGCCCTTGAAGATCATCAATGTCGACACCGACATGATCATCCCCAAGCAATATCTGAAGACCATCAAGCGCACCGGCCTTGGCAAAGGCCTCTTCTCCGAGCAGCGCTACAAGGATGACGGCAGCGAGAATCCGGACTTCGTCCTGAACAAGCCGGCCTATCGCAACGCGAAGGTTCTGGTGGCCGGCGACAATTTCGGCTGCGGGTCGAGCCGCGAGCACGCGCCCTGGGCGCTCATGGATTTCGGCATCCGCTGCGTGATCTCGACGTCCTTCGGAGACATCTTCTACAACAACTGCTTCAAGAACGGTATTCTGCCGATCCGCGTCAGCCAGGAAGACCTCGACAAGCTGTTCGACGACGCCGCGCGTGGCGCCAACGCGACGCTGACCATCGATCTGCCCAACCAGGAGATTCGCGGTCCCGACGGCGGCAAGGTGAAGTTCGAGATTGATCCGTTCCGCAAGCATTGCCTGATCAACGGTCTTGACGACATCGGCCTCACCATGGAGAAGAAGTCCTCGATCGACGCCTATGAGGCCAAGGCGAGGGCGGAGCGCGCCTGGGCCTGATCGTCCTGACACTGAATTGATCGAAACTCTTGATCCCCGAGATCGTCACTTTCTGGCACGGCCCGCTTGATCGGCTCAGGCAAACCTGCCTGCGCTCGCAACGCGCGGCGGGCCACAAGGTGACCGTTTATAGTTTCGACACGATTGCCGGATTGCCCGAGGGCGTCGGCAGTGCCGACGCCGAGCGAATCCTGCCGCGTGCTTTCGCCGAGAGGCTCCGCCCATCCACGGCGGACGGCTCGTGGCATGATTGGACGCTGCTGCAGTTCAGCGATTTCTTCCGCATGCGGCTGCAGGCGGAGCGCGCCGGGCTGTGGCTGGACGCGGACGTGCTGCTGCTCAGGCCGGTGGAGATCGATCCCGCAAAACCCTATTTCGCGTGGGAACGCCCGCGCCAACTCGGCAACTCGGTTCTCTATCTCCCGCCCGACGATCCGATCGTCGCGGCCTTCGAGAAGCTGATGAGGCAGGAGGAGCTGACACCCAACTGGCTGGCGATGCGCCATCGCTTGAAATTCGCGTTGCAGCGCCTGTGCGGCGGTGCGGACCGGCTCTGCGAAATTCGTGTTGCGATCTTCGGCCCGCCATCGCTGACCGCGCTTGCCACGCGATCCGGTGAGCTGCATCACGCCCTGCCGAGGAAATCCTTTTATGCCGTCCACGCTGCGCCGAAACGGTTTTTCGAACCTTCTAATTTCTCCGCGCTGATCGCCGACCCGGAGATTATCGGCCTGCATATTTCCCCAAAGGACCGCGGCAATCATCCGCCGATTCCCGGAAGCCTCTACGCCTGGGCGGTGGAAACGATTCGAGACGCCCTCGTCCTGACGACCGCGCCTGCTGTTTGATCTGCCGCAACGCCACTTCACCCCATCGGTGTTTCAATGAGAAACCTGAATGGCGAGACGAAGGTGTTCCATGGCAGAGCAAGACACGCCCTATCCCCGCGTTGCGTTTCTGGTCACCGCCTTCGCCGACTGGCTCAAGCGTCGCCGCGAGCTCAATGAACTTCGCCAGATCGAGCGTGGCGAGTTCGACCGCATCGCACATGACCTGAGGGTGACGCCGGACGACCTCGACGAGCTGGTCCGGCAGGGCCCGCATGCCGCCGACGAGCTGCCCAAAATGCTGAAGGCTCTCGGCATCGACGAATCCGCCTTGGCGCGCACCGAGCCGCTGGTGCTGCGCGACATGGAGCGCGTCTGCGCAGTGTGTCAGCACAAGCGGCAATGCGACCATGATCTGGCCGCCGGCACCGCCGCCGCGCATTACGAGGACTACTGCGCCAATGCGCCCACGATCGACCAGCTCGGACCGGCCGTGACCACGCGCGATTAAGCGTCGCCCACGCGCTGGGCGCCCGCGATCGCGCCGAACCTGATGGCAGTTGCAGTGACCGTCACGCCTTCGCCGCGATCGCATCCGCAATCGCGATCGTGCGTCTGGCCATCTCGGCGTGCAGCCGCTCGACCATCCGTCCGTCGAGCTGGATGGCGCCGCGTGCAGCGTTTTCCGGCAATTCGAACGCCGCGACGATCCGGCGCGCTTCGGCGACCTCTTCCGCCGGCGGCGTGAAGATCGCGTTGCAGGCGTCGATCTGGCCCGGATGAATCAACGTCTTGCCGTCGAAGCCGAGATCGCGGCCCTGCGCGCATTCTTCGGCAAAACCGCCGACGTTGGAGAAATCGCTATACGGCCCGTCCAGCATGTCCAGGCCGTGCGCATGCGCAGCCAGGATACAATGCGTGATCATCGGGATCATCGCGGCGCGGCCCGGCAGCATCCTGATGCGCGTCTCGCGCGAGATGTCGTTCGGCCCGAACACGAAGCCTGAAAGCCGCGTCCTGGAATTCCGCGCGGCGCCGGCGATCTTGTCGGCATCGAGCACCGCGCGCGCGGTCTCGATCATTGCCCAGACCCTGATCGACGGATCGGCACCGACCTCGCCGAGGCGCGCGGCAATCGTATTGAGATCATCGACGCTCGAAATCTTTGGCACCAGGATGCCGTCGGGCCTGGCCAGGCCGGCCATGGCCGCATCGTCACGCCACCACGGCGAATCCAGGCCGTTGGTCCTGATCCAGATCTCGCGCTTACCAAAACCCTTCGCCGCAACCGCCTGCGCGATCTGGTCGCGCGCCTTCGCCTTGGCGTCGGGCGCGACCGAATCTTCGAGGTCAAGGATCAGACAGTCGGCGGCAAGGCTCCGCGCTTTTTCCAGCGCCCGCGCATTCGATCCCGGCATGAACAACAGGCTGCGGCGCGGGCGGATCATGAGCGGGTTCCCTTCAGGACGATCTGGCGGTGCCTCGCGAATAGCACTTCATCTGCCTATTCGAAAGGCTTGTTCCATCGGGGCGCATATGGTTAGCCATAATCATGATTACGTTTCCGCAACGGCTTCTCGACGGCTACCAGACGTTTACAACGCACCGGCTGCCGACCGAGCAGAACCGCTACCGTGAACTGTCCGAGCGCGGGCAGTCGCCGGAAGTGATGGTGATCGGCTGCTGCGACTCCCGCGTCTCGCCGGAAGTGATCTTCGACGCTGGCCCCGGCGAATTGTTCGTGATGCGCAACATCGCCAATCTCGTCCCAGTCTATGCGCCGGACGGCGGCACGCACGGCGTCTCGGCGGCGCTCGAATACGCGGTATCGGTCTTGCGCGTGAAGCACATCGTGGTGCTGGGTCACGCGCAATGCGGCGGCATCCGCGCCTTCATTGATAAAATCGCACCGCTGTCGCCGGGGGACTTCATCGGCAAATGGATGTCGATGTTCGTCAAGCCGGGCGAGATTGTCGAGCCGCGCGAGCACGAGACGATGCAGGATTTCACGACCCGGATCGAGAAGGCCGCGGTGTTGCGCAGCCTGGGGAACCTGATGACTTTTCCGTTCGTCCGCGCGGCCGTCGATGGCGGCACGATGCTGTTGCACGGCGCCTATTTCGGCGTAGCCGAGGGTTCGCTGTTCGTGCTGGACAAGGCATCGAAGGAATTCCGCAGCGTGCGCGATGCGCAGGCTGGCGAATAGGGAGCCGCGAATAGAATTGCTATTCGCTACTCACCACCTTGATCGCCACCGCTCCAGCGGTCGGACATCGCGAGCATGAAGGCGGAGGCCACGAACACCAGATGGACGCCGACCAGCCAGGCCAGACGGCTGGGGTCGAACACGGTGTCGATATTCATGAACGCCTTCAGGACCTGGATCGCCGAGATCGCGACGATCGAGGCCAGCAGCTTCTGCTTCAACCCTCCGAAATTGACCTTGGTCATCCAGTCCGGCCAGTCCGGATGCCCGCCGGGATCGATTTTCGAAACGAAGTTTTCGTAGCCGGAAAAGACCACAATCAGGATCAGATTGCCGGTCAGCGAGACGTCGATCAGCGAGAGCACACCGAGGATGATGTCGGACTCCTTCGAGCCCGGCGCATGAAGGACGAACTCCCACAGCATCATGCAGAACTTCAGCAGAAGCACGGCAAGGCTGACGACGAGGCCGAAATAGAAC
>Ga0210402_10004810_pt1 | contig 12225 bp, 13 predicted proteins | sample IncBWC7MmetaG_FD_161055 | JGI IMG/M metagenome (GOLD analysis project Ga0210402, IMG submission 161055) | Forest soil microbial communities from Barre Woods Harvard Forest LTER site, Petersham, Massachusetts, United States - Inc-BW-C-7-M | ecosystem: Environmental > Terrestrial > Soil >...
ATTCCGCGTGGAAGCGGCCGTCCTCGGCAACCAGGTGCGCATCGAGCGTGAGGGCGGACATCGCTTCGTCCCCGACGTGGTCGAGGCCTTTCCCGGCGAGATTCAGGCCATTTCCGTCAGCAAGCCCGCGCTGGAGGATGTGTTCATCCACCGCACAGGTCACAAGTTCTGGAGTGAAGAGCGCGAGGCAACTTCAGCAGCCGAAAACTCTGCAGCCGAAAAGAAAGATAAAAAGAAAAAGAGGAGGTAGCTTGCGTCCAATGATTCTGGTGCTTTCTCTGGTCCTCGGTCTGGTCCCGTTGGTGGGCGTGGTCTGGATCTTCGTGAGCGGCATGATTGTGCTCTGGCCCTTTTCAGCCACCGTCGACGGCCTGTTCATGACTCTCATCCTGCTCACACTATCCGGTTGCCTCTTACTCAACGCGTTCTGGGAGTTGCGGGACCGAGGCACGTTCGGCAAGAAGGAAACTGCTCCCGCAAAAAATCCGGCAGCGAAGGCGAGTTAAAGAATGGCAACCCAGACGGCAACTTTGCCGCGACCCATTTTGCCGCGACCCATTACCCATGCATCCGCTGGCGTGATGCTGCCCGCATTCACCCTCTGGTGGCGGGAAATCGTGCGCTTTTATCGCCAGCCTGGTCGCGTCGTGGGGGTGCTGGCTTCGCCTCTGGTGTTTTGGCTGGTCCTCGGTTCAGGCTTCGGCAGCTCGTTTCGTTCCAGCGCTGGCCCAAGTCAGCAGCACTACCTCGACTACTCCTATCCCGGCACCCTGATCCTGATCGTGCTCTTCACTTCGATCTTCACGATGATGTCGGTGATTGAAGACCGCAAGGAAGGCTTTCTGCTTTCCGTGCTGGTCGCGCCCGTTCCGCGCTCCGCTATTGTTCTCGGTAAAGTGCTGGGCGGGACGACGCTGTCGGCGATCCAGGGAATGATCTTCCTGATTCTCGCGCCATTCACGGGCGTGCATCTCGAAGTCGTACAAATACTACTGGTCGGTGTCGTGGTATTCCTGGTTTCGTTTGCGCTGACCGCGCTCGGTTTCGCCATCGCCTGGCCCATGGACTCCTCGCAGGCCTTCCATGGAATCGTGAACCTGTTTCTGATTCCGCTGTGGCTCTTGTCCGGAGCGCTGTTTCCCATGGACGGCGCATCGGGTTGGATTCGCGCCCTCATGTTCATGAATCCGCTCACCTATGGAGTGGCGGCCCTGCGCGCTCTGCTGTATCCCGGGGCGGCAACCAGTTTTCCGCTGTCATCGGCCATGGCCACACTGCTTCTGTTTTCGCTGGCCATGTTTGGACTGGCGTTTCTGATGGTAAACCGCAGAAGCACGAGGCCTGCCGCTTGATCTTCGGAAGCTCGGTCGTCGAAAATTCGATCGCCCAGCAATACGCCTTCTTTCCTGCCCTCAACGCCGCGTTGAACGGAACCAGTGCCGTGCTGCTACTCACCGGCCGCATCCTGATCGCGAAGGGACGTATAGCGGCGCATCGCACCTGCATGATCGCCGCTGTGATCGCCTCGGCATTATTTCTGACCTGCTATCTGTTCTTCCACTATGAGGTCGGGAATATCCGATTTCTGGGCCAGGGTTGGGCGCGGCCAGTCTATTTCACGATTCTGATTTCGCACGTCACGCTGGCCATCGTCATCGTCCCGCTGGCAATTATTACTCTGAGCCGCGGACTGAAAGCGCGCTACCCGCAGCACCGCGCTATCGCCCGCTGGACCTGGCCGCTTTGGATGTACGTTTCCGTCACCGGCGTGATTGTATATTTCATGCTGTACCAGTGGTTCCCGCACAGCTGAGTTCGTCGTTGGTCGTTGGCCAAGGTTGGACGGTCACTGGTTCTGGCCAACGGCTAACGACCAGCGGCTAAGGACAGATTTGTCATGTCCCTCCTGAAGCTCAAAATCGATGTCTCCGGAACCGTCGGCGACGGCGCCTGGCGCGAGATCCAGCAGTTTGATCAGATCCAGAGCGCAGACTTCGGCCCACAGTTCGGCAGCGGCGGACGCTGCAACCATCCGCCCGACGCCCTGCATGCCAAGGGAGAATGGATTGGCGCCGAAATCCGGCTGCAGACGCCGCTTTTGGCGCAATACGCCATGTCGCACTATTTGGAGCAAGAGCGCGTGCTCGATGCGGATGTGGAGTAGGCGATCTCAATCGAGTCTGGTATAGTCCTCAATCTGTGAGCGACGCTACAGAGACCTTTGGCCCTTCCACATCGGCCGTTGAACACAGGCCAGTCGGCAAGGAATCCCGGCTCACGGCCCTTCGACGGCTGTTAGCGACTTTGCTGTCTGCTGCGTTCCCGGGAACAGGACACCTCATGCTGGGTCAGTTGTCCAAGGGCATGGTGATTTCGGCAATGTTTGTTCTGCTCATATGTGGTTTCTGGCCGCTCCGCCTGCCACGTTACTATGCAGGCTTTGCCGGCTTGGGCTTAGGCTGGATTCTCTTAGGCGTCTACTCGTCTTGCAGTGCTCAACTGATCCGGAATCCCCAGTCGGGATATCGACTCTCCAAATGGTGGTTCGCCTTCACGCTGCCTTTGGCCATCCTGATTGTCAGCCTTACTGGCAGAGGTATAGTCCGTGCTTCCGGTTTCACAACGTTCGACATTCCCTCAACCTCGATGGAGCCGACAATTCAGAAAGACGATCGCATCGTTGTTGATACGCGCGCCTATCGTGCCAGCCTCCCGCAATATCAAGATGTCATCGTGTTTCGTAGAACCGACGACTTTGCCGTGAAACGAATCATCGCCATGGGCGGCGACACGATTGAGGGCAGAGCTGGGCAGATCCTTTTGAGCGGCAATCTAATCAACGAATCGTACGCCGAACACTCGAAAGGCCAACAGCAGTTAGAACCTTCCGCTGATGACTGGATGCAATCGTTCGGGCCCATCACTATTCCACCGAACAAATATTTCGTGATGGGTGATAACCGTGATGTCAGTCTCGACAGCAGATCGCCGGACTTCGGACTCGTCGACCGCAGCGCGATAACCGGCAGGGTGCTGTATGTTTCGAATGCTGCAAGACAGGGCGGACATATTCGATGAGTGAGCCAATGACCGAGTCGACACCCGGCACATCTTCGAAGCCCAAGCGTTCCATGTCGCGCACCCAGAAGATTCTCTTCTTCGCCACCGGCTGGCTCATCGTCCTCATGCCATTTCTTTTCTGGTGGAATACGTGGTTCGGACGCCATCTTTCCGACCAGCAGTTAATTGAATATCTCCACGACGACAAAAAGCCGCGCCACATCCAGCATGCGCTGGTGCAGATGGGCGATCGCATGGCGCACAAGGACGCAGCCTCGAACCAGTGGTATCCCGATCTGATCCGGCTGGCGAGCAATCCCGTGGAAGAAGTCCGCAACACCGACGCCTGGGTTATGGGGCAAGACACATCCGGCGCGGGCTTTCATGAAGCGCTGCTGAAAATGCTCAGCGATTGTTCCCCCATGGTCCGCGGAAACGCGGCGTTGTCGCTGGTGCGCTTCGGGGACGCTACTGGCCGTCCGCAAATTGTGGCCTTGCTGCAACCCGCCGACATTACAGCCCCAGCCGATGGTCACATCATCGACGCCGACCGCCCCGGCACAGCCATCCATCAAGGCGGCTTGCTGGCAAAGCTGGCGACCGCAGGCACCGCCGCCCCAGTCGAAATTCGCTCGCCCATCCCCGGACGCATCCGCTCGGTTTCGCAGCCTGGCGCAAACGTGACCGCGGGCTCGGAAGTTGCGGTCGTCGATCCTGGCACTGAACAAGTCTGGGAGGCACTCCGAGCGCTGTACATCGTGGGACAGCTCGACGACCTCCCGGCGATTCGTCCGTACGAGCGGGATCTGCCCGACATTTCCAACGACGTGCGGCAGCAGGCGGCAGAGACCGAGAAGGCGATCCAGGGCCGAAATCAACACTAGGGACGAAAAACGAGAGAAGAGAGAGGAGAAACCTCATGGCAGGCGCTCCAACTGCAGCGGGCTTTCTGTATTTCACCGGCATCAAAGCCGCCGGCTACACCGCGGCTTCCGTGGTTCTCAAGATCGGATACGGCCTGCGCGGCGCGCCCAAGCCAAGCGTCTGGGCCGTCGGACTGACCCGCAGCGGAATTGGACTGGCCGCGGGCGCGCTCTATGGCGGCCTTTGGATTCTCGCCATGAACAAATTCAACACTATGGAAGGCGAAGGATCCGCAATCCTCTTTTACGTGTTCCTGCTGCCGATTCGCCTGGCGGAGTGGATTCTCTTGATTTGGCTCTTCCTCGACCGTGGTCTCCAGCAGCGAGGGCGCATGTGGAAGTACGCCGCCTTCGGTACGATCTGCTCGTATGCGTTGGACGCCATTGGTGTCGCTGCCGCATTCGTGCTGCCGGGCGGTATCTGGGTTTGCTAAGAACGGTCCGCTAAGTTTGGTCTATTAAGTCATGACGCAACGTCTGGGCCATGTCGCTCTAGTGGTTCGCGACTCCGACGAGGCCGTCGCCTTCTACACCCGACAGCTAGGCTTTCGACTGATCGAGGACACCGACCTCGGCAAAGGAAAGCGCTGGGTGCTGGTGAGGCCGCCGGGATCAGACGGCACCGATTTGCTGCTTGCCAAAGCTGTCACTCCCGAGCAATCCAGCCGGATCGGCAACCAAACCGGCGGACGAGTTTTCCTCTTTCTTCAAAGCGATGACTTCTGGCGCGACTATCGTGAAATGACCGCCCGCGGGGTGAAGTTCGTCCGCCCGCCCAGCGAAGAATCCTACGGAACGGTCGCCGTGTTCGAAGATCTCTACGGCAACCAGTGGGATCTGCTAGAACTGAAAGCCTTGTCGTCCTGAGGCCCGCGTATTGTGCGGGCCGAAGGATCTATGGACTCGCCGGCAGCCGGGTTAACTCGACAAATTGCAGAGGTCCTTCGGGCCGCAACAAACGCGGCCCTCAGGATGACAACGCATGGGTTAGTAGGAAGCTAGCAGCGGGAAGCTGCCTTCAAATCGCCATCGGCCCGACTTCTTTTTCCACTTCCACTGTGTCGACCATCGCGATCGCGTCCCAGGGGCAGCCGTCGAGGAAGCAGCCGTCGGGACCTTTGCTCAGGCATTTCTTGCAGCCAATACACAGGATAGGATCGATGGCGATGCGGCCGAACGGCGGATTGTCTTCGTCGGGCACCCAGAACATGCAGTCTTCCACCGGGCAATATTCCACGCAGGCGGGCGAGCCCGCGCATCCGGTGCAGCACTCGGTAATCACGGCCAACTCTTTCGGTTTCTTCTTGCGCGGGGTGGCAAGGCCTTTCGACCTTGGTTCAAACTTCTGATCGTCGGGAACCATTCCGACCGCTTTAGTGGCACCGGGGGCAGGAGGCATGCGCCCACATTATAACCCGAAAGCTCACCTGTTTGAACCCTACTTCCAAGTGGTTGATGTCAACCCACTCGTTGTGTCCCGCCGGATGCCGCATTGCGCGTATCTATTTTAGGACGAAGTGAGCCTTCGCCGTCCGCGACCGCAAATCGCCCCCAAAAGCTTTCCTGCAGCTACGTGACAAAATGTTGGAAATGTTCGGGGATCGAGATTAATCTTCGCCATAGGGGTCGGTCTCCTCCTTTGGGCTGGCTCTAGCTCGTGAGGCCAAAGCCAACTTTCACCCTCTCCGTTTTACACAGTCGAATTTACGTCACCGGAATCCCCAGTGCCCTCTATGGTCAAGATTTGTTATCCGGGGTTCACTACGATCTTGCCGAACATTTGGCTCTTTTCCAGATACTCATGGGCTGCGCGCAACTCGCTGAGTGGAAACGTGCGATCCAACACCGGCTTGAGGCGGCCGGCGAAGACGTGGCCGAGAACTTCGTGCAACTCGTCCATCGTACCCATGTAGGAGCCGAGCACGGTCAACTGGCGCGCGAAAAGATGGCGCAGGTCGAGTCCCACGGTGGATCCCGTGGTCGCCCCGCAGGTCACCAGCTTGCCGCCGCTCTTCAGGGATCGCACGCTCTCGTCCCAGGTAGCGGCTCCGACGTGTTCGACCACGACATCGACGCCTTCTTTGTTCGTGATCTTACGAACTTCCTCGGAGATTTTCTGCTTGTAATGGTTGATGCCGTGGTCGGCGCCGAGGGTGCGCGCCTTCTCGAGTTTCGTCTCGTCTCCGGCGGTGGTGATCACGCGGCAGTGAAACAGCCGGGCGATCTGGATGGCGGCAATGCCTACGCCTGAACTTGCGCCGAGCACCAACACGGTCTGCCCGGGACGCACAGCTGCGAGGCTCACCAACATGTGCCACGCCGTGACGAACACGAGCGGAACGCTGGCGGCCTGATTGAAATCGAGCGAGTCGGGAATAGGAATCACGTTCGCGGCCGGGACGGCAATCAACTCGCAGTTGCCGCCATCAACCGCATTGCCGAGCACGGTGAACTCGCGGCACTGGTTCTGCACCCCCGCGAGGCACTTTACGCAGTGTCCGCAAAAATGGATAGGCGCGACCAGCACGCGCTGGCCCACGGTGAATCCGATAACGTATTCACCGATCTCTGCGATCTCTCCGGCGATGTCGCTGCCTAGGATGTGCGGCAGTTTTACGCCGGGCAATCCTTTGCGGACCCACACATCGAGATGGTTGAGCGAGCAGGCTTTCACCCGCACCAGCACTTGGTCTTTGCGCGGCTGTGGGTCGGGGACGTCTTCGTAAGTCAGTACTTCAGGGCCACCGAATTGGTGGATGCGGACGGCTTTCATAAGCGAACTCCGGTCTAGTCTAACGTCTCACAGCATACTTCATCCTTCGAGAGGGAAATTCCGAATGCGGAATGCCCCCGGCTGACTGCTGGATTTCAGCGCTTTCCGCGACAAGCCGAAGTCAAGGGCGAGTCGCCAGTGAGTCATTGGAAACGGCGCAACCCGGCGGAGTGGCGCCCTGAGGCTTTTCTGATGGTGCTAGGGATCCGCTCGTTCGCGTACAAATACCATCGTTAGATCATCGGCGTAGATCGTTTTCCACTCTTTCGTCTCGACCAGGATGTTTGCAAGGGCGGCGTCTCTGGGCAGTACCACACACGCAATCTCATGCGACTGCAGAAAACCCTTCCATTCCGGCTCGACATGCATCATCTTCAAGTAAGACTTGAAGAACGGTTCTCCGTACAAATCGTGCCGGTCATCAACCAGGACGTGGGTCTTGGGATAGAGCCGGTAGATTACATAGCCGCCCCAGTAGTCGGGGCTCAGCAGCGGGCCCCCCACTTCGGATTTCTCCAGATAATTCACGGCATCCACCGGCATGCGCCTGGGATCGAAGTGGGCATCCATCAGCAGACTGGATCCGATGTGGCCGCCGTTCGCGGCGATTGCAAAGGTACCGGCAATCGCAAGAATCCCCCACACGTGACCACGCAGGCCCACTTCGACAGCCCTCATTCGCTCGAAGAATCCCTCGGCAAATCTCGCAGCAGGCAGCAATGGCCCCACCACCAGCACCAGCAAAATAGACGAAACGGGAATATTCCGCGACGCATAGAGCCCCGCATACACGGCAAACAAAACCGTCAGGCCCTCGCTCACTCGTAATTCGATTCCTCGAACCGCCAGAGCCGCCACAGTTATGAGCAGCAGCGCCAGGAAGCACTTCTGCGCTACGCCATGAAAGTTGGGGGACTGAAATTCCTCGATGTGATCCATCAGGAAGCGGTTGGAAAGGTAGGAGTAGACGTGTGCATACAATTTCCACCCATATGGATTGACCAGGCTCGCCGCCACGGAAAGCAGCCCCACCCCCGCCAGAGTCCGCACTCTCTTGGCGGCGGCAATTTTCTGGAGTGCATCCTCGATACGGCTTTCCTTCAATCTGAACCGACTCCACCCTGCGCTCAGCAGGAAAATCCCCAGCAGCACAAACCCCACCAGAAAACCGCCGTGTACGTTCACCCACACCAGCATGAGCGGCGGAAGCGCCCAGAGCCAGCGCTTGCGTTGCCCGTCGAAACCATCCCTCTCCGAAGAATCGAGAATCCAGAACCACGCCAGCGTGAATAGCCAGCTCACCACATGCGGCCTGGCCAGAAAATGGATCATCGACGCTGACAGTGCGAGCAGCACCAGCACAACGGCGACGAATAAGTTCACCCCACGCGCGATGAGGAGCCGGAAGCTCCAGGCAAACACTGTCGCGATCACGATGGCCGTGAACCACACCACCCCATTCAATCCCAGCGTTGCTTCCAACTGACCCACAACCAAGTCGTACAGCCACTCCCACGCGAACCACGGTTTTCCAGCCATAGTCGACGAAAACGAATCCATGCGGGGGATGGCGTGGGCCGCCAGAATCTGTTGTCCGGTGCGAATATGCCAGCCGATTCCCGCATCGCCCAACAGGCGCACCGACAGCGGCGTGAAAACCAATACACTCAGCAGCGCGACAAAGATCAGGTCCGCGCCCGAAGGCATTGCCACGCGGACCCATGCCGGAGTTGTTTGGTCCGAAGAAGTTCTGGAACCGTCTGCCATCGCGCTGAATCTTATAGGTGTGAGGCCTTAACAGCAAGATGACCAGCGAAGGCATCCCGAGAGTCGTAATTGTTGGCGCCGGCTTTGGCGGCCTGAACGCCGCGCAGGCGCTGGCCAAAGAGCGGGTGCGCATCACAGTCATCGACCGCAAGAATTTCCACACCTTCCAGCCGCTGCTTTACCAAGTTGCCACCGCCGGCCTTTCCCCGGGGGAGATCGCCGCACCGATTCGGTCGATTCTGCGCTCACACAAGAACATCGAAGTGCTCATGGCGGAGGTTACGGGATTCGACCTCGATCGCCGCCTCGTGAAGACATCTGAGGCCGACATTGCCTACGACTATCTGATCGTCGCCGCCGGCGCGACCCACAGCTACTTCGGACACGATGATTGGGAGCCCTACGCCCCCGGCCTCAAGACGATAGAAGACGCTCTTGAAATTCGCCGCCGCGTGCTGCTTGCCTTCGAGCTGGCAGAGCGGCACGCAGCCTCCGGCGAAACAGCAACTCCCCTCAATTTTGTGGTAGTCGGCGGCGGACCCACGGGAGTCGAACTGGCAGGCACGCTCGCCGAGATTTCGCGCCACGCTCTCACTCACGAGTTCCGCTCCATCGATCCAGCCCGCACGCACATTTTGCTGATTGAAGGTGGACCCCGAGTGCTTCCCGCCTACGCCGAAGATCTTTCGCGCAGTGCGCAGGAGCAACTCAATCGCCTGGGGGTGGAGGTCCGCGCTTCGACCACGGTGACGAAGATTGAGCCGGGTGCAGCTTACGCTGGCAACACTCGCCTGGCCGCTACCGTGGTGTTGTGGGCGGCAGGTGTGGCGGCGTCTCCACTCGGCAAAAGCCTGGGCGTGCCGGTCGATCGCGCCGGTCGTGTGCTGGTGCAGCCCGACCTCAGCCTTCCCGGCCATTCGGAGGTATTCGTCATTGGCGATCTCGCCGCGCTGAAAGATGAGAGCGGTAAGATGCTTCCCGGCGTCGCCCCAGTAGCGATCCAGGAAGGTCGCTTCGTCGCGAAACTGATTCGCCACGAACTGGCGGTGCACGATAACGCCGTGGGTGCCCCACCCTTGCCGCGTTTTGTGCGACAGGGTGGGGATTTTGACTCCCGCGCACCCTTCCACTACTGGGACAAAGGTAGCCTAGCCACCATCGGCCGTGCCGCCGCAGTGGCCGAATTTGGACGCATCCATATTTCCGGTTTCATCGCCTGGCTGGCGTGGCTTTTTGTGCACATTCTTTTCCTCATTGGATTCCGCAACCGGCTGCTGGTGTTCATTCAGTGGGCATGGTCCTATGTCACGTACGAACGGGGCGCGCGCTTGATCACTGGCAGCACCTACCTCCCCGGATGGAGTGCCGATCCCGTGGCCTCTTCCGTGGCCGCGGAGCCCGCGCCGGAAGAAATCCACACCGGCCCGGCCAAATAGAGGGACAATAGGTGTAGGCTTCGGATTCGACTGATGCTCCAAAGTCGGCCTCCGTGGTACATGTGAGGCGCTGTCATCCTGAGCGAAGCGAAGGACCTATGCACTCCTCGGCGACCATGAAAAACTCGAACTTGCGTTTGATCATCGACGTTGCAATCGCTGTTCTCTTCTCGCTCCCCGCCCGCGCGGAAATTTTGAAAGTAGTCGTCAACGACACCATTCAGCCCATAAGCGCGGAGTACATTGCCCGTGCCATCGAGGAAGCCCGACGCCGCAATGACCAGGCGGTATTGATTGAGATCAATACCCCCGGCGGCCTGGTCAGTTCCACAAGGGAAATCATTGAGAAGATCTCGGCTTCCTCCGTACCCGTGATCGTCTACGTCACCCCGACCGGCGGGCACGCCGGTTCTGCGGGAATATTCATTCTTGAGTCCGCGGATATCGCCGCGATGGCTCCAGGAACCGCGGCCGGTGCGGCCCATCCCGTCACGCTCATCGGTCCGGTGCAGGTCAAACCCGACGAAGAAATGAACCGGAAGATCGAGAATGACGCCGCCGCCCTCATTCGCTCGGTCGCCTCCAAGCGCGGACGCAACGTCGAAGGCGCCGAGAGCGCGGTACGCGAATCGAAATCCTTCACCGAACAAGAGGCCCTTGCTGGACATCTCATCGACTACGTCGCTTCGAGTCCCGAGGACCTCTTCCACCAGATGCAGGGCAAGAGCTTCAAACGTTTCAACGGTGAATCCGCATCCCTGAACCTCACCGCGCAGCCGGTTGTGACCTTCGACATGACTCTCAAGGAACACATTCTCGATACGCTGATGGAGGGCGATGTCGCCTTCCTGCTCCTCGCCATCGGAGCACTCGCGCTCTACGTCGAATTCAATCATCCCGGCGCGGTCATCCCGGGCACCGTCGGCGTCGTCTTCATCCTGCTTGCAGCCTTTGCGCTCAATTTTCTTCCTACGCGTTTTGCTGCACTGGGGCTGATTCTTGGAGCCTTCGCTTTATTCGCTGCCGAAGCCAAGTTCGCCAGCCACGGCGTCCTCACGATCGGAGGCATCGCGCTCCTCACGCTGGGCGGGTTGCTGTTGGTCGACTCGCCTATCCCGGAAATGCGCGTTCACCTGCTGACGGCGTTGGCCGTGAGTATTCCCTTCGGCCTGATCACCGCATTCCTGATGACCATCGCGCTCAAGGCGCGTCGCAACAAGGTGGTGACGGGAGCTCAAGGTCTGGTCGGCGAAACCGGAGTCGTACAAACCGCGCTCTCGCCGCAAGGCAAAGTCTTCGTGCACGGCGAACTGTGGGACGCGGTCGCCTCCTCTGCTTTGCCCACAGGACAGCTGGTAGTGGTGCGTAGAATCAACGGTCTGACGCTCCAGGTCGATCCGCTCGAAGCGACGCCGCCTCCTGGCGACCCGGTTCCCGCGATCCTCTAGACCAGAATGGAAATCTTGCTGGCGATGAAGTGGTTATGCGATTGGATGGAGGAAAGCATAAATCGCTGCCGGTCCGAGGGGATGATATTCTTCGCTATTCGTGGCCCTGAGCAGGTCCAGCCACGGCCAACAGATCGACCTGAAGGCCTCCGGAGTGAAGTCCTTCAACTGTCGTAGCGGGTTGTTTTCCGGTCGCCGGAAGAATGCCCACCGCCCGGTTCTTGCCCAACGCCTTTGCCTGATGAAGAGCGCGATCTGCCAGGGTGAGAACCTCTTCGTAGTTGATGGCTCGTGGATTGTCGAGAAACCAGGGGAACGCCGCCCACCCCAGCGAACAGGTCCGGTACATGGTTTCTCCCGATCCGCCCAGGCCAATCGGAGTATCGGCCACCGCTGAAAGAACCCGCTGTGCCAGCAATTCGGCTTCGGCACGGTCGGTGTACCGCGAAACAATCAGAAACTCTTCCCCGCCCCAGCGCACCAGGACATCGGAGTGGCGAATGGATGAGCTGAGGCGACGAGCCATTTCGACCAGGACCTTATCGCCGACGTCGTGTCCATAGCGGTCATTCACGTCCTTGAAGTTGTCGGCATCGATCAAATAAAAGACCAGATCGCGGGTGTGCGGGTCTCGGCCATCGGCATGAGACCGCAGCGCCTGGCTTACGTCTGCATCGATCGTCGCCGAGAAAAAGCGGCGATTGCGCAGTCCGGTCAGGGGATCGGTGAGCGAGGCCTCCTCCAGCACGACGTTGGTGCGCCGCAATTCCCGGTTCAGACGGCGGTGCTGAATGAACAGCAGAAACGCCATCAAAAAC
>Ga0210402_10004811_pt1 | contig 12223 bp, 13 predicted proteins | sample IncBWC7MmetaG_FD_161055 | JGI IMG/M metagenome (GOLD analysis project Ga0210402, IMG submission 161055) | Forest soil microbial communities from Barre Woods Harvard Forest LTER site, Petersham, Massachusetts, United States - Inc-BW-C-7-M | ecosystem: Environmental > Terrestrial > Soil >...
CGCTGGTAGGCTTGCGGAGCGCCAAAGCTCTCGTTGCCTGCAACTGAAGCGCCGAGGGGAATATTGTCCGCTTGCACGGCAAGCTCCTGCAGAATTGCGTCATAAATCGCGAATTCGTCTTGCGGCTTTTGCTGGCGCGCGTCCGCGTCCGCCATCAAAAGCGCGACGTGCGTGCGATCACCGGATTTGGGGAAAGAGCCAAGAAATTCCTTTCCGCCCTTGAGTACGGCTTCGCTCTGGCCGCTGCTTGAATAAAATTCGAGAACCTTCACATGCAAGCCGGGGCGGCCCGCCGCGTTTGGAAAGTTTTTGTCCAGAAGGGCCAGCAACTCCGCGGCACGCGAGCGGTGAAAATAGGAAAACGCACGTTGCTCTTCCGCAGGGTAGGTGCTCCCTGGCGAAGTTGTGTTCAAGATCAGGGAAAGAATGCCGTTGAGGTAGCCGGGGCCCGGATCCATCGTGGCGATATCCTTGTACATGGACAATTCGCCGCCGCCCAACCGGATTGGGGATTCCGGGGAGTTCAGAAGCATATCCGCCAAGCGAGTGAGTGCGCGCTCCTGGGAATCTGCTGCACCTTTGCTGCTATACAGCGCGAAGTAATACCGCGCCGCTTCGGGATAGGAGTGGATATCCTCAAGCAAGCGCCCACAAACGTATAGTTCTTCCGGCGTCCACGAAGATTTCTCTGTTTCTTTGTGCAGTCGCAGATTAGTGATGGCCTGCTGCGCGGCGTCCAGCTTGCCTTGTTGCTGGTAGTAATAAAAAACGCGCGCTGTCGCATTCAGGTCTTCTGGATTCTTGTTGAGGGCGGCGCGAGCCTCATCGAGGGACTTGCGTAAGCCCTGAGTTTGGGCCAAGAGGTCGAAATAACCTTTTACAAGCTCCGGTTGCCAGAGAGGCTGAAAACTCTTCTCGTAAACCGCCAGGCCGTGTTGAATCGAGCCCTGCCTGTACTCCACCAGCGCCCTGGCTTTCACGGGGAAAATCTCATCGCCGGGAAACTGTTTCTGGTAGGAAGCAATCAACTGGTTCGCCGCATCAAACTCTTTTTGCGTGACGAGAAAGTCAAGGAAGCGCACGTAGAGCTGCTCTTGGCCCGGATAGCGGGCAATCCACGCCCGGTATGTTGCGATGGTCGGTTCCTTACCCAGTGCTTGAGCCTGAATGATTCCGAGAATGCGTTCGAAGGCGTTCCACGACCTTTGCTGAGTGGGCAAAGTGAATTTTTCCGTCGGCGTTGAAGGGGAATTCCCCAAGGTTCGCAGGACTGCAATTTCCTCTTGCGGGCGTAAGTGCCGGTGATAGAAATCAGCGAGGTCCAACTGGGCGGCCGCTTTGTTTGCGGCTTTTTCAGCGTACAGCTTCCAGTCTCTCTCGGCGGCGGCAAAATCGAGTTGCCGCTCATCCTCGAGAGCGCTGAGCGAATATAGATCCGCTTTTGCGGGTTGTTGCTGAATCAATTCCCCGAGGGCTGGGCGGGTTTCGGCCGGGGGCCGCCGGAACAGTACGTCTCCATAAGGCAGTTGCATGGCGCGGAAGAAAGCGCGTTCCACATCGGTTTTCGCTTCGATGTTGCGGATCCAGGCGGGCAACTCGCCTTTGGCGGACAGCGCAAAGCACGCGATAATTACAAGCAGCAAACCTCCACCGATGCGCCGAGTGCGATTGGGCGCGAAATCACGGAACGATTTCAATGTCCACCCCCTGAGAGCCCATGTTGTGCGCGATGTCTTCCGCGGTGACAGTCAAGTGATAGGTTCCTGGAATCATCTGGTCCGGAATGAACAATTCCCCGGTGTTCGCCTCCGCCTTCGCGTCCCAGTGCAGGCTCACCGGTGCGGCCCCTTCCAGGCGCGCCACGAGTGTCCGGGTGTTCTGCGAAGCGGCAACTTTCAACCCAAGCATTTCGCCGCGCCGGTACCGTGTTTTTGGCAGCTTGATCTGAACCGTCGGAGACTTGCTGGCGATCACGAACGTCTTTGATTCGCGATAAGTTTGCCCGGAGCGGTCGCGCATCACCAGCCGAACGGGATAGGTCCCGTCCGGCAAGTCTGTCGGGACTAGAAAGCGTGTCTGCCAGGTATCCTCGTCAGGCAGATATCTCAGCTTCTTTACGAGTCCAAAAGGAAACAGCGCCACCACTGAGACTATCGTCGGGTCGGTCTTCACGCGGATTACCGGATCTCCGGGGCGAATCACACGTGGCCGCAGCAGCGCCCGAGGCGCCGCCAGGAACGAAGTGTAGGGAGTCACAAACTTGTATTGGCGCGACAACCGGATGATTTCGTCGACCGAAGCGACATCCTCGCCTTCACGCTCGATCTTCTCCAACAGTGCATCCACACGGGCACGCGCCCAGAGCCTGGGGAGTTGAGGATGTTCGGAGGACTCGCTCGGCAAGCTCGCTTTAGACGACATGGACAACGGCGTTCCGTCTCTCATTCCATGAACTGCAAAACCAACCTCGTGCACCGGCTTCTGATAACGGCCGACCCAGGCCGCGCGCGAACCGGCGAAGGCCGCATCCTGCAAGGGATAGACGGAATCCAGCGCGGACTCCGGCGAAACCGTTAGTCCTAATTGACCGACCGGGCTGCGCCCAATTTTGGAAAGAAAAGAATTTAGTTTGAACTCGAGCGGCTCTGTCGAGAGCACGTTTTGGAGGACGCCGTCATTGCGCGCCAGGAGCTTGAACAGAGGCAAATTGGCATCGTCGCCGACGCCAAAGATGTACGTTCTGGGGCGGTTTGCCTCAGGCAGACTCTTCCATTCGTTCTCATACCATGCAGCCAGCCTTGCGTTTCGAATCTGGCCCTCGGTGGCTCCTCCGTCGCTCAACAGCACCAGATAAGAGCTCCCACCGGAAGCATTGGACTCCCGCAAGGCTTCTTGAAGCGCTTTCTGAAGATTGGTGCCGCCACGCAAGCGGCTGGCCCCCACGAAGTCCAAGGCGCGCTGCACGTTGTTGCTGTCGGCTGCGACCGCGGCCGGTTGCAATGGCTGAATTTGACTATTGAAGAGGATCAGATTGAATTTGTCCTCGGGTTTCAAGGAGCGGAGCAGGGTCTCCAGCGCCCGATAGCTTCGTTCGAGCTTTTCCCACTGCATGGAGAGCGATGTGTCGAACAGAATCAACACGGTTTTTGCCGGAACCCCGGTCCCAGAAGGGTTTTCTTTCACGGCGTTGTTGTTCGGCCCCGGACTCAACAAGGCATCCACAGCGAAGAATCCCGGTTCGTTTGTGCTTCGAACCAGAGCGGTCTCGGTAGGCGAAGGCTGTCCGCTGATCGGATTTCTGTGCGTGATTACCGCGAGCGTGTCGCTTCCCGATTTGTCGAAATCAAAGGTGGCAACGAAGTCTTCCGTGAGGTTGACGTTTTCACCTTCGAACGTGGCGCGCACAACGTGTGGCGTGTTCTCCGCGAGCCGTAGCGAGTAAGTCTTTGCCGGCGCCTGGAAGTTGGTCAGCACGTGGGCGGATCGCAATTCGAAGTTGATCTTGAGATGGCGAGCAATCTGGGCCTGGTAGGCATCGGGCCGCAGAGGAATCGCAAAATAAGATTTGAGATTTTCCACGGAAATCGTCTCGTGGTATTCGAATTCCAGGCGCTTTGTGCCATACGCGGGGATGGGAACGATTCGCGCGCTGAAAATGGCGCTGCGCTTGGCTTCCTCGGCGCCGCGTTCGCCCATCTGCAACAGTCCCGGGTCAATCGATTGTTGCTTCAGTTCGTTGTAGATCTCTCCTGCGCGTTTGCGTTCCAGAATGACGGCCGGAATGCGCACAGGCCCGTCCCAAACGGCAAAATCTGAAACTGTGGCGCGGCTGGGTAGCGCGAAAATGTAATTTCCTTCCTGAATGCCCCCCGTGTGATTGGCGAAGATCTGACGCACAAAGACACGGGCGTCGCCGTTATCGATCTCCACCGTGATCTCCATTTCCTCGAGAGAAAGGATCGAAGGATCCGGTTGCGCTTTATCACGCGGGATTAACACGCCCCCATCCGGGAATGCAGCTACGGGCGCCAACAACAAAAGCAAGAACATCCTCAATGTTCGATTCATGGCTGGATCTTGTTCTCCTCGATACGGACCAAGCCGTTGTCCGTGCCTACATAGATGTACCCGTTGCCTTCGGCCAGTGCGGTCACATTCGTGGAGGGCAAGCCGTCGGTAACTATGGTCCAGCGCTGCTTTTGGCGATCGTAAAGGTAGAGTCCATGGCCGAGAGTTCCGGCAAACACGTGATCCTTGGTGGCCAGCATCGCGCCGGGATTGATTTCGACTGCGGCAGTTGCGGTTTGATAGGTATGGAATCTTCCCGAGCTGTCGAGCCCCATTACGCCGCTTCCATAGGTTCCGATCATCCACTCGTCGTCGACGCGAGCGACTGCGGTGATCCAATTCTGCTTAAGTCCCGCATTCCCGGCGGTGAAATTTGCCTTCACGAATCCCTTTTGAACCGCGGAAAGGCCGCCCAGCGTCCCGACCATCAGGTCATCGTCTGACACTGCCAGAGCATTCACATGGTTGTTCACAAGACCGTGAAAGCTATACATGCTGCGCGCCCCGTCGGCATCGAGAAACGTAATTCCCGCGGGCGTGGCAATGGCCAATCCTCCTCGGTAAGAAACCACGTCGGTGACATGCTCTGCAATCAACCCGTCGGCTTTGCCCAAAACCTGTTCGGGTTTCCCGGTCGCTCCGAAACGTACCAAGCCATTCGCAGTGGCCACTTCCACGGTGCCGCCTTTGACGTCAGGCCAAATCCGATTCACGCAAAAAACGTGGTCATTTTCGATGTGTAGCGTGCGCGCAATCCCATCCGGCAGAACGTCGAGGCCGTGGTCGAAATAGCCAACCCACAACTGTCCATTTTTGTCGCGAGCAAGGGCTGAGATGTTCCTGTCAGTCAAAGCAGCGGGGCGAGACTTGAGCACTTCCTGCCACCCAAAGCCATTCCGCTTTACTTCGAAAATGTCATTGCGAGTCAGAACAATGACGCCCTCTTCCGTTCCTCGAATCTGCCGCACCTCTTCAAGACCCATGCCGGCCCCGATTTGAGGCAGCAAGCGTCTATGGTTCGCAGCAAGCGCCACTCGAAGGACGCCTTGATCCTCCGAACCAATCCACAACTCTTCACCTTGAACATGGAGGCAGGTCACTAGAACGCCGCTCGCCAACACGCGTGAGAAGCGGCCACCGTCAAATTCCGCGACGCCGACCGGCGTTCCGACGTAAGCCTTGTCGCCGGCCAAAGCAATGGCTTGTACCCGGCGATCCGGCAGTCCTTGTTCTTCCCCAAACGTTTCCGTCGTCCCGGCGTGCCAATGCTTGACACCCTGGTCGAGCGTTCCCACCCACAAATCCACCTCCGAGCCCGCGAGCGCCTGGACATAGAAATGGCTGAGCGTGGGATGCAATTCCTCGATGGTCTTCCCGTCATAAATAAGCACGCCGCGTTTTTTAGTGCCGATAAGCAGGTGGCCGCTGGAGACAGGAAGTATGCTGGTCACAGCGCGCGCGTCGGAACTTGTGGGATAAATCTGTCGGAATTTTTGCCCGTCAAACAGCAGAATGCCTTGGTCGGCGGTTGCTAGGATCAATTCCGGTTGAGTTGCCCCTGTGAGCTGCCCGACCGCCATTGCCACCAAGGGCGAGGCAGGCAGGTCACGGCTGGCTGGGAACTCTCGGAGAAGGGTGCCGTGCAAATCGTATTGCGAAAGGCCTGTTGGTCCAGCGACGTACAAACAGTCTTGAAATTGCACGACTTGCGCGAATACATCGGGGGAGCGAACAGTTTCAAAATTGACATTCGGGTGAGGGGAGAACGGCTGCAGGGAAAACCCAATCTCGCGTTCGGCCCGAATTTCTTGTTTGGAAAGCTTGAGGGCCCGCGACGTCTGCCAAATCACCAGGCCGCCAATAAGAGCGATTGCCACAACTGCAGACCCGCCTACCAACCACCACCGCCTCTTCCTGCCCGTGACCATGCTTCCCCTTCGAGTTGCCGCCGATGGAACGCCAGTTCCAAGAAACGTCTTGCAGGAAGAGTTCCAATTTGCCTTCTTCGAGCTTTCACTACATCTTCGCGAATTTCGAGAGCGTTATCGTGTCCGCGGACAAACACTGTGTCCTAAGATTTACACTCGCAGCTTAAGAGGTAGCTTGGATTCCACACGCTTCATCTCCGATTCGCAATAATTGTCCGACCCGGGAGCCGAACCGCTGGCAGAATTCTATCGGCGGCGGGCAGTTGCCTATGGTTTTATCCGGGACGTTCTCGGAGATGCTTTCGGAGCGGACGGACTCAGGAAGATGAGGCGATTGACCCCATACGGGTCCGTGGAACTGCCGCTTGAGGACGAGCTAGGGCAAATGATCGCGCTCTTTCGGGGGGCGCATGCTTGCGTGAACCGCCAACTGGCTCTGCCCCCGAGCGACGTCTTGCCGGAGCTATGGCGGCTCAAGGCAAAATCAGCACAAGTGACGCAGCGAGAGCGGAAGCGAGTCCAATTGCCAAGGAGTAGGTAGTGACGCCGAAGCCGCCCATATCGGTACTGGGAGCCAAGTTACAGGTTTCCCGACAAATCAGGCGCGAACGGCATTTTGGCATTAAAATGCAGTCTGTCCTTATCTCGCATACCCCAAATGATGCGCCTCAAGAAAATCTCGCTCCTGAGAGAGCGTATATCGAAACCCTGTGAGTACCCATTCAGCATCCCGACCATTGCTTCGCTAAGCGCGCTTGAGATTTCTAGTCGAGTTTGCTTTTTTGTGGGCGAGAATGGAACTGGAAAATCGACACTACTGGAAGCAATCGCTGCCCATTATGGTTTTGGACTAGAAGGCGGAAACCGCAATTTTTCTCCGAAAACTACGGACAGTGTGGCGACGATTGAACCACTCGTCAAGGCGTTAAGACTCTCATTTACAAAAAGGACGGGAGGTGGATTCTATTTGAGAGCCGAGAGTTTTTTTAATGTGGCGAGTTACGTCGACCAGGTAGGGGCATCGGGAAGCTACGGAGACAAAAGCCTTCATGACCAATCGCACGGAGAATCATTTCTGTCTCTGTTGCAGAATCGTTTCACTCGCTCCGGCTTCTACCTCATGGACGAACCCGAGGCAGCCTTGTCACCTCAGCGCCAACTTAGTTTCCTGATTCTCCTCCATGATTTGGTGAAAGGGAACGATAACATCCAGTTCATCATCGCTACTCATTCACCGATTTTGTTGGCGTATCCCGGGGCGCAGATTTTCTCTTTCGATGAGGAAAGAGTTCATCAAATTGACTACCGTGAAAGTCAGCCTTATCAATTGGTCAGCCGATTCATCGCAGCTCCTGAACGCTATATGAACGCGCTTTTCTCAGAGTTGCCATTGAGCGAGGACTAGCAAAGCCTGGTAAACCACCAGACAAGTGGGTCCCGGTTACCGGTAAACATAGCTTTAGTCTTTCGGGTGAGCTAGGTATTCATCCCATCGGTTCGCAGGAAATCAATCTGTGAAGATGCGCCCGGTACCTCTCTCTCTGTCCTCAAATCGTAGGGTATAGCGCCAGCAGATTAGGAAACCGCCGATTCCGAAGCAGAAAAAGAAGCTGAACAATAACAGCATGAGCATGTTGTCACCGTGGCTCGAATCACCGTTTAACGGAAGAAGAAAAAGCAAGGGCCCGAAAACTAGTACGATGAAGCCTCCTAAGCAGCCCAGTATCCACCCACTCACGAGCGACAAAGCAGTTCTCATGCGGCGAGTCATTAGAGTCTCCCCTTTTGGGTTCTATCCTACCCGGATAAAGACTCCCGCAGCATATCGAATATCGAGCGTTAAGAAACTTCAAGAACGAAGATTTCGTTTGCTTGGCATGACAAGCGGGAATAATGTGATTTCGTGACCGCCAATAAAACAGTCGTGCTTGAGGACCTTCGCAAAATCCTCGCCGGGGCTGACAAGATAGTTGTCAAGGCAAGTCCAACGCGATTGTCAAGAATCCTCTTCGAATCAACTGATAAGAAGGACCTGGAGGACCTTTGGAGAAGTTTGGTCCTCGAGCCCCCTGCGGAGTGGTTTCACTGCATGTGCGATGGTACGCCGGCGCTCTATGTTTACGAGCGCGGCCGCGAACTCGTAGAGCTAACAAATCACCACGGCTTGTCTATCCGCTGCTCCCTGTGGGATAGCGATGTGCGCATAACTGACACGGAGAAATGGCTGTCATGGTTTGATGCGCGCCGGATATCAGGTCCAAGAGAAGAAGTCGAGACAATGCGTGCTCAGCGGGCGCAGAGCATGCAGGATTGGGGAAAATGGCTAGCTGGCATGCCGAAAGCACTCAGAAATGTTTGGTCAAATGCCTTAGGTGAGTTCGGGAGTGTCGACCTCGACCCTCTTCGGTCGGAGCTAGAACGCAGCATACTGGACAGCGGTGAACGCATTCTGGCTTTGCTCGAATGGTTCGGCTCCGGAGCTGGACCTTGGTCAGGCTTCCCATCCTACGAGTCCGCCGCCGAAAATCTTCTTCTTGACTTTTCGACGGTTGACCTCATAGCGGCCACACAATCCAAGAGGTTGAGTCCCGCGCAAACGGAGGGAGCTGCTCGCCTATTCGGAGGCTGGTCGTTTGCCCAGCAGCGCCCCGAGGGGCTGAGAGAACTTCCCGATGCCCTGAAGAAAGACCTGTGGCTTCATACCCAGAACACGAACGACAAAGACAAGTTCTCTAGAGCCAGGGGAGCATTCGCAAAATAGCTAACCAAGGATGCGTAACACCGCGTCACCGGGCGCCGTTGGCATGGATTTTGGCATGCGTGTTAGCCAGCTTCTCTATAAGTCCGACCCAGTACTTGACTTGTCCGATTATGCGACAAACCTGGAGTTTACGTAAGCTGCTCGATTCACGGCAGGGTAGGTGATGACGTTGAATTGCATTTCACTTTAAGCTTGGATTTTTCCCGCCCAAAATAGGTTAACCACGTGCAATGTGGGCATGGCAGGATAACTTCGACAGGTCCAGTCGGCAAGATGGCGGCTCTTCTTTCTGCGCCGGACCTGCATGGGAGTTTGTGAACCAAAGCGACCAGCTCGTCGAGTTCACTTTCGGGAAGTGGGCGCCCAGAATGGGCTTCATATCGTTCTTGGATGTGTCTGGAGACCTCTTCATACGTCATATGAGCCTCGTGGCTGGCAAGTCGCCGGTGAGTAAATAGACTTGAAATGTGAACGCTATCACAAGCGCGTCAGGCGCCTCAATGGCCCGCAAGTATCACAGTGGGCCTCAATTCCTGATAAACGCCCAAACCGGTAAGGTCAAGCACTAGCCGGAACCTTACCGATTTCCCGACTCTCCAGGAACTTGTTGATAAGTCCTTTGAGATCAGAAAATCGTCGCAGACAAGTTCCTGGCACTAGCGACGCGTCGAAGACGCAGTTAAGGCTAATCAGGAGTTGGAACAAGTAACAGTCTGCCACTACGTGTCATTTGAGGTAGAATTCTGTGACTGCTCAGGGTTTTATGACCTATGAATCGTCTATTCCCACCGAATGAAAAATTCGTTGACGTGCTATTTGAAGGACGGTGGTCTCTAAGTTTTCGTTGGCCCGAAGATTTCAGGAAGTTCATGTTTTGGATTTTTGCGTTTGGCTCTATTGGCAATCTAGTGGCGGCTCTGTATAGACAGGCCCAATTGGGCAGCGCTTCACTACTGCGCAGTTTTCTTACTGGCCCCCTTTTTTGGGCTACGCTGGCTGTAGTGTCGGGAATCGCCGCATGGACAATCTGGAAGGCACACCCTTCGGCGAGAGGTTGGGCGATAGGCGCTAGTCTGCTATATCTCTCAATATTCCTGAGGTCTTTCCTATTTTCGGTACGCCCTGCGCGGGACCACTATCTAATTTCACTGCTTGTTGGATTAATCGGACTGGCAGCTTTTGCGTGGCCCGATTGAAATGACATGCCCCCCAACACGGGCAACTCCTGACATGCAAAACCATCCGGCAGCTAGGTACTAGCAGCAGCAACTTTACGGGTTATCCGACGTATCGGGACTTGGGTCAGATTGGGGCCGGTGACGTGGACCGCTATTGTTCGATCTGCGCCCTGGAGTCCAGTCGGTTAAGGCGCAACTGAGTAGGTGATTGTTACAGAAGCTTCGCGCTCCACCCTGCCCGGCTGGAGTTCGAGGAGGGGTGGTGGTGGGGCTGGGGCAGCCATTTTGTACATTAGCCCTCGGTCGCTGAGCGAAAATTCCCGATCGAACGATCTTGCGGAATTGGCGATGGAGATGATCTCTCCGAGCTTGAGACCGGTATTAGACGCTGTTTGCTCGCCGAGACTTTTGGCCCGGCTCAGAGCGGCAGCATACGCCTTTGCTTCCAGTTCGTCAGGGTCTTTCACGGACCACTCGACGCTTTCGATCTGATTTGCTCCCGCAGCAATAGCTATATCCACGATCTTCTGCGCGTCAGGCGCCGCCGAATGAATTTGCCACTCCTGAGACGCCAAGTACTTTGCTGGCTGATCCGATTTTGCTCCGTATCGCTCCTGTTCTTGCTCAAGTTTCAAGGATTCTGTTTCTATCGCTTCTTTCGGGACGCCAGCGTCGAGAATGGCCTTGATGATCTTGTTTGCTGTGCGAGTGTTTTCTGCATACGCGGCATCTTTCGCGGCAGCCAGGTTTTGGTAGCCGATCTTGATAGTTGCGATGTCCGCGGCGACTAGAACCTTTTCGGTCGCGGTGATTTCAATCGTTTTCCGATCCGAACCAGCGCGTTGTGACTGAGCCGGAGCAGCGATTGGCTGCGCAGCAAGTACGAGAACCGAATACAAAGCTAGTCTGGACATTATTTGCATTCTCCTTGGCTTTAGACACGCAATCAAACCAGTTTGTTCCCATTGAAAGCTGAAGGGATCACGAAGGTTGCCGACAGCGATTGCGGAGAGAGCACCTTCAGCACAGATCCTGGTAAACGCCGAAATCGTCCATATAAAGTTCTAGGAACTTGACTTGTCCGATTTTTCGACTTACCAGGACTTTCAAAGAAAACAAGAAATTCTCATGGTAACAGGCGGTCTGGCTCCGTTCGGCCATTCCGTCCACTTTCTCCCTGCGCTTCTTTTCGGACGGAACTTGACCAAATATCATACAGTTCCCGCAATCGTCCCCCCGTGCGAGTTCGCTTTAGCAAGCCATACGCCAGCGTAACTGTGAGACTAACCGGATTCAACTCCGCTTTCTCAGCAAAGCCAATGAGTATTGGTTGCCCATAATCGATGTATCGTTTGTTTGCAAAAGGTTGATCCCACTTCAATGACGGCTGGTTCCTCAATAGCACTTGGCTGAGGTACATGCCGATGTCCATCGCTAGAGAGAAAGTCCGATTGGTCAACTCTCTGTCAGACCTCTCAATGGGGTAAGGTGCCTGGGCGTTAAAGCTGTTGACCTCGTCTTGTGTGCGAAGACGCGTTTCGATTTGATTTGCAAACCAATCGCCCAACACATTTAACGAATCAGGAGAAAAATCTGGCTGCCAGTTTTCAAATCCCGCGGACGACCTCACAGCAGAGGCCAACTCGGAAATTCTCTCTGGCATTATTTCCTGGAACCATTGGAAATAGGCCCTCAGTTCCTTCTTTGGCATTTCAAAGAAATTGAGCGTAAAGGGTGGCTGAATCGTTTTGTATGCGCACATGTCGGGACTATCTTAACTTTGGTTGTAAATCAGTGGTAGGTCCTAACGCCCTAATCGGAAAAGTTCGTACTAGGCTGCCGCTCAAAGGGATTTACCAGCTTGTTCCAAAGCCCATTGCATTTCGCCAGCCCGTTTATTCTTTTCGCCAAACGCTTGCAGCATTTCCAGAATGTCTTTCAACAAATAACCGTCACTTCCCAACACATGGTTCATGGTCGCGCCTGTGACGCGATGAAGAAGTTCGTTGTATGCACGAAGTAGTTCCGGCTGTACCACTCGGTCTGTTCCCGCTTCATAAGTGTCCCGCGCGCAAATGGTGAGTGTGTAGGCGAGCCTTGCCAACAGGGCGGTTTTCGCATGGTTCGACAGAGACTCTACATTTAGGGGCATAAAAGGTCCTCCCGATGAGTTCAGATACTACAACGGTCAAGTTCTGATTAGCGCAAACCGGTAAAGTTGGTTACGGTACGCACTTCCGAGAGATAATGTCCGAAAGGTCCGAGCACGCCGATATCGTATGCATCCG
>Ga0210402_10004813_pt1 | contig 12220 bp, 10 predicted proteins | sample IncBWC7MmetaG_FD_161055 | JGI IMG/M metagenome (GOLD analysis project Ga0210402, IMG submission 161055) | Forest soil microbial communities from Barre Woods Harvard Forest LTER site, Petersham, Massachusetts, United States - Inc-BW-C-7-M | ecosystem: Environmental > Terrestrial > Soil >...
GTCATCACCCGGCCGTCATCGTGACGACCGCTTGCTGTGTTCTATTCATTGCTTTGGTGCCGCCGGTAGCGGCTACCGAGGCGGCGCGTGCGACGCTCCAAGACCTATCCGCGGAAAGTGCCACAGCAGCGGAGCCCGCGCTTCGATCCTGCATCGACTTGGAATTGTGGCTTCTAAATCCGACATGTTCAACAAAGCGCACAAAACACCCGGCTCGAACGCGTCTCCTCGATCTGGACGATCCCGCGAAGAATGTTGGAAAATGGCGGATCGAATGACCGTCATTTGCTTATTTTCCGGCTAGTTCGCTCCTCCGGTACGGCCGTCTATGGAACCACATACACTCCCGTTCGAGGATATCCACGAGGTGGCGGCCAGGCTGGCCGCCCGCAGATTGAGCCGTTCGCAACTTCGCATCGCAGATCGCGAGGCGCGGAGATTGTGCGGGGCCCTTCATGCACGACGGGCAGAGGTAAAATCCCAACTACAGCGCATCGCATTCATCAATGAGGTCGCCAAGCTGGTCGGCGACGATTGTTTTGGCTTTCATCTGGCGATGGAAACCAACACACGAGAGCTGGGCATTATTCACTATATATTTTCCGCTGCTGGCACCGCGCTGGACGCCGTCAAGAATTTGATTCGGTACCATCGCCTCGGGAACACGACAACATCCTTCGCAGTTGAGGAAACCACCCGACACGTCTCCATCAACACGACATTCAGGCCGGGCCTGGAGGGTTTGGAAAAGCATGTTGCAGAGTGGGGCACTACCACATTTGTTGCCGAGATCCGGCGTCTGACCGACTTCCGGATCGTTCCGCAGTCCTTGACCTTTATCCACCGCCGCAGCTCAGGAATTGACGAATTTAGAGAGTTCTTCGGCTGTCCGGTTCGCTTTGGCGCAAACCGCCAAAGCATTGCTTTCGCCAAGCACGATCTTTCCGTCCCGATACATTCTGCCGATGCACATCTGCTAAACATTCTCAAGGTCTTTTGCGATGAGGCTCTGAGCCGGCGCAAGGAGCCGGCGACGCCAACTCGTGTTAAAGTCGAAGCAGCGCTTATCCAAATGCTTTCAAAGGGGGACGCTACTGTAACAAACGTCGCAGGGGCTCTAGCGATGAGCACGCGGAGCCTAGGGCGGTGGTTGAAGGAAGAAGCAACCAGCTACACGGCTGTTCTTGATGAACTCCGTCGTGACCTTGCGATGCAATATCTTGATGACACGACTTTGGACGTCAGTCAGATTGCCTGGCTGCTGGGGTATTCCGAAGTCAGCTCGTTCAATCATGCCTTTAACCGATGGACGTCCAGCAGTCCCAGGGCGGTGCGAAGTAGCCGCAAAAATCGCCGGGGCACGACATGATATTCTCGTAGGCTTTTTTGCGGCGCGGCGGGACTACCAAGCCCGCCAATGTCCTCCCTAACTTGCAAAAATTGCACGAGGCCCCGAGTCGGCGGAAGAATATTCACACGGCGGCGACGAGCGCGCGACGCGCCGAGGTGTGGCGCCGGCAATCTCGCGGAGCTCGCACTCACCGGCGACGGCCTTTTGACGCTGAATCAACGACGCATCACGGAGCGGCTTGAACGGAGGGCGGCGCTTTGGCGGCGACCATGTCCGCGCGGCCAACGTCGGGCGACCATTGTTGTGACTTGCCGCCTCGAGCACGCACGCATTCGCGTCCGCTTTTCCGGCGCCGAGGCAAGCACAACGCTAGTTTGGCTCCCAAAAGCAACACATTGGCGCACCGGAGCAAGTTCACGCTCGTTTCCTTGCTTATAAGAGCATCGTCTCGACCCCGGTTTCAACTTCGCCGTCGTGGCGACTGGAAGCCAAGTTCGACGGAGGAAGCGCTTCGTGAGTAAGCTCTACAAGGCGTACCTAGCCCTTACCATCGCCGCCCAAAAAGAGGATGGGTCGCGCACGACTTGTATTAAGCGTTTCGGCGCTTTCGAAGTCCGATTGGTAGAGCTTGTTGCGAGCCAAAAGGCGGACGCTCTAGACCTTTGGATCGAGCTGTATAGCCACGAGTCGCAGTCGTCATTGGACAGCTGCTCATGCAACGATCTCGACGAAGCGGAGCCGCTGCTGGAGCACCTCATCTGCTCGGCTCGAGAGTTGAATGAAACAAGCCCCACGTAAGTGCGCGACAGCCGGTCAACAATTTTAGCCGGCGAGCCTGAAATAGAGCAGCGGCAATTTTTCGGGAAGCCGCTCGATGCGATCGAGCTGGATGACGTTGGAGCGCCCGAAGATGCGGGTCAGATAGGAATCGCCGCCGGCGTCGAGGCCGACGCAGAACAGGTCGATACCCTGGTGCTGCAGCGAGAGCACGGCGCGGCGGGCGTCCTCGACGAGATAGCGCCGGTCGGCGATGTCGACGTCGGAGGGCTCGCCGTCGCTGACGAGGAGCAGGAGCTTGCGATACGACTGGCAGGCGGCGAGATCGCGTCCGGCGTGGCGCAGCGCGGCGCCCATGCGGGTCGAGAACCGGCCGGTGACGCCGGCAAGCCGGCGCTTCGCCAGCGTCCCCCAAAGGGTGTCGAAGTCCTTGAGCCGGTAATAGTGCACGTCCTCGCGGGTGTCGGAGCAGAAGGCGTGGATGGCGAACGGGTCGCCCATGCCGTCCATCGCGTGCGCCAGCAGCGAGGTCGCGTCGCGTTCGAGTTCGAGCACCGACCGGCCGGCGGCCTTGACGATGTCGTTGGTCGACTGCGACGCATCGATCAGCACAAGCACGGTAAGATCGCGCCAGCGCCGCTCGAGCCGCGCATAGACATTGGGGCTCGGCGTCAGTCCGGCGCGCAGGTCGATCGCCGCGGTGATCGTCGCTTCGAGATCGAGCCGGTCGCCCTCGCGCTGGCGGCGCACGCGCAGCGGCCGGCTTACTTTCGCCGCGCGCACCAGCGCCGCGATGCGGTATGCGGTTTCCGGGTAGCGTTCGAGGATGTTGTCGATCTGCTCGGCGCGGCCGTCGGCGGGATTGTACTCGAGCACTGTCGTCCACTCGCCGCGGTCGCGGCTGATCACATAGTCCCATTCCGGATAGCGCGCGACCGGAATGCCGACTTCGGCCTCCTCCGGCGTAAGCCGTGCGACGTTCGCCGGAGCGCTACCGCCCGCCTCGCGTTCGCGATCCGCCGGCTCTGTCTCCGATTGCTCGAAGCGCACGGATTCGTAGAGCGACTCCCCCGCCGCTTCCGCCGCCGCGGGGAAGTCCCAGAGCCCCTGATGATCGTCGCGATAGGCCGGCTCGACCACGTAAGTGCGCGGATTGAACTGCACCCGCATCTGCCCGAGATCGTTCCCGAGAAGGCCGCCGATGCTGCGGCTGATCGCCGGGTCGGTCCAGCGCACACGCTCGGCGAAGAACAGGTCGCGGCCCTTGCTCACCCAGGCGTGGGTGTCGAAATAACTCGGATCAAGCAGCGCACGGGCGAGCCGCGCCATCAGCGCCGGCGCGGTCACGACGCCGCTGGCGTCGGCCAGATGGAACGGCAGCCAGAAACGGCGCAGGCCTGGAAAGCGGCCGATCGCCAGCTGCTCGACGCGGGCGTCCTCGATCAATGAAACGAGCGCGATCTGCACCGGCTTGAGGCTGCCGAGCGGAAACTTGCCGCCGCTGAACTGGAAATGCGCCAGCACATGCGCCAAGGCCGCACGGAACAAATCCTTGCCGCTACGCCCGTCGACGCCGCGCGAGGATTGCGGCAAGCGGACCACGCCGTTGCTGAAGCAAGGACGCCGCGGCGTGTCGAAGCCCGCTGGCGGCAGCACCCGGATCGGCGGCGTCACGTGCCACAGCGCGGCGATGAAGGCCTTGAGCTCGCGCTCGACGTCAGTGAAGGCGATGCTGTCGGCGCCGTGCTCGATCGCGTGCAGCGCCTGCGTGTCGAGGAGCGCGAAAAATCTCAAGCGACGTTCGGGGTCGTTCTCGGCGGCGCGTATCCCGCCCAGCGCCCAGGTCTCGAACGAGCGAAGATCGAGGCTGTCGAGCACCCGGGCGGAACGGTCGAGCAGCAGGCCGACGGATTCCGGCGCCGTCTCAGCGATGCGCCGGACCACCCGCAGCCATTCGCCAAAGGCTTGCGGCGTGGCGAGCCGGCGCGCCGCATGGGGCGCCGCGACCAACAGCGCGAGCGTCGCGTTGCCGCCGGCAATCTCGGCAAAATCGGGGGCCAAAGCGGCCAGCGCCACGACGGCTTGCGGCCCCGCAGCGGCGGCGACCGAGGGAGAATTGCGCAGAAAGGCGATGGCCGCATTCGGCCCGATGCTCGCGGCGATGTCGCGGCAGGCGGCAACCCAGTCGCCGAGCAGCGCCGGCGGCATGCTCGCGCGCGCCTGGCGCCACACCAGTTCGAGCGTCCCGGCGATCTCCGGCTGATCGGCGAGAGTCGCGATCAGGGATTGCTGCTGCTCGGAGAGAGTCCTGGCCATGGACCGTCAAATGGAGGCGGTGATTGCCGCCGTCAGCGCGCCCCTGATATCGGCGTCGTCGGTGATCGGCAACACCAGCGCAATCTGACAGGCGGCCTCGATCGAGACGCCGTGGGCAATGAGCCGCCCGGCCTGGATGAGCATGCGTGTCGAAGCACCCTCGTCGAGACCGTGGCCCTTGAGATTGCGCGAGCGCTGCCCGATCGCAACCAGCTTGTCCGCCACCGCGCCTTCGATGCCGGCCTCGTGCGCAACAATTTCGGCCTCGATGGCGGCGGGCGGATAGCCGAAGTCCATCGCACCGAAGCGCTGCTTGGTCGATTCCTTGAGATCCTTGAGAACGCTCTGGTAGCCGGGGTTGTAGGAGATGACGAGCTGGAAATCGGGATGGGCGCGCACGAGCTCGCCGCGCTTCTCCAGCGGCAGCACGCGGCGGTCGTCGGTGAGCGGATGGATGACGACGGTCGTGTCCTGCCGGGCCTCGACGATTTCATCGAGATAGCAGATGGCGCCGTGGCGCACCGCGATCGTGAGCGGACCGTCATGCCAGACGGTGCCCTGGGCGTCGAGCAGGTAGCGCCCGACCAGATCGGATGCGGTCATGTCGTCGTGGCAGGCGACCGTCACCAGCGGGCGCTCGAGCTTCCAGGCCATGTACTCGACGAACCGCGTCTTGCCGCAGCCGGTCGGTCCCTTGAGCATGATCGGCATGCGCTCGGCATAAGCCGCCGTGAACAGGCGCACTTCATCGCCGATGCCGCGGTAATACGGCTCCTCGCCGATCCTGAAGTCGTCGAGCTCCATTCTGCTGGAACCTATAGAACAAGCGGGCGCCGTTGTCGCGACCTCCGGCCCCTCCCCCGGAGGCGAGGGAGGGTCGAGAGGCGGAAGGAAGGCGCCGCTGCCTTTAACGTGCGGCCGCGTCAGCGATGGGCCGCCGCCTTCTGGTTCGGAATGCCTTCGATCGGGCATTCGTCGGTGCCGACGGTCGAACGCGTGAGTGCCTCGACCATGGTGCGGGTGCCTTCGGGATCGGTGATCCACTTCTTGTAGAAGTCGTACGGGCAGATCGCCTCGCCGCGGATGTCCTCGCGGGAATTGATCTTGCCGGTGTAGCCGCGGTGCACCAGCTTGAACAGGTGGTTTTGCGACTGGAGATTGCGGCGCGCATCGCGGATCAGCGATTTCGACAGCTGGGCGTATTGAATGCCCATGTCCTCCTCGCCGCATTCGCCGAGCGTCCGGCCGTCGAAGCCGATGATCGCCGAGTGGCCGAAGTAGGAGTAGACGCCGTCGAAGCCGGAGGCGTTCGCCACCGCGACATAGACGTTGTTGGCCCAAGCCATGGCCTTGGCCATGAGCACCTGCTGGTCCTTGGCCGGATACATGTAGCCCTGGCAGCGCACGATGAGCTCGGCGCCCTTCATGGCGCAGTCGCGCCAGATCTCGGGATAGTTGCCGTCATCGCAGATGATGAGGCTGGTCTTGAGCCCCTTCGGCCCTTCCGAGACGTAGGTGCAATTGCCCGGATACCAGCCTTCAATCGGCACCCACGGCATGATCTTGCGATACTTCTGAACGATCTCACCCTTGTCGTTCATCAGGATCAGCGTGTTGTAGGGCGCCTTGTTCGGGTGATCCTCGTGCCGCTCGCCGGTCAGCGAGAACACGCCCCACACCTTCGCCTTCTTGCAGGCGTCGGCGAAGATCTTGGTCTCCTCGCCGGGCACGCTCGCGGCGGTCTCGTACATCTCCTTCGAGTCGTACATGATGCCGTGCGTGCTGTATTCCGGGAAGATGACCAGATCCATGCCCGGCAGGCCGATCTTCATGCCGACGAGCATCTCGGCGATCTGACGGGCATTGGCCAGCACCTCCGCCTTGGTGTGGAGGCGCGGCATCTTGTAGTTGACGACGGCTACGCCAACCGTGTCGTTACTGCTGGTGATATCACCGTGAAGCATGTGGATCTCCTGATCGCTGGATTGTCGCCCTCGCGCCCTCGCTGTGCTTGTTGGCCCGCGGCTGCTCGCGCCTTCGCCACTCGCCAGCGTGGCCGAGTGCCGAAGCACAAAAAAGCCCGCTTCGCCACGGCCGTGGTCGTAGCGGGGCATCGTTGCCCGTTGATATTTTTTATGCGGCGCCGCTGCCGCGCCCCTAAGTTGAGGAGCCGGCAAAAACGCTAGCCGAGAATGTCACGCGAGTCAATGATAGCGGCCGCGACCGCCCCGACGGAAACGCGCTGACTCATGGCTTGGCGGCGCATGAAATGATACGCGGCTTCCTCGTCCAGATTGCGCTTTTCCATGAGAATGTTCTTGGCACGCTCGACGCTGCGGAAGGAGCGCAGGGTCTCGTCGAGCTTGTCGATGCGCGCGCGCAACCGCTGCTCGTAGAGGAATTGCGCGCGCGCGATGGCGAGGCTGGTCAACACCGTTCCGGTGGTGAACGGCCGGTGCAACACCGCGTGCGGGGCGCAATCGCGCAGGAGCTTCAGCGGCGGCATGTGCACCGCCGGCGTCACCACCACCAGGGCCGCCAGCGGCTGCCCCGGAACCCAGGGCAGGCATTGCGGCAGCTCGGGGGTGAGCTCGCAGAACATGACGTCGACGCCGTCCGGCAGGCGCGGCGGCAGCGGCCACAGGCGGCGCACGCCGCTGCGCGTGCGCAAAAGCTCGCGCGCGAGCATGTCGCCTTCCTCGTCGCGCGGGACGGCAACGACGATTTCCAGGGAAGATATCTCAGCCGCGGCGCCGGCCGGTTCTCGCGCCGAGCCGCCGCTGCCGGTGCCCTTTTGCGGCGGCTCTTTCACAGCCCGACCGCCTGGGCGCTCACGGCGCCACGGCCGACAAGAAACGGGTCCGCCCCCACCGGCATTTCCGATTGCTGCATGATCTCGAACTGGCCGCGGCGGTCGACGCGGCCGACGCGCGACCACAGATTTGTATGGCTGGTGGCGGCGCTGACCGAGACGCGGCCTTGCGGCGCGTCGAAATCAGACCCGAGCACGCACTGCTTGATCAGGTCGGTGTCGAGCGAATTCGTCTGCGCCAGCGCGTTGGCGAAGAGGTGCACCTGAAAATAGGCCGCCTCCGCGCACATGTTGGTCGGCTCGTCCTCGCCGTAACGCGCCTTGTAGCACTTGACGAAAGAGTCGTTGCGCTCACCGCTCACCGACTGGAAATAGGGAGCCGCGGTGATGTGGCCGGCGGCGATATCGAAGCCCATGGCGCGCACCTCGGACTCCGTAGTGGTGAGGCTCGCAATCGGCGTCACCCGCGCATCGAGCCCGGCCTCGACGAACGCCTGGTAGAGATAGATGGTCGAGTAGCCGACGACCGTCGAGAAGATCACGTCGGCGCCGGCGTTCTTGATCTGCCGCATGACCGGACCGAAGTCGTTCCGCTTGGAGCGCAGGTCGAGGTAGGTTTCGCCGACCACCGTGCAGCCGCGCCGGCGCAGCAGGTCGCGCATCACCCGGTTCGATTCACGCGGATAGACATAGTCCGAGCCGACGAAATAGAAGCGCGGCCCGTAGGTCCGGCTGAGATACGAGGAAAGCGCGACGCTGTTCTGGTTGGGCGCGGCGCCGGTGTAGATCACGTTCGAGGAAAACTCGAAGCCTTCGTAGAGCGTCGGGTACCAGAGCAGGCCGTTGAGGCGCTCGACGACCGGCAGCACCGCCTTGCGGCTGCTCGACGTGTAGCAGCCGAAGATCATGTTGACGCCGTCCTCGATCATCAGCCGCTTCGCGCACAGGGCGTAGGCCTGGGCGTCGGACTGGGGATCGTAGATCACCGGCACAAGCTCGCGGCCGTTGATGCCGCCCGACCGGTTGATCTCGTCGATCGCGAGCAGCGTCGCCCGCAACTGCGTCTCCTCGATCACGGCCATCACGCCGGACTGGGAAAACAGCACTCCGACCCGCCACGACTCAAAAGCAACTTCCGGGCACCGCGTCACAGCTCCTCCTTGATCAAGCAGGGCGTCGCTGACGCATCGGGGGGCACCGTGCCATACTCTGTGGCTTGCGCGCGAACGAGTAAATGCCGTTCACGAGGGCATGGCAAGCGCAGCGCTCGGTCTTCCGCCATGCAGGAATGATGCCAGCGGCGAGCGCCGGAGGTTCTGAATTTTCCGTCCCGGCTGCACGCCGCAAGGGCGATTTGGCGTGCACGAGTGCTCCACTGGCGCGCGGCGGCAGACTGAAAGTTGCAGCGCCAAACGCCGCTCGCCTGCAGGAAGAATTGCCTGACGCCGTCGCCCGTTTCCCGCCTCACACCGAGAGATGCCGCTGCACGACCTCCGGCGTCAGTTCGCCGATGTTGCCGCTCGCGACGATCCGGCCCGTTTCCAGAATGGCGAATTTCTGGGTAATGGCGCGGACGAAATCCAGGTTCTGCTCGACGAGGAGGACGGCGCAATTGCGTTCCGAAGGAATGCGCTTGATGATTGGTTCGATCTCCTCGACGACGGACGGCTGCAATCCTTCCGTCGGCTCGTCCATGAGTAAGAGCTTCGGCTCCTGGACCAGAGCCCTGGCGATGGCAAGCTGCTGCTGCTGGCCGCCGGACAGCGTGCCGCCTTTCTGCCCGACCAGCGCCTTCAACGCCGGGAAGTAGTCGAACACGAAGCTCGGCACCTTCTTGCCCTTGCGGCCCTTGCCGAGCAGCGCGACGTAGATGTTTTCCGCCACCGTAATGTCGGGAATGATCTCGCGGCCCTGCGGCACATAGCTGATGCCGAGCCAGGCGCGGCGGTGCGATTTGAGATGCGCGATCTCGGTGCCGTCGAGCTGGATCGATCCCACCGTCGGCGGGTTTACGCCGGTGATGCTGCGCAGGAGCGTGGTCTTGCCGGCGCCGTTGCGCCCGAGGACCGCGCACAGCTCGCGATCGGCCATGTCCAGCGAGACGCCATGCAAGATATGGCTTGTCCCGTAGAACGTATCGATGGCCTTGACCTGCAGCGTCACTGGAACTTGCCCTTTCCCAGATAAACCCGGCGCACCGTCTCGTTGTTCATCACCTCGCTCATCGGGCCCTCGGCAAGGGTCTGGCCCTGATGCATCACGGTGATGCGCTGGCCGATCTGGCGCACGATGTGCATGTCGTGCTCGACCAGCAGCACGGTGTGCGTCTTGGCGATCTTGCGGATCAGCTCCGCGGTCTTGCGCTTGCCGTCCGCGGTCATTCCGGTGGTCGGCTCGTCGAGCAGCAAAAGCTTCGGATTGGAGCCAATGAGCATGCCGAGCTCGAGCCATTGGCGTTCGCCGTGCGACAGTGAGTCGGCGGGGTCGCTGGCCTTGTCCGCCAGCTCGACGAATTCCAGGATTTCCCAGATGCGATCGCGCTCCGCGCCGCTCAACCGCTGAAACAGCGTGGCGAAGACCCGGCGCCGGCCTTGCAGCGAGACCATGATGTTGTCGAACACCGAGAGGGTCTCGTACATGTTCGGCACCTGGAACTTGCGGCTGATGCCGGCCTGGAAGATGTCGTCGGGGGCCCAGCCGGTGATGTCGCGGTCGCCGAAGCGGATCGATCCGGCGGCCGGTTTGAACTGGCCGGTGATCATGCTGATCAGCGTTGTCTTGCCCGCGCCGTTGGGGCCGAGGAGGACGCGCAGCTCGTTCTCTTCGATGCTGAAGTCGAGGTTGTTGAGGATGGTGAAGCCCGACACCCGCGTGGTGAGGCCTTTGACTTCCAGGAGGTTTGCCATCCCTCGCTTCCTCTGTCGCGACGGCCGTGGTGTCAGCGAACGGGTTCGTCCATGGGAGGCGGGCCGCCGGGCTGCCAGTCGAGCTGGCGGTCGTGCGCCTTCTGATCGGAGTCTTCCATGATCTGATGCAGCGTCGCTCCCTTCTTGCGCTTGCGCAGCCAGTTGCCGATCGTGCCGACGATGCCGTCGCGCATCACCAGGACGACGAAGATGAACAGGCCGCCGACGATGATCTGCCACCATGAGGCAAGCACGCCGCTGAGAAAGAACTCGGCGCCCTTGACGAGGAAAGCGCCGATGAACGGGCCGATGATCGTGCCGCGGCCGCCCACCGCGGTCCAGATCACGCCCTCGATCGAGAACACAGGCCCGGCGTCGAGGAAGGAGACGATCCCGACCCAGGCGGCATAGAGCGCGCCGGCCGCCGCGGCCATGAACGCGGAGGCGCAGAACACGAAGATGCGGTAGTTGGCGACGTTGTAGCCCATGAATTCCGCGCGCACGTCGTTGTCGCGGATCGACTTGAGCACGGTTCCGACGCGCGAGTGCGTCAGCGCCCGCGCAGCAACGAAGAACACGACGACGACCGCGAGGATGACCCAGAGAAACGCGGGCGTGGCGTAGTTCGAGTAGTCGGTTATGCCGTTGAAGCCGCCGGTATAGGCCTGATACTCGATGATGAAGTCCTGGAGGATAAGCGACTCGGCGAGCGTGATCACCGCGCAATAGACGCCGTAGATGTGGCGCTTGAAGGTGATCACCCCGAACAGCAACGCGAGCAGCGTCGGCACCACCAGGGCGCAGAGAACGGCGAACGGCGTGCTGATCAGCGGCGTCATGAAACCAGGCAGTTCGGTCAGGCCGTTCCACTCCATGAAGTCGGGGAAGTTGCCGCCATAGCGCGTCGGGTGGGTCATCGCGTAGTTGATCTTGAGCGACAAAGCGACGAAGTAGGCGCCGATGCCGAAATAGACGGCTTGGCCGAGGCTAAGAATGCCGGTGAAGCCCCAGATCAGGTCGATGCTGAGCGCAAAGATCGCAAAGCAGAGGAACTTGCCGAGCAGCGACAGCACGTAGGCGTTCGAGCCGTAATAAGGATACGTGCCGATCAGGGCGATGACCGCGGCGCCGCCGATCAGCGCCCAGAGCGGCATGAACGTAGGCGCCCGATAGACGCGGTGCCGCGGCTGCACGCCTTGCTTCGCCGCCGGCGCGTCCTTCATCCCAGGATCTCGAACCGCGACCTCTGCCATCTCGCCCGTCCGTCAGCGCCGTTCACTGTAGCCGAAAATGCCCCTCGGAACGATGCGGATGATGATCACGATGAAAAGGAACACCAGCAGTCTGCCGATCACGTTGTTGAAGATGAAAGAAAGAATTGTCTCCGCCTCGCCGATCAAGGCGCCGCCGGTCAACACGCCCCACAAACTCCCGACACCGCCAAGCACGAGCACCATGTAGGAGTCGACCGCGTACGGGAAACCCATGGCGGTCGAGACCGACTTGATCGGCGCCAGCACCGCCCCGGCGATCCCTGCAAGACCCGAGCCAAAGGCGAAGATCGTCATGTCGATCCGCGCCGTGTCGATGCCGAGGCAGCCCGAGATCGCCCGGTTGCGGCGCACCGCTCGCACCTTGAGCCCGAAGTCGGTCTTGAAAATCACGTAAAAGACCAGGAGGAGCAGCAGGAGCGCCATCACGATCAGGAACAGCCGGTACCAGGGAAATGGCAGCCGGCCGATGACGCGGAAGCCGCCTTCGAGGATCTTCGGCGCGCCGACATAGTAGAGTTCCGGTCCAAAGATGAGCTTGATCACCACTTGCAGGATGATGCCTACGCCCCAGGTGGCGAGCAGCGTCTCCAATGGCCGATCGTAGATCCATTGGATGACGCCGCGTTCGATGATCAGCCCGAGAAGCCCGACCACAATGAAGGCGACAGGTATCGCGAGGAAGGTATTGCCGCCGAGCTTGCCGACCACGGCGGCTGTATAGGCGCCGACCATGATCAGCTCGCCGTGAGCCATATTGATCACGCCGGCAACGCCGAAGATGATG
>Ga0210402_10004814_pt1 | contig 12220 bp, 11 predicted proteins | sample IncBWC7MmetaG_FD_161055 | JGI IMG/M metagenome (GOLD analysis project Ga0210402, IMG submission 161055) | Forest soil microbial communities from Barre Woods Harvard Forest LTER site, Petersham, Massachusetts, United States - Inc-BW-C-7-M | ecosystem: Environmental > Terrestrial > Soil >...
CAGCTCAGCGCCAGCTTCGGCCGCAGACTTCACCTGCTCCAGATAGTGCACCGACTCGCGGGCCGCGACCGATGCAAAATAGGCCTGTCGCGTCTCGTTCGCCAGCTGCACCACGGCGATGACGACGGCGCTTTGCGCTTGCGCAAAACGGCGCTTCTCGATCTCATGGGCGAAGGGCTCCGCGAACAGCGACAACATGTTGAAACTGAGCGTTTCTTCGATGTCGTATTGAGCCGCCGAGCCCGCGTGGCGCAGCGTGAACGCCGGGTTGGGCAAGCGGCCGGACTGCACCAGGTCGGCTTCGGAGATTCCGAGTTCCTCGAACGCTGCCTGCAGCGAGCGGTTGTTGAGCAGTGCAATTTGCACGGCGTCCTCTGCAAGGATCGACTGTTGCAGCAGTTCCGCGACTTGAGCGTCGCCTTTGGCTTTTTCTGCCTCTGTCCTTGGCCAGCGCACTTCTTTGTTGAGGAGCGCGCGCGATTCCTTCGCCACGGGGTCAAAGCCGCCGTCGTTCGAAAAGGTGGCGCAGCCGGCGAGCGCGAGCGCGGCGCAGAGTGCTGCAAGAGTCCTCGTTGCTGGAATGTCCATGTCATCCTCACGCCCAGACTCGGGCTGCGGTTACGATTGCCGAACGGGAGCGACGGCCGAGCCGCCTATGTCAGGCGAGCCGACGTGGGGGGCGATCGAGTCGGTCGAGTACGCCCTCGGGCGGGGACGAGAATACGGCGTTGAAAATTTCAGAGGGCGTCGGAAGGGGCGCGATAAACGCGCCGGGCAGCGGTGCGATCGCCACACCGCAGCAGCAAGTGCCGCAGCTGGGGTGATGGGATGTGCTGGATGCGGGTGCGCAGTGATGTTGGGTGGCCGGCGAGACAGCCGCGCCGGCGGCGCTCATTGGATCCGAAAGTCCGCACGGCGCCGCCGCAAACCCTTGCAGCGGCAGGACCAGGGAGAGCCACGCAAATGCGACGCGCAGGGTTCGGGTCAGCTTCATGTCGGAACAAAACATACCATTCTGAGCGGAATATTACACGCGCGCCGCAGGTCTTGAGATAGGCTAGGAGCCTGTCTGAGTATTCCGCGTGAGCCGCAAATGTTGGGAGGTGAATCATGCGAAAGGCCAGGCTCGTGGCCGTCGTCGCGGCAATGGTCGTCATCGGCCCAGCCTTCGGACATGCCAGGTTGCTCGGCACCAGTCCGCCCGCAGACGCGCAACTTCAGGCTGCACCGAAGTCGTTGACGCTGAATTTCAACGAGAACGCGCGCCTCGCGATCTTGACGTTGACAGTGGGCGGTATGGTGATTCCTGTGGCCGTCGATCGAAGCGCGCCCGCCGCGCGCGAGATCACGGTCTCGCTGCCGGTGCTCGCAGTCGGCACGTACCAAGTGCAGTGGAGCGCCTTGTCGCCTGCCGACGGCCATATAACGAAGGGAACCTTCTCATTCTCCATCGTGGGGCCGCCCCGCTGAGCGACCGCTCATGTCCCTGAGCATCTGGGACGCGGCGTTGATTGCCGTCAAAGCCATCACCTATGCCGCCACACTCGGCGCCGCGGGCGCGGTTTTTTTTCTTGGGGTGTGCGGTGCGCTCGTTGCAAGGGAGGATATCTTGAGAATTCGGCGCTTCACCGTGGCCCTGGCCGCGCTGTCGGTGTTCGCCGGCGCCGCGCAAGTTTTGGTGTCTGCAGGATCGATGCGCGGCGGGGCGGCCGGAATGGCGGACGGAGTTCTGGTGCAGATGGTGCTGCAAGCCGGCCCAGGGCTCGCAATCGCTGTTCGCGCGCTCGGTCTTTTGCTGGCCGTGCTCGGGGGTTCGTCGGGTCGTCCCACCTGGTGGGCATGCCTGGGCGCCGCAACGGCCGCAACATCATTTGCATGGACCGGCCACGCGCGTTCGCTCGACCCGGATGTGCTGCCCATTTTGCTGGTCAGTGTACATCTCGTGGCGGCCGCCGGCTGGCTTGGTGCATTGGCGCCCTTGCTCATCGTCGCTCGGGACGGCGATCTGCCGCGAATTGGCGCTACCGCGGCGCGGTTTGGTGCCGCGGCGGTCTATGCAGTCGCCGCGCTGGTGGGCGCGGGCGCGGCGCTGTTATGGATGCTGCTCGGCGACTTCACGGCACTGTGGAGCAGCGCGTACGGCCGCTACGTGATGCTCAAGCTGGCGCTGGTTGCATGTCTTTTGTGCGCGGCGGCATTCAACAAGCTGAGATTGACGCCGCGCTTGCTGGCAGGCGATCCGGATAGTGCGCGAAGTTTGCGCGCATCCATCCGCCTCGAAATGGTTTTGGCTGGATTGATATTGGCGGTAACCGCGACCTTCACCACCGTTGCCGGTCCGCCGAGCCTCGGCTAGCGCCGATGCGACTACAATTGCGATCCGTTCCGTGAATCTTTCAAGGGGTATGACATGCGAATCCTGCAGATTTTTGGCGCCATCCTGATTGCCGCAGGCCTCTTCGTTCTCATCAAGGCACCCTCGTATTCAAGCGAGAAGAGCGTGTTCAAGATCGGGGATGTCGAAGCGAAAGTTGCGCAGGAGCACGCGATCTCGCCGTGGGTCGGGGGAGCCGCGATCGCGGCCGGAGTGATCCTCATCGTCACCGGCGTGCGCAAGCCGTGAGCAAGGGGGGCGGTTGAGCGAGGCGGTTGAGCGATGCTTCATCCGTCCATCGATGAGCTCATTTGGCCAATTTGCGGCGCAGCGCGCCGAGTTCGCGCCGGCGTGCTGCGTTTATTTTGGGGTAGCTCAACTCGAGGGCTTCGATCGTGTCGAGCACGATCCGGGACACGATCAGGCGAGCGTTGAGCTTATCGTCGGCGGGAACCACGTACCAGGGTGCGTTGTGCGTGCTGGTTGCGCTCAAGGCTTTCTCGTAGGCGTCCATGTAGTCCTTCCAGTATTTTCGCTCCTCGATATCCGCGAGGCTGAATTTCCAGTTCTTCTCCGGCCGATCGATGCGGTCGATGAATCGCTTGCGCTGCTCTTCTTTGGACAGGTGCAGGAAGAACTTGATGATCCGCGTCCCGTTGCGGTCCAAGTGCCTCTCCAATTCCACGATGGAGCGATACCGGTCGTGCCAGACGGCCTTTTGATCCGAAGGCCTGCCGGTCAGGCCTTCGGCGCGCAGGATCGCCGGATGCACTCGGACGATCAGCACTTCCTCGTAGTAGGACCGGTTGAATATACCGATCCGTCCGCGCTCGGGTAGCTCGCGCGTGGTGCGCCAAAGAAAATCGTGCTTCAGTTCGGCCGCGCTGGGGTGCTTGAAACTGAACACCTGGCAACCCTGCGGGTTGACTCCCGACATCACATGCTGTATCGCGCCATCTTTCCCCGCCGCATCCATGGCCTGAAAAATCAGCAACACGGCGTAACTGTTCGAAGCGTAGAGCAATTCCTGTTGCGAACTGAGATTCTTGACGTGCTTGCGCAGCAGATCTTGGTATTCGTCGTCCGTCCGGTACACGGGATCGATTCGCGTCGGCCACTTCTTCAGGTTGACTCGAGCCCCTTCCGGCACTCGAAAATCCTTTGGCTTGATGTGCATCAGCAAATCTCCAGGTAGGTCAAATCAGGGCGCTATCGGACCCGACACCGCGCACAGACGCAGTTTGCAGCAGGTCGCCCTGCTATGTCGCTATCAACGCGCCGCTGCTACTATCGCTGCCCATCGGTCCGCTGGAGTTCGCCTCGTTGCCCGACTCGCCGCCCTTGCCCGACGCGCTGCAAACGCGCCGCGTGCTTTTTGCAAGCCTCGTCGGTACGACGATCGAATTCTTCGACTTTTATATTTACGCCACCGCCGCAGTTCTGGTGTTTCCCAGGCTTTTCTTCCCTAAAGGCGATCCAACGACGGCGCTGCTGCAGTCGCTGGCGACGTTCGCGCTGGCGTTTTTCGCGCGTCCGATCGGATCGGCATTGTTCGGGCACTTTGGCGATCGCATCGGCCGCAAGGCAACCCTGGTCACCGCACTGCTGACCATGGGCATCTCGACCGTGTGCATCGGCCTGCTGCCGACCTATGCGTCCATCGGCGCGATGGCGGCGGGACTTCTGGCGCTGTGCAGAATAGGGCAGGGCGTGGGTTTGGGCGGCGAATGGGGCGGCGCAGTCCTGCTGGCGACGGAAAACGCACCGCCCGGCAAACAGGCCTGGTACGGATGCTTCCCGCAACTGGGCGCACCGCTGGGCTTCTTGCTATCCACGGGCGTGTTTCTGCTCATGACCAACAACCTGAATGAGGCGCAGTTGTTCAGTTGGGGTTGGCGCGTACCGTTCTTGGCAAGTGCGGTGTTGGTCTTGCTGGGACTCTACGTACGCCTGCAGCTCGTCGAGACCCCCGCGTTCCGGCGCAGCCTCGCACACGGGGAGCGGGTTCGCGTGCCCTTCCTCGTGGTTGTCGGCAGATACCCTCGCGCGCTGATTCTGGGGACTTTCGCAGCCATCACGGCGTTCGTGGTGTTCTATCTGATGACGGTATTCGCGCTCGGTTGGGCCACCGGCGCGCTCCGGTTCGGCCGCCAGCAGTTCTTGATCCTGCAAATGGTAGGCGTGTTGTTCTTCGGTATCGCAATCCCGTTTTCCGCAATCGTCGCCGATCGGATCAGCGAGCGTTCCATGCTGCTGATTGCGACGGTCTTGGTCATCGCCTTCGGCTTCGCTTTCGAGCCCCTGTTCTCCGGCCACAGCACGGCGAGCGCATTGTGGTTCTTGGCGCTCGGTTTTACCCTGGTCGGCCTGACGTATGGGCCGCTGGGCAGTGCTCTGGCGAAGCTGTTTCCGACCCCGGTGCGCTACACCGGCACGTCGCTTTCCTTCAATCTCGCCGGAATATTGGGGGCCTCGCTCGCACCGCCCATCGCGACCTTACTGGCGTCGCGTTACGGGGTGGCCTATGTCGGCTATTATCTGTCGGCGGCTGCAATCGTCACCTTGATCGCATTGCTCCTGATCAAGGCCGACAATTAAACTGGGGCAGGGGAAACGCCATGACTCGCAAATTCCGTGCTCGGTACTTTCGGCGCGTGCCGCTGATTCTGTGCGCCGCGTGCCTCTTCGGGGCGGTGCCGGCGAGCGCGGATCCATACGATGCCGCCGTCGCGCACCCAGGACGGAGCGCCGCGGATGTGAAACGCGACGCGTTGGATCATCCGGCCGACATTCTGCGTCTCTCCGGCATCAAGCCCGGCATGCAGATCGCAGATGTGCTCGCAGGAGACGGCTACTACAGCGAACTTGCGAGCTACGTCGTGGGACCGAAGGGCAAGGTCTTCATGATCAACAATGCCGCCTTCGATCATTGGAGCGAGGGCCCGTTGCAGGCGCGCTTGACGCCGAATCGACTCGCCAACGTCGAGCATCAGACGCTCGATCTCAATCACATGAATCTCAAGGAAGGGAGTCTCGACGCCGTTTTCTTGATAAAGGTGTACCACGATTTGTATTGGGTGGACCCGACAGGGGCGGATTCCGAAGGCCTTTGGCCGAAGATCGATACCAGCGGCGTGCTGGATCAGCTCGCGCGCGCGCTCAAGCCCGGCGGAATCCTGCTCTTGGTGGACCACTCGGCAAAGGCTGGAAGCGGCACTGCCGCGGCATCGGGTCTGCATCGCATCGACGAGAGCTACGCGATCAAGGATTTCGAGTCGCATGGGCTCAAGCTCGCCGCCAAGAGCGACCTGCTTAGACGACCGGAGGATACGCGCGATCAGGTCAGCTACAAAGGTCCCGCGCTCGGCAAGACGGACCGCTTCGTGGTGGTTTTCCGCAAGGCGCCGCGCTAGGGGCCTGTCAACCAGCGACGACGGAGTTCAACCAGCGGGTCAATGCACCCGAATCCATCGCCCCCGACTGGCGGGCGATTTCCTTGCCGTCACGGAATACGATCAAGGTGGGAATGCTGCGGATGTTGTAACGCGCGGCCGGCTTGGGTTCATCCTGGGTGTTCAATTTGGCGAAGCGCAATTTGGGCTCGAGCTGGTGTGCCGTCGACTCGTAGAAGGGCGCCATGGCAACGCACGGGCCGCACCAGGGAGCCCAGAAGTCAACGACGACGGGCACGTCGTTTCGCGTCAAATGCCGGTCGAAATTGGCTTCGGTCAGTTCGACCGGCTTGCCTTCCAACAACGGAAAATGGCACTTGGGGCAGCGAGGCGCATCTTTCAGGCGCGCTCTCGGCAGACGCACCACCGAGTCGCAATGCCCGCAAACCACTTGTAGAGTTTCGCCCGGAGTATCGTTCATTGGTGCCCCGGATTATTTCGGTTGCGCGATCAAGATGGCGAAGCTATCGGGGACGATGCTCGGCCGCGGATGGGGTTGCTCATCGCTGGCGGGCGGTGTCGGCCCCAACTTCGCCGCGGCGAGATAGATTTTGTGGCTTGCATCGTCAAGCGCCATGGTGCGGGCGCTGACCTGAGTCGTTACGGTTGCAAGCACGGTGTAATCGTCCGGTGTGTCCTGGTGGATCACCGTCAATGTCCCGTCGAGGCCGTTTGATGCGAAAGCGAGACCCAGATCGGAGTCGAAGGCTGCCGCATCCGGCCCTCTACCGATCACCACGCGCGCAACCTGCTTGCCCGAGACGGAGTCCGTTACGGCCATGATCTGGTTCTTGCAGACCGAGAACAACCGGTGATGCATGAGGTCGATCGCAAGGCCCGTGGGGCTCTCGCAGCCCGGCAGGGGCCAGGTCGCCTTCACCGCAAGCGACTTCGAGTCGACGGCGACGAGCTTGCCGGGTTCCGTTTCGATGTTGACATACACCATGCCGGCAGCGTCCGTCGCCATGAATTCCGGCGGCCCGGGAAGCGCGATGGTGGCGACGACCTGCAAGGTCTCGGCGTCGATGGCCGAGAGATTGGACGATTCGCCGTTGGCGGAAAAGACGCGATTGTGCCGCGGCTCGTACAGGATCGCATCCGGCTTCTTGCCGGAAACCGGCACTTGTTGAATCACGCGCAACGTGTCGAGCTCGAATGCGGTGAGCGTGTCGGCGCCGCCATTGCTGGTGAAGCCGCGCTTCAGCGCCGGCGCGATGGCGATTCCGTGCACACCCGGGGTGTTGGGAATGCTGCCGCCGAGCTTGCCGCTGACCGTTTCGATGACGTCCACCCGATCGCCGCGGCTGATGAACAGCCGCGCGCCGCTCGGGTCGAGCGCCAAGTAATCCCAGCCGCCGCTGCCCGCCACCGGAAAGCTTCTCGACACGGTGTACACCGGCGGAGGAAGCGGCGAAGTATCGGCGGCGAGCGCCGTCCCGGCTGCCTGCAACAGCGCGGACATTACAAGCGTAAGATTGCGCAACTCTGGGCATCCGTCCGTTGGAGAGGTTTAGTTTACCCGGCCGGCCATGGGAAGAGAAACGGTGGGATTCGCCGTGTAATTTCTACAAGATTGTCATTGCAGCAGCGCACCGCACGCCCCTCTCTCCGGTATCATCGATGCATGCAGCGCGATTATTTGAGCAATCCGGTGAGCGCGCAGCGCGACGCCACGTTGCGCGTCATCGATGATTTCATCGAGGGCTACCTGGCTTACGAAACCCGCGCTGAGCGAATACTTGCCGCCGCGGATGCGGATCCTGAGTCGTGCCTCGCCAATGCGTATGCGGCGCTGCTGTGGATGCTGCTCGAAGCGCCCGAGGGAGCGCAGCGCGCCGCAAAATACCTGGCCGCCGCCGAGCGCGCCGCCGCGCATGCGACGCGGCGCGAGCAACTCAACACCGCCATGCTCAAGGCCTGGACGGCCGACGATGCGGCGCGCACATTGCGCCTGTGCGATCGGATATCGGATGAATTTCCTCGCGATCTCGTCGTCGTCAAGACGCATCAGTACCTCGAGTTCAACCGCGGCAATTCGCCGGAAATGTTGCGGGTGGCATTGAAGGTGGCCAACGCGAACGCCGATGTACCCTACCTGCATGGCATGGCGGCATTTGCATACGAGCAATGCCATTTGTTGAGCTGCGCCGAGGCGGAGGCGAGGGCCGCGCTCGAGATCCGACGCAAGGAGCCGTGGGCGCAGCATGCGCTCGCGCATGTGCTCTTGACGCGCGGGCAAATCGATGAGGGAGCCCGATTTCTCGAACAGGCCGCCGACACCTGGACCGAGTTGAACTCGTTCATGTTCACGCACATTTGGTGGCACTTGGCGCTGTTCTATCTCAGTCAGGGCCGCGATCAAAAGGTTCTGGAGCTCTATGACCGCCATTGCTGGGGTATCGCCAAGGAATATTCGCAGGATCAAATCGGCGCGATATCGCTGCTGGCGAGGCTCGAACTCGCCGGTGTCGATGTCGGGCCGCGCTGGCAGGATCTCGGCCGACATCTCGTTGCGCGCGCTCGCGATACGGTGCTGCCATTTTTGACGCTTCAATACCTGTATGGCCTGGCACGGGCCGGTTGCCCGGAAGCGGATACGCTTTTGGAATCGGTGCGCAATGCCGCCGACTGCGCGCCCTCGTTCACACGCGAGGTATGGCGGGATGTCGCCTTGCCCGGCTGCGAGGGACTGTATGCATACGCTCGCGGCGATTATGCCGCGGCATGGCGCCATTTGGTCTCGTGTGTGCCGCGCATCGCGGAGGCCGGCGGCAGTCACGCGCAGCGCGATCTCTTCGAGCTGATCCTGCTGGACACCGCCGTCAAACTCGGCCGTTCGACGACGGCTCAACAAATGCTGGAGCGCAGGCGCATGGCCGACCCGAACGGTGTGCCGGTCAATGCGGCGCTTGCCGCGGTGTATGCCAATCTGGGCTTGCCGCAGCTCGCGAAGCAGGCATCGGCGCGCGCCGAGCTGACGCGCTCCCGGCATTGCGGTTAGCACCGAGGAGCGTGGATCGTCATGTCAACGGACCCGGCGGAAATGCTGTGCAAGAGTGTCGATGAGCGGCGCGAAGAACTCGTCGAACTGGCTCGCTCATTGATTCGCTTTCCGACCGTGAACCCGCCCGGAGAAGTCTATCGACCGTGTGCCGAATTCATCGGCGAACGCATGCGGGCGCGCGGGTTCGCCGTCGAATACGTACGTGCCGCAGGCACGCCCGGCGACAGCGAGCGCTATCCTCGCATCAACGTCATTGCGCGGCGCGAAGGGGCAGCGCCCGGACCGTGCGTGCATTTCAACAGCCACATCGACGTCGTGCAAACCGGGAGCGGCTGGACTACGGACCCGTTCGCCGCCGCAGTGACGGACGGCAAGATCTACGGTCGTGGCGCGTGCGACATGAAGGGCGGGCTCGCGGCATCCATCATCGCCGTCGAAGCACTGATCGACTCGGCCGCGAACTTGCCTGGAACCCTCGAGATTTCGGGTACCGTCGATGAAGAGTCGGGCGGCTACGGAGGAGTGCACTACTTGGCGGAACGCGGTTGGTTTTCGTCGCCGCGCGTGAACCATGTCCTCATCCCCGAACCGCTCAATGTCGATCGCATCTGCATCGGGCATCGCGGCGTGTGGTGGGCCGAGATTGAGACCCTTGGACGGATGGCGCACGGCTCGATGCCGTTTCTCGGCGATTGCGCCGTGCGCCACATGAATGCCGTACTCGATCGCTTCGAGCGCGATCTTTATCCCAAACTCGCGGCGCGCCGCACGGATATGCCCGTGGTGCCCTCGGGTGCGCGTCATTCGACTCTGAATATCAATTCGATCCACGGCGGGCAAACCGAGTCGCAAGGATACCCCGCTCCCGTGGTCCCCGATTCCTGCCGCATGGTCATCGACCGGCGGCTGCTCATCGAGGAGAGCATCGAGAGCGTAAAGGGCGAGGTCCTCGAACTATTGGATCAACTCGTCAACGATCGTCCCGGCTTCCGCTACAGCATTCGCGACATATTCGAAGTCCGGCCAACGATGGCGGATCGCAACGGCCCCGTGGCGCGCAGCACCGCTGCGGCGGTTCGCCGGGTGCTCGGCCGCGACCCAGAATTCATCTGCTCGCCGGGAACCTACGACCAGAAGCACATCGATCGCGTCGGTAAATTGCGCGACTGCATCGCCTATGGCCCGGGAATTCTCGATCTCGCGCATCAGCCGGATGAGTACGTGGTGATCGAGGACATGATCAACTCGGCGAAAGTGATGGCGTTGTCCGCCCGGACGCTCCTTCTCGGAACGCACCCTTGATCAATCGCGCCATGGCGCGGCCTAACGCGGCTGCGCCGCGATCGCCGCCAATCCCTGTAGTACCAGATCCGGAACGATCTCGCCGCGCGCGCGCATCGTGCCCGTGATCATGCCGGCATCGCCGCCGGTAATGAACAACCTGGGCTTGGTGCCCGTGCTCTGTTCGATCACTTCGGCCGCTCGGTCCGCCATTCCCGCCAAAGCAAAAACGGCGCCGCGCGATACCGCGCCGATGGTGTTGTTGGACAAGACTCCCGCCAAGGAAGGAGTGCTGTGCATGGCCGCCTTGGCGATATCGCCGGTTTTACTCATCAAGGCCTCGCGCATCATGTGAATGCCGGGCACGATCAACCCGCCGAGATGCTGGCCGTTGGCGTCCACACCATCGACTTTCACGGCAGTCCCCGCATCCACGACGCAGATCGCCGAGCGCGCCTTGGTCCAGGCTGCGATCAGGGCGAGCCAGCGGTCCGCTCCCAATAGCGAAGGATCGAGATAGCCGTTCGTGAGGCCGTGATATTCAGGCGCCGCCGTCACGAACTCGATGTTGACGCGAAATACCTGTTTCGTGAGGCGAGCCAGGGTTCTCGCCATGGTCGGTCCGGCGACGTTTGAGACGAGAACCCGCGTGGGGTGCTGTCCCGACTCGAACAGGGCAGCCGTCCAGATGCCGCGCTTGGCATCACGATGCACCACGGCCTGTTGATCGGACAGTCCGGTACTCGTGAGCCAAGCCCACTTCAGGCGGGTGTTTCCCACGTCGATGACCAAAATCATGGGTGATTTGTTACCGTAAATGCGCCGTCAACCGCGCAAGCGCGCAAGGATAGCATCGAATAGCATCGGGAATCAGTGACTTAGGCGGGTCGTGCGCGGCTTGGTTCGCTGCCGAGTGCGGCTGCCGCGGCAAAGACGGATTGAGACACCCGCTCGTCGATTTCCGCTGCATTCTGCAAATGAACCGGATATCGGACGTGGGCGTCGACTCCCGTCGCCGAAAAACTCAAGCTAATCCGCGGTTGCGCATCGGCGCCTGAGCTCGACGCCGTCGCTCTCTGGATTTCCTTGCTCTGGCGCATTATTTCATCGCTGTAATCCTTCAACACCCCGGCCACCGCTGTGGACAGTTTCTCCTTGGCCAGAGCGTAGTCGATGCCCGCCGGTAGACTTACAGCGATCTCGCGCCAGACGAAGTTGACGCCGTGGATTTGCTTGAAGAGCCCGGTCGACACCTGAAAGACGATCGAGTTTGCGAATGCGACGACTCGTCCCGTCGGCCCCGACATTCCGTGAGCACCGAGTTCCATGAGATGCATCCTGACCAACCCTAGATCGATGACCTCGCCGACTACGTCTCCGATCTGCACCCTGTCGCCCACCCGGATTCCGTATTTTCCGATCAAGAAGAAGTAGCCGACGATGGAAACGAGGACGCTTTGCATGGCGACCGCGAGACCGGCGGTGATGAGGCCGGCAAATGTGACGACCGAACCCAACTCGCTGGCAAATGCGAAGCCGACGATCACGACCACCAAGGACCACAGTGCAATCCGGCGCAGCAACAGAAATTGATATCGGCGGCGCGGGTCTTGTACATAGCGCGTCACCGCGCGCCGCCAGACTTCCGCCGCGGCAAACACGATCGCGAGCAGCACCACGAGCACGCCGACCCGCACGCCGAGCGTTTTGAGCGCGTTGTGGTATTGGTTCTTGATGGCATCGTGCCAATTCGCCAAATTGCGGCGGTACTGATCGAGCAGCACGCCTTCCTTGCTCAACGGAATGAGCAGCGCCGAGGCCTGTTTGAACTGGTTGGACAAGGCCTCGAGTTGATCGCGATACTGGTTGAGAGCCGTGCTCTGCGCCGTGTCCGCCTGCGTCGCCAACGCATCGCCGCGTGCCGACAATGCCTTCAGCTGGTCTACGAGCGGGGCACGGATCTGCGCAAACCTCTTTTGCAAAGCTGCGGTGCGCTGGTCGATCGCATCTACGGTGGCGGCCTTCTCGGAAAGCCGTATCACGTTCGCCGCCAGGTCCCAGATGCCGAAGCGAGCCGCGGCGATCCCGCTGGCGCCTGTGAGCGCCGGC
>Ga0210402_10004815_pt1 | contig 12220 bp, 11 predicted proteins | sample IncBWC7MmetaG_FD_161055 | JGI IMG/M metagenome (GOLD analysis project Ga0210402, IMG submission 161055) | Forest soil microbial communities from Barre Woods Harvard Forest LTER site, Petersham, Massachusetts, United States - Inc-BW-C-7-M | ecosystem: Environmental > Terrestrial > Soil >...
CCCGCTCGACTCCCGCGCTGGCCGCCAATGTGATTCCTCCAGCGCCGGGTGGAGTTAGCCGGGAACTGGCGAGCACGCCGGTGCAGATGACCAGCGCGGTTATACCGCCACCGGTCTCGGCTCCCGAGCGCGTCACTCCACGGAATTCCAAACTGAGTATGCCAGCGCCCTCCGTAATTGCGCCGCCGCCTTCGACAGACGTCTCGCAAGACACGCACCGCCTGGCCAGTGGCGCCATTCCGGATTCGTCGAAGGCAGTGGTTCCCCCGCCGCCAACCCAGTCGGGCAGCGGATCGTTCATGAGCAGCTTGATGGGCAAGATCTTTGGCGCCAGTGAAGTCGTGCCGCCTCCGCCCTCGGTTCATTCGAATGCACCAAACAACGCGGGAACATCGCTCGCGGCCAATGTCGTGCCGCCCCCGCCGACCGTCGGCGCGAACACTGTGGCCGGCAATCAGCACGGCGCTCGCAACGGCGTGGGCACCTCGCTCGGCGCAAATGTGGTTGCTCCGCCACCTTCCACTGGAGTCTCCGGAGGCGTCGGCTCCCGATCCGCATCCTCTTCTCCCAACCTCGGCCCACCGAGCGTCGTTCCGCCCCCGCCTTCGCTCGCGGGACCAGGTGGTGGTACAGGTAACACAGGCGGTGGCGCGGGAGCGCCCGCCGGTACGTTGCTCGCCAACAGTGTCGTTCCGCCGCCACCCTCTCTGGGGGGAGGCTCCAGCGCAGTTGGTGCCGGACTCGGCCGCAAGGGTGCAGCGCTCGGCGCTCCGGTGGACGCTGGAGCGAATATCGCGCCCACCAACACTGGCGGCAGCGGCGGGAATGCCGGAGCGGTGATTTCGAGCCAGCCGGGGCCTAAACTCGGCCTGCCCGCTAGTGGAGGCACAGGGTCGCTCGCCATGTCGCCCACCGGCGGAGACAAACCTGGACTCGGTGGCGCCGGAGGGGGCACAAGCATTGGCCGCGGCAAGGATTCGGGCAGCGGCATGGCCGGTGCCGGGCCGGGCGCCGGACGTAGCGGCTCAGATCGCGGGTCCGATCCCGTTTCGCACAGTGGAATCTCGCCTAGTTCCGGTCCCGGCGGCGCGGGAAACTCGCCTTCCGGCAATCCACCGGTCCGGGGCGTCGATATCAGCGGCGGCAGCACAGTCGTGAATCTACCCAGCTTCGGGTCAGACCCATCCGGCTCGGAAGCCGCCGCGCCCGGACACTCCAAGACGGACAAACAACGGCAAGCCTTGGGAGTAACGATCGTCGCGACCGCAACCTCAGGAGGCGCATTCGAGCCTTACAAAAATCTTCTTCACGGCCAAACCTACACCACCTATTTCGACACCTCTCTGGGTTCGGTCGTGATGCAATTCAGCGACGCCCAGCCCAGCAATCAGGCGGGCGGACTTACCGCTCCGCAGAGCATCCGCACCGATCTTCCCGATGGGTTGCCGCGCGCGCGCATGGTCCTCAGCTGCACCCTGGATGCGTCCGGCAACTTGAAAAACATACGGGTTCGCGAGCCCGGTCCGGCGGATATGACTGCCAAAATCCTGGCTGCCCTGCGAAGTTGGAAGTTCCAGCCAGCATTGCGCGGCGACCAACCTGCGGAAGTCACTGCGATCTTGGGTTTCGGCATCGATACCAACGACCGCTTCTAAGCCCCGAGTTCTAGATTCATCCCGTTATTCTGTGTTCAGTTCGTTCCCCTCCGCGTACCCGATCCCCTGATGCTTTGCCGTTCTTTGCCGATTACCCGTTAGAGGGCTCAAGGGCAAGCTTTTTCCCTACCTTGGAGCAGAGGAATGGGAATGAATTTTGACGAGGCCGTCGGCATCCACAGCAAGTGGAAGCGCAAGCTGCGGCATGCTTTGGCCAAACAGGACGGCAGTCTGAGTCCCGCCGAAATTGGTCTCGATCACAAGTGCGCGCTGGGCGAGTGGATCTACAGCGACGGCGCCCGCTACTTCGCAATGCCGGAATATACCAAGCTGAAGTATGAACACGCCCGTTTTCACTGTGTGGCCGCGGAGATCGTCAGAAAGGCAAATTCCGGAGAATCCATCGACGCCGAGATGGAACCGTGCTCCAACAGTGAATTCTCGACGGCTTCCGCCGCCATCGTGATGGCCCTGATGGCGATGAAAAAGCGGTTGTTAGTCTGAGGCGCTTATTCGAAACTACTTTGCGCTTCGGCGGCGTCGCGACGGCGGAATCACGCCCTTCTCCGGTCGCTCCCGCTCGATTTTGTCGGACAGCTTGTGCAGCGGCTTGTCCTTGGCTGACGACGACTGCCGTCCTGCCGCCGTCGTGCTGAGACCTTGCCCAGTGTAGATGGCTTCGCTGAAAGCGGTATCGGAGATTGCCGACGCCACTGCGAATACTCCGTGCGGCACACCGTTGGTGAATGCCGTCGCAATGTAGTCGCCAACCATCAAACCGTTCTGCGAACTGGGCAGCCAATGCAACAGCATCGGCCCGGTCTGAGCAACCGGAGCGTTCCACGTAGATCCCCCATTCGCCGACGAAATGTACCCCACCAGCAACTGACACGTCGTCACCGTACAGTCGCTCTGCGAATAGTAGTAGTAGTGCAGCGCAACGTGGGCCCCGGCGCCGGAAGTGGCAGGATCGATCCCAATCCCCGGAATGAAATGGTCGACCGCACTGGACGTGTCATCGATCGGAATGCGCGTAACCGCGTTCCAGTTCACTCCATCGGTCGAGGTGCTGTAGACCAGGTCGTTGGTCGAGCAGCTTGAACGGAACCGGCAATCCTCCCAGGCGACCCAGACGGTTCCCGCAGCATCCACCGCCGCGGTTGGGAGTGGCCCGCTGCGAATTCCTCCAGCATCGGAGTGGAACTGAATCGTCGAGATGGCTATCGGGGCACTCCAAGTCAGTCCCCCATCCCCCGAGCTGAAGGAAGACATTACGACTGTCTCAGTTTTGCCGACCAGCACCACGGTCTCTATCGGAACGACTACCGTCCCGTTCGCCTGTACCAGCGGCTGGCCACCGATGCCCGTTGCAAGATTCGCAGTTGGCGCTGGAGTTGCCCAGGTTAGTCCTCCGTCAGTAGAGGTGCTCATCACAATCTCATTGCTGTTGCCAGGATCGTCCCACTCCATATAACAATTCCCGAAATGCGGACTGCTCGGCCAACTGTCGCATGCAATCCAATTCTTGTCGGAACTCTGAGAGGTTGGGTCGACGCTGACCGGATTCTGCCAGGTCAACCCATCGCTGGACCGGCTCACCACGACCGCTGGGGTCTGGGAGGTATTCGAAAGTGGTAACGAAGCGATCATCCAAACTCCGTGCTTCGCGTCATAGGCGACGGCAGGATCGCTGGCCGCGTCGTAAGGTCCTGTTCCTTCGCCGATCGTCAACCCGGGAAGAAATCCGTGACTCCATGTGGTGCCGCCGTCGGTCGAAGTCGCCCACCCGATGTCGGTCGATCCTCCCGGAGCAATGCGGCCGGTTTGAAACGCCGCTACCAGCGTGTTGCCGTTCGCCAGCATGTGGGGTTCAACCTCGGTCGCATGCTGGCCCGGAGTTACGGTAAACGGGTCGGAGCTGATCTGCGTCAGATTCGGACCCACTGGGTTCACCGGCGGTGTCACGGTGGTGGACGGAGGCGCGGAAGACCCCGAACAGCCAGCCAGAGCCAGCGCCAACCATCCGAGCAAACAGGCGGTCGCGGTCGCACGGAAGGAAAGATCAGTTCTTGTTCCCATCGAGTTAAACGGTTCGCGCACCCCATCATCGGCGGGCGCCTTACAAACGTCAATATCACTGATGGCTAAGGTTGACTCTCCCTGTTAACCGAATGATAATCAGCAAGACGAGGGACCATGGACATCTACGAGGAGATCGTCGAGTTGCGTCGCGAAGGCCGGCGCGGGGCGGTGGCTACCATCGTCAATGTGCGCGGGTCGATTCCCTCCTTCAAGACCGCCAAGATGCTGGTGCGTGATGACGGATCGATTGTAGGCACGATTGGCGGCGGGTGCGTGGAAGCCGATGTCTGGCAAGCGGCGCGCGAAGTGATGGAGTCGGAGAAGCCGCGAACCTTAAAGTTTGACTTGAATCAGGATCCGAAGTATGACACGGGCCTGGTCTGTGGCGGGACGCTTGAGATTTTCGTGGAACCCATTTTACCTCCGGCGATACTTTATGTTTTCGGCGCAGGCCATGTTGCGTTCAATCTTTGCCAGACGGCGACAAATGCGGGATTTGATGTGATCGTGACCGATGACCGATCCTCTTATGCAACCAGGGAGCGATTCCCGACTGCGCGTGAGGTTCACGCCCTGGATTTCGAAGAAGCCACGCGGAAGCTTGACCCCAACGAGTCTTCCTACATCGTGATCGTCACGCGCGGGCACCGCGACGATATGCGCATTCTTCGCTGGGCGGTGCAGACGCGGGCGCGCTATGTGGGGATGATCGGGTCGAAACGCAAGGTCATCGAGATTTTCAAGACACTGCAACGCGAGGGCGTGCCTACACATCTTTTCGATCGAGTGCACGCTCCGGTCGGGCTCGATATTGGCGCGATTACTCCCGAGGAGATCGCCGTTGCCATCACAGCGGAGTTGATTGCTGTTCGGCGGCACGCCACTTCAGCGTTGCCGCATCTGAGCTGGTTCAAAGGGTCGAGGGAGGAAACAAGCTCCGAGCCTGCCGCCGATTTATTTAAAGAGCGTGAACACAACCTCTGATTCCCGTTGCAGCTCGGCTTTCCGGGCACCGAGCTAGAGATGCGTCGAGCTTCGCTCGACCGGACAACCGAGGGCGCCTGTCTCTACGTGAGGGTCCTGACTCACTGACTTTCCTTCGGCTTTCTGCTATCTTCCGCTCATGTCCCGGGCTCCGAGCTTCGCTGGAGTAATTCTGGCCGCGGGCGAATCCTCACGCATGGGGACCGACAAGGCCCTGCTCCCCTGGCCCCCGGAGGCAACCGGACGACCGCCCTCGAAGGAGACTTTTCTTTCCGCCGCGATTCGATCTTTGACCTCGGCCGCCGACTTCGTCGTGATTGTCGCCGGCAGGAACGAATCGGCCCTGGCTCCGATCGTGTATGCCAATGGAGCATCGCTGGTGACCAACCCCGATCCCAGCCAGGGTCAGTTCAGTTCCCTGCAAGTGGGATTGCACGAAGTTCTGAACCGCGGCCGCGACGCCGCTATCGTCACACTGGTGGACCGGCCGCCGGTGGGCTCCGCGACGGTACAACTGCTGCGAAATGCGTTCGAGTCGGCGCCTCAGAATATTTGGGCGGTTGTGCCGGAAGTCTCTGGCAAGCACGGGCATCCCTACGTGGTGGGACGGGAGTTGATCGAAGCTTTTCTGCAGGCGCCCCCTACCGCGAGCGCCCGCGACGTCGAGCATCGCTATCAGGACCGCATTCAGTATGTCGAGGTGAGCGACCCCTTTGTGGCCCTGAACATCAACACTCCTGAGGATTACGCCGCTCTGCTCACGACGACCTGTTAGCCCTTCAGGTTCCTTCCGCGTAATTGCGCGTTTCGTGTTTTGCACGGTATCGTCGAAGGACATGGAAATATCAGGGGCGCAACCGCTACAACTCATTCGTCAGGCGTTTCTCGAATCGGTTCTGCGGCTGGAGCCGCGGGTGGCGGCGTTTGACTGCGACGGCACGCTCTGGTCGGGCGATGCGGGAGAGCGCTTCTTCGACTGGGAAATCAAACAGGGCATCGTCCCGGCCGAAGTCGGTCAGGCGATGCGCGCACGCCACCTCGAGTACAAGGCCGGCAAAGTGAGCGAAGACGAGATGTGTGGCGAAATGGTCACGATGCACAAGGGGATAACCGAGACCGCAATGATGACGGCCGCTTCCGACTTCATGGCACACGCGTTTCCCGGCCACATTTTTCCCGAGATGCAGGAACTGGTTGCCCGCCTGCATGCGAGCGGCTGTGAAGTCTGGGCGGTTTCGTCATCGAACGAATGGGTGATTCGGGCGGGCATGAAGGCATTCGGCATTTCCGACGATCGCATTCTGGCTGCGAAAGTCGAGTTGGAAAACGGCGGAGTCACTGACCGGTTGGTCCGCGTCCCGTCCGGCCCCGGCAAGCCCAAGGCTCTGCGCGAAGTCGTTAGGAAGGAAGTTGACGCGGCCTTCGGTAATTCCCGGTGGGATGCCGACATGCTTGCGATCGCCAAACATGCATTCGCCGTGAACCCCAATCCCGATCTAGAGGCGGCCGCCCGCCAGCGCGGCTGGACCATTTACTTTCCCGATGAAACCGGCGGCTGAGCTTCGCTCAGTCCATTTACAATTTGAACTCATGTACTCGGCTCAACTGCTCGATCACTTCCAGAATCCGCGCAACCCGGGCGAAGTTATGGACGCGGATGCGGTTGCCGAAATTGAAAACCCGGCCTGTGGAGACGTGCTTCGTCTGAGCTTGAAAATCAATTCCGGACGCATTGCGGAGATCCGCTTCAAGGCCAAAGGATGCGTGCCGTCGATGGCGTGTGCATCGGCCCTGACGGATCTGGTGACGGGGCAGACTGTGGGCGAGACCCAAACCCTTCAGCGCGGCAAGTTGATCGCGGCTGTGGGCGGCTTGCCGCAGGCCTCGACCCACGCCGCGCAGTTAGCTTTGGACACGCTCTTCGCAGCCCTGCGCCAGATCAAAGCCTAACCTCGATCATGCCTACATCTACTCGTTGCTCTCACACGGTCCGCCGCATTGCTTGCCTGCAGCCGAGCGCGACCGTCATTCTCGATGCCCTGGACGAATTGGGGCGCGTGGTGGCCTGCACGCGATACTGCGCAGACGTTGTGCCGGGAGTCGCCGACGGTTCGCGCGTAATTCTGGCGGATTCATGGACCGCCGACACGGTGCAGATCGTAGCCGCGCATCCCGATCTTGTGATCGCGGCGGTTCCCTACCAGGAAAAGGCAGTCAGCCAAATCCTGCGGGCGGGCGCACGCTTTCTCGGCCTCGCTCCAAAAAACCTGGAGGATATTTACACCGATATCGCAACTATCGCAGGGACGGTCGGGGCGATGGATCGTGGAGAAGAAGTGATTGCGGCTATGCAGCGCCAGATCGGCGAAGCTCGTGCTCGCACCACGGCAAGCGCTCGGCCAAGAGTCTGGTGTGAGGAGTGGGGCAAGCCGCTGATCGCCTCGCAGAAATGGGTCGCGGAACTGGTCGAAGCCGCTGGAGGGGAGTTCCTGGGTACTGCCGGCAGTCAGGCATTGGCGGAAGACGTCCGGCAGTTCGATCCGCAGGTGATTATTACCGCGTGGTGCGGCGCTGGGGATCGCGTCCCACTGGAGAAAATTATTGCGGAGCGGAGCTGGCAAGAGACTTCCGCGGCACGCTCCGGCCGCGTGTTTTGTGTGCGCGACGAATTTCTGAACACTCCCGCGCCAACATTGCTTCAGGGGTTACAAGTGCTGGCGTTCGCAATCCATCCGGAACTTTTTTCTCGCACGAAAGGAATCCGGCAGATTACTGCGGTTTCTGCATCTACCAGTGGGAACGCCGTCGAGTGAGTTAAGATTTCAATTATGCCCGTAGCGAGCAGAATCGAAGAAGTCCGCAGCACTCTCGACGAGTTGGCTCAAGCCGCCTCCAGTGCCCAGGAACTCATGCGGGCAATGGCAAAACTGCTGCACGACCGCATGCTGAAATATAACTGGGTAGGCTTCTACCTGCTGGAACCAGGCGCCCAGCCGCCCATCCTTGTGCTGGGCGCGTTCGAGGGCGCCATGACGCCGCACACCCGTATTCCACTCAACCAAGGCATTTGCGGCGCGGCCGCATCGAGTGGGCAAACGGTGGTAGTCGACGACGTCAGCAAAGATCCGCGATACCTGGCGTGTTCGCTCGAGACCAAGTCGGAGATCGTCGTACCTGTGTTTGCGCACGGCAAAGTCGTGGGCGAGTTGGATATTGACAGCCATTTTGCAGCAGCCTTCACCGCCGAACATCAGGATTTTGTTCAGCACTGCGCCGCGCTTGTGGGAAAAAAGCTGGAAACCTCCGGACAGTGATCATTCCCTCAGGCCATGGAATGAAGGTCACAGGATGAGAGTCGAAAAGGGCAAGGTGCGCGCGCCCGAGATTGGGCGAGTGTGGCTGAACTCGAGTCCGCTGAGCTTTAGGCAGTTACGCGGACGCGTCGTGTTGGTTGACTTCTGGGATTACACCTGCGTCAACTGCATTCGCACTCTTCCTTATGTACAGGCCTGGCACGAGCGCTACCGCGACAAGGGCTTGACCGTGATCGGAGTCCACACGCCCGAGTTCACCTTCGCGCAATACGAATCGAACGTGGAGCGTGGAATCCGGGAATTCGGGCTCTCCTACCCCATCGTGATCGACAGCAATCGGGAAATCTGGACGGCCTTCGCGAACCGCTACTGGCCGACCAAGTACTTGCTCGACAAAGATGGCTACCTGCGCTACGGCCATTTCGGCGAAGGCGGTTATGGAGAGTGCGAGCAGGTTATCCAGGAATTGCTGCGGGAGATCGATCCCACTGTAGAACTGCCGGCTCTGATGGAGCCACTACGCGAAGAGGATCACGTCGGCGCAGTCTGTTACCGCGCTTCGGGCGAACTCTACCTGGGAAACCGGCGAGGGCAGATCGGCAACAACGGGGGATTCAAAGAAGACCAGATTGCCGACTACGCCTTCTCCGGAGAAATGGAAGAAAACTTCTTCTACGCCGACGGGCGTTGGGCGTCGACTGCGGAATACTTCGAGGCGGTGGAAAACGGACCTCATACTTTGCGATTGAAATACGAGGCATCCGCCGTAAACTTGGTCATGGCCTGCCCGCACGCCCCATCGGCAGAGGTTGTTATCCTGCAGGATGGCAGACCCTTGACCCGCCCGAAATCGATCCGCCAGCAATCGACCCGAGACACGCGCTTCCGGCGCGGCGCGAACGCAGGCGAAGAAGAGAGCTACGTCGTAGTCGACTCCGCGCGCATGTATTTTCTCGTAGACAATCACGAGTTCGGCGAGCACGAACTGGAACTGCGCTGCTCGACCGGCATTGCGGCGTTCGCCTTCACCTTCACCAGTTGTGTAGATCCCGTGGCCAGCGCCCTGCAAGCGGCCGGCGTGCCCGAGCCGGACGTGACTCAGTTATGAAACGCGTGGTCGCTGGTCTTATTGTGAAGGACGGCAAACTCCTGGTGTGCCAGCGCACTCGCCATCAGACCATGCCCTTGAAGTGGGAGTTCCCCGGCGGAAAGATTGAAGAAGGGGAACAGCCTCGTAATGCGCTGCGACGCGAACTGGAAGAAGAATTGGGGATCCTCGCGACTATCGGAGACGAGGTCAAGCGCATTCAGCACGAATATCCGAACGGCGGCATGGTGGAACTTCGCTTCTTTGTCGTGCGCGAGTTCGAGAAAGAAATCGAGAACCGGATCTTCAAAGATATGCAGTGGGCCGATCCCACGGATCTGCCGAAGTACGACTTCCTGGAAGCGGACCTGTTGCTGGTCAGAGATCTAGCTGCGGGTAAACTGATCTAATCGTTGGGCTCCCTGCATCTCGCAAAAGACGCGAGACCGGGGTGCCCAGGCTCGTCTTCGTAAGCTTCCTACCCCGCTCCCGCCCATATCGTCCAGAAGTATCCCAAGCTCAGGATGATCATGATCACGGTGGTCAGCCACGCCACGATGTTGAATAGCCGCGTGTTGACGTACTCCCCCATCAAGTCCTTCTTGTTGATGAGCAAGATCATGAACACGAGCACAAACGGCAGCACAATGCCGTTCAACACCTGCGACTGCAGGGCAATTCTGATCAGGCGCTGTTCCGGGATCACAAGTTCCAACGCCGCACCGGCCACGATCAAAAGGGTATAGAGCCAGTAGAACGCCGGTGCTTCCCTGAACTTCCTGCCCACGCCGGATTCGAACCCGAGGCCCTCGCACACCGTGTAGGCCGTCGAGAGTGGAAGAATCGACGCTGCGAACAGCGACGCGTTAAATAAGCCGACGGCAAACAGGATGTAGGTGTAGTCCCCGGCCAGCGGACGCAGCGCTTGCGCCGCATCCGCGGCAGTATTGATGTTTCGGTAGCCATGGACGTAAAGCGTCGCCGCGCAGGCCACAATAATGAACCACGCCACGACATCGGTAAAAATGCAACCCACGATCACGTCGAGGCGTGAGGCATTGTAACCACGCTTGGTCACTCCCTTTTCCACAATCGACGACTGCAGGTAAAACTGCATCCAGGGCGCAATGGTTGTACCGACTACTCCGATCACTCCGAAGAGATAGGCCTGGCTGCGGAAGTCGTGCATGGCCGGCGGCTTGACGGTGGCGATCGACGCTTCGAGCCACGCCGGCTTGGCCAGCACACCGGCGACAATGTAGGTTATGTAGAAAAACGACGCTGCCAGAAAAACCTTCTCCACGCTCTTGTACTGGCCCTTGACCACAATCAGCCACACGATCACAGCGCACACCGGCACAGTGACGAACTTGGGAAACCCAAACAGGCTCAAACTGGTGGCGATGCCGATGAACTCGGTAAGAATATTGCCGAAGTTGATGACGAGAATTCCGATCATCATGAGGAACGTGATGCGAAAGCCGAACTCTTCGCGGATCAGGTCGCTCAGGCCCTTGCCCGTAACTGCGCCCATGCGGGCACACATTTCCTGCACCACGATCAGGGCGAGCGTGATGGGAATCATGGTCCAAAGCAGATGAAGTCCGAATCGTGCGCCGGCGTCGGAGTAGGTAAAGATGCCGCCGGAATCGTTATCGACGTTCGCGGTAATGAAACCCGGCCCGACGACGGCGAGGAACAGCAGAATCCGGGTTTTCGAACGTTTCAGGAACTTCATGCGCACTTTTCGCTGACATAGGAATAATGCAGTTGCCGCTACAAACGACGCCACAGGATAAATGCATGCAGCGAATCCGGCCAAAGGAAAAGTGGGGCAGGCGTGAAATTAGAGGATGGCGGAGTTGGTGCTGGGCAGCCTGACGGCTACTTCCCGGCTGCGACACCGCCGTGAGCGGCGAGGTGAGAGTGCGCATGAGCCAGTTGCGGCAGGTCGGAATCGGCGGACTTCCAGGCCGCCAGGAAGTCCGTGTACCCGGCCGCGGCCGCCGTGGCATCGCCAGCCTGCTCGCTGGCCAACGCAATGCCGTAGAGCGGGAAGCCGGAGCGCGGACGCTCGACGAGCGCGTCCTTGTACGCTGCTTTAGCGGCGACCCAGTCCGAAGCACTGAGGAAGGCGGCCGCTTCGGTCTCGCCAACCGGCCGGATGTAAGCGGGGGGCTCGCGGTAGCCGAGCGCTTTCTCTTCCTGCGCGGCTCGGGCGTAAAGCTTTTTCGCGTCGTCGTTGAGCTTCTTCTCTATCGCCAAACCGGCGCGCAGTTCAAGCGACATGATGGATAGGCCGCTGACCAGCGGGTCGGGCAGAGCGTCGGGCATGATCTGCAATTTTGGGGGAGCGGCATCGGCGGCTTTTTTGTTTTTGTCTTTTTCTTTGCCTTTGTCTTTGTTTTTATCTTTTTCTTTGGCTTCCGTCTCGTCTTTCAGCCGGTTGGAGATTCGCCACAGTTCGGCGTCGAACCGCGCGGAAGCGACTTCTGCGCCCGATGGATCGTGCTGTTCGAGGGCCTGCATGCCGAGAGCAAATTGAGCCAACTGCCGCGCCAGAAACTGGAGATTGGGAAGAGTTGAGGGCGGGTCGGCGGACCGCAGGAGGGTGAGGGCCGTGGCCCAATCCGCGGCGCGCAGCGCGACCGGGAGGCGAGGCTCAATCCGCGAGATCGCGTCACGTGGCGACCAAATATACAGCGTGTTTTCCAACTGACCGCGCGCGTCTTTCAATTTCGCCGACAACGCAGTGGCCTGATTGAATTCTCCGGCTTCCAGCAGGTTCGCGATGGCGTACATCAGATTGTGGACGTAGTTCCAGTCGTCGTCCACTTGCACGTGCTGCGCTTGCATATATTGCTCATCGGCTTTCATGGAAGCCGCGAAGGACTCTTTCGCGCGCGCGTAGTCGCCGGTGCGATAGAAAATGTGGCCGGGCATGTGGACCATGTGTCCCGAGGTGGGGGCGAGACGGCCGAGAATTTCGGCGCTGTGCAGAGCCTGCTCGGGATGAGGACTGGCCTCGACGGCATGAATCCAATAATGATTCGCCGCAGAGTTATCCGGGTCCTGCTGCAGAACGGCTTGGAGAATCG
>Ga0210402_10004817_pt1 | contig 12214 bp, 9 predicted proteins | sample IncBWC7MmetaG_FD_161055 | JGI IMG/M metagenome (GOLD analysis project Ga0210402, IMG submission 161055) | Forest soil microbial communities from Barre Woods Harvard Forest LTER site, Petersham, Massachusetts, United States - Inc-BW-C-7-M | ecosystem: Environmental > Terrestrial > Soil >...
TCGCGAATGAGGCCGGCATTCCGCATTTCGGTCTCGCGCCGTTCCCGATCACGCCGGAGCGCGCCAAATGGTCGGTCGACATGCCGCAACCGGTGCCGATCATGGGCAAGGTGCTCTACGAGCACATGAAGAAGCACAACGTGAAAACCGTCGGCTATATCGGCTATTCCGATTCCTACGGCGATCTCTGGTTCAACGATTTCAAAAATCAGGGCGTGCCGTTGGGCATGACCCTGGTGGACGAGGAGCGCTTTGCACGGCCGGATACGTCGGTCACGGGGCAGGTGCTGAAGCTCGTCGCCGCCAATCCCGATGCGATCCTGGTCGGCGCCTCCGGCACCGCCGCGGGCTTGCCGCAGACGGAATTGCGCGAGCGCGGCTACAAGGGCCTGATCTATCAGACCCACGGCGCGGCCAGCATGGATTTCATCCGCATCGCGGGCAAGGCGGCGGAGGGTGTGATCATGGCGTCGGGCCCGGTGATGTCGCCGGAGACGCAGGCGGATTCGGCGCTCACCAAGAAGCCGGGCCTTGCGCTCAACACGGCCTATGAAGCGAAATATGGCCCAAACAGCCGCAGCCAGTTCGCCGGCCATCCCTTCGACGCCTTCGAAGTCCTGAAGCGCGTCATTCCGGTTGCGCTGAAAACCGCAAAGCCCGGCACGCCCGAATTTCGTGAAGCGATCCGCCAGGCGTTACTGACCGAACGCGAGATTCCGGCGAGCCAGGGCGTCTACAACTTCACCGAAAAGGACCGCTACGGCCTCGACGACCGCTCGCGCATCATCCTGACGGTGAAGGACGGAAAATACGTCCCGGCGCAGTGAGGCACACCCTCGCGTCAGCTCCGTTGTCATCATCAGTCGCCGGGTCTCGCCTTTGACGAGACCCGGAAGCGCCTCGCCATGACGGTGGGGCTCAATGGTTGCTACGAGAGTTTAAGCCGTCGCCCCTGCGAAACGCAGGGGCCCATAACCACGGGCGCCGGTTGTTACAACAGTCGGCCGCCAGACGGCCGGACGACGGCGACACTCTATCGCCATTGGCGAGGTCAAGCGCCGGCGGTTGATTCTAAATCCCGCTCGCGCCCTCGTGCTGGAAGCCGAGATAGCTGGCGGCGACGCGCGCGTCTGATGCGATTCCCTTTGCCGCGCCGTTCAGCACGAACTCGCCGAGCTCCATCACATAGGCGCGGTCGGCGATGGCGAGCGCGGCCTGTGCGTTCTGCTCGACCAGCAGCACCGAGACGCCGGCCGCGCGCAATTCGCCGATGGTCCTGAAAATGTCCGCGACGATGATCGGCGCCAAGCCCAGGCTCGGCTCGTCCAGCATCAAGAGCTTCGGTGCCCCCATCAGCGCGCGGCCCATGGCGAGCATTTGCTGCTCGCCACCGGAGAGCGTGCCGGCGAGCTGCTTGCGCCGCTCCTTCAGCCGCGGGAACAGCGCATAGACCCGCTCGAAAGCGCTCGCGGCTCGCGCTTTTGTCACGCGAAAAGCGCCGAGCTCGAGATTGTCCTCCACATTCATGCTGGCGAACAGCTCGCGATGTTCCGGCACGAGACTCAGGCCCGCCGCGACACGGTCCTCGATTTCGAGCCGCGCGACGTCCTCCCTCGCAAAGGCAACGCGGCCCTTCAGCGGCAGGATGCCCATGATGGCGTTCAGCAGCGTGGTCTTGCCGGCGCCATTGGCCCCGATGATGGTGACGATCTCTCTATCTCCGACGTCGAGCGACACCGAGCGCACGGCCTCGACCTTGCCATAGGCGACATGCACGTCCGAGACGGTGAGGAGCGCGCTCATGCGGCCGCTCCGAGATAGGCCTTGATGACTTCAGGATTGGTCTTGATGGCCTCGGGTGCGCCTTCCGCGATCTTGGTGCCGAAGTCGAGCACCACCACGCGGTCGGCGAGGTTCATCACGAAACCCATGTCGTGCTCGACCAGCAGCACCGACATGCCGCCCTCGCGCAACTGCCGCAGCAGCGCCGCGAGCCGCTGCTTCTCCATGTGCCGCAGCCCCGCCGCCGGCTCGTCGAGCAAGAGCAGCGTCGGATCGACGCAAAGTGCGCGCGCGATCTCGACGATGCGCTGCTGGCCGAGCGAGAGCGAGCCCGCGGGCTGGTCCATCTGGTCGGCAAGGCCGACGCGGTCGATCTGGCGCGCAGCCTCCGCAAGCAGGCTTGCTTCGTCCGCGCGATCGAGCCGGAACATGCTCGACAGTGCGCCTGCGGACCCGCGCAGATGCGCGCCGATCGCGACGTTCTCCAGAACGGTCATATCGGGCACCAGCTTGACATGCTGGAAAGTCCTGGAGACGCCGAGCTTGACGATCTCCTGCGGCGGCGCATTGTCGATCGGCTTGCCGAGCACGGAAATGCTGCCGCCGGTGGCGCCGAGCACGCCGGTGATGAGGTTGAACGTCGTGCTCTTGCCGGCGCCGTTCGGGCCGATCAGGGCGACGATCTCGCGCGCCCGAACCTCGAAGGAAACATTGTTGACCGCGATCACGCCGCCGAACTGCTTGCGCGCCTTGTCGATCTGCAGAAGCACGTCCGGTGTGTCCGGTGCGCGCACGCGAGCCGGCAGTGTCAGCGACAGGTCGGGCGGCCTGTGCTTCGGCTCGAACGGCCACAAGGACATCAGCCACGGCCAGACGCCGGCCGGCGCGAGCTGCAACAGCGCGACGAGCAGAATGCCGAACACGATGGTTTCGAGCTGGCCCTCGCCATGCAGCAAAAGCGGCAGATAGCTCTGCAGCACTTCCTTGAGAATCACGACGATCGCAGCACCCAGCACACCGCCCCAGACATAGCCGGCGCCGCCGACGACCGCGATGAACAGATATTCGATACCGGCCTGCGCGCCGAACGGCGTCGGATTGGCCGCGCGCTGGAAATGCGCATAGAGCCAGCCGGAGAGGCCGGCCAGCACCGCGGCATAGATGAACACCAGGAGCTTCATGCCCGGCGTGCGCACGCCGAAGGCCTCGGCCGCGATATGGCCGCGCCGCAATGCGCGGATGGCGCGGCCGGTGCGGGAATCCAGCAGGTTCATCGTGAGCAGCGCCGAGATCAGCACGGCGATCCAGATCGCATAATAGATCGTGCCGGGATCGATCATCCTGAACGATCCGATCGCAAGCGGCGGGATTGCGGAGATGCCGTCATTGCGGCCGAGAAATTCGAGCTTGCTGAAGAGATAGAACAGGCCGAGCCCCCAGGCGATGGTGCCGAGCGGTAGATAATGGCCGGACAGCCGCACGGTGACGAGGCCGAGCAGTACGGCAGCGAAGCCCGAGACAAGCAGCGACAGCGGCAGCGTCAGCCAGGGCGAGACGCCGTAGGCCGTCGTCAGCACCGCGGTCGTATAGGCGCCGAAGCCGCAGAACGCCGCTTGCCCGAATGAGGTGAGGCCGCCGACGCCGGTCAAAAGCACGAGCCCCATCGCGACCAGCGCCGAAAGGCCGATATTGTCGAGCAGCACGATCCAGAACGGCGGCATGCCCGGAATGAACGGAATCGCCGCCATCATGATTGCGAAGATCAGGACAGGCACGCGCTCGCTCATGCTTGCTCCAGCTCTTTGATTGAGCATGATCTTTCGGAAAACCGCTGCACACTTTTCCGGATCATGCTCAGTCCTTCTCTTCCTCGACCTCGGGCGCGGCCAGCGATCGCAACAGCAGCACGGGAACGAGCAGCGTGAAGACGATGACCTCCTTGAAATTGGACGCGTAGAACGAGGAGAAGGACTCGACCGTGCCGACCAGCAGCGCGGCGATTGCGGTCAGCGGATAGCTGACCAGCCCACCGATGATCGCGGCGATGAAACCTTTCAGGCCGATCAGGAATCCGGTGTCGTAATAGAGCGTGGTGATCGGCACGATCAGGATGCCTGACAGCGCGCCGATCACGGAGGCGAGCAGGAAGGCGATCTGTCCCGACAGCGTGGTCCTGACGCCGACGAGACGGGCGCCGAGCCGGTTCACCGCGGTGGCGCGCAGCGCTTTGCCATACAGCGTGAAGCCGAAGAACAGCCAGAGCGCGATGATGAAGGCGATGGTGATCGCGTAGACCGCGATGCTTTGGCCGGTGAAACGCAGGGGGCCGGCGATCAGCGCCACATCCGCGATCGTCGGGCCGCGCTGGCCCTCGGCGCCGAAGAACAGCAGCCCAAGCCCCTGCAGTGCGAGATGACAGCCGACCGATGCGATCAGCAGCACCAGCACGGACGTATGCGCCAGCGGCTGAAAGGCGAGGCGATAGAGAAACAGTCCGATCGCGGCCACGATGACCAGCGTCAGCGCGATGTTGACCGCGATCGGCGGATGGCGCGCGGCAAGCCACACGGTCAGCGCCAGCACGATGCAGGGCAGCACGATGTTAATGACGAAAGCGCGGCCGATGAGCCTCGCATGCAGCGCGCGGTGCGCCACGAACAGGTCGAAGGCGAAGGCGGCAACGCCCATGGCGACCGCAAGCTTCGCCGTTCCCGGCATCTGCCCCGCCGACAGCGAGGCATAGGTCAGCGCGCCATAGGTGACGAATTCGCCCTGCGGAATCAGGATCACGCGCGTCACCGCGAACACCAGCACCAGCGCCAGCCCGAGCAGCGCGTAGATCGCGCCGTTGGTGATGCCGTCCTGGATCAGGAACAGCATGATCGTGGTGTTCACGCGCCGACGCTCCCCCTCTTTAATCTTTGGTCCGAACGTGGCGCCTTGCTCGGAGCCGCCGTCCGGTCGCGGCAGTTGAAATCCGCCGCCGGCATTTGATATGATGGATAACAATTATCAAGTATAACCTCAAGGCCGGCATCCGGCCCAGCGGGATTTGTGAGCCTTCGATGACTGTTTCGAGAGATCGCTATGACCGATAGCGCGAAGGCTCGCAAGGAGGCCGTCGAGGCCTCGACAGATGGCGCCGCGCTCGACATGGGCGAGTTGTCGGAGCTGCTCGGCTATTCCCTCAAGCGAGCGCAATTGAAGATTTTCGAGGACTTCCTGCACTGCGTGGCGCCGCTGCAGCTCACGCCGGCGCAATTTTCAGTGCTGCTGCTGCTCGACAAGAATCCAGGCCGCAACCAGACCGAAATCGCCAACACGCTGGGCATTCTCCGGCCGAATTTCGTCGCGATGCTCGACGGCCTTGAGAGCCGCGACCTCTGCACGCGGGCCCGTTCCACCAACGACCGCCGCTCGCACATCCTGATGCTGACGGACAAGGGCCGCGCCGTGCTGGCGCGGGCGAAGAAGCTCGTCGCCACCAAGCACGAGGCGCGGCTGAACGAGCTGTTGGGTCCCGCCAACCGCACGGCGCTGCTCGACATGCTGAGCAAGATCGCGCGCGAGTTTTGAGCTTTCCGTCATTCCACCAGGATCACCCGGATGTCATTCACATTCGTGAGTGTCGGACCGGTCAGCAACAGATCGCCGGTGGCGGCAAAGAATGTGGTCGCGTCGTTGTTGGCGAGATAGGCCTGCGGGTCGAGCTTTTGCGCTTCCATTTTCGCGAAGGTGGCTGCGTCGATCATCGCGCCGGCAGGATCGCTGGCCGAGCCCGCGCCGCCGTCGGCGCCGTCGGTGTCGCCGGCGAGCGCGGAAATATCAGGCGTGTCCTTGAAGAGCGCGGCCAGCGCCAGCGCATATTCCTGGTTGGGACCGCCGCGGCCATTGCCGCGTACCGTCACGGTCAACTCGCCGCCGGAGAGGATCCCGACGCGCTTGCCTTGCGCGCGGGCCTTCAGCGCGAGCCTAGCGTGCTCGACCGCAACCTCCCGCGCCTCACCTTCGAGATCGGCGCCGAGCTCGATGATCTCGTAGCCCGCGTCCTTTGCGAGCTTGACCGCCGCGTCGAGCGAGGCTTTCGGCCGTGCGATCAGCTCGAAATGCGCGCGTGCAAAAGCGGGGTCGCCCGGCTTGCAGCTCTCGTTCCTGGGGTCATCGAGCGCGCGGCGTATGGCGTCGCCGACCTCAAGCCCGTATTTGGCGATGATGGCGCGGGCATCCGCCAGCGTGGTCGGGTCGGGCACCGTGGGACCCGAGGCAATCGCGGACGGATCGTCATGCGGCACGTCCGATATCGCGAGCGTGACGATCTCGGCCTTCTGGCCGGCGCGGGCGAGCCGCCCGCCCTTGATCCGCGACAGATGCTTGCGGACCGTATTGATCTCGCCGATCGGCGCGCCGGAGCGGAGCAGGGCGCGGGTCAGCTGCTGCTTCTGCGCGAACGAGACGCCATCAACCGGCGCGATCCAGTTCGCCGAACCGCCGCCGGACAACAGCACCAGCAGCAGATCGTCGGCCTCGGCCTGCGCTGCGAGGCGCAGTGTATCTTCAGCCCCCTTCAGTCCCGCTTCGTCCGGCATGGGATGGCCGGCCTCGATCACCTTGATCCGCCGTGTCGGCACGCCATGGCCGTGGCGCGTGGTGGCGATGCCGACAAGACGTGCGGGGTCGAGCTTGAGCGTGTCGAGATAGTGCCGTTCGGCGGCGGCGGCCATCGCCGCAGCGCCCTTGCCGGCGGCAAGGCAGATCACTTTTCCCTTCGGCGCCGGGCGCAGATGCGCCGCCAGCACCACGTCGGGATGCGCCGCGGCGACCGCGGCGTCGAAGATGCTGCGCAGCAGCGGGCGCCGGCCGGTCATGCCGCCACGTCCGCTTGAGAACGCGGTTTTCGCAAGTCCATTCGTCGCCGCATCGCTTCAGCACCTCAACCATGGTCGTGGCCATGTTGTAGCCAGTCAGTGCGGACGAGTCGACTGCTCCACCGTCTTCGGCGGGCCAATTGCTTTTGCTCGGTCTCTTGTTCCCTTGCAAAAAAATCCCCCGCGGCGCCGCCGCGGGGGTCTGAGCGTCTTATCAAGGGCTAGCCGCCAACATCGCCGCTGACGACATCGCCGAACAGCTCCCACTTCTCACCCTTGAACCGCATGAGCTGCAATTGGCTGATGGGGGCGAAGTCGCTTGCCGATGTGTTGATCGCGATGCCCGGCAGCAGCACTTCGGTGCGGAAATCCTTCAGGCTCGCCGCCTGCTTCATGACGTTCTCGCGCGTGAGATCGTCGCCGCACTGCTTCAGCACCTGGACCAGCGTCTGCGCGACGCCATAGCCGACGATCGTGCCGCCGTCGAGCTTGTCGCCCTCGGGGAAATCCTTGGCCATGAAATCCAGGAATTGCTTCATCCCGGTGTCGTCCTTCCACTGCGTATCGGAGACATCCTTCAGATAGGCCGCGGAAATGATGCCTTGCGAGTTCTCATAGCCCGCCGGCTTGATCACGCTGCCGACCGAGGCCGAGACGTTGTTGAGGATGTGCAGCGTCTTCCATTCGATCTCGGCGATCTTCTTGATCGCTTGCGCGGCGAATTTCGGCGTCGTGATATTGATAAAGACGTCGGCCCCGGTCGCCTTCAGCTTGACGATGTGGTTGTCGATGCTCGGCTCGGTGGTCTCGTAGCTCTCCTCCGCGACGATCATGGTCGCGGCCTTGGCGCCGAGCCCGTCCTTGAGGCCCTTGAGATAATCCTTGCCGTAATCGTCGTTCTGGTAGAGCACGGCGATCTTGGCGTCGGGCTTTTCCTTCAGAAGATATTTCGCATAGATCCGCGACTCGCTCTGGTAGTTTGGCTGCCAGCCCATGGTCCAGGGGAAATCCTTCGAGTCGTTCCACTTGGTGGCGCCGGTCGCGACGAAGAGTTGCGGCACCTTCTTCGCGTTCATGTATTTGTGGATCGCCGAATTGGGCGGCGTGCCGAGCGAGTTGAAGATGAACAGCACCTCGTCGCTCTCGACGAGCTTGCGCGCCTGCTCCACGGTCTTCGGCGGGCTATAGGCGTCGTCATAGGAGATGAAGTTGATCTTGCGGCCGTTGATGCCGCCTTCCGCGTTGATCTTCTTGAAATAGGCGGCTTCCGTCTTGCCGATGATCCCATAGGCCGATGCCGGCCCGCTATAGGGCATGATGTTGCCGATCTTGATCTCGGTGTCGGTGGCGCCGGTGTCGTATTTCTTTTGCGCAAGCGCGCCGCTTGTCGTTGCGGCGAACAGGGCCAATGAACTCAAAACGATTGCCAAGCGTTTGGCGTTAAAAGCCATTACGTCTCTCCCTTCCTCTGCCAATCATGCATGTTTATGGCCGGCTTCCTTGCTCGAAAGCTCTTCTTGGCTTTTGCCATCGATAACATCTTGCCCAATCGGTCACAACAAAAAGCCCCTGCGGCAAAGCGCAGGGGCTGCTCATTTGGTTAGCAGTGACAACCGCCGTTAACCACCGACGTCCGAGCTGACGACATCACCGAAGCGCTCCCAGCCGTCGCCCTTGAACCGCATGAGCTGCAACTGCGAGAGCGGCGCGAAATCGGTTGGTGAGGTGTTTACCTTGACGCTCGGCAGCAGGCCGAGGGGTTCGTAGTCCTTGATGCTGGCCGCCTGCTTCATCACGTTCGCGCGGGTCAGATCGTCGCCGCAGGCCTTCAGCACATGCACGAGGCCCTGGGACACGATGTAGGCGTACATCACGAACACGTCTGCGCGGTTGGCCTCGGGATAGTATTTGTCGAGGAACTCATTCCAGGCCTTGACCGCCGGATCATTCTTCCATCCCGGATCGGTCGGATCCTTGAGATAGATCGAGGAGATGATTCCTTGCGAGTTCTCGAAACCCGCGGGCTTCATCACGCTGCCGATCGAGGCCGAGACGTTGTTGAGGAAGTGCATCGGCTTCCAGCCGATCTCGTTGATCTTCCTGATCGCCTGCGCGGCAAATTTCGGCGTCGTGACGTTGAAGAAGACGTCGGCATCCGTCGATTTCAACTGGACGATCTCGGAGTCGATGGTCGGCTGCGTCACCTCGTAGCTCGCCTCGGCCACGATCATCGATGCCGCCTTGGCGCCAAGACCGTCCTTCAGGCCCTTGACGTAGTCTTTCCCATAGTCATCGTTCTGATAGAGGATCGCTATCCTGGCATTCGGCTTTTCCTTCAGAATGTATTTCGCATAGATGTGGGATTCGCTCTGGTAGTTCGGCTGCCAGCCCATGGTCCACGGAAAGTCCTTCGCGTCATCCCACTTGGTGGCGCCGGTCGCGACGAACAGTTGCGGCACCTTCTTCTGGTTCATGTATTTCTGAATCGCCGTGTTCGGCGGCGTGCCCAGCGAGTTGAATATCAACAGCACCTCGTCGCTCTCGACAAGCTTGCGCGCCTGCTCGACCGTCTTCGGCGGGCTATAGGCGTCGTCATAGGAGATGAAGTTGATCTTGCGGCCGTTGATGCCGCCCTCCGCATTGATCTTTCTGAAGTAGGCCTCCTCGGTCTTGCCGATCACGCCATAGGCGGAAGCCGCTCCGCTATAGGGCATGATGTTGCCGATCTTGATTTCGGTGTCGGTGGCGCCGGTGTCGTAGTTCTTTTGCGCAAACGCGCCGCTGGATGTCGCGGCGGCAATCGCGAGGGCAGCCGAGAAGGCCGCCAGCCGTAAATGGGCAGGCATCTAGATCTCCTTGGGCTGGTTGAATGTGTCGATTTTCTTGATTGGGAACGTCTTCGCGCTCCAGGGAGGTATTCAATACCTGCTTCGGACGGGCGGCAACAAAAAGCCCCCTGCGCGACGATCGCAGGGGGCGTCAATTAGTCGAACGGGCGGCCGGAGCCGCCGGTAAGCCGATAAGTCAGTTGCTGAGGTCGCCGCTCATGATGTCGCCGAACAAGTCCCATTTCTCGCCCTTGAACCGCATCATCTGAAGCTGTTCGATCGGGGCGAAATCGGTCGGCGAGGTGTTGATCTTGATGCCGGGGAGAAGCGTGTCCGGCTCGAAATCCTTCAGGCTCGCGGCCTGCTTCATCACATTGGCGCGGGTCAGGTCGTCGCCGCACATCTGCAGCACCTTCACCAGCGTCTGCGCGACGCCATAGCCGTAGACCGTGGAGCCGTCGAGCCTGTTGCCGTCCGGATAGTACTTCGCCAGAAACTCGAAGAACCGCTTCATGCCGGGATCGTTGTCCCATTGCGGATCGGCGCCGTCCTTGGCGTAGGCGGCCGACAGGATGCCTTGCGCGTTCTCGAAGCCGGCCGGCTTGATGACGCCGCCGACCGAGGCCGAGACGTTGGAAACGATGTGCACCGGATGCCAGTCGATCTCGGCGAGCTTCTTGATCGCTTGCGCTGCGAATTTCGGCGTCGTGATGGAGATGAACACGTCGGCGCCGGAGGCCTTCAGCTTGACGATGTGGTTGTCGATCGAGGGCTCCGAGGTCTCATAGCTTTCTTCGGCGATGATCATCGAGTCCTTCGGGCCGAGGCCGTCTTTCAAGCCCTTGAGGTAGTCCTTGCCGAAATCGTCGTTCTGATAGAGGATCGCGATCTTGCCGTCCGGCTTCTCCTTGATCAGATATTTCGCGTAGATATGGGCTTCGCTCTGGTAGCTCGGCTGCCAGCCCATGGTCCATGGGAAGTTCTTCGGATCGTTCCATTTGGTGGCGCCGGTGGCGACAAAGAGCTGCGGCACCTTCTTGCCATTGAGATATTTCTGAATCGCCGTGTTCGACGGCGTGCCGAGCGGATTGAACACGACGAGCACCTCGTCGCTCTCGACGAGCTTGCGGACCTGCTCGACCGCCTTCGGCGGACTGTAGCCGTCGTCATAGGAGATGAACTTGATCTTGCGGCCGTTGATGCCGCCTTCGGCATTGATCTTGTTGAAATAGGCCTCCTGCGTCTTGCCGATGACGCCATAGGCGGACGCGGGGCCGCTATACGGCATGATGTTGCCGACCTTGATCTCGGTATCGGAAGCGCCCGTGTCGTATCTCTTCTGGGCGAGTGCGCTGCCCGAGGTGAAAGCCATCAGCGCCGCAGCGAGTGCGGCGATGCACAGATGTTGGCTGGAACGCATGGGGTCTCCTAGTTTTTCCGGAACTTGCTGGCGAGCTGCTGGCCGACGAGGGCAACCTGCCTGGCACCATGCGGCACCAGGAAGATGACGAGGAACAACAATACGCCGAAAACGGCGCCCGACAGCCCCTTGGAAACGCCCTCCGCGATGTTCGGCACAAAGATGATGAAGGCCGCGCCGACGATCGAGCCCGGCAGCCAGCCGACGCCGCCGACCACCATGCCGAGGAACAGCGAGATCGCAAGCGTGATGGTATAGCTGTCTGGCGCGACAAACTGCACCGCGATCGCACCGAGCCCGCCGGCGACGCCGGTGATGCCTGCGGAAACGCCGAAGGCGAGCGTCTTGTACAGCGCGACGTCGATGCCCATCGCGGAGGCCGCGATCTCGTTGTCGCGGATCGCCATGAAGGCGCGCCCGGAGCGCGACCTCAACAGGTTGACCGAGAAGATGTAGATCGCAATGGTGATGACCAGCGTGAAGTAATACAGCCACATGTCCTGCGACATCGGCAGGCCGAACGGCGCGTCCGGCTTGGTCACGACCAGGCCCTGCACGCCGCCGGTCCATTTCTCGAAGAAGCCAAGCTTGAGCAGTTGCGGCATCGCGGTCGCCAGCGCGAAGGTCGCGAGCGCGAGATAGACGCCGGACAGCCGCAGCGCCGGCTGGCCGAACAGGAAGCCGGCCGCGAAGCAGAGGATGCCCGCGATCGGCAGCGTCAGCGCGTAATTGACGTTGTACTGCTCCATCAGGATCGCGGAGGTGTAGGCGCCGATGGCGTAGAACGCGCTTTGGCCCAGCGAGAACTGGCCGCTTCCCCCGGTCAGGATGTTCAGCGCCAGCACCGCGGTACCGTAGATCAAGAGCATCGTCATCTGGAAGATGATGAAGTTCTTGACGAACATCGGCGTGATGACGAGCAGCGCCAGCACCACCAGCGAGGTGCCGTAGCCGAGTGTCATGGCCCGCTTGGGAACGGCTTCGACGGCCGGGTGTTCGGTGACGACTTCCTCGACTGCGCTCATGATCAAACTCGCTTCACGATGGGCCGGCCGAACAGGCCAGCGGGTTTGACGACCAACACGGTGATGATCAACGCCAGCGCGATCGGCAGCTTCAGCTCGTTGCCGACGCCCGGGATATAGGTTCCGGCCAGGTTCTCGAAGATGCCGACCAGGAAGCCGCCGATCACGGCGCCGAACGGACTGGTCAGGCCGCCGAGCACGGCGGCGGCAAAGCCGTAGATCAGGACGCCGCCCATCATGTTCGGCTCCAGGAACACTACCGGCGCGATCAGCATGCCGGCGATCGAGCCGATC
>Ga0210402_10004818_pt1 | contig 12213 bp, 7 predicted proteins | sample IncBWC7MmetaG_FD_161055 | JGI IMG/M metagenome (GOLD analysis project Ga0210402, IMG submission 161055) | Forest soil microbial communities from Barre Woods Harvard Forest LTER site, Petersham, Massachusetts, United States - Inc-BW-C-7-M | ecosystem: Environmental > Terrestrial > Soil >...
GCGAGACAGATGACCGGCGTTATGAACAGGGTGAGGAGCTGCGAGGTCAGGAGTCCGCCGACAACGGCAATTCCCAACGGCTGGCGAAGCTCGGCTCCGGCGCCGAGGCCGAGCGCAATCGGCAGGGTTCCCATGATGGCCGCCATCGTCGTCATCATGATGGGACGGAAGCGCAGGAGACATGCCTGGTAGATCGCCCGTTCCGGCGTCTCGCCGCGGTTACGCTGCGCGTCGATGGCGAAATCGATCATCATGATCGCGTTCTTCTTCACGATGCCTACCAGCATGATGATCCCGATGATCGCAATGACGCTGAGCTCCAATTTGAACAGCATCAGCGTCAGGAGCGCACCGACCCCCGCTGCCGGCAGTCCCGAAAGGATCGTGATCGGGTGAATGAAACTCTCATAGAGGATGCCGAGCACGATGTAGATGACCACGACGGTCGCCAGCAACAACCAACCCTGGCCGCGTAACGACTGCTGGAAGACCTGTGCGGTACCGGAGAAGCTGGCCGTGATGGTGGGCGGAAATACCAGGCGCCTCTCCAATTCCTGAATTCGCTCGATCGCATCCCCAAGAGCTACGCCGGGCGCCAGATTGAATGAAATCGTCACCGCAGGCAGCTGCCCTTGATGATTGACCGTCAGGGGGCCGGCGGCCTGGGTCAGGGTCGCGACTGTGCCGAGCGGCACGAGCTGGCCGGCGGTTGACCGCACGAATACTTTCGACAAGTCGTCGGCGGTCTGCTGAAACGACGGGTCGAATTCCAGGATGACCGCGTAATCATTGCTGGCCGTGTAGATTGTTGCCACCTGCCGCGATCCGAACGAATTGTACAGCGTTGTACGAATTTGCTCAGCCGTGAGGCCGAGGGCCGCCGCCTTCTCTCGATCGACATTGAGGACGGTCTGCGGACTCTTGATCTGCAAATCCGAACTGACGTCCTGAAGCTCGGACAGCCTGTGCATTTCCGCATCCACGAGGGGTGCGAAACGGTAGAGTTCTTCGAGATTACCGGCCTGTAAGGTGTATTGATAGATACTCTTGCTGGCGCGGGCGCCGATCTGGAGGTTCTGGGCGGGGTTGAGGAACACATTCAGTCCCGGTATCGCGCCGGCTTGGCGGCGCAGGTCCTGTATCACCTCGGTAATCGGCGGACGCTGATTCCGCGGTTTGAGTTGAACGTACAAATCCCCGCTGTTGATCCCAAATCTGCTGCCCCCGAGGCTGACCTCCAGGTTGTACGCCGTGACATAAGGGTTGGCCCGGAATACGGCCTCGAGCTTGAGTTGCTTCTCCAGCATGCCGGCGTACGACGTATCCTCTGCTGTTTCGGTGCCGCCGATGATGAAGCCGGTGTCCTCGATCGGGAAGAAGCCCTTGGGAATGGCGTAGAACAGATATCCGGTGAGCGCTATGGTCAGCAGCGTCACGCCGATTGTAAGGCTGGGATGTCGAAGCACCCATCCAAGCGACACCTCATATCCCCGAAGCATGGTCGCAAATCCCCTTTCAAGGGAACGCGCGACCGCGCTGCTTTCGGCATGATGTGCCTGCGGGCGCAAAAATCGGCTGCACAGCATCGGCGTCAAGGTCAAAGACACAAGGCCTGACACCAGAATCGCGATGCCGATAACGATCGCAAACTCGTGGAAGACGCGCCCGATCACGCCCGCCATGAAAAATACCGGGATGAAGACCGCGACCAGCGAGATTGTCATCGACACGATCGTGAACGTGATCTCACGCGAGCCCTTGAGAGCAGCCTCCATTGGATCCATTCCCGCCTCACTGTGGCGGACAATGTTCTCAAGCATAACGATCGCATCGTCGACCACGAACCCAACCGCGAGCGTGAGAGCCATAAGCGACACGTTGTTGAGCGTGTATCCACCGAGATACATCGCGGCAAACGTGCCGATGATCGAGACCGGCAAGGCGAGCGCCGGAATGATCGTTGCCGACAGCCGCCGAACGAACAGAAAGATAACGAGCACGACCAGGATGACTGTGAGCACCAGGGTATGCTGCACGTCGGTCACCGCGGCCTGGATCGGTGCGGCGCGGTCGTTCAGTACGTTGATCTCGACCGCCCCCGGAAGCTCGGCACGAAAGACCGGGATCAAGGCCTTGACCTGATTCACCACTTCGACGGTGTTGGCGTCCGGCTGCCGAAACACCGCGACCGTGATGGCGCGCGAGCCGTTATACCAGTTCCATGATTTGTCGACCTGGACGCTGTCGACGACGCGAGCGACGTCGCCGAGCCGCACCGGCGCACCGTTACGATAAGCGATGATCAGCGGCGCATAACCGGACGACTTCGTCAGCTCGGTATCCGTCTGCAGCGTCGCGGCCTTCTGGGGACCGCTGAGTGCCCCGACCGGGGTGGTCGAACTGGCCGCGGTCAGCGCCTTTTGAACCTCGTCGATCGAAATGCCCCGGGTGGCCAGTAAGTCGGGATCGACCTGAACCCGCACGGCATATTTTTGCGGGCCGAAGATGGCGACCTGCGCGACGCCGGCCAGGGTGGAAAGCCGCTGCCCGATATTGATCTCCGCAAACTCGTTGAGCGTCGAAAGCGGGAGACTCGCCGAAACGAGCGTCAGCTGCAGAACGGCGGAGGCGCCCGGATTGATCTTCCGATAGGAGGGCGGCGTCGTCATCTCGGCGGGCAGCTTGCGCGATGCATTGCCGATCGCCGCTTGAATATCCTGTGCGGCGGCGTCGATGCTTCGGTTGAGGTTGAATTGCACCGTGATCCGGCCGATGCCGAGTCCGCTTACCGATGTAATCGAATCGACACTCGCGATGCTCGCAAATTCCCGTTCGAGCGGCGTCGCGATCGAGGCGGCCATGGTCGAAGGACTGGCGCCCGGCAGGCTCGTTGATACCGCGATGGTCGGGAAGTCGACCTGCGGGAGCGCCGCCACCGGCAGGAACGTGTATCCGACACTACCGACCAATACGATCGCCAGGGTCAACAAGGACGTCATGACCGGACGCTGGATGCAAAGGACGGGAAGTGCCATGGCTAACGCTCCGCAACCGGAACAGGCTGTGCCTTCGGCGCTAGCGTCCCCTCGGGTCGCTGCATGGTGACGCGCGTCCCGTTGGTGAGGCGGAGCTGACCGTCGACGACGACGCGGTCGCCGGCCACGAGCCCCTCGGCAACGACGGTCTTGTTGCTCACCGCACGACCAATGCGGACAAGTCGCAACTCGACGGTCGAGTCCTGTCGAATCGCGAATACATAGGGGCCGTTCTGCCCGATCTGGATCGCTGCGCTCGGCACCATGATGGCGTTCGCCTGGATGCCGAGCGTCAACGTGGCGTTGACGAATTGGCCGGGCCAGAGCTGCGTATCGTCGTTGGCGAACGTGGCCTTGAGAGAGATCGTGCCGGTGGCAACATCAACCTGATTGTCGACAAAAGTGAGTGTCCCGGTGATCGGGCTTTGCGGCTGGTTGGGGACGGTCACGGTCACCGGCAGGCGTCCCGAGGCCATCGCCGCACGGAGATCGGCGAGATGTTTTTCCGGCACCGTGAAGGTGACGTAGATCGGCCGCAGCTGCGTGATGGTAACTAAGGGCGCGGACCCGGTCGCCTTGACCACAACCATATTGCCGCGCTTGAGGGTCACCGAACCGGTCCGTCCGGTAATGGGCGCGCGAATGGTCGCGTAGTTCAAATTGACGCGCGCATTTTCGACCGCCGCCTCGCTCGCACGAACCGTTGCTTCAAGAACCGCCACACTGGTCTCTACGTCTTCAAACTTTTGCGCCGAGGCAATGCCTCGGCCTGCCAGCGAGCCCTGACGCGTGACCTCCAACCTGGCGCGTTGCAGCTGGGCGCGATCGCGCTCAAGAGTGGCCTCGCTCTGCGCAAGCTGTGCCCGCAGTGCACGGTCATCGATGGAAAAGAGAATGTCGCCCTCGTTGACTTCCTGGCCTTCCTCGAAATGGACTTGGGCAATCTCCCCGTCGACTCGCGCTTGGATTGTCACCATTGCGATCGGTTGAACGGTGCCGATGGCGCCGATTTGGATCGGCGCCGGCATCTCGACGGCGACGTCGGCCACCACGGTTTGACTGACCGGCGGCCGCGCTGCTCGGGTATCGGAACCTTTGTCAAACACAAAACCCCGAAAGTAATACCCGAAGCCGATGAGGACGATGAGCAGAGTTGCAAGCAGAAGGCGTTTCATCCGACATCTCCCCTCATGCCCACGAGCGCCATTCGCGCGATTTGCTCCAATCTAGACCAAGAAAAAAGTCGTGTGTCACAAGTCTTCGCGACGGGGGAGCGGAAGGACTGCGGACTTTATCGAGGGAGAAACCTCCTTGGTACCTATCATCTATCTAACGTTCGCATAGAGCAACTCCGAGAAAAGCGGTATGATTGCCAAAACCCAACCTGGAGGAAGCCACTATGATGCCGTGCAGCCTTGGGTCCCATCGCCGTTTCTCCGTGACCGAACTCTCCGCCGGCATCGACCGCCGTGCTCTCCTGGCACGCGCCTCGCAGGCAGCCGCCGCAGCCGTGCTGCTACCTTTGCTGAGCATCACGCGCTCGCTCGCGGCCGATGCGCCGGTCGTCGAGACGGCATCCGGCAAAATCCGCGGCGTCGCGGCGGACGGCGTCAATGTCTTCAAGGGCGTGCCCTACGGAGCGCCGACCGGCGGACGCGCCCGCTTCATGCCGCCGCGCAAGCCGGAGCCGTGGGCCGGCATCCGCAGCGCCGAGGCGTGGGCCGGGCATGCGCCGCAGTCGCCGCCCGACCGCAAGCAGCGGCCGGAGCTTGCCGGCCTTGCGGGCGCACGCGACACCGTGCCCGAGAGCGAGGATTGCCTGACGCTCAACGTGTTCACGCGCGGCCTCGGCGACGGCGGCAAGCGCCCCGTCATGGTCTGGTACCATGGCGGCGCCATCGCGTATGGCTCGGCCAACACGCCGCGGCTCGACGGCACCAATCTCGCGGCGCATCACGACGTCGTGGTCGTCACCGTCAATCATCGCCTCAACATCCTCGGCCATCTGCATCTGGCCGAGCTGGGAGGGCCCGAGTTCGCCCAGTCCGGCAATGCGGGCGCGCTTGATATGCTGGCCTCGCTGCAATGGGTGCGCGACAACATCGAGCGCTTCGGCGGCGACCCCGGCAATGTGACGATCTTTGGCCAGTCGGGCGGCGGTGGCAAGGTGAGCACGCTCATGGCGATGCCGGCGGCGCGCGGCCTGTTCCACCGCGCCATCGTGATGAGCGGCTCGGCGATCCGCCTCACCGACCGCGAGCGTGCCGCCAAGCTTGCTGACGCCGTGCTGGCCCAGCTCGGCCTGTCGCGCGCGCAGATCGGCGAGCTCCAGATGCTGCCGTTCCGGCAGTTGATCGCCGCGATCGGGCCGGCGCAGAAAAAAATCGGCCCGTCGTCGTCGCCGCTGTTCGACCGCTACGATTTCGGGCCGGTAGTCGATGGCACGGTGCTTCCCGCCCATCCGTTCGATCCGGCCGCGACTGCCGTTTCCGCCGACATTCCGGTGCTGGTCGGCGGCGTCAAGGACGAGATGGCGATCTATCTCGCGCCTGACGACCGGGTCTGGGAGCGCAAGCTCACCGAGGACGAACTGCGCGCGCGCATCGTCGGGGTGGCGAATGAGGCGGCCGACCGCGTGGCCGCAACCTATCGAAAACTCTTTCCTTCCGCGACACCGTCCGACCACCTGATCTCGATCCTCACGGATTCGAACCACCGCCTGCGCTCGATCACGCTTGCGGAGCGCAAGGCTGCGCAGGGCAGGGCGCCGGCGTGGCTCTATTCCTTCGATTGGGAAACGCCGGTGTTCGGCGGCCGGCTCAAGGCCTTCCACGCCCTCGACGTGCCATTCGTGTTCGAGACCATCGATGCGGTCGGCTCGACGGATCGCGGCGAAGTCGCCCACGATCTCTCGCGCCGGATCGCCGCCACCTGGACGGCGTTCGCCCGAACCGGAAACCCGGACAATCCGGCGATCCCGCACTGGCCGGCCTATGCGGCCTCCGATCGGGCGACCCTCGTGCTCGACCGCGACTGCCGTGTGGGGAGTGACTACGGCCGCGAGGTGCGGCTGCTGTGGAAGGAGATCACGGGGGTGGTCTAATCCGGCCTTGCGCCCGACGCCTTGACCACCTTGCCCCACTTCTCGACCTCGCTCGCCATGTAGGCGCCGAATGCGGCCGGCGTGTAGAAGATCGGCGTCGTCGCCACGGCGGCGAGCCGCGCCTTGGTGGCGGGGTCGGCAAGGCCTGCGTTGATCTCGCGGTTGAGCTTGGCGATGATCTCCGGCGGCGTTCCGCCCGGTACGCCGACGCCGCACCAGGAATTCGCCTCGTATCCCGGAACCGATTCGCCGATGGTCGGCACTTCGGGGAGGAATTCGCTCCGAGCCTTGGCCGCCACCCCCAGCACGCGCAGGCCGCTGGAGCGGATGTGTGGGAGGGCGCCGGTTAGGGTCGTGAACATCGCATCCACCTGGCCGCCGATAATGTCGGTCAGAGCCGGCGCTTCGCCCCTATACGGGACGTGGATCATGTTCGTTCCGGTCATCGATTTGAACAACTCGCCCGCAAGGTGCGATGTCGAGCCGGTGCCGAACGACGCCATGGCGATTTTGCCAGGGTTGGCCTTGGCGCCGGCGATGAATTCGGGAATGGTTTTGGCCGGTTTGGAGGCCTTTACGACCATGACCAGGGAAAAATCGATCAGCCCCGAGACCGGCGCGATGTCGCGCATGAGATTGAATGGAAGGTTGTCGAACAGCGTCACATTGACCGCCGAGGACGCCGCGATAAACAACAGCGTGTAACCGTCGGGAGGAGAATTGACCGCCGCCTGGATGGAAATGTTGGTGGAAGCGCCCGGCTTGTTTTCGATGACAACCGGCTGGCCAAGTCGCTCGGAGAGCCATTGTGCCATGATGCGCACCACGGCGTCCGATCCGCCGCCCGGTGCAAATCCGACGATCCATCGCAGCGGCCGTGTCGGGTAGTCCAGCGCGACCGCGCGATGCGGGAGTGCCGCAGCCGTAAAGCCGGCTGTGGCAAGGTGCAGGAGCTGGCGACGGTTCATGATCGCTACCTCCCATGCTTGGCCACGAACCCCAGCACCGCGCGATTGAACACCTCGGGCTCCTCCCAATAGACGGAGTGCCCGGATTCCGGCGCCACCACCAGTTCGGCATTCGGGATTTTTGACGCGATCATGCGGGCGATCGAGGGCGGCGTGGCGAGGTCGGCGGCGCCGCAGATCACCAGCGTCGGCACCTTGAGCGTACCGAGCAACGCGTCGGTGATGCGGTTCTTGAGGGGCTGACGGAAAGCGTCCACCAGCCCGGACTTGCGCTCAAGTTCGACCCACTGCCGAAAGCCTTCCGGATTGCGGGCCCGATAGGATGGCCCGACCTCGCGAATTTCGACCGGGATTTCCTCCCAGATTTTCGGCCGGATGCGGGAGCCCGCCGCGACGATGTCGCCGTCCGTCACGCCGAACTGATTGCTTGAAACCGTGAGGCTCAAAAGCCGGTCCGGATGAGAGAACGCGTAATCCGACGCAATGCTGCCGCCGGCCGCCGAGGCGACGATGTGGAATTTGCCGAGGCCGAGAAATTCTACGAGCTGATGCAGGTCCTCCGAGGCGATGCCGGGCTTGGCGCGATCGACCGGCGCCGAACCGTGATAGCCGCGCCGCGAATAGGAGATGACGCGATAGCCGGCCTTGGCGAAGACCGGTTGCTGGTAGCCCCAGATCAGGCCGCTGCCCGAGGCGGGATGGAGCAGCAAGATGGGCTCGCCGGTTCCCCCTGTGTCCCAGAACCAAAGCCGGGTATCGGCAAGCTGCGCAACGCCCTCTTTGGCGGGCGCCTGCGGCGGCATCGGGACTGGTGCGAGCAGGTCAATAGCGGCTTGTGCGGCCGCGGTGCGGGCAGGTCCCCCGTCAAGGGCGGCGAATGCGATCATTCCGCCGCTTCCTCCCAGCAGCGCTCGCCGATTGATAACAAGACTCATCGGGTCTCGATCCGGCATTTTGGTCATGGTCTGTCTCCCGTGAACAATTTGCGCCGCCGTGGTTGATTGCGCAGCGCCGTGGTTCTCCCATTTATCCAACTATATCGATGATTGCTCCTTCGGCCTATGGTGGGCAGACGCAGTCATCGCCAATAGAAGTGACGGTATGCGCGACGTATTCGAAGAGATTTTTGCCCTGCAGGAACTGGAGCCGGTCGATCCAAGAGAGTTGGCGCGGCGCAATATGCGCGCCCTCAAGCGGCGCTTCTACGAAGTGGTCGCGGTGAACGACGAGCCCAGGGGCTTCACGATCACGCTCGATGGCCGGCCTATCCGGACCCCGGCGCGCCGTCCGCTGACGGCACCGCACCGACCGCTTGCCGAGACGATCGCGGCCGAGTGGCGCGCGCAAACAGAGCTCATCGAGCCGGCCGGAATGCCGATGACGCGTCTCGCCAATACCATCATCGACGGCGTGGCGGCCGCACCGGACGAAGTGGCAGACGAGATCGTGAAATACCTCGGTTCCGATCTGGTCTGTTATCGCGCTAAAACGCCCCAGCGCTTGGTGGTGCGTCAATCACAGCATTGGGATCCGATCCTGGCCTGGGCGAAAGCCGTGCTCGGTGCCGAGTTCGCGACCGTGCAGGGCATCACCCATCTACGCCAGCCGGACGACGCAATTGCGCGCGCCAGCGCTGCAATCCCGCGCGATCCGTGGCGGCTCGGGGCCGTTCACGCGAGCACCACGCTGACGGGCTCGGCTTTGATCGCGCTCGCGCTGGCACGAGGCGACATCGGACTCGACGCCGCCTGGGCTGCCGCCCACGTGGACGAGGACTGGAACATGGAGCTCTGGGGCCGCGACGAACCGGGCCTCAAGCGCCGCGCCTACCGCTTTGCCGAGATGACGGCGGCGGCGGGCGTGCTGGCGGAGATGGGGCGGTCTTTAGCGAGCTAGTGAAGCGCGTCAACTAAATTGAAGGGTCTGCAAAGACATTCGCCTTCGTAGGGGCGGCCCTCATAAGCGCTAAGTTAAGGCGCGGCGGCGCCGCGTATCTCCTCCCCTCCCCCTTGTGGGGAGGGGTCGGGGGTGGGGGTCGCGAGAGGCGGCACCTCAGTGCCCGGCGGCACGACCCCCCACCCCGACCCCTCCCCACAAGGGGGGAGGGAGTCCACGTGGCTCCGCCCAGGCTTAACTTAGCGCCAATGGGGGCGGCCCTTGTGGCCGCCCTGTGGGCCGCAGCCCCCGGCAGTGCGTGCGGGCACAAGGCCCGCCCCTGCGCAATGCACTTCCTTCAATTTTGATGACGCACATGACTACAGCCCAAGGCCGCTCAAGGAGGGATGATCGTCAGGACGACGGCCGAGCGGCCAATGGTATTTGCGGTCGCCCTCCTTGATGGGAAGGTCATTGATGCTGGCAATGCGAAGCCGCATGAGGCCGTGCTCATCGAATTCCCAATTCTCGTTGCCGTAGCTGCGGAACCAATGCCCGCTGTCGTCGTGCCATTCATAGGCGAAGCGCACCGCGATGCGGTTGTCGCGAAAGGCCCAGACTTCCTTGATCAGCCGGTAATCAAGTTCACGATTCCACTTGCGCGTCAGGAACGCTTCGATCTCCCCGCGGCCTTGCAGGAATTCGGCGCGGTTACGCCACCGGCTGTCCGTGGTGTAGGCGAGGGCCACGCGAGCGCGATCGCGTGTATTCCATGCGTCTTCGGCCATGCGCGCTTTCTGGGCAGCGGTTTCGGCGGTGAACGGCGGGAGTGGCGGGCGGTTCATGGATTGCTCCTCATAGGTGGTTTTAAAGCATTTCTCGATTTAGCTTGACACCTACTCGCTGTCATCGCCCGGCTTGACCGGGCGATCCAGTAAACACCGACCGGGGTTACTGGATTGCCCGGTCAAGCCGGGCAATGACACTGGTGGGGTCAACATCAACACCGCGGTAGGGAGTTAAACGATGGCGCGACCGTTTGAGGGCATTCGAGTAATCGACGTCACGCATGTGCTGGCGTGATCGTTTGCGACCTACCAATTGGCGGTGGTGGGCGGCGACTTGATCAAGGTTGAACATCCCGACGATCCGGAACCAAAGCCGCGGCAACGGGACCGACAAGGCGAGGCTAAAGGGCATCGTAAGGGAAGGACCGGCGCTTCGGAGTAGCGTTGCGACAAGGTGCGCGCGGCTGAAGCTTGTCCCGGCCGGGCATATCAGCTTTAATGCTGCAGGAAACGGCTGCAAAAAAAAGACCTGACGGGGCAACCAGGATTGCGGCCCGTTGAAAAATTCGGAGGAAACATGCGCAACAAGCTTCTCGCGGCAATCGCGGCCGCTGCTTTCGCTGCGACGAGCATCGCGCTCGCCGGTGCGGCCTTCGCCCAACAGCCGATCATCATCAAGTTCAGCCATGTCGTGTCGCCCGACGCCCCGAAGGGCAAGGCCGCGGTGGTGTTCAAGGAACTTGCCGAAAAGTACACCAACGGCAAAGTCAAGGTGGAGGTCTATCCGAACTCCTCGCTTTACAAGGATAAAGAGGAGCTTGAAGCCCTGCAGCTCGGCTCGGTGCAGCTCCTCGCGCCCTCGATCTCCAAGTTCGGCCCGCTCGGTGTCAAGGAATTCGACGTCTTCGACCTGCCGTTCCTGATGAGCGACGATGCGCGCGCGCGCCAGATGATGGCAAACCCGATGATGGCGGACCTCAACAAGAAGCTCGAAGCCAAAGGTGTGTCGCCGCTCGCCTATTGGGACAACGGCGCCCATGTCTATACGGCCAACAAGCCGTTGATCCGGCCCGAAGACTTCAGGGGCATGAAGATGCGCATCCAGGGGTCCAAGGTGCTTGACGCCGTGGCGCGCGAGCTTGGCGCCATCCCGCAGATCATCGCATTCGGCGAGCTTTACCAGACGCTGCAGACCGGCGTTGCCGATGGTGAGGACAATGTGCCGTCTAACATCTGGACGCAGAAGCTCTATGATGTGCAGAAATACCTGACCGTGTCCTATCACGGACGGCTCACCTATGCGCTCGTCACCAACAAGAAGTTCTGGGACGGCCTGCCGGCCGACGTGAAGGCGCCGTTGCAGCGGGCCGTGAAGGAGTCGACCGACTATTTCAACGAAACGGCCGCGAAGGACAACGACGACGCGCTCGAAAAGATCAAGGCTTCCGGCAAGCTTCAGGTCCATGTCCTCACCGACGAGGAGAAGAAGGCCTGGGTCGCCAAGCTGATGCCGGTCCATAAGGAAATGCAGAGCCGCTTCGGCAAGGACTTCATCGACAAAATCTATAAGGCCTCTGGCTTCGTGGTGCCGCAGTCCTGAGCCATCTCATAAGATGACTCGCTGTCCCGCAGGCGAAATGCAATCGCGCACCGCGTGGCGCTTCTTCTCCCTCCCCCCTTGTGGGGAGGGGTCGGGGTGGGGGGTCGAGAGGTTGTGGCACTGCCGTGCCCTATTCCGCGACCCCCACCCCCGACCCCTCCCCACAGGGGGGAGGGGAGAAGAATGAACGCGCAGCCTAGGGGAACATCTTGCTCGACGTGCTCGACCGCATCCTCGACCGGCTCGAAGAATGGATCGTCTGCATCCTGATCGCCGCCGCCACCTGCATTACGTTCGTCGCCGTGGTACATCGCTATGGCGCCAGCAATTCGGTGGTACTCGCGAACTGGGCGAAGGCGCATGGCTTCCTCGGGTTGAGCGATGCGGCCGACTGGGTCTACGTCTCGCTCACATCGATCAATCTGTCCTGGGCGCAGGAGCTTGCCACCTACATGTTCGTGTGGATGGCGAAGTTCGGCGCGGCGCTTGGCGTACGGACCGGCATCCATGTGGGGGTCGACGTCTTCGTCAAGCAGCTCTCGCCTGCGGCCCGCAAGCCGGTGATCGTGTTCGCGCTCGTGTGCGGCGCGCTGTTCACTGGCATCATCGGCACGTTGGGCGCCGTCTACGTCTACGAGCTTGATGCCGATCAGGTGTCGCAAGAGCTCGAGTGGCCGAGCTGGATGATCTATCTTTGCATTCCGCTCGGCTCCTATCTGATGTGCTTCCGTTTTCTCCAGGTGATGTGGCGTTATCTGCAGTCGGGCTACGTCCCGCATCAGGGCCATGGCGTCGAATTCCAGATCCAGGAGGCGGCGGAGGCGGCGGCAATACGAACATCGGT
>Ga0210402_10004820_pt1 | contig 12211 bp, 8 predicted proteins | sample IncBWC7MmetaG_FD_161055 | JGI IMG/M metagenome (GOLD analysis project Ga0210402, IMG submission 161055) | Forest soil microbial communities from Barre Woods Harvard Forest LTER site, Petersham, Massachusetts, United States - Inc-BW-C-7-M | ecosystem: Environmental > Terrestrial > Soil >...
TGATCGTGGCCACCCCGTTCGCATCGGTCTTCACATCGGGCTGCCAGAAGATCGTGGAGCGGAAGTCGCTACGCACCTGGACGGGCGCTTCGGCGGCAGCACCTCCGCTGACGATCGGTTTGGGAGATTGTGGCGGGGGCGGTGCCGACTTCATCATGGCCGGCGCGGATCCCGTTACGGTGATCGCCTCGGCAACCGAGACCGGACTACTGTAGGAGTTGAAGGCTCCGTCCTGGATCCGCCCAGCGTCTGCTACGCCACCGACCACTCCCCGGCCGAAGCGATCGAGCTCGTCCTTCTTCCGCTCCTCCGCGGACTGTCCCACCATCCGCTCGTCGATAACCTTCCCATCCTCGATGACGAACTTCGCATACGGCCGTTGCTGCAGGCTGGACACGGTCTGGACGTTCTGGTAGCGCTTCGTCCCGAAGAAGAACTGGCGCGGATCGCCGGCGAAGTCGCTTTGAATGGCGTAGACGGAGTCATCGACGAAGCCGAGCCCGACCTCGGACGACACCGGTTTGCCGTCGGCGTCGCGCGTGGTGACGGTGAGCGTCCCCCCCTCGCGCGGCTGGTATTGCTCGCGGTCGGACTTGACCGAGACGTCGACGGCGTTCTTCAGCGGCGGGACGATGATCTCCTTCTGATCGACCGAGAGCTGCAGATCGGCGACGCTGGCGGCGTTCAGGTAGACGTTCGGCACATGCTTCTCTTCGATCGGGAGCTCGATCAGCTTCACCGTCCCCTCGACGTGCACGAGCCGGTAGTCGAGGATCGAGTCGGCGTCGACGCTGAACAACACCCAGCGGTTGCTCGACGGGGTCACGATCATGACCGGGGCGGTCTGGCCGACGCGGAATGCCGACTTGTCGACGATGATCTCGACGCCGTCGTGTCTGTAGCCGATGTCCTGAACATCATGGGACACGGCCCAGATCGTGGTCTCGGCCGTCACGACGTCGCGCTGCGCCAGCGGCGCGTTGGGCTTGGCAGGATCGCGGTCGGGGCTGGTCCACGTCACCCGGTAATAGCCGTCCCTGTTCGGCGTGAAGGTGGCCTCGGCATCCCCATTGGCATCGGTCTCGATCTTAGTGTGCGTCACCTCTTCGTGCCTGTATCCACGCGACTTCAACTGCCAGCCGCACGGGTCCCGCGGCTTCGGCGGGAAGATGCGCATCCCGGCGCGCACGTGATCGAGCTCGGCCCCTCGCACCTCGCGGCCCTGCGGATCGATCCACGACTCGTCCCACCAGTCGCGGGTGATGGTCACCGTGCCGTTCGCGTGCACGGGGCTGTCATTGGCATCGATGGCCTTGAAGGAGATGGTCGCCTTCTGATTCGGCCGGTAGACGTAGTGCTGCGGCTCGGCGTAGACGGAGTAGCGCTGCCTGGTTACGCGGATCGTTCCGCTGCCGGTGATCTCGCGCCGCGAGGCGTCGGTGACGCGCGCCTCGATCCGGTACTGCACTTCGTTGCCGTCGCGCTGCGTCGGCAGGTGAATGACGGCGTGCCCGCCGGCGTCTGTGGTGAGCTCCTCGCGCTTGATGATCTGGCCGTTGCCGTAGTAGTTCGGCTCGATGGCGTCGGGGTAGTACCAGCTGTAGTCGCGCGGCCTCCACCACCAATGCGTGTAGGGGTTCGAGTAAATGACCGCTTCGACCCTGGCATTGGCAACCGGGCCACCGTAGTAGTAGCTGGCGTCGACGGTTGCTTCGATGGTGTCGCCGAGGCGGAAGAGTTTCTTCTTTCCATTCTCCTCGGGGGTGTGAACGTCGACCTTGAATTCGGGGAGCTTGTACTCCTCGAGGCGGAAGAGCTCCGCGTTTCCGATGGTGTCGCTGCCGTCGAGGAAGGTGATGTTGTAGCCGCCGAGGGGCATGGACGAGGTGAGCGCGAGCGAGCCCCAGGCGCTTCCGAAAGCGTTCAGTTTCGCTGTCCCGTCCGATACCTTAGTGCCCCGGGGATCGGTGATGGTGTACTGAATGGTCTCGCCGGAGGGGTTGGTGGGAGTCTGCTCGTCGAAGCGGCGCGCGGTGAACTTCCACTGCACGGTTTCTTCGGGACGGTAGGCCGGGCGATCGGTGTAGGCGTAAATCTTCCACTGGCCGCGGGAGCCGTACGTCGCCCCCTTCCACATCTCCACGAATGCCTGCCGTTCGCTCCCCTGCGCGACGGAGACGAACAGGTTCATGTACCTGGTCCGGTCCAGACCGAACTCGGCCAGACCATCGGCGTTCGTGGTGGCGTCGAATGAATGGGCGATGTTGTGACTGCTTTCGTCGTGCCGCTCCCAGAGCCTCACGCGCGCATTCGCCAGCGGCGCACCGGTCAGGGCGTTGCACGCGTAGACGACGGCCTTCGATGCTTCGTTGCGAACGACGACCGTGACGTCGGTGACCAGGACCAGCGCACGTTCCTTGTTGCCGCCACTATTGGCTTGCAGGAGATAGGCGCCCGGCGGCAGTTTGGGGTCGATGCGCATGCGCGCGGAGCCGGGCTCGTGATCGCCCTTGTCCTCGGTCTCTTTCTTCCACGTGCGCAGGAGGCCGGACTTCGCCACGTCGATCGATTGAAGCCAGCTATCTGATGCGCCGAGGCGGGCATCGCGGGTGAGGTCGATCGCCGAGAGGGTGAGGTCGATCGACTTCACATTCCTCCATTGCAGCGTGAACTCGGCCTCGGAGTCGGGAAGAAAGACATTCGAGACGTAGACCGAGACCGACGGCTTCGTGATGCCATCGACGGCGTCTTTGGCCTGCTGCCAGAATCGCGACTCGCCTTCCGTAAACTCGGAAAGGATGCGGCGATATGCGCCCAGTGCCGCGGTGTAGTCCGGCTTCCTCTGCGCTTGTCCATCCTCGCCGATGACCACGCGCCCCTGTTGCTCGAGCCAGCGGGCATAGCCGATCAGGGCGTTGTCAAAGTGGTCGCTGACCTTCCCCTCGCGAATGGCCGCCTGGAACTCCTCGCCGGCGCGATCCTGTTCGCCAACAGCGCCGAGACGCACGGCGAGGAGGTATCGGAAGGTCTGCCGGTCGGCCGGGGTCGTAGCGATCTTCGCGGCGTTCTCGAGGGCGTCCATCGAGATCTGCAGGGCCAGCCCGCGGGGATAGTCGTCATCGCCAGCCGTGATTCTGCGGACGATGCTGAGATAGTGCGTCCGCGCGCGCTCGACGTCGCCGCTGCCGGCCCACCAGTCGAGCGCCGCTTCGTAGTAGGTCGATGCGGCCTGCAAGCCGCCCCCGCCGAGCGGCGAGGCCGCCATATCGCCGAGTGACTCGTTGATCTCCGCCCAGAGCTTGTCGTGATCGTCACCGCTCTCGCGCAGGAGCGCGAGCAACTCCTCGCGTGCTTTGGTGACCTCGGTGTCATCCCGCTTCGGATCGGCCGCTTCGGCGCGCCACATCGTATCCGCCACGCGGAATCGCACCCACGTCTGCTCGTCCGGCGGCAAGGCCTCACGCTTCACGCCGGCGTAGATCGCATGCGCCCGCGCGTAAGAGCCCTCGGCGAACGCCACCTCCGCCTGCCGCTTCAGCGTGTCGTAGTCGGATGTGACCGGAAATAGCGAGAGTAACGAGAGAAGCAGCGCGAGCAGGTTCAGCATGCCAGGATTAGACGCGGGTTTGCTGGAAAAGAGAACTTCCTGAGCCGAGGTAGAGTACCGACAGACGAGCTCACGCGAAGACGCGAAGGCGCGAAGGGAGGCGGCGATGAATGTTGAGGAAGTGTCGGCTGCAGTCGTAGACGATGCATTTCATCTGCATCGCGACCTCGGGCCAGGATTGTTGGAATCCGTTTATGAGGTAGTCCTTGCGAGAATGCTGGACAGACGCGGTCTGAAAGTGGAACGACAGAAGCCCGTCGCGTTCGACTTCGACGGCATGCACTTCGATGAGGGCCTCCGCGTTGATTTGATGGTGGAAGATTGCCTCGTCGTGGAATTGAAGTCCGTGGAGATCCTGGCACCAGTCCACCCAAAACAGCTACTCACGTACCTCCGCCTTTTGAATCTCCCGTTGGGACTGTTGATCAACTTTGGTGCCGCGACCTTCAAGCAAGGCGTGAGACGGATCGTGAACAACCATCGAGACTTCGCGTCTTCTCGTCTTCGTGTGAACATCGATCTAACGCGAGGGGAAACCTGATCACGCGAAGGCGCGAAGGCGCGGAGGAAAACCTCGCAAGACTCGCATGCTTCTTCTTCGCGTCCTTCTTCGCGGCTTCGCGGCTTCGCGTGAGATTACTTCGGAAACCTGATCACGCGAAGGCGCGAAGAAAAACCTGGCAACCCCTCGCTTGCTTCTTTTTCCCGTCCTTCTTCGCGGCTTCGCGGCTTCGCGTGAGATTACTTCGTAACGACCGCCTCGTACACCCGCAGCGGCACGTTCGTCATCGTGCTGAGCACGTCGCGTGTGGCGCCGATCTGGCTGGCCTTTGAATTCGCGGCTTCGACCAGCACCGCGTCGGTGATGTCGCTGTATTTCTTGCCGCCGTTGATGGTCAGCGTTACGACCGCGGCTTCGAGGGGGGACATGCTGGGGTTGAAGGCGGCGTTCTCGGCGACCGAGCCGGTGTAGATGGCGCCGTCGCTGGTTTTCAGAGCCACGCCGGCGTAGCTGAGGCTGTAAGGGGCGTACGACGTATTGGCGGCTTGCAACGCGGCCTTGGTCACGTAGTCATCGGTCGGGAAGGAGAGGGTCATACCGTGCGACTGCGGCGACATCAGCGCGGCGGTCACGCCGAGGTCGGCGGGGCCGAAGGCGTCCGGGAGCAGGGTGGTCAGGAGAGCGGCGGGGGTATTCGGCAGGATGATCAGGAGCTTCGACGCCGTCGTCAGCTCGTTGAGAAACTGCCGGCAGTAGCCGCACGGGGCGGCGGAGATGGCCAGCATGTCGATGCCGATCTCACCGAACGAGATCGCGTGCGCGGTGGCGGCCTGCTCGCCGTGGACGGTGAAGCTCAGCGCCTGACCGGGGAACTCGAAGTTGGCGCCGAAGTAGAGATTGCCGCTCAAACCGTGCGAGACCGTGCCGACGAAGAAGTTGGAGATGGGCGGGATGGCAAACTTCTGCGCCAGCGGAATCAGATTGAGCATGAGTTGCTGGAGCGGCATCCCCGCGGCGACGATGCGGTCCACCACGGCCGCCGGGAGATATCCCCCGGCGGCCTGACACGCGGATTCAATCTCGGTGATCTGCTCGGGGGAGAGGGTCATACGCTGAAGGCCTCGTTGCGGAAGAAGCCGGCGAATCGCTTCAGCACCGACGTGGTCATGTAGGGATGCGTCGTCGAGCCCGGCCCGGCCTGCACGAAGAGATGGCCGTGCTCCTTGAGGAAATCCTGATACGGCGCACCGCTCCCGTGGTCGAAGAAGGCCTGCTTGTCGGTCCAGGAGGAGTTGTAGACCAGCGCATCGATCTGTGACGGCGGAAGAGAGAATGACTTCGGGCCTACATCGGCCACGCTGACGGTGTACATCAGCGTCGTCGGCTCTTCGATGCGCACGCGCGCGACGTACGGCTTGAGCGCCTCCTTTACTTGCTCGCGGCATCCCGGCTTCATCACCCAGCGGGCCTCCACCTGCCAGGCGGTCATGACGTCGGCACCGGGGCGGATGAAGCCGTCGATCATCTCCAGCCCCTGCATGACGAAGAACGGCACGGTCGGGCCGTACATGTTCAAAAAGTACTGGCCACTGTTAGCAACGAAATCTTTCATCACCTGCGAGCTGTGATGCGCCTCATAGGCAGCGAAGTCCTTGTAACCTTCGACGAAGGCCACCTGCGTGGCAGTAACCGGCGGATAGATGTTCGTCCCGGGGTCGAGGTTGGGGGTGTGGATCAGATACATCCAGGTATCGGGCTGCGTTGCCTTTACCGCATCCGCGAGCGCTCCGAGGGCCGCGTAGGCCTTTGCCTCATTGCCGGGGATGATCGAGAGGAAGGCATCGTTGATATACATGAGATTCCTTTCTTGCTACGCGCCGAGAGCTGCTTTGATGGCTTCCGCCGACTTGAACGCCAGAGCCATGATGGTCAGTGTGGGGTTTGCGGTGGCGACGGTGGGGAAGCTTCCGCTGCCGACGATCCAGAGGTTCTGGACGTCATGCGACTTCTGCGTGGCATCGACCACCGACGTGTCCGGATCGGTTCCCATGCGGTGCGTGCCCATGATGTGGCCCGCGCCGTACATGTGGTACATCTTCCCCTCGTAGTTGAAATCGCCGGGTCCCATCGTCTTCCCATCCGGATACTTGTCCGGTGGATACGGTTTGACGGTCGGCTGCGTGAACTCCTCCGCCCCCATCTGCTGGAAGATGGCGCTGCAGGTATCGGCGGCGACGCGGAATCCTTCCAGCGTGTACTTATCGAAACCGTAGTCGACGTGAGGCCGCGGGATTCCCAGGCCGTCCTTGTTGTTCTGATCGATGGTCACGCAGTTGTCCGGCTGCGGCGCCTGTTCCAGCAGCAGGCCGAAGCGGAACTGGCGCGTCAAGCGGTCGTTGAGCGTGTTGACCAGAGCCGTTCCGCCGAGGCGCGTGGCTCCTGGATTGAGCTGTGAGCCGTTCGTGCCGGTGATGAAATCGAGCGTGGTGGTGTAAGGATCGCCGCAGGCGAAGTTCCAACCCTCGTTGCCGATCTCCATGCGGAAGGCGGCGCGGTTCGTGCGGAACTCGCCGTCGCGCAGCGACTCGATGCCGCCGGTGGCCAGCGGACCGCGATAGCCCCATACCTGCGAAGGGGCCAGCGCCCAGGCCAGGTAGAGGACGTGATCCATCAGATTGCGGCCGACTTGATCGCTTGTATTGGCGATCCCCTTCTGACCGTTCGAGAGCAGGAGCAGCTTGGCATTTTCGATAGCGTGGCACGCGGCGACGTAGATCGTTCCCGACACGCTGGCCGGCGTCGACTGCAGGTTGCCCTTGTCGTCGTAAGACCACTTGAGGTAATCGATCTGCGTCACGTTGTTGCCGTCGACGGCGATGTTGGTGGCCACCGACTGGTAGCTGACGGTGACGTTGCCGGTGTTGAGGGCGTCGCCGAGGGTCACGGTCGGGTCCCACTTTGCCTGAATCGGACAGATGGGGATGCAGTTGGTATTGCCGGCGCAGACGCGGCGATCCTGATACGGTTCGGAGTTGCGGCCGGCGGGAGTGTTGGTGACGAAGACGGAGTACTCCTTCCCCCCCTCGCTTCCTTCGCCAGGGACGCTCATTCCGCTCACGCCATTGCTGACGGTCTGATCGACGACGCTCGACGGGATCGGGCCCATCGGGTATTGATAGCCGGGCGGATAGGTCATGCCGATCGCGGCCTGCAGCGGCTGTTGCTGGGCCACGCTCGCCGCGACCCCGATCTCGCTCTCGGCCAGTCCCCACAACCTCTGCATCTCGGAGTACGCGATCGGCCAGTCGTAGAAGACGTCGTAGGTGGTCTTCATCGTCAGGTCGTGCGGCACGAGGCGCGGCACGCTGCCGAGCCAGTGCCAGGCCGTGCCGCCGCCGATGCGCTCGTACGTGCTCGAAAACTGAAGCTCCCTCACCTCGGGCTGGTTATCCGGCGTGGTCCCTGAGACGCCGGCGGTCTCAGACTGGATGAGATGGCTCACATCCGGCGTCCCGCCGATCGACAAAACCGTTGCCCGCGGCGTGGGGAGCACGGCAGGATCGGGGAGCGTGCCCACACCCGGCCCGGTACGCCCGGCCAGACTCGGATACGGCGACTCCGGCGTCTTCGCCAGCGCCAGGTAGAAGTTCTCCATGTACTGCTCGCGGCTGTCCGGAATGGCCGGACCGGCCTCGAGGATCAGCACTTTTTTGCCGGCCAGACCTAATTCCTTGGCGATGAGATTGCCGGAGACGCCGGCGCCGATGATGACGACGTCATATTGGGAGTTGCTCACTGTCCACCTCCAGTGTTGACGCCGAAGGCATCGAGCCCCGCCGGCGGCTGACTCCAGTAGCCGAACGTGAATGCGCTGAAGCCCATCGGATGCGACTGCGCGACGTTCCAGACCAGGCTCTTGGTGTAGGCCTGCGAGGAGATGACCTGTTGCTTCCCGTTGGTGCCGGGGGGCGGATACCAGGAGCCGAGGTACCACATCAGGATGATGGCCTGGGCGAGCTGTGCCTGACTCGATTCCTTACCAGTGGGAATCTTGACCTCGAGCAGGGTGTCGGCGATCTGCTGGGCAGGCTGTTTCTGGATGGCGCGGAAAGTATTGAGAAGATTGTCCATCGCCGTCTGCCCAACCTGCGCTACGGCGAAGTTGTAGAAGACCTCGGAGAGGTTGGTGGGGTCGAGGAATGGCCGGAGGAAGCTGGATTGAAATCCTGTAAGTGCCGCGGACATGTTCGCGAAGTCCTGTACGACGGAATCAGAAGGACCGCCGGTGGATGGTGTGGTCGTCATGGTCGTCTACCTTTCTCTTATTTCGCGCGTTGCAGGACGTAGGTGAAGTCGGAGTGCACCGGCGTGGTCATGGTTGCGTTGTTGTGGCACTCGATACAGTTCGACGAGACGTTGGGCGCCAGCGGCGGTCCCTGGATGTAGGTCTCGAGCGTGGTGTTGGCGAGGAAGCTCGGAGCGGGCTCGCCGAGGGGAGCGCTGGGAGCCGCCGTGCACAGACCGTTGCCGGGGTTCGTCGGCCACATCGTGCTGATCAACTCGTAGTTCTGCCAGACCGAGTTGGGGTTCACTCCCACGAGCAGCTTGAGTGCCTCGGCATTGTGTTTCGCCGCGCTGGTGAAGGCGAACTCGCTTCCCCCCTTGAACATGTTCATCCGCACGATCTGGCTATGGAAGGAGGCCACCTGCGTCGGATTCCACGGCCGCGGCGGTACTTTGTTCGGCGGGCAGTCGGTGGCGTTGCATTTCGGGTTGTAATAGTTGTATTTCGCTTTGAGCTTCCCGGCCGCGACGTCTTCCTCGGTGGGGACGTTGTCGATGTGCTCGAAGGTCGACCAAAGCCACTGCGGGGCGAGGTTGGTCTTGTGGCCGATGTGAAACCCGACCAGCCCAACCGTCTTCCTGCTGCACGACGCTCCATACTTCGGATTCGTCGACGCCGGCGTGTAGACCAGGACGTTGGCGGTATGGAAGCGCGCTTTCTCCGAGGGGTCGATGATCTTCCACGACGACTTCACCATGATGGCCCCCTCGGCGCCGCCCAGCACACCGCAAGGGAACTTCACCGCACCGCTGAACACCTTCTGCCCCGCCTTCGAGTAGAGCGAGTTCGACAGGATGTAGTCGAACATCGGCTTGTTCACCAGAATCTCGTAGCGGGTGTAGACGCCGTTCTGATCGATGAGCGGCCCGGTGTTGAAGGGCTGGCTGAATTCCGACACCGTCAGCACGTTGGGGGTCTTTCCGACCTGGGTGATGATGCGCTCGCCCGGCGTGTAATCGGCCTTGCACTCCGGCGGCACGTTCGGCTCCGGACCGTTCCACGTCGGCACGGCACCGCCGGGGAGGAAGACGTCGGCGACGTCGCGGTAGTGCTCCCAGACCGTGTCGTTGTCGCCGTTCTGGCCGATGGTCTTCTTCGGATCGCCCTTGCCATCCGGCCCGGGAGGCCAGTTGAGAGCGATGAAGGTGTTCCATGAGTAGATGTCGAAGTCGCCCTGGGCAATCGCAAACTTCTGGTTCCTGTCCGAGCCCGGGGGGATGGATCCCTCCTGAACATCGCCCGGGATGTTCGCGCTCAGGACGATGGCGGGGGGCGGCGGCGCGGTCGACGTCGTGGTGGCCGTGGTCGTCGTCGTTGCAGTCGTCGCCGTCGTTGACGTCGCGGCGGTGTCGCCGATAGAAATCGTGCTCGATGACTCCGTCTCCGTTTTCGTACACGCGACGGCAAGTACGAGCAGCGTGATCGTTGCGAATCTCCTCATGTCTCCTCCTTATCGAATCAAACGAGGAATGTGCGATACAACGGCGCCTGGTTGGGCGGATACGCGCCGTCCGGGTTGAACGGGGAACCGATGGCCTGCTGGAAGCGGAAGTGGTGGTCAGGATCGACCGATTCTTTGATGCGGCAAAGCTCGGCGTAGTTGTCGCCGTAAAACTCCTGCGGCCAGTCGTGCAGCAACGGGTCGATGTAGTTGCAGTACGCGCCGATGGAGTGCGGCGCCATCCCTTCGCCGAGCCGGTAGCCCCAGTTGACGTTCTCCACGCTCTGGTCGGGGTTGGCGTGCGGCCAGATTGCTTTCACTTCCCACAGGAAGCGGGCATCGCGATGCCAGAAGGCGGTGTCGGTCTTCGAAACCTCGGTGACTTTGCCTCCCATGTGCGTCCAGACCAGCAGGCTGCTCGACGACGGGGCGGTGGTCATCGAGCCGGTCAGCACGTCGATGCACGACGGCGTGAACGACTTCGGCGCCATGAAGCCGGAGCGGATGTAGGCGCTGTTGCCGGCCACCACCGTCAGGAGACCGTTGAAGATCTCGAAGTCCGGCAGGGTCATGTCATAGAGGTTGATGAAGATGTTCGGGAACTTGAGGATCGGGGCGATGAGATCCATCCCCTCGCGGCTGTTGCCGTTGAAAATCGGGGTCAGGCCGACGGTGTTGACCAGCGTGTCGGGATGGGCCGGCAGCGCGACTTTGCCCATGTAGCCGTAGACGGCCAACGAGTCGGGGGCCTTCTCGATCCACTCGTTGTAGAAGCCGAGCACTTCCTGCGCGTACTCGATCGGATAGCGGATCTGGCCGCAGAGCATCGTCGGCGTGTTGGGCTGGTGAACGCGAAGCTCGAACGCGACGGCGATCCCGAAATTGCCGCCACCACCGCCGCGGCAGGCCCACCAGAGGTCCTTGTCCTCTTTCGACTTCGACTCCGGGGAGATCGTCCGCAGTTTGCCGTCCGGCGTGACGAGGTCGATGGAGAGTAGGTTGTCGACGCTGAGTCCGTACGAACGGGAGACGAAGCTGATGCCGCCGCCGAGCATGAAGCCGGGGATGCCGACGGTCGGACAGCCGCCGCCGATCGGTATCAGTCCGGTATTCGTCGCCTGCAGGAAGAGATAGAGGTCGCGCCAGCGGTTCCCGGTCTCGCACCAGACCACCCGCCGGCCGAGGTCGAGACGCTTGGCGGTCATGCTGGTGAGGTCGATAACCATCCCTCCCTGGTTGAGACAGTAACCTGCGGCGCTGTGCCCGCCGCCCCGCACCGTGAACGGCATCTCGTGCTCGATGGCGAACTTGTAGGCGGTGGCCACGTCCTGTGGATTGACGCAAATCGCCACCACGCCCGGCCGCAGATCGATGCGGCCGTTGTCGATGACCAGCGATTGGTCATATCCCGGATCACCCGCCTCGAGCAGCCGCCCGGCCATCTCCTGCCGGAGCCTCTCCAGATACTTCCTCGGAATCATTAGTCTCTCCCTCCTGGACCCGACGCGGGTCCACAGAAACTGACTCGAATGAGGATCGCCCACCTAGGAGAGACGCGTGGCACCAGTTTCCCTACCCGGTGGTTTTTGGTTTTTCGAAATATATGCCGGTAGAGGCCTCGGATCTAAAGAGTTGGGTTGCTGGGTTGCTTGGTTGCTTGGTTGCTGAATTGCCATAATGGTTGTTAGCCTTCAGCAACTCAGCAACTCAGCAACTCAGCAACCCAAACACCCGAGACTTCGATGCCAACCAAGCGACCCCCGGTCACCTTCGATCTCATCCGCAAGCTGGCGCTGAAGCTTCCCGGCGTCGAGGAAGGGACGTCGTACGGCACCGCCGCACTGCGGGTGAAGGGAAAGTTTCTGGCTCGTCTGAAAGAGGATGGCCAATCGGTCGTCTTCCGCGTCGGCTTCGACGAGCGCGACCTGCTCCTGCAAACGAAGCCGGATGTCTTCTACATCACCGATCACTACCTCGGCTATCCGGCCGTGCTCATGCGCCTCGCCACGGCATCGAAGCAGGAAGCCGCCGACATCATCGAGATGGCCTGGCAGCTCGTGGCGCCGAAGAAGCTGAGGGAGGCGAGGTCGTAAGTTGTCTGCGGCTACGCGCGTTGTCGATTGTCTGCGCGCTGCGGCGCGCGTGGACGATATTGTCCGTTGTGGCGATCGCAGGCGAAGGCGCGGCTTCGCCGCCAGGCACAGACAAGAGTGTCTGTGCCCACAGTTGTCCAAATTAGGTATCGGAGAGTTGGCCGATCGGAAGAAACGGCGGGCGCTGTAGAGTCAGTCAGTTCGACCAAGAACGAACGATTCG
>Ga0210402_10004822_pt1 | contig 12209 bp, 10 predicted proteins | sample IncBWC7MmetaG_FD_161055 | JGI IMG/M metagenome (GOLD analysis project Ga0210402, IMG submission 161055) | Forest soil microbial communities from Barre Woods Harvard Forest LTER site, Petersham, Massachusetts, United States - Inc-BW-C-7-M | ecosystem: Environmental > Terrestrial > Soil >...
ATCGTCGGGTGCTTGAACTGCGCGACATCCAGCTTCGGAAGCATTCCGGTTTCCGCGTAGATATCGAACATCTTCTGGATGGCCGGAAAATTCGGAGCAGCTCCAGGATCCCGGCCGAAGTCATTGTCTTTCAGCAGATAGGTGTCGAGCACCTGAACCGGCGCCTTCAGCTGTTCGGAAACGACCTTTAACGTCTCGTCGCGATTGGCCAGCGCTTTTTTCATGCCCAATGTGATGTCGCGTACGTAAGCTCTTACAAGATCGGGATTTTTGTCGACGAAATCGGCACGGCACGCCTCGAGGATGTGCACGATGTTGGGCATCGCCTGAGACAGCGAAAACAGCTTGCGCGTACCGCCCTTGGCCTCTGCGCGCGCCGCGAAGGGCTGGTTCATGTTGACCGCGTCGACCCGTCCCTGTCGCAACGCATCCTCGGAGACCGCAAACCCGACTTCGACGAGCTTGAGGTCCTTGGCGGGATCGACGCCGTTCTGCTTCAAGAGCATGTTGAATGGCCCCTGAGTGCCACCACCGATCACCGAGATGCCAACGGTCTTGCCCTTGAGGTCGGCGATGGTCTTGATGGGCGAGTCATTCATCACTGCCCAATAGACTGAGAACCCGCCGGGCTTCTCAAATACATGCTGCGCCACGATGTAGGCCTTCAGGTTGCCGCCGATCACACCGTTGGCGAGCGAGAGCGGCGCCTGGGTTGCACAGTCGAGCGCCCCGGCGGCCAACGCCTGCGTCATCGGCGCCGTGCCCTGGAACTGGGTCCATTCGATGTTATAGGTCTTGCCGAGATCGGGGAATTCAGCGGGGCGGCGCATCATCCAGTATTTCGACTCCTCGGCGGGAATGGTCCAGCCGACGCGGATCGTCGGTTGCGCATGAGACGGGTTGGCGCTTCCGACGAGGGACGCCGCCATGCCAGCCGCCAGGATCCATTTGGAAACCGTCCGCATCCTACCCACTCCGCCTCGTCCCACGCCGACCGGCACCATCGCCAATTCGAATTTGAGCATAAATCTTTCATGGTTCAAATAATTAGGCAAGCCATTGGGATGCTAGGTAGTATTTAGTCGAAATCGCCAATCGCGGCGACCAGCGCGCGGGTGGCGTGTGACCACAGGAGGGACGACATGACCGAGCCATTTGAGCTGACGGAACGGGGAGCGGAAGGGCTCGGCTATCTCGGACTGGGGTTGATGGGCATCCCGATGGCGCGCCGCCTACTCCAGGCTGGCTTCACGGTCAGCGTCTGGAATCGGTCGACCGGCAAAACCGCCGCACTGGCGGAGCTGGGAGCGCGACCGGCGGCCAGCCCAAGCGATGTTGCGGCGACCGCCAGCATCATCTTCATGTGCGTCACCGATGCTGCCGCAGTCGAGGATGTGGTGTTTGGACCGGCGGGACTCGCAAACACACCCGGTACCGCGAAGCTGGTGGTGGACTTCTCGTCAATCCACCCTGACGCGACGCGGGCGATCGCTACACGTCTGAAGGGTATCAACGGGATGGGCTGGATCGATGCGCCGGTGTCCGGCGGCACCAAGGGCGCAGAGGAAGGCACGCTGGCGGTTATGGCCGGCGGAGACGCCGCCGACATCGAGCGGGTCCGGCCCTACGTTCTGGCGATGGCGCGGCGGCTCACGCATATGGGACCGACCGGTGCAGGCCAAACCACAAAACTCTGCAACCAGGTGATCGCCGGCTGCGCCATGACCGTGCTTGCCGAGGCGACCCGACTCGCGACCAATGCCGGCATCGATGCCGGACGGCTTCCCGAAGCGCTCGCCGGGGGCTTTGCAGACTCCATTCCCCTGCAGCTTTTCGTGCCGCGGATGGTGCAAGGCATCCATTCGCCGCCGCTCGGGCATATCGCGACGATTTTGAAGGATCTTGATACGGTGGTCGACGTCGCCCGAAAGACCTCGACCGCGGTACCAATGACATCGCTCGCCGCGCAATTGTTCAGACTGGCCGAATTAGCCCGCGGCGCCGACGCCGACGCGCTCGAGATCTACAAATTGTCGGAAACGAAGAGCCGCTAGACGGTCGCCTCTTCGCCGGCCGCAGAGTCTCGAAGGCGGACCAGCAGCTTCACAAACCAAAAAAAGCCCGCCCACGATTGTGGGCGGGCTCGTTGGTCATACAAGAATGAGTTTCGGCGCGTCTTTGGTAGTCGGCAAGTGAATGATTGCCATCCTCGCTCAAATCCGGCCAAGCGCCGTCAGAACGAGCTGGGGGGTCAACGGAATTTCCGTAATAACCGCGCCAAATGGCCTTAGCGCATCGTTAACCGCATTGGCGACGGCCGCGGCTGCGCCCGCGGTACCGGCCTCCCCCGCCCCCTTGGCTCCCAGTTCACTCTCCTTGGTCGGAGACACGACATGGCCGACCTCGATGTCCGGCATTTCGCCGGACATCGGCACGAGATAATCGGCCATGTTCGCATTGGTTAGCTGCCCGCGCTCATCATAGATGCACTTCTCGAACAAAGCCGCACCTAGCCCTTGCACCACACCGCCCCTGATCTGCTCGTCGACCAGCTGGGGATTGATGATGGTGCCGCAATCCTCGACCACCCAGTGCTTGAGAAGCTTGATAAAGCCCGTCTCGATGTCGACCTCGAGCCATGACGCCTGCACGCCATTGGTGAAAGCGAACGGATATTCCCGCGGGACGAAATGCCGCGTCGCCATCAGTTCGGGCTGGAGACCCGGGGGCAACGTATCGGGACGGAAATACACGATCCTCGCCAGCTCCTGCAGCTCAATGCGACGTGCGCCGTCACTGAGATCGACCACATCATTGTCGACGATATCGAGCGCCGCGGGCGCCGCCTGAAGGATCGCGCCAGCGACCTGCAAAATATTCCTGCGCAGCACTTTCGCTGCCTGCAACGCCGCCTCGCCACCAATGCCGGCGCCGCGCGACGCCCACGTGCCGCCGCCATAGGGCGTATTGTCGGTGTCGCCCAGAATAACGCGGACGCGGTCCATCGAGACGCCGAGAACACTGGCGACGATCTGCGCCGTCAGCGCTTCCGAGCCCTGGCCCTGTTCGGTGATACTGGTCTGGCAAATCACCGCACCCTGCGCATCAAGTCGGACTGCGACTCCATCCTGCGACGAAATCCGAGCCCCACCGACACCGTAGAATGCGGCGCTCGGATTCGTGACCTCGATGAAACTGGCGATGCCGATGCCGCGATGGATATTCGATTTGCGCAGGTCGTTCTGTTCGGCGCGCAGGCTGTCATAGCCCATCATCGCCAGCAGCTTTGCCAATGACGCATGGTGCGACAGCTTCTCGAAGCGCAGCCCAGTCGGCGATGCGCAGGGATAGCCGTCATCCGGGATCAGGTTGCGGCGCCGGATCTCGACGACGTCCATGCCGATGCGTGCCGCGGCGAGATCGACCAGCCCCTCGGTCACCGAACATGCGATTGGATGGCCAACCGCGCGATATTGGCACATCACGTTCTTGTTCTGGAAGACGACCTTGGCCCGTGCCCGATAATTTGCCGCAAGATACTGTCCGCCGACCAGATTGACGACCTGATTGGCCTCGATCGCGCTGGTCCGCGGGTACATCGAATACGGCCCGATCCCGGTGAGATCGTCGATTTCAAAAGCCATGATCGTCCCATCGCGCTTGACTCCGATCCGCGCCTTGCAGCGATGGTCGCGCGCGTGAATGTCGGTGTTGAAGCTTTCGAGGCGGTCGGCGACGAACTTGATCGGTCGTCGGAGCATCTTCGACAGCGCGTAGGTCGCCATCTCGTCGGCGTAGACATGGACCTTGATGCCGAAGGAGCCTCCGACGTCCTTGCAAATCACGCGTATCTGCGAGTCGCGGAGCCCCAAATGCAGAGCTGCGATGTTCTGCACCATGTGTGGCGCCTGCGTACCTTGGTAAATGGTCAGCCTTGCCTCCGCGGCATTCCAATCGGCAACCACGGCACGAGGTTCCAGCGTCACGCCGGTGTGCCGCCCAAACACATATTCCGCCTCCACGACTTCGTCGGCCTCACGGAAGGCGCGACCGGCGTCGCCGGCATCGTGAACGCGCTCGAACGCCAGGTTATCGCCAAGGGAGGGATGGATGACTGGCGTTTGCGGATCGAGCGCGGAGCGCATATCCGTTACCGGCGCGAGTACCTCGTATTCGACGAGAACGGCTTCGACGGCATCTTCGGCGAGCGCGCGGCTTGTCGCGATCACAGCAGCCACAGCTTCGCCCTGCCAGCAGACCCGATCGATGGCAATGGCGTGCTGCGGCGCGGACTTCAGACCCTTCAGGTGGGAGAGCACCCCAACCCACGGCGAAATAGTTTTCGACAGTTCGGCTCCGGTGACGATGGCGACGACGCCAGGAAACTCCTTGGCACGATCTGCCTCTATCCGAACGACGCGTGCATGCGCGTGAGGTGACCGCAGAAAGACCACGTGGGCCATCCGCGGCAATTCGATATCGCTGACGTAAAGTCCCCTCCCCTGCATCAGCCGGTCGAGATTGGGCCGCGGCACCGTCTTGCCGATGTAGGAATTAGGTCGATCCAGCAGCCGGAGCGGATCCGCGTCCGTTTGCGTCATCGCGCGGGCTCCAAGCGTGCCCGAGCCGTCACTTCGACGGCATCGACGATGGCCTCATAGCCCGTGCAACGACAGTAATTTCCGGAGAGATGCTCGCGAATCCGTTCGCGATCGGGTGCCGGGCACTGCCGCAACAAATCCTGAGCTGTCACCAGCATTCCCGGCGTGCAGTAGCCGCACTGCAGCGCGTTGCGTTCGCGGAACGCCGCCTGAAGGTCCGCGATTTCGCCGCTGTCGGAGAGCCCTTCGATCGTTTCCACAACGGCGCCGCTGGCCTGAACCGCAAGGATCAGACACCCGCGAACAATGTCACCGTTCAGACGAATCGTGCAGGCGCCACAAACGCCGTGTTCGCATCCGACATGCGTTCCCGTGAGATGTAGATGCTCGCGCAGAAAGTCTGCCAGATTGAGGCGCGGCGGTACCAGCGCCTCGACGTGCTCGCCGTTAACAGTGAGGGAGATTCCGCACGATGCGATCATATGTCGGTCTTTTTTCGCATGGTCGATCGCCGGTGACGCCAGCATGTCGGGGTAACGCGTCAGGCACCCATCCGGGGGCAAACGTCCACGGCCGCATCTTATCAGTGATTAGAGGGCCCCGACTACAAAAGGTCAAGAACGTCAAACTTGTATTCGGGATTCTCTGGACGCATCGACTTTTTGCTTGTCTTGGCATCGTGAAGGACGCACCCTGCGCCGTAAAACAGCACCCTGGAGTGTCACGGAAATGAACTTAGGCTTCTTTACGATGCCGATCCATCCGATCGAGAAGGATTGGAGATTGTGCCTCAACGAAGACCGTGAAGCCTTTCTGCTGGCCGACGAACTGGGCTTCACTGAAGCCTATGTCGGCGAACACATCACAGACCGGGCCGAAAACATCACCTCCTGCGTCTCCTTCATTGCCTGGATCGCCGCAGCAACCAAGCAGATCAGACTTGGCACGGGCACCATCAACATGCCGAACACGCATCCCGCGACTGTCGCTGCGAACATCGCGATGCTGGACCACATGCTCGATGGCCGTTTGATTTTCGGGATCAGCCCGGGCGGCCTGCTTTCGGATGCCGAACTGTTCGGCAATCTTGACGCCGACCGCAACGCCATGTTTGTCGAAGCGATCAATCAGGTCCTTGCGATCTGGGCGAATGAACCGCCCTACAACATTCAAGGAAAGTATTGGAACATCTCCACCCAGAGAACCATGATGGCGGAGATCGGTCAGGGATTTATCGCACGTCCCCTGCAACGCCCTCATCCACCCATTGTGGTCACCGCCGTTGCACCATTCTCAAAAGGCGTCACGGAGGCAGCCGCCCGCGGCTGGGACCCGATCTCGGCCAACTTCCTGATGCCGGCTTGGGTGAAAAGCCATTGGCCGCGCTATATCGAGGGCTGCCAACGCACGGGACGCGCCGCGAGTCCTGCAAACTGGCGCGTCGCCAAGAGCGTTTTCGTCGCCAAGGATGCCGCGACCGCGAAAGCCTACGTCACCGACCCGAATAGCCCCTACGTCTACTATTATCGCTCCTTGTTCACCAAACTGAAGAAAAACGGGCGCATCGAATTGTTCAAGACGAGTCGCGATCAACCCGATGAGGACGTCACGCTCGAGTCGATCTGCAACAAGCTGGTCATCTGGGGAACGCCCGACAGCGTCGCGGACCAGCTCCTGGCTTTCCAGGATGAAGTCGGCACGTTTGGAACACTGCTCTATGCCGGCAAGGACTGGAAGGACCGGGAACTCGGGCGCCGATCGATGATCCTGATGGCCGAGCAGGTGATGCCGCGCATCAACGCGGCTTCGAGACGATCCAACGCCGCAGGGTAGCATGCATCTCACCAGAGGTTTCCGTGGCCTTTACTGACCGTATCCCGTATCAAGCACAGATTGATCGGCCAAAGCTCGTCTTGCCAAACGGCAAGAAGCTCGCTGTCTGGGTCATCCTCAATGTCGAGGAATGGCGCATCGAAAATCCGATGCCGCGAACCGTCCTGAGCCCGCCCATGGGGCAGCCGTTGCTGCCCGACGTGCCCAACTGGTCCTGGCACGAATATGGGATGCGCGCAGGCTTTTGGCGCCAGTTCAAGGCGCTGACCGAGCGCAACATGCCGGTAACGCTCGCACTGAACGCCAATGTCTGCCACTCCTACCCGCGCGTCGCGTCAGCCGCCCTCGAGGCCGGTTTTGAGTTCATGGGCCATGGCTTTGTCCAGGGACCAATGCATAAACTGGACAATCAGCCCGACGCGATCAAACGGGCGGTCGAAACGATCGCACGATTCTCGGGCAAAGCACCGCGATCCTGGGAAAGTCCGGGCCTGACCGAAACCGAGGAGACTCTCGACCTACTGCGGCAAAACGGTATCGAATATGTCGCCGACTGGGTCATCGACGATCTTCCGCAGGACATTGCCACGCCTCACGGCACCATCACGACCATCCCCTACTCGGTCGAAACAAACGACATCGTGATCCATGCGCTGCAGCACCTTCCTTCCGAGCAATTCCTTAAGCGTTGCACCGATCAGTTCGATCGGCTCTATTTGGAAGGCGATAGCAACGCGCGGATCATGGCGATCTCGATACACCCCTACATCACCGGCGTGCCACATCGGATCAAATACCTCGAGGCCTTGCTCGACTATGTCATCGGCCACAACGCTGTTGCTCTCATGACCGCCAGCGAGATCGGAGACTGGTACCGCGCCGCACTAGCAAAGGCATAGGCCAGCAATTCGGGGCGAACACCGGTCGAGCCTAAGACTTGTCCGCGCCATGGCGGTCATCCGTCGAAAGGAAGCGGCCATAGCCCCCGCGCGCGAACAGCAGCGGCTCGCTATGGTTGTAGGAATAAGCCTCGACCGCGCCAAGGAAGATCACGTGATCGCCGCCATAATACCGATTGACGGACCGGCATTGGAAATTTGCCACACTCTCCTTCAGGAGCGGCGCGTTGCCGAGACCCGCTGACCAATCAACGCCGACAAATTTCTCATCCGACGATTTCGCAAATTTATTCGCAAGAGCCTGCTGCGAGGCGCCAAGCACGTTTACGGCAAAGTGAGTGGAGTTCTGAAACGCGTTCAAGCTGGACGAGTAACGCACGAGACTCCAGAGCACGAGCGGCGGGTTCAAAGAGACCGATGCAAACGAATTGCACGTCAAACCGTAGGGTTTGCCGTCGGACCCGGCGGCGGTGATGATCGTCACTCCGGTCGCGTATGTGCCAAGGGCGTTGCGAAATTCCCGCGGGTCGATCGGCGAACTGTCGCTGGCAAGCTCATTGGCCGGGTTCGGATGGATTGGGTGCTTTGGCGCGTCGTTCATCCGTCAGCCTCAGAGCGTCAAGCTTTCAGATGGAAGACCGAGGGCGACCCGGCCATAGTTGGTGCCGGCGGCGTCGAAGCTGAACGCAAAATGCGAATTGATCGCGTGCGCATCGCGAAATTGCCGCTGCAAGGCCCCGGTCGTAAACAAGGCCCGCGCGCCACTGGCCGAGAAAAGCAGCGACACCGCCTCGGTGCAAAGATTGACAGAAAATGCACCGTCGCGGCGCAGGCGGGTCTTCGTTGCCATATCTGGAATCCGACCTCGCTTCGCGTCTGCCATCGCTTGAATGCAGTTCTGCCGCATGATGAGGCGAGCAGCGTCGACCTTTGCCGAGGCCTCGGCGATCTTGATCTGCGTACTCTGCAAATCACCAAGTCTGGTGCGATCGTAGGTTGACGCCCGGTGCCGCGCGAGCTCGACATATTCGTCGAGGCAGGCTTGCGCGTTCCCGAGCGCGACGCCTGACAGCACGTACGGGAACAGCGAAAAAACCGGCAGCGAATACAGGGGATTCGGATTGGCGGTACTCCCAGGCGACGGACCACCTGCAAGATCGCTCACGGCGACCGTCATCGACTCGGCGACCAGCGCATCCTTGACCTCGACATCATTCGAACCGGTCCCGCGCAGGCCAGCCGCATCCCAGGTGTCGAGAATCCGGTAGTCGTTCTTGTGAATTAGAAATATTCGATATTCGATCCCATCAGCTTCATCGTCGGAAGAGACGACGCTCGCCAGCATGTTCCACTCGCATGACGCCACGCCCGACGAGAACGGCCAACTGCCACGGAGCCGATAGCCACCTTCGACCCGCCTTGCCCGACCTGCTGGAAAGATGAAAGAAGAGGCGATCAACGCATTGACGTCCTTGCTCCAGACCAGATCCTGGGCGCGCTTGTCGAACATGCCGAGCATCCAGTGGTGACTTGCGAGGTTGGCAACGTTCCAGGCGACCGATGCGTCGCCGGGCGCGAGCAAGGCAGCACAATCGACCAGCGCGACATAGTCGAGTTCGGCACCTCCGACTCGCTTCGGCTGCAGGATCCTGAACAGACCCGCATCATGCAGATCGCGCTCCGTCTCGGGCGGAATTCGCCGCAGTTCTTCGGTACGGGCCGCTCGCTCTCGAAGCCGCGGAATCAACGCCTCGGCCGCGCCTGCCATGGTCGCAGAGGCTGGATCGACGTCGTCAATTCCGAAAGTTTCGCCCGTACTTGCCTTTCGACCGACACTGGCCATGTGGCATCCTCGCTATCTCCCCGGTCGAGCAGTTCTGAGCGCTACCGTTCGCATATCGGCCATCTCGCGTCCGGTAGGCCTGAAGCTCGCTTGACCGGTCGGCGTGACTTCGCGATTGTTGATCGCATGCCGTCCAGTTAAGGCGAGGGTGGCACTGCCCGTCAATCGAAATCGCCGGGTCGAGGAACTAACCAACATGGATAGAACCGTCGGAATTATCGGGCTTGGCATCATGGGAGGCGCGATCGCGCGCAACCTGGTCGATCGAGGATGGCGGGTCGTCGGCTTCGATGTCGATTCCGATCGCCGGACTGCGCTTGCAGAAGACGGCGTTACGATTGCCGAAGATATCGCGGTGGTCACGCGCGAAACGACGGTCATCATGACCAGTCTTCCGACACCAGAAGCCGTCGAAAGCGTCGCGCACGCGATTGTTGCTTCAGGTCAACTTCCCAAAATCGTCGTCGAGCTCAGTACACTTAGCCTTGCCGATAAGCTCCAGTTCGAATCCATCTTGAGGAAAGCTGGTCACATCGCGCTGGATTGCCCGCTGAGCGGGACCGGCGCGCAGGCGAAGCTGCGTGATCTTGTGGTTTATGCCAGCGGTGACGGCGCGGCGATTGCGAAATGTGCAGCGTTGTTTGCCGATTTTGCGAAACAGAGCGCTGATCTTGGCAAGTTCGGCAATGGCAGCCGAATGAAATTCATAGCCAACCATCTGGTCGCCATCAACAACGTCGCGACTGCCGAGGCGATGGTTCTGGCACAACATGCCGGGCTCGATCCCAAGACGGTCGTGGAGATGATCGGGCCTGGAGCCGGCGGGTCGCGCATGTTTCAATTGCGGGCGCCGATGATGGTCGATCGCGTCTATGAGCCCGCGACCATGAGAGTCTCGACCTGGAAAAAGGATATGGCGATCATCGCCGAATTTGCCGACGACATGGGATGCACGACACCCCTGTTTACGCTGACCCAACGGGTTTATGCCGAGGCCTTGGCGATGGGACTGGGTAACCAGGATACCGCCTCCGTCTTCGAGGTGCTGAAGAAAACCCTGATATCCGGCCCGAAATCGCAAGGAGGCTAGACCCGTTTCCAGCAATACGTCTCCACGATATGGCTGAATACAACCCGATCGGCCAGGTCGCCCGCGTAGAGCGAATGAAGGCACGCACCCTGGCGCGGATCACCGGCGGCAACACCGCACGCGTCCTCGGACTCGATCGGTAGGCCTGCACCCGAGAACGATTATCTCGGCTTCGCGTTGTATCCCGGTTGTTCAAACGGATGCGAGCTCGCAAAGGCCGGCAGCGCAAAGCAACGTTCGGCGAGCCGGCCGACGAGCGGGAACTCTGTCAGTTCGAGTTTGAGAAAATGCGCGCCGACGACCTGGCCGGCGATGCAGATATCGGCCAGGCCCGGCTCTTCACCCAAGGCGAAAGGCGCCGGCGCCCGGCGCGCCAGAAGTCGCTCGTAGATCGCAAGTCCTTCCGAAGTCCAGTGCTTGCTCCAGGCTTCGATTGCGCGAGCGTCGGCGTCGAACGCCTTGGCGAGATGATTGCGAACGCGGGGTGTTACCAAGGGATGGGCATCTGCAATGGTAACAAGCGCAAGCGAGCGAGCATATGCTCTTTCCTTCGCATCCAGCGGAATCAGCCTCGGGAGCGGCTGGACGTCGTCGAGATATTCAATGATGGCCAAAGATTGAAAGACGGAATAGCCATCATGAACAAAAGTGGGCACCACGCGCTCGGCACTCACCTGCGCGTACGCCGGCTCGAATTGTTCGCCGCGAAGAATATCGACCGATATCTCATCGAACTCCATTTCCTTGATCTTGAGCGCCACGCGGACCCGGAACGTCGCGAGCGAGCGCCAGAATCCATAAATTCTCATACTCATCGGATTGTCCATTCGAGAGAAAGCGTTTCTTACTCTACCACATTGGGGCGCTGCCACCGCAACAGGTATGCCTGCAACCGCCAGATCATCGCGGAGAGGATGACGCCGACCAGCATCAATACGACGACGGCTACCATCATCCCTGACGCTTCGCCCCGCGCCTCCGATTCGATGATCAGGCGACCAATGCCACGCTCGGCGCCAATAAACTCACCCACAATGACACCTATCAGCGCGAAGGACACGGCCGGCGTCAGGCACGCAAAGACCCAGGCCATCGTTGACGGAATCACGACCGTTCTCGTGATCTGCCATTCCGTTGCTCCGAGCAGCCGCGCCGCGTTAACAAATCCCTCGTCGATCGAACGAGCTCCTTCGAACGTGTTGAAGAACACGAGAAAGACCACAACAATCCACGACGTTACGACCTTCGATGTGTCTCCAATGCCAAATGCCAACACGATGATAGGCGCCAGCGCGATCCGGGGAATCGAATTCACCGCCGTAATGAAGGGTTGGAAGATGGCGCTCAGCCGGTCCGAACGCCCCAGGATCAAGCCGAGCACGAAGCCGTTCGACACGCCGGCGGCGAACCCAAAGAGGGTGTTCTTGACAGTGATCGCGGTCGCGAACCAGAGATTGTTCTGGTTCCGTGCCATGCATTTCGAAAAGTCGCCGTTCGCCCAACCATTGAGGGCTCCCGTCTTCGACTTGATGCAGCTCAAGACGAGAAAGTTATCAAAAATCTCGGACGGCTTTGAAACAAAATACGGATCAAGCAAGTCGGGTACCAGCCAGGGAAGGCTGGTATGGAAATCGTAACCCCACTGCCAGACCGACAGCACGACGAGGCAGATGAGGGCCTGCGATAACCGTGTGCTCGCGCGGCGGCCGCTCACGAATTGCGTCCCTTGACGAACTCCTCGCCGAGCGCGTGCCAGATGTGCTGAAACAGCTCCGCGTAGCGCGGTGTCTCGCGTACCTTGACGGCGTCACGCGGTCGCGGAAAATCCACGTCGAAGACGTCCTTGATCCGCCCTGGACGTGCGGAAAATAGAATGATCCGGTCGGCGAGAGTCAGGGCTTCACCGAGATCGTGCGTCACGAAGAGGACGGTCTGCTGCTCGC
>Ga0210402_10004823_pt1 | contig 12206 bp, 11 predicted proteins | sample IncBWC7MmetaG_FD_161055 | JGI IMG/M metagenome (GOLD analysis project Ga0210402, IMG submission 161055) | Forest soil microbial communities from Barre Woods Harvard Forest LTER site, Petersham, Massachusetts, United States - Inc-BW-C-7-M | ecosystem: Environmental > Terrestrial > Soil >...
TCACTGATTCAGATGCGTGTGTAGCCTCGGAGCTTTCTAGTGCGGATTGCGCGGTGCTATTTAGCCGACCTGGGAACCCACAGAGAGTCGAACAGGCTATCAGGAAACTGATCAACCGGAAAAGCGAGCTGGAATCTATCAAAGAACGTGCGGAGCGGCTCTTTGAAAAACAATTCTGCCTAGAGAAACAGATAACGTCATTTCTTCAGGCCTTGGAAATCTGAAGAGGCAGACATGGATAAACTCAAAATCTTAGTAGCCTTCGGAACGCGCCCCGAAGCAATCAAGCTGGCTCCTGTTATTGCGGAACTGCGCTCGCGGCCCAATGATTTCGATGTGAAGGTGTGCCTCACCGGGCAGCACAGGCAAATGGTTGATCAAGTCATATCCCTTTTTGATATTAAGGTTGATTACGACCTTAACTTGATGACGCTGAATCAGAGTTTGGAATCGATAATGTCGCGCATGCTCATTTCATTCTCAGGTGTCTTGGAACAGGAGAGGCCCATTTGGGTCCTTGTTCAAGGTGACACGACGACAGCCATGGCCGGTTCTCTTTCCGCCTTTTACCGGGGAATCAAGGTGGGGCACGTTGAGGCGGGATTAAGGACCTATGATTTGCAACGGCCATTTCCAGAAGAATTCAACCGACGTCTTATTGACATTATCGCGGAGGCATATTTCGCCCCGACCGAAATTGCCCGGGCCAACCTTTTGCGAGAAGGAATCCTCAACGAAAAAATCATAGTCACCGGAAATACCGGAATCGACGCACTGTTGCACGTTTCACAACGAGATCAGGACTGGTCGTCCGGTCCGTTATCATCCGTTCCCCGCAATCGGCGTATCGTTTTGATTACCGCTCACAGACGCGAGAGTTTTGGGAGTCCTTTTCGAAGCCTTTGCCGAGCCCTGCGAGCCTTGTCGGAAAGGTTCACCGACACAGAGTTCGTTTATCCAGTGCATCTTAATCCTAACGTGCAGTCGGTTGTGCGTGAACAACTCGGCGGGCGGCCCAATCTGCACCTGTTGGCCCCCTTGGATTATGCTTCGATGGTCACGATTCTGCACTGTTGTTTTCTTGTTTTAACAGATTCCGGAGGCATCCAAGAGGAAGCACCAAGCTTTGGATGTCCTATTCTTGTGCTGAGGGACACAACGGAGCGCCCTGAAGCAGTTTCTGCGGGATTTGCTAAATTAGTAGGCACAGGTGAGGATCGTATCATTGCTGAAGCAACGGTTTTGCTGCAAAAGACCCGTGAATCTACGAGGGTTCGTGGCGCTAATCCGTTTGGAGATGGAATAGCAAGCCGGCGCATAGCCGATCACCTTGTTAAGCTTTCCGTCCCAGCATATAGGAAGCAAACTATGCTCAAAGCAGTTTGACAATCTAGCACCTATCTTGCACAAAACGTCGACTACTACTGCCCAGGAAAAGCGTTATGTTCGAACTGCAGATTAGAAGGCTATCGCGCCTTGGTTTTGCCCGGCCTGACGATTGGCCAAGGTGCGGTGGTCGGCGTTGGCGCAGTAGTTACGAAGGATGTTGAACCGTTTGCAATCGTCGCTGGCAATCCCGCACGCAAGATTGGCGAGGGCAGCCGTGACCTGAAGTATCATCTGGATTTTCACCCGTTTATTTTGTGACAGATTCGCGGCCATTTTACATCAGCCCTTTTCAGTCAGATCTGCTTGATTTGTCCCGCTGGGTAGCGGCGGGTTTGGTGGTGGTGGAACATGCGAGGAGCTTGATCTTTGTGCCGAATGGAACCGGAGGCCAGATGGGTGCAATTGGGAAAATATTCTATTTCATGACGGGGTTTGGCCATTCGGCCGTGATGATCTTCTTTGTGATGAGCGGATTTCTGGTGGGTGGCAAAGTTCTGGATCGGTTGGCACAGGGAAATTTCAACTGGCAGAAATACGCCGTGAACCGGATCAGCCGGCTTTACGCCGTGTATGTGCTGGCATTGCTGCTGGGCGGCGCACTCGATTACCTTGGTCATCACTCGTTCAACCAGTCCGGACTCTACAATCAAAAATTTTCCGGGCAAATCGCCGTCATCAACCACAACTTTTTTGAGAATCTTACCGCCCCGATTTTCGCCGTGAATCTCTTGATGTGCCAGACCATTCTCGGGCCGGTCTTCGGCAGCAACGGGCCGCTGTGGAGTCTGGCCAACGAGTTTTGGTATTATCTGGCGGGTCCGCTCCTGTTCGGGTTGTTCTACACTTTCACGCGCTGGCGGTTGCTGCCCGGGGTTGCCATGCTGGTTCTGCTGGTCTGGTTTCTGCCGGCGTCCATATTGATCTACTTTTTCGTATGGCTTTTAGGAGCCGCGCTTTATTTTGCGAATGGTCGCGCGCTGGTGCCGCTTTGGGCCTCGTTGATTTTGCTGGCCGTGAGTTTCAGCGCGGCGCGTTTGCAATGGTTGACGGTTCCCTGCCTCGCAGATTTTTTCATCGGAATTACTTTCGCGCTGGTGATCAATTCCGCTGCGCGCGGTTCGCGCCGTCTTCCCGGCCATGGGCTGAGCCGGAAGGCGGCCGATTTCTCATATTCCGTCTATCTCTGTCATTTTCCGTTTCTGGTGTTTGTGCTTTCCGCACTTTATCAGGCCACTGGCACGGGACTACAGGAACCGCGCAGCTTCCTGTCTTCAGGAATCTTTCTTTTGGCGCTGGTTCTGGTTTACGCGTGGGCATTTCTGGTTTCCCTGGCCACAGAACGGCAGACGCCCCGGATCCGGCAATGGCTTTACCAACTCATCCGCCAGGATCCGCTATTAAAAGGCAGAATAATTCGTTAAACCAGAACTAACACCAAACCGGCCCATAGCATATTCGGAATATGAACCATACAGAGAGCTGGTTTTGCGCGCAAATCGGAGCGCGCGACCATTATGCCGTGCCGCGCGCCCTTAATCGAAAAAGTCTCCTTGGCGGACTCATTACCGAAGCTTGGCTCCCGCCCACATTAACCTGGCTCAACAGCCCGTTAGCCCAGCGTCACCACCACGAACTCAGCCGTGAACAAATCCTCTCCTGGACCGGGAAAGCCCTGTTCTTCGAGGCAGTTTCACGATTACGCCGCCGGACTGGATGGAAGCAAATTATGGCCCGGAATGCCTGGTTTCAGCATCATGCCATCGCATCGCTATCCCACCACCTCCGCTCTCAACCCGCAACCCGCAACCCGCAACGAATCATCTTCGCCTTCAGCTATGCAGCGCTGCATGTTTTCGAATATGCAAAAGCGCTTGGCTGGATCACGGTGCTCAGTCAGATTGATGCGGGGGCGCATGAGGAACAGATTGTCCAGCGTCTCAGCGCCGATCATCCCGCACTGGCCGGCCCATGGCGGCCGGCTCCCGCCGCGTATTGGAACTTGTGGCGCGCGGAGTGCGGCCTTGCCGACCACATCGTCGTGAATTCCAAGTGGTCCAGGCAGGCTTTGGAGAACGAGGGGATCCCAAGCGGGAAGCTGGCGATTCTTCCACTCGCCTTCGAATCTCCAAATGATCCGGCCAGCTTCGCGCGCCAATACCCCGCCTCGTTTTCCAACGAGCGGCCGTTGCGCGTCCTGTTTCTGGGGCAGATCACCCTCAGGAAAGGGATGGCTGCGGTCCTGGATGCGATTGACCTGCTCGGCGATGTTCCGGTCGAGTTCTGGTTTGTGGGGCGGATGGGAATGAATGTTCCGGACAGGTATTTGAATCTTCCGAATGTTCGCTGGCCGGGTCCGGTTCCAAAGAGCGGGAAGGAGCGTTATTACCGGGAAGCTGATGTCTTCCTGTTTCCAACCATGTCAGACGGTTTCGGCCTGACGCAACTGGAAGCGCAAGCGTGGAAGCTGCCGGTGGTGGCCTCACCCTTTTGTGGCGATGTGGTCCGGCACCGGGAGAACGGCTGGCTGCTGCCCGAGGTCACGCTAGGAACCGTCGCCGCTGCCATCCGCCACTGTCTGGACAATCCCCGCGAGCTTGAGCAATGGGCCGGACATTCGAAGGTCGCACCCGAATTCTCGTTGGAATCCATTGGCAGCAAACTGGTCAATCTTGTCAACCACGGATGATGCGGATACCTGTGCCATTCCCCGATTCTGGTGTTTCTGCTTTCAGCCCTCCATCAGGCAACCGGCACGCGTCTGCAAAGACTGCGCATGATACAGTTGTTCAGCCTCTTTTTTCCAATCCTGATTCTTGTTTATGTCTGATCCTGCCGGGTTTCACCGGTCACAGAACGGCAGACGCCCCGGATCCGGCAATGACTTTATCAATTCCTGCGGCTGAATTCGCCATTGAAGTCCTAGGGAATGGCCGGGCAAATGATTAGAATGCGTGCAGGCTGATTACGGACTCCAAGGCTGCGATATAACTTGGCCATGGCACGTCCATTGCTTAAGGACGAGAAAGGATTATGCTCGTGTGATGATTCGCTCTTATATCCGTCTGGAAGGCTTTGGGAGGCTGGTTCTCTCGCTGGCAATAGGATGGTTAGTATTAATTGCAAGCATCAGCCAGGCACAAACGACACTCAATGTCACAAACTTTGGCGCGCGCGGAGATGCTGTCCAGTTTTTAGCCAATACTAAGAGCAACTCCGTGGTGGTCACCACCACCAATCATCTTTCCAGTTCCGACATCGGCAAAGTGATCGAGTTGTTTGGAGCGGGGCCACTGGGGACTTCCACCAACCACCAGGATTTGCTGGCCAAGATCGTCAATGTTGTCAACGCAACCAACCTCTACCTTTCCAGCGTTGCGGGAGCAACGACGACCAAATGTGCCGGCGTTTATGGAACCAACAATGCGGCATCTTTTCAGGCGTGCATCAACGCTGCTCCCAGCAACACCGTCATCAACATTCCCAATGGAACTTACTTGATAATCGGTTCGCAGGCATTGGACCCGAACTTTGTCATGGCTAACATGTTCGAGACGCATCCTTCCATTGTCATCCAAAAGGGCGGGTTGACCCTGTTGGGACAGAGCGAGTCCGGCACGGTTTTGCTAGGGTGCGGGGCATGGCGGAACAAGGGTTCGTATGCTTACAGGGGATACATGTTCGCCTGTCAGGGTCCGGTCACAAACAACGGCCCCCTGATTTTCGACAGTTTAACCATGGACGGCGGTGTGCAGCAGGGACTGACTGGATACCACTATTGGCCGGCGAGAACAAGTGACGGTGACGGATGGGACGTTACTCATGATGCGGTACTTGATGAAGGAATGCCGCCCCTGCACTTCTCAAAAATCTTTCGCAACTGTCACATCATGCGTTGGAGAGGAGAACAGTTCAAAAGCGTCACATCGGGCTGGGACTGTCCGCCGCCCGGCCCCGCCATCGTCATCAGCAATTGCGTCTTTTCCGACGGAGACGCCACCGCACTAAACTTTAGTTTTAGTCACGTTGTTGATGGCTGCACATTCTCTAATCTGGATGAAATCGAGGAGTTTTATCAGGGCTACGCTACAAACGCATCGGCCATGCAGAACTGCTTTGCGACCAACATTGTCGGGGCGCTCATGGCGTTCAATGGCTCGCTTTCAAACAGCATCAATCCGACCTATACGTTCCAGAACAATCTGTGCTACCTGACTGGGGGAGAAAACGGCATCCAGACGGCTCCGGTGCAGAACTTCATCGCTTATCATAACACATTCATAGGCACTAGCGGCGGCGGAGACGTATTTACTTTAGGCACGGCTGGGTATCAGGGAAGCACGAATAACGGCAACATTGTATTGTCCGATAATATTGTCACCAATTGTTTCTATTTTATGCAAGTGGAGGGTTCTGGCAATAATTTGGTGGCTGATGTCGTGGTGTCAAATAACACTTTTTATGGATCAGGTGGTGGCAGCGGTTTTGCCTATGGTTATGGATACGGCACCAATGTCACACTGACGGGAAACACAATCATCGGACCGGTGCAATTTGCCGTGAATAGCACATCATTCACCGGCCAATGGTATCTGGATACATCATCGGACAGCTTTCCAGCGTGGTCGCAGGCAGACTCAACTGGAAAAACCAACACCATTACCTACGCCACCGGCATGAGACAACAGATTTGGGCCAACGTCGCCAACTCTGTTTGGATCATCGACGATACGCATCCGTCACAGGTGCCGCCCGGTGCCATTTTACAAGTCACCTCCAGCGGAAATTATCCAGCACCGCTGTATTCATCCGCGAGCATGTCTGGGCCGCCGGTCATCCTGACGATTGGACAAACAGTAACATTCAACTGGTCGGGGACCCAGTGGACGAATGGACTTTCAGAGGCCGTTCCCACTCCGATAGTCGGCTTTCACATCGAGTCAACGACGAGTTCGCCTTAGAGCCTGTCTGAAAATTGCGAAGGGTGCTGCGGCGAGGGATTTTGGCTTTGGCCAAGGCGGCGAGGAAGGTGCATCCCCGAAGCGGGCTGTGCCAGCCGAGCCAACGCCGGACAAAGACAAAAGAGCCGCCGCCGGAGGGTTTTCGCGCAAAGGGCCGTCTGGCTTTGTTGCCCCTCAGTCGAAGACCCATGAAGGGTATTCTCCTTCGTCACGGCCGATGATCGTCACCACTCGCCATACAGCCCTTTGCAAGAAAACAGCGCCCTTTGGAATTTTCAGACAGGCTCTAACTGCTGAACACTGATTTCTGATTTCAGCTTATTGTAAGATGTTTGACACCTTATCAGTTCTCCCCTTTTCGTTTTGGGTCGTCGCAGGCTTGCTGATTGCGGGAGCGGTCTGGGCCGTGCGGCATTTGCAGGATGCCAGCGGTCTGCCCATGCTCACGGTGCTGGGCACGGTGGCCGCATGGTATGTGGGGGACGCATTTTACAATGATTATCCCAACAACCACGCGAAGCTGTTCGAGCCGGATATCCTGCGGAGTGCGTGGTGGCAGGTGGCCTGGTTCCTGATGGTCTTTATATTGGCAGTGCCGTGGCTGCACCAATGGGTCAATATCCGTCATTATCGCCTTGGCAGTGGCGTGCTGCAATTGTTCAAACACGGCGTGGCCCAGCCGGTGTTTCAGAAACAGTTAACCCGGCTGTTTTATGGCTGCGCCGGCATCTGGATCATTCTCGCTGTCATCGCGATCCTCAAGCTTCAAGGCATGGCTCTTTACTTTTTCTTCCCGTTCCTTGGATTCAAGGCAAGCCCCTGGGGCCATGGGCGCATCGGCGCGGGGTTTGATTTTCTTGCCATCGTGGCCATATATCTTCAACTGCTGGTTGCCGGAATTTTCGGGGTCGTGGCGGCTCTTTCCACCAACCGCCGTGTCCGCTGGCTGGCGGTGGTTTGTTGTTTGCTGACGTGGCCTTATTTTATTTTCGACCGCACGCGCAACACCATGCTGGCTGTCGTCATCCCCGGAGCACTTAGCTGGGTATTTTTACGGCTACGGGGGAACATTTTGAAACGGGTCGGGGTGCTTGGGATTTGTTTTCTGCTGGTGAATGCCTGGATGGGCTTTGTGATCGCCAATCGTTCCGACATGAGCATCATTGACGCCCTCAAGGAAAAGGGGTTCACCCTGGACACCGATGAAAAGGTCCACCACGAGGGCTTGAACATGTATGAGGAACTGTGCTGGATCAACACCTTCATGGAACAAGGCACCTACAAACCCAACTGGGGCAGCCGTTACTTTGCAGAACTGGTGAATCCCATTCCGCGTGCCTTGTGGGCGGGAAAGCCGTTGATTGGGATTGACTACGCCATCGCGCGCGGGCACGGAGGAGGAGAGGCTGGCGATGCCGGGGTGAATACCACGATTTCAACCGGCATGATTGGCCAGGGGGTCGTAAACTTTGGCCGGATCCTGGGACCGGCGTCTGCCGCGTTGCTGATGAGTTTCTGGGTGGTGATTCTTGCCCGTCTGGACCTTCACATTCATGAGTTTGGCCGTCTGCCTTTGTATGCGTTGGGACTGATACTGACCTTCAATCTGGGCCGTGATATTACATTGATCACGCTCTATCCGTTTGTTTTTGGAGCATTGCTGGTCTGGTGGATTGAGCGCCACCGTTCACGGGCACATCCACGGAACCGACCGGGTGTGCTTCCACGAACGGCCCGGGCCAGTTTGTCGCCCGGTAAAAAGCTGGCGCGTCCCGGTTTGTGGCGATACCGGTTTCCCGCTGCCCGGACGTTTCGGACACGGCAAGGTAAATCCCTGTCCAGCAAAATGAGGTCAAAATAGAATGCAACAAGTCCGGTGACCGGGCATGTTGTGCAACTGGCAAAGGGCGAAATGGCCGACGGGAAAAATCTTAAAGTGGCCGTGTTGTTTCACCGGCTGGGACCCTATCACTTCGCCCGGCTCCGGGCGGCGGGAGAATTGTTGGACATCGTGGCGATTGAATCTTCCGGCGTTGATGAAACCTACGCGTGGGATGTGGTGGCCGGAGCGGACGGTTTTGAACGCGTGACTTTATTTAACGGTGCGGATGCCCAAAAACTACCGGTGCCGGAAGTCACGAGTCGTGTTGGGTCGGCGCTGGACAACATTCGTCCCGCAGTGGTGGTCGTTCCGGGTTGGGCCGGTTCCGCCGCGCTCGGCGCATTACGCTGGTGCGTGCAAAACCAGATACCGGCGATTGTAATGTCTGAAAGCACGGCATGGGATGAGCCGCGCAAACCGTGGAAAGAATTTATCAAACGCCAGATCGTAGGTCTGGGATCCGCCGCCTTGGCTGGCGGCACGTCGCACAAGGATTACTTGGTGCAACTGGGAATGCCTTCAGAGCGCGTGTTCTTAGGTTATGACGCCGTGGACAATGACTATTTTGCGCAAGGCGCGACAGAAGTTAGAAGACAGAAGGATGAAGCAAGCAGGAAATACGGGTTGCCGGAGAATTTTTTTCTGGCGAGCGCCCGGTTTGTGGAGAAGAAAAATCTGCCACGGCTGTTAGGGGCTTATTCGCGATACCGTGAGCTGGCTGCAAAATCGGAAATCGGAAATCGGAAGTCAGAAATTTGGGATCTGGTTCTGCTCGGCGACGGCCCGCTGCGCTCAACTCTCAACTCTCAACTCTCAACCCTCAACTTGCACGCTCACGTGCAAATGCCCGGTTTCAAACAATACGATGAATTGCCGGCTTATTACGGGCTTGCCAAAGCTTTCATCCACGCCAGCACCACCGAGCAATGGGGCCTCGTCGTAAACGAAGCAATGGCCTCCGGTTTGCCGGTGCTGGTTTCAAACCGCTGCGGTTGCGCAACGGATCTGGTGCAGGAAGGGGTGAACGGATTCACCTTTAATCCCTACGATGTCGAGCAACTCGCGCAATTGATGCTTCGTATTTCCGATTTCCGATTTCCGATTTCCGATTTTGGAAATGCCAGCCGTGAGATCATTTCCAAGTGGGGCCCGGAGCGGTTTGCAGCCGGTCTGAAACAGGCGGTTGAGTACGCCTTACGGGCTGGCCTGGTAAAACCAACCTTCCTGCAAAGAATGATTTTGAAAGCGATGCTGGCAAAATAAAGGCAGGGGCAAGAAAATTGACCCGCGCTTCCCGCTCCCGGCTGCCAGCTTTGCGTTCCACGTTTAAAACATGATCCGCAGTGCCAATCTCACGCTTTCGGTTTCCCGCAACGCCGGTGGGTTGTTCGAAAGCGTCCGGCGGCTGGCTCAGTCCTTGGCCTTGACCGGAATGGAAATCCGTGTCTTTGGCATCCGGGACGAATTTACGGATGCAGACCTTGCAGCGTGGCAGCCCGTACGGGTATCGGCCTTTCAGCCAACCTGGCTGCATCGCTTCGGCTATTCGCCGCGCTTTCTTGAGGAATTAACCGCCTTTGAACCGGACATCACCCACACTCACGGCGTCTGGGTTTACCCCAGCATTGCGACGAACCATTACAGTCGCAGAAAACAGTCGCCCTATCTCATTTCCGCCCATGGCATGCTGGATCGCTGGGCCGTTGAGAATTCACGCTGGAAAAAAGTTATCGCCCATTTCCTGTATGAAGGAGCGCATCTGCGCGGGGCCCGCTGTCTGCGGGCACTGTGCGAGGCGGAAGCCCGCGCCATGCGGGAATTGCGGCTGGACAATGAGATTGCCATCATCCCGAACGGAATAGACCTTCTCGAAAGCGGGAAGCAGACAGCGGAGAGTAGAAATGCGCCCTGGACGGGCTGCGTCGAAACAGGGCGGAAAGTTTTGCTTTATCTGGGGCGCATTCATCCCAAAAAAGGACTGGCCAATCTGTTGAAAGCCTGGGCAGAAATTCAAAATTCAAAATTCAAAATTAAGAATCCGGCCGGGTGGGTGCTGGCAATCGCCGGTTGGGACCAGGGCGGACATGAACTGGAGATCAAGCGCTTGTGCGAAGAAATGGGGTTGGCGTGGACAGATGTCAGGGGACAGGGGAGCGGCAAGGAGTTCGGAGTTGGGAACTCAGCCAGGAGCGGGGCGTGGTCGGTGGTTTTTTTGGGGCCTCAATTTAACGGAGCCAAGGCGGCTTGTTACGCCCATTGTGACGGCTTCATCCTGCCCTCCTTCAGCGAGGGAGTGCCGATGACGGTTCTGGAGGCGTGGGTGAACTCGAAGCCGGTCCTGATGACACCGCAGTGCAATCTGCCGGAAGGGTTCACTTCCGGCGCGGCGTTGCGGATGGAACCGACGGTGGCGAGCATGACCGACAGATTGAATGAGTTCTGGCGGATGACAGACGCGGAGCGGGCTGCCATGGGAAGCCGGGGCCATGCGCTGGCGGCGGAACGGTTTGTCTGGCCACGCATCGCGGAGCAGACAAAAGAGCTTTACGAATGGATGCTGGGCGGCGGTTCCCGGCCCGCGTGCCTGGCGGACTTTTGAGAACGAGGGAAAATGTTGAAATCCGAAAGTAGAAAGCAGAAAATGCAAGGTTGAAATGCTGAAACTGAGTCAGTGGACGATGGACAACTGACCGCAAACCAATCATTCGTCATGTTTCGAAAAGAGTTCTTCATTCTTTGCAGTCTGGCTGCCGTGGTTTTTTTGATCGTGGCCGCCGCCGGTTTCGGGGTGGGGCACACGATAACAGGAAACGCTGACAAAATTGCCCTGGACACTCTGCCGGGCCTGGTGGACGCAGGCACGGCCATGGCGCTCACTCAGGACAATTGGCACCGTGTGCATCTGCTCTCGAACGCGCAAACGGCGGTGGAGCAAACAGCATTGATAACGCAAATCCGGACCAATTCAAACGAGGGCATCTGGCGCGATTACAGCCAAAGCATTTATGATCCAGAGGAGCGGCAGAAGTTTCGTGAACTGCTCGCGGTTCGCAGCGGTTTCCTGCAACAGCGGGAGGAGTATTTTACACTAATTCAGGCGGGCCATCCCGAAGAAGCGAAAATATTTCTCAAACAAAAACTGGCCCCGGAATACCAGAGTTACCACGAAATCATAAAGGAACTGTTCGAATACAACGCCCAGGTGGGCCGGAACCGCGCCGCAGACATTATCCGGATTTCGCGCACGGCACCACTGGTTCTGGCTGTGTGCAGCCTCGTTATTTTTGCCTTTGGCTGGATCGTGGGGTTGCGAGGTACCTTTGTCGGACCAAAGCTGGCCTCACGAAATCCTAAAAAATGAAAGAATCCGAAACCGAATCACAAGATCAGCCCGGACAGGTGGACTTGTCCAAGTATTCGCCGGGGAAGTTTGATCGCGGGGCGGGAATCCTCAAAGAGGGACTCTGGCTCGTCGTCAGCCTCATCCTGTTCCGACTGTGTCCGTTCAGCGTTTCGGCACTAAAGCGGTGGGTGTTGCGTGCCTTTGGTGCCCGGATTGGAAACGGCGTGACCATCAAGCCGCAGGTTAAAATCACGTTTCCGTGGAAGCTACAGATAGGAGACCGCGTCTGGCTGGGCGAGGAATGCTGGCTGTTGAATCTGGAGCGCATCACCATCGGGAACAACGTATGCATCTCGCAGCGTGCCTTTCTCTGCACGGGCAGTCATAACCATAAACTCTCCACATTCGATCTAATCACAAAACCGATTACGGTGGAAGATGGCGCCTGGCTGGGAGCGGCTTGCTGGGTTGGCCCGGGGGTGGTGGTGGGTGCCGACAGCGTATTGTCCGCCGGTTCGGTGGCAACAAAGTCCCTTGAACCACGCGGCATTTATCGTGGCAACCCGGCAATTTTGTTGAAACCGCGAATCATTTCCGGGGAAAAGACGACCAACACCATTTCTCAATGATAAGC
>Ga0210402_10004825_pt1 | contig 12202 bp, 8 predicted proteins | sample IncBWC7MmetaG_FD_161055 | JGI IMG/M metagenome (GOLD analysis project Ga0210402, IMG submission 161055) | Forest soil microbial communities from Barre Woods Harvard Forest LTER site, Petersham, Massachusetts, United States - Inc-BW-C-7-M | ecosystem: Environmental > Terrestrial > Soil >...
GTGTCGTCACGGGGTGGACCCCGAACGGGACCTGCGCGGCGACGAGGGCGTCGAACGCCTGGTCACCCGTCGGACGCTGGATGACCGTCGCGGTTCCGTCGTAATTGACCGTGATCTTGCTCCGATAGGAGGCGCCGACGCCGATCTGGGGGACGGGCTTCCACATGATGCCGGCGTTGTAACCCCAGCCGCCGTTGGAGGTCAGGTTGCTGTACAGCTTCGTGTGCGCGACGTCCACTTCGGACTGGGTGAAGGGATCGATCGCGGCGGTGTTGCGCTCGAGCTGGAGTCCGGAGAACCGGTAGTCGGCTCCGGCGGCGATCGAGAGCTCGGGCAGGAGCTTGTAGGAAAACACCGGGTTGATGTCGGTCGTCTTGATGACCGCGTTCTGGGAGATGAAGCGCCCGCTCCACTGCTCGGGGGCGTCCCACCGCAGGCCGAGGCCGTACGGCGCGTCGATCCCGAGGCCGAACTTCAGGTCCGCCGTCAGCGGCACGACCATGTAGAGGTTTGGCAGGGCGAAGACCTGGTTCTGGACCTTGCCGGCGTCGCCGACGCCGGGATACGGGTTCGCACCCACGAAGGTCGCGCTGTCGCGTCCGAGGACGGCGCCGCCGCCCATGACGGAGAAGTGGTCCTGAAAGCCGATTCCGGCGGGGTTGTAGAAGATCGCCGACGGGTCGTCGGCCACGCCGGCGAAGGCGAGCCCCATGCCCGTGGCCTTGGCGCCCTGGGTCATGACCTGGAAGCCCGAGGGGTACGCCGTGGTGCTCGTCAGGAGTCCGATGACGGCCACCGCGAAAACGAGGGGTGGCAACGGAACGCGAAGGCGCTGTCTCACAGTTCTCCTCCATCAATTGTTCGCGAGGGAATGCAAAGAACGGATGAATCTTTGCGCACGTTTTCGGTCAGCCTAGACCCGGGCGGATCGGAGCGCCGCCGCCTTACAATCGAGCCAACGTGTCCCACGAGAGCGAGCTTCCGACCCGCGACGGTTCGACCCACAGGTCAGGCTCCCACGAAGCACCCGTCTCCGTCGGCACCATCCTCGGCGGCCGGTACCGGATCGACGGGGTCCTCGGTTTCGGCGGCATGGGCGTGGTCTACCGCGCGCGCGATCTGAAGCTCGACCAGGAGATCGCGTTGAAACGCGTGCGCCCCGACCGCGTCTCGCCCGAGCGCCGCGAGACGCTGCGCCGCGAGATCATCCTGGCGCGCAAGGTCACCCACGAGAACGTCTGCCGCGTCTACGACCTCGTCGAGATCGAGGGCGAAGAGTTCGTCTCGATGGAGTATCTGCCGGGCAAGACGTTGAAGGAGCTCGAGGAGCGCGAAAAGACGCTTGCCCTCGGACGCGGCCTCGCGATCGCCAAGGGTATCTGCAATGGCCTGGCGGCCGCGCACCGGATCGGGGTCCTCCACCGCGACCTGAAGCCCGAGAACGTGATGGTCGGCGAGGACGGCAGGGCGCAGCTCATGGACTTCGGCATCGCCGTCGAGAGCTCGCTCTACCACGGCGAACAGGGCGACACCGTCCCGGGCACCCCGCAATTCCTGGCTCCCGAGCTGCTGCAGGGCGAGGCGCCGAGCCCGCGCACGGACGTCTATGCGATGGGCGTGCTGCTCTACGAGATGTTCACCGGTCGCGTCCCCTTCGACGACAACGATACGGCGCGCCTCGTGCGCCGCGTCATCTCCGAGAAGGCCCCGAGCGTCGAGACGCTGCGCCCCGACCTGCCGCCGGAGCTGCGGGACATTCTCGAGCGCGCGATCGCCCGCGATCCGGAGACCCGCTTTCCCGACGCCCCGTCGCTGGCCGACGCCATCGCGTCCTTCGAGGGACAGGTCCTCGACCGCGTCCTCGCGGAGGTGTCGGTCACGCGCGCGAAGATGGTCAAGCTCATGGTCATCCTCGAGGCGAACAAGTCGCTCGCGGCGACCTTCGACCCGACCGAAACCCTGCGCATCATCCTGCGGACCGCCACCTCCGAGACCGACGCGGAGCGCGGCACGATCTTCCTGAAGGATCCGGACTCGGAGGATCTCGTCAGCCAGATCCTGGAGGGCGGCTCCGTCAATCCGATCCGGCTCCCGGCGGGGACCGGAATCGCCGGCACGGCCGCCCGGACCGGCCAGGTCGTCAACTCGGCGGATGCCTACCGGGACCCGCGCTTCGACAAGCGCACCGACGAATCGTCCGGGTTCAAGACGGTTTCGATCCTGGCCGCGCCGATGCGGACCCCGCAGGGCGAGATCGTCGGCGTGGTCGAGATCCTGAACAAGCGCCGGCGCAACTTCACCCGGGAGGACGAAGAGTTCCTGGCCGAGGTCGGCACGCACGCCGCGTTGGCGGTCGCCGGCGTGCGGGAGCACGAGGCCGCGGTGCGGCAGGCGCGCGAAGACGGCGCGGCGACGGTGGCCCGCGCCGTGATGCCGTTGCTTCTGCCGGCGGCGTGGCCGCAGACGCCCGGCTTCGATTCGGCGCCGCTGCGGTGGCACTCGGAAGCGCCGAACGTTGCGATCTACGCCGTCTCGGCGGCTTCCGGCCGGCTCGCGCTCCTGCTGCTCGAGCACCGCGGCGGAATCGAGGAGTCGATCGCGCCGCTGGTGCGCGCGGCCACCGCCGGCCGACGCCTGCTCGAGACAGCCGATCCGGTCGCGCTGCTGCGTTCCGTCGCGGTCGCCGAGCCGGCATGCGCCGCGACCGCGGCCCGGTGGGACGGCGACCGGCTGCTGCTGGCCGCGCGCGGAGCACCCGTTCCGCACCTGCTGCGCTTCGGGCGCCCGGTGCCGTTCGAGGTCCGCGAGGCCGACGGAGTCCGCGAGCTCGCCCTCGAGACCGCCAGAGGCGACCTGCTCGTGATCGGCTCGATGGGTCTTTCCGCGATGCAGTCGTCCGGCAAGCCCGCCTCGCCCGAAAAGGCCGTCCAGCGGCTCGCCCGCTCGGCCGAGACCCAGCCCCTCTCCGCCGCCTTCGCGGCCCTCGTGTCGGAGTGGAAGAAGACGGGGTTCGAACCGGGCAACCGCGACGTGCTGCTGCTCGCCGCCAAGCGGCTCTAGCTCTCCGCCGTCCAGACTCTAGGGCAGCACGGCGACGGCCAGCGCCCCGGGACCCCCATGCGCGCCCAGGGCCGGCCCGCACTCCACGATCATGATGTCGGTTTCCGGGTAGCGCGCCCGGATCTCGCGGGCGAGCTCCTCGGCCGCGTCCTCCGCGTCGCAGTGCGCGACGCCGAAACGGCGGGAGGCGCTCACGCCCTGCCCCGCTTGCGCGAAGAGCAGCCGCATCATCTTTCGCCGTGACGCCGCGTAGCCGCGAGCCTTGGCGGCGGCCTCGACCTTGCCCTCGCGCGTGATCGTCAGGATGGGCAGAAGCCCCAGCAGCTTCGCGAGGAACCCGCGGGTCGCCGAGACGCGGCCCCCGCGCACGAGGTGCCTGAGCGTCGGAACCGCAATGAAGAGGCGCACGCGCGCGGCCGTCTCCCGCGCCACCGCGGCCACCTGCGCCGCGGTCTTGCCGCTCCGGGCCGCCTCCGCCGCGGCGCGCACGACGAGGCCGAGCCCGACCGAGGCGCTGCCGCTGTCCACGTGCACGATGTCGGTCTTCTGCACCGGGCGCGCCCCGACGACGGCGGCCTGATGCGTACCCGAGAGGGTGGCTCCGAGGTGAACGGACACGATCGCGCCGGCGTGCTCGGCGACGTTCTGGTACACCTGCGTGAAATCGGCGGGCGGCGGCTGCGAGGTTTTCGGTGCGACGTCGGTGACCGCGAAGCGGCCGTAGAACTCGGACGGCGTGATGGTGACCTTGTCGAGATAGTTCTCCGAGCCGAAGTAAACGCGCACCGGAACGACGCCCACGCCGAGGTCTTCGAGCATCGAAGCCGGCAGGTCGCAGGTCGAGTCGGTCACGATCCCGACGCGGGCCGCGCGATTCTTGTCGAACCGCGACTCGTGCTGGGCCCGCATGTCCTCGACCTTCGTCTGCGCGACGTCGGCGTAGCGCGCGGCGGTCTCGAAGAGCTTCTCCGGCTCGTTGGTGTGGATGTGGAGGCGCAGCCGCTGGGCCCCGCCGGCCATCACGATCGAGTCGCCGAGCAGGGCCACCTCGCGCCGCAGGTCGGCGCGGTCGATCGCGTCGCCCTCGAGGAGCACCTCGGTGCAGTACCGGAAGAGGATCGCCTCGGGCGTCTTGTCGAAGACCGCGGCCTGGATGTCCTCGGGGAAGGTCTGGACCGGAACCGAGCGCGCCGACTCCCGGAAGTACGTGACGATGCCCTCGAGCAGGTAGACGAAGCCCTGGGCGCCGGCGTCCACGACGCCCGCCTTCTGGAGCGCCTTCATCTGCTTGGGCGTGTTCTCGAGGGACACCTTCGCCGCCTTGAGCGACTCGGGCAGCAGGATGCCGAAGTCGCGCACCTCGCCCGCGCGGTCGGCGACGTACCGGGCCCAGTCACGGATGACCGTCAGGATCGTGCCCTCGACCGGTCGGGCGATCGCCGCATAGGCCGACTCGGCCGCCGCGACGACCGCGGTGCCGAAGCCGCTCGTCGTGACCCGGGGCGCGTCCGGCAGGCCTTCCCAGAATCCGCAGAAAAACTGGGCCAGGATCGCCCCGGAGTTCCCGCGAGCGCCGCCGACCGCCTGGTCCGCCAGGGCCTTCGACATCTCGCGCAGGTGCCGCTGGCGCAGGCGCGCGATCCCCGCCGCCATCTTCTGGAGCGTGGAGGCCACGTTGGTGCCCGTGTCGCCGTCCGGGACCGGGAACACGTTGATCTTGTTGAGGGCCTCGGCGCGCTCGGCGACGAAGTGCGCGCCGGCGATGACCGCCCGCGCCAGGCGGTTCCCGTCGAGGTACCTGATCGCGATCAAGGCTTGATGGTGGCGGGATACCCTTCGGGCGCGCGCTCGGTGCTGCCGGCCGCCCGATATTCCTCGACGACCGAGGGCAGCCGGTCGAGGTAAAAGAGGACGACGCCGCACCCCATGCAGGCCCAGGGGTAGATCCGTTCCGCGCCCCAGGAGAAGAGCCCCGACTTCCAGGGTTTCTTCCAGAAGTACGTCGTGTAACCGGACGTATTGCTCCGCGATCGGAGCATGTCCCCTCCGCACAGCGGGCATTTCCGGTGGAAGGCGTCGCTCATAAGCAGGCCGGGGAAAGGATATCAGGCCGCCGGAGGCGGGCCGGGGAGCCGCCGTCCCGGACTAGTTCCTCTTGAGGAGGGAGCGCACCTCGGTCGCCTTCTCTCGAGCGGCCCGGGCGATGTCCGCATCCGGGCTGCCGGTGGCCACCTTCTCGAAGGCGGCGAGCGCGGCGGCGTAGTCCCGCCGGTTGTACAGGGCGATGGCGGCGTTGTACGCGTGCATCGCCTTGTTGCGCGCCACGCCCGCCTTGAGCTTCACGAGCTCGTCTTCGAGAATGGCACGCATCTCGTCGTGCGAGTGCGCGACCAGCTTTTCCATGGCCGCCACGGCTTCGTCCTCTTTTCCCTGCTTGAGCAGGGCGTTCACGCTGTCCACTCCGAGGACGTGGTCCTTCTGCGCCGATTCGCTGACCTGCGCGACGCGGGAGCCGGGCAACGGCGTGGGACCGATCGCCGGGGGCTGCGCCGCCGCTCCCGCTTGCTCGTCGCGCCGCTGTTTCAGTTTTACGAGGTCGATGGCCACGTCCTGCCGGGACGGCAGGAGCTTCGAGGCGGTCGTGAGCGCTTCGATGCCCTCGTCGAGCGGCGCGGCATCCTCCGCCATGTAGGTCCGCCCGAGCTCCGCCCGTGCCTCGGCATAGTTCGGGTTGAGCGCGATGCTCTTGCGCAGCGAGGCGCGGACCGCCTCGAGGCTCGCCCGCTCCTCGGCACTCGCCGGCCAGGACCAGTTCTTGAAGAGCTCCCTCATCCCGAGTTGCGCGTCGTAGTAGTAGGCGCGATAGTCGGCGCGGCCCGACGCGATCGCCTTCTGAAAATGCTCGGCCGCCGGGCCGTACTGCTCGCGCCGGAGAGCGACGACGCCGAGCCCGGTCTCGGCGTCGACGACGGCGGGGTCGGCCTGCAGCGCGGCCTGGAAGTACTGCTCGGCTTCGTCCAGGCGGCCGTTCTCGTGGAGCAACAGGTCACCCAGGCGGAACAGCGTTTGGGCGTAGGACAGCGGCTCGACCCTGGATTCGGTCGGCACGGCCAGGTCCTTGTACGGGATGCGGGCGTAGTTGTAGCGGCTGCCCCGGACATAGGCGAAGAGCTCGGCGAAGAGCTCGGCGTAGTCCATCTGAAAGGCCTCGTGAAACGCGGCGTCGCGCGGCGTGCCGTCTTGAAGCGCCACGAGAAAGCGGGCCAGCTGGGGCGTCCGTTCGGGCTTTCCCCGCAGCAGGTAGTGGACGAGCGCCCAGGATTCGGCGAAGAACACGTCGCGGGTGAGATCGTTCGTGTATACGGGCGAGCCGCGCTCGACCGCGAAGAGCTGGTCGAGAGGGATCATCTTGGCGGTGCGCAGCAGGGCGATGTACTCCTCGATCGGCAGGCCCGTCTGGGCCTCCGTGTCGGTGGCGCGGAAGGAGCGGTAGAACTCGGCGACGCCGTCCTCGTACCAGAGCGGCTGCGGCCGGAAGTTCGCGTGCAGAAAGTAATGCAGGTATCCGTTGTAGATCAGGGCGCGGGGATCGGAGTTCCAGCTCGCCGCGAGAGCGAGGTAGTTGCCGTCGTCCGTCGATTGGAAGAAGCCGCCGAAGTTCTTCGCCCGGAGGTCCGGGGGCATGTAGGGCTCCATCGTGGCCGGACGCTTGAACACGTAGAGATACGTGGGCACCGGCGAATTGGCGGTGAGAGTCTTTCGGATGTACAGAAGCACGGCCCGCAGGCGCTCGAGATCCAGAGCGATCTCGCGGGCCCTCGACTCCGTCGTATCCGAGAAGACCGTGAAGTTGGCCGTTTGCAGCCGGAACCACTTGTCGGCGCGGGAAGGCAGCTCGACCGGATCGGCGGTCGCCACGCCCCCGACCAGGAGCAGGAGCAGGACGCCGGCCGCTGTGCGCATGTCCCGGCCTTCAGGGCCTCCAGCGCAACACGAGGTTGCGCGCGGCGCCGACCTCGTCGACGCGCTTGACCGGTGTCGTGTGCGGCGCCGACCGGACCAGCTCCGGGGTCTCGACGCTCTCGCGGGCGATCTCGCGCATGGCCTTGATGAACGCGTCGAGGGCGGGCTTGCCCTCGGTCTCGGTCGGCTCGATCATGAGCGCTCCGTGCACGATGAGCGGAAAGGACATCGTCGGCGGATGGAATCCGTAGTCCATCAGCCGCTTGGCGATGTCCACGTTCGAAACGCCGAGCTCCGCCTGTTTCTTGTCCGAGAAGACGACTTCGTGCATCGAGGGACCGTCGTACTTGAGGTGGTAGACGCCCATGAGGCCCGCCCGGATGTAGTTCGCGTTCAGCACCGCGCCCTGGGCGACCTCGCCGATCCGGTTTCCGTAGGCGGCGATGTACGCGAGGGCTCGCACGAACATGCCGAAGTTGCCGAGAAAGGTGCGCAGTCTACCGATCGAGTCCGGCCGATCGAAATCGAGAAAGAACGTTCCGTCGGCGCGGCGCTCGACGGTCGGCCGCGGCAGGTGCGGCACGAGCGCCTCGCACACCGCGACCGGCCCCGAGCCCGGCCCTCCCCCGCCATGCGGCGTCGAGAAGGTCTTGTGGAGGTTCATGTGCATGACGTCCACGCCCATGAGGCCGGGCTTGGCGACGCCGACGAACGCGTTGAAGTTGGCGCCGTCGCAGTAGAGGTAGCCGCCCCTGGCATGGACGATCTTCGCGATGTCGAGGATGCGGTCCTCGAAGATCCCGAGCGTGTTGGGCACGGTCAGCATCAGCGCGGCGACGTCCTCGGTCATGGCGCGCTCGAGCACGTCGAGATCGATCGTGCCACGCGCGTTCGATTTGAGCTCCTTGACCGTGTAGCCGGCAAAGTGCGCGGACGCCGGGTTCGTGCCGTGGGCGGAGTCGGGGATCAGGACCGTCGTGCGGGCCTTGCCGGTCTTCTCGAGGGCCTTGCGCACCATGAGAATGCCGGCCAGCTCTCCCTGCGCGCCCGCCGAGGGTTGCAGCGTCACGCGCGGCAGGCCCGTCAGCTCGGCGAGGATCCGCTCGAGGCGCCACGCCAGCTCGAGGGAGCCCTGCGAGAGCGCGTCGGGCGCGAGCGGGTGCGAGGCGGCGAACCCCGGCAGCCGGGCCATCTCCTCGTTCGTGCGCGGGTTGTGCTTCATCGTGCACGAGCCGAGGGCATAGAGGCCCTGGTCGATCGAGAAGTTGCGCTGCGAGAGGCGCGTGAAGTGGCGCGCGACGTCCACCTCGGAGATCTCCGTGCCTCCCGCGATCTCCTTGCGGCAGAGCCGCTCCGGGATCGAAACCGCCGCGGGCACGTCGAGCGGGGGCAGCGAGTAGCCGACCTTCCCCTCGCCCGAACGCTCGAAGACGAGCGGCAGAGGCCGCGGCTCCGGGTGACGCGGGTCGCGGGGGGCCGCCGTCTTCTCTTCGACCTCGAGGCTCATGCGGCCCTCCCCGTCAGCGCCGCCACGAGGCGGTCGAGCTCCGCGCGCTCGTTCATCTCCGTGACGGCGACCAGGAAACGGCGGGTGTCCTTCGGGTCGAAGCGCGACAGCGGCACGCCGCCGAGGATGCCGCGCGCCGCCAGCCGCTCGAGCAGCGGCGCCGCGTCCTCCGGCGCCTCCACGAGGAACTCATTGAACGTCGGGCCGGTGCAGGGAATGCGGAAGCCCGGAATCTTCGCGATCGCGGCCTTCACGTACTCCGCTTTCGCGTGGCTTTGGAGGGCGACCTCGCGCAGCCCCTGCTTGCCCAGGAGCGACATGTGGATGTTGGAAGCGAGGGCCATCAGCCCCTGGTTCGTGCAGATGTTCGAGGTCGCCTTCTCGCGCCGGATGTGCTGCTCGCGCGTCGAGAGCGTCAGGCAGAAGGCCCGGCGCCCCTCGGCGTCCTTCGTCTGACCGACGAGGCGTCCCGGGATCTGGCGCTGGTGCTCGGTCCGGCAGGCGAGAAAACCGAGCAGCGGTCCCCCGTTGTGCATCGGGACGCCGAGCGACTGGGCCTCGCCGCACGCAATGTCGGCGCCGCCCTCGCCGGGCGGGGCGAGCAGCGCGAGCGAGACCGCCTCGGCGACGACCGCGACCGAGAGCGCTCCCTTCGCCTTCGCCGCGGCGGAGCCCGCGTTCCAGTCCTCCACGATCCCGTAGAAGTTCGGCGATTGGACGGCCACCGCGAACGTGCTCGCGTCCACGGCCGCGGCCAGCGCCTTCGCGTCGGTAGCGCCGTCGGGCCCGAGGCCGACCTCGACGATCTCGAGGCCGAGGTTCGAGAAGTACGTCCGCACGGTCTCGCGGTACTCGGGGTGGATCCCCGCCGAGAGCACCGCGCGGGTCTTGCCGCGCGACAGGCGCTCGGCCATGAGCAGCGCCTCGACGAGGGCCGAGGCGCCCTCGTAGAGTGAGGCGTTGGCGACCTCGAGCCCCGTCAGCAGGCAGACGTGCGTCTGGAACTCGAAAATGGACTGGAGCGTCCCCTGCGACACTTCGGGCTGGTAGGGCGTGTACGAGGTCAGCCACTCCGCCCGGTAGAGCATCTGGTCGGCGATCGCCGAGACGTAGTGGTTGTAGACGCCGGCCCCGAGAAAGAACGCGGTCTCGCGGGCGTTGGCGTTCTTCTTCGCCATCCCGCCGAGGAAGCGCCGGATCTCGATCTCGGACATGGGGGCCGGGAGGTCGGGCCCGCGGCGCACGGCGGCCGGGACCGCGGCGAACAGGTCGTCGATCGACGTCACGCCGATCGCGGAAAGCATCGCCGCCCGCTCCGCATCGGAGGTCGGGAGGAACTTCACTTTTCCTGCTCTTCCTCGCGCACGTACTCCGCGTATGCGTCGGCGGACATGAGCTTGCCGATCTCGACGTCGGTCGACACCTTCAGCTTGATGAGCCAGCCGTCGCCGAACGGGTCGTCGTTGATGATGCCGGGCTCGCCGATGGCCCCCTTGTTGACCTCCACCACCTCGCCCGAAATCGGCGTGAAGAGCTCCGAGACGGCCTTGACCGACTCGACCGTGCCGAACTCGTCGCCGGCGTCGTACATGTGGCCGACCTCGGGAAGCTCCAGGTAGACGATTTCGCCCAGTTGCTTCTGCGCGTGGTCGGTGATGCCGATGGTGCCGACGTCGGCGTCGATGCGGACCCACTCGTGGCTGTCGGCGTAGCGCAGGTCTTCGGGATTCACGACTAGTCACTCCTTTTGTAGAACGGCGTCGCCACGACGCGCGCGGCGGCATCGCGGCCGCGGATGTCGACGTGAAACGTGGTGTCCACCGCCGCCGCGGCGGCCGGCAGGAGCGCGAGGCCGATCGGCTTGCCGAGCGTAGGCGAATGCGTGCCGGAGGTGACGAGCCCGGGCCCGGCGGCGGTCCTGGCGGGATAGCCGTGCCGCGCGATGCCGCGGTCCACCATCTCGAAGCCCACCAGCCGGCGCGGGACGCCCGCCTGCTTCTGCGCCGCGAGGGCGTCGCGGCCGATGAAGTCGCCCTTGCCGAGCTTGACGATCCAGCCGAGGTCGGCCTCGAGCGCGGTGACGGTATCGTCGATGTCGTTGCCGTAGAGCGCCATCTTCGCCTCGAGCCGCAGGGTGTCGCGCGCGCCCAGACCGCACGGGACCGCGCCGTCCGCCCGGCCCTCGTCGAGGAGGGTCCGGAAGAGGCGCGGCGCGTCCTCGGGGCGGCAGTAGATCTCGAAGCCGTCCTCGCCCGTGTATCCGGTGCGCGAGACGAGCGTCGCGGCGCCGCACACGGCCGTGTCGCGAAAGCCGTAGTACGGCAGGTCCGAGGGGTCCGGCGAGGCGGCGCGGGCGAGCAGGGCCTCCGCCTTGGGCCCCTGCACGGCGATGAGGGCGGTGTCCGAGCTCGCGTCCACGATCTTCACGTCGCCGCGCGCGTGCTCGGCGGCCCACGCGAAGTCCTTCGGCGTGTTGCCCGCGTTGACCACGAGGAGGTAGCGGTCCGCGCTCTTGCGGTAGACGAGCAGGTCGTCCACGAAGGTGCCCCGCTCCGTCAGGAACGCGGAGTAGTGGATGCGCCCGTCGGCGAGCTTCGCCACGTCGTTGGGCGTCAGAAATTGGAGGCAGGCGAGGGCGTCCGGGCCGGTGACGTCGAATTCGCCCATGTGCGACACGTCGAAGAGCCCGACGCGCTCGCGGACCGCGCGGTGCTCCTCGAGGATCCCGGCGTACTGAACCGGCATCTCCCACCCGCCGAAGTCGATCAGCTTGGCTCCGAGCTCGCGGTGAAGTTCGTAGAGCGGCGTGCGTCGGAGCACGGTCGGTGCGGCGGCGGGGGCGGCCATCGGGAAACGGAAGTTAGCACAACCCGTGAGGCCCCGGCCGGACGCCGCCCGCGCACCGGGCCGCGCCGGCCGCGCCCGGCGCGTCTCCCATAAGATCCGGACGACGGGAGGCGACGATGACCAGCGACGGCCCGGCCGAACGGGCGCGTGCGGCGGCCCGAAACTGCGAGGCCGCGAGCTTGACGGGCGAGGCGGACATGCTGTACCGCCTGGCCGAGACCCTGGAGACCCAGGACCGCGCGGCGGCGGCGGCCTCCCTGGCGCGCGTGCTGATCGCGGCGGGCAGGACCGACCAGGCGCGTCCTTACGCGCTCGACGGCAACGACCCGGTCCTCGTCGCGCGCCTGCTGCTCGAGAGCCTCGACTTCCGCGAGGCACGCCGGCTCCTCGACGAGGCGCGGCGCCGGGACCCGTTCGATCCGCGCATCGCGTCGGCCCGCGGCCGCCTCGGATTCCTCGAGAAGCGCTTCGGCGAGGCCGTCTGGGACCTGCTCGAGGCGGCGCTGCTGCGGCCCGACGGCCTGCCCGATGCGACGGACCGGCGTTTTCTCCGGACCGCCCGCGCCCTCGCGCCGGGCCAGGTCCCGGGCTGGAAGGAGGCGGTGGCGGCGGCACGCGATCGGCTCGCGGAGGAAGCCGCCAGGCGCGCGCCCGGGGTGCAGTGGCCGGACCGGTCCCCGGGATTGCTGCGGTCGCTCATTCGCCGGACCGGCGCGGCCTCGGAGGGCGTGCTCGAACGGGCGCGGCGGATGGGCGAGCTGCTGCCGCTCCAGGGCCTGGACGAAAGCGCCCTCTTCTCGGCCGCGGCGGCGGGCGAGCTGCGGC
>Ga0210402_10004826_pt1 | contig 12201 bp, 10 predicted proteins | sample IncBWC7MmetaG_FD_161055 | JGI IMG/M metagenome (GOLD analysis project Ga0210402, IMG submission 161055) | Forest soil microbial communities from Barre Woods Harvard Forest LTER site, Petersham, Massachusetts, United States - Inc-BW-C-7-M | ecosystem: Environmental > Terrestrial > Soil >...
ACGGCAAGGCCCCGCACGAGACCAACATCTTCATTGGAGATTGGGTTCCGTAAAAACAGTGAGGGTTGTTGCGGTAAGCCACTCACCTTCAAATGTCATCCTGAGCGAAGCAGTCGAAGGATCCCTGCAACCGTCGTGCCCCCCAAGTCCTGAAAGAATTTCAAATCGGATCAGCGAAGTTTAGCCTCTGACCCCACGGAGCGCAGTCTCCAGGCTAGCCATGCGACGCAAGCCAGCATTCCGCACCATCCCAGAATCCGTACCACCGCTGCGATCTTCGTGTCGCAATCGAGAACGCCCAGGCTGGAAAAGATTGCGTGGAAATCGTGCTCCACGAAGTCGGGATCTCCCGTTGTGACGAGGGGCAACTCCTGCGCCCGCGCGTCCGCCATGTACGTAGCCGTGTAGAGCCAATTCTCAAAGAAGAAGAACAGACAGAACACAAAGCCGCTCGTTTGCCGCTGCGTGAAGAAATATGCAGCCAGAAGAAGTGGCACGAGCCACTGCAGCAGCGTTCCTCCCCAAAGTCCGAGCGTTGCACCAAACCATCCGAACAGGCTGTGACCGCCTTCGTGAACAACTAGATTTGCCGAATCGATGAACAGGAATCCGCCATGCGCAGTGAAAGCGTATGTGAGAAATCCCGCATAGAAAACGAGCCACGCGACCACAGCTGGCCGTGAAACCAGCTTCCATGGCTCTTCCAGAATGGATTGCAAATACTCGAGCATGTTCGGATGTAGTTATCTTAGGCAGCCGGACTCACCGCGGCAGGTTACGAACGTGTGGCCCGTCGCAGCCTCGGGCATTTTCTTGTAAAGTGGAGGATCATGAAGCTCCGGCACTGGATCACGGCGATCGTGTTGCTGCTGCTGGTGGCGGCAGCTGTCGCCGGACTGCTTTCGACGCGCGAGTTGCCGGCCCCGAGCGACGAGGCCGTTGCCACGCCCACCCACAGACTTCTGGGACGCAAAGCGCCGACTCAGCAGCGTCAGCTCGTGGACTTGCGGCCCTTACAGACTGCGCACCGCATGGCAGCCCTGGCTGGCACGCAAGAGGAGCAGGCGCTGGCCCATGAGGCCGAGAAAGTCGGGGACCACGAAGTCGACCTCGCCTTCTACGACGCCCTGCGCCGGGTGCATGAGACTCCCGCCAAGCTTTCTCCCGAAGCCAAAGAAATTGCCGATCGTAAGGCCAAGGCACAGCAAGCCGTCAAGGACGATCAGGAAAACATCAAGCTGCTCACACGCAAGGTTGCGGCCGCGCCGGAGGCGCAGAAGGACAATCTCCAGGATCAACTCGACGTGGCCACAGCGCAGCTCGAGCTCGACCAGGACGAATTCGACGATGCCTCTGAGGATCTGGAGCAGGCTGGCGGCGATCCCGAATCGAAAATCAAGCGCCTGCAAGAGCAACACGAAGCCGGCAATCACAACTCGCTGGCCGTCGGCTCTGCCGCGAATCCGCACGAGCAGGAGTACAAGTCGCGCACCTTGTTGGCGGCCGCGCAGGCGTGGCGGGCTCTCCGGGACAAGAAAGCGCAATTAGAAGACGCCGTCGAAGAGACCCGCACCAAGCAACTGCGGCTGAACCAGCGGCATGAAACGCTGGAGGCACAGGTCAAGAAAGAAGCTGAGAATCGCGAAGGCGCAAAGCAGCAAGCGAAAGATTTTACCCAAAACGGCAAGGCCGCCAGTCGCGAGGAATCGATGTCGGTATCGAAAGCGGCTCTCGATTCACTGAAGCAATTCACCCGTGATCAGAAAAACCTGGCTGATCTGGGACGCCGCGTGCAGGACGAGCAAGATCTCGGGGACATCTATTCCAACTGGATTGCATTCGTCGAGACTCGCCAGCGCGCCGCCATGCACAGCATGATCGAGTCCGGCCTTTGGATTCTTCTTGCTCTGATCGCCGTATATGTGGCCAACCGGATTATCGAACGCCTGTTCACCGGCATGACGGCGGAGAACAAACGTGTCGATACACTGCGATCGGTAGTCAAGTTCGCGGCGCAAGCGGTAGGCGCGCTTGTCATCCTGTTCGTCATTTTCGGGATGCCCACGCAGACCACGACCGTGCTCGGCTTAGCTGGCGCCGGACTGACTGTCGCGATGAAAGATTTCATCGTCGCCTTCTTCGGCTGGTTCATCCTGATGGGGCGCAACGGCATCCGCGTGGGGGATTGGGTCGAGATCAACGGAGTAGGCGGAGAAGTCGTCGAAGTCGGCTTGCTCAAAACTGTTCTCCTCGAAACCGGTAACTGGACCGATTCCAGCCATCCCACCGGCCGCCGCGTTTCGTTCGTCAACAGTTTCGCGATCGAAGGACACTTCTTCAACTTCACTACCTCCGGCCAGTGGATGTGGGACGAACTTAATGTGCTGATTCCTCCGGGACCGGATCCATATCCGATCATCGATGGAATTCAGAAACTCGTCGAAGAGGACACAGCGAAGAATGCCGGCAAGGCCGAGGCCGAGTGGCACGAGACGACCACGAAATATCGTGCCAAGACCCTTTCGGCGCTGCCCGGGATTTACGTGCAGCCAACCGCCGGCGGGATCGAGGTACGTATCCGCTATATCACACGCGCGTATGAGCGGCACGAGGCACGCAAGCGCCTGTACGAGGCGGTGGTGGAGATGTTGCACGGCAAGCGGGAAGCGGTGGCGTCGTAGCCAAACTTCCAAGGTTTCTTTAGTGTTCGTTCGTGTCCTTCGTGGTTAAGGGGTCTTCCTGCATACTCAAACGAAACCAGAAACAAAGGGCACCCTGGTCGTCACCGGCGCGAGCCGCGGCATTGGCGCGGCGATCGCCCGGCTCGCAGGTCAACGCGGATACGCAGTTGCGTTAAATTTCAGCAGTGCCAAGGCCGAGGCGAAGAAGTTGGCACAGGAAATTGTCGCAGGAGGCGCTCATGCGGTCGCCATCCAAGCCGATATTTCTCGCGAAGATCAAATCCTCACGCTCTTCCAAACCGCAGAACGCGAACTGGGCCCTATCAAGGCTCTCGTAAACAATGCGGGTGTCACCGGCGGGTTCGCGCGGGTGGAGAACCTGACGGCAGAGGCGATCGAAAAAACATTCGCCGTCAACGTCACCGGAGCGATGCTTTGCGCCCGCGAGGCGGTGCGCCGCATGTCGACACGCCACGGAGGATTAGGTGGCGCGATCGTCAACATTTCCTCCCGCGCCGCGCACACAGGAGGCGCGGGCGAGTGGGTGCACTACGCCGCGTCCAAGGGCGCCATCGACAGCTTCACAATCGGCTTGGCGCGGGAAGTAGCAACGGAAGGCATCCGGGTCAACGCCGTCGCTCCCGGGCTAACTGACACCGACCTGCACGCCGCCAACGGCGAACCCGGCCGCCTGCAGCGATTGATGCCATCCATTCCCATGAATCGCGCCGGCCTACCGGATGAAATCGCCGAAGGAGTTCTCTGGCTGCTGTCCCCGGCCGCCTCGTATGTAACCGGCGCAATTCTAGAAATCGGCGGCGGCCGATGAGAGGAAGCCGTATCGAGTACTGAGTGCCGAGTACTGAGAACTGGCTCTTAAATAGTTCTTGAAGGCGGGCTGTCGAGCCCGCAGGGGCTAAAGCCCTATTTTTTTGTTGGGCCTGAACGGCACGGCTGAAGCCGTGCCCTACCCAAAACCCATTCATGAGACCAGTTCTGAGTATTGAGTACCAAGTTCTGGGTTCCGAGTACTGCGACGGCAGCGCACAAATGGTTTTTTGGGTGGGGGCACGGCTTCAGCCGTGCCATTGAGGACGGGAAAAGGGCGCGGGCTTTAGCCCCTGGGGTGATTTTCGATTTTCGCCAAATCTACCAGACAAGCATTTACTGCTGATCACTCGCCGCTCACTTCCCTTTCCTTCCGCAGCTGACTCTTAATCCTCTCCGGCAACCGCGACGCGTGCAAAATATCCCGTAACTGCCGCGGCGGAATGCACCTCGCAAATTCCAGCGCCTTAGCCAGCGGAGTATACGCATTCCGAAGAAGTGCGACTTGCACCTCATGCCGCACCGACCATTTGGCGTGATGACTCACCGCTTCCACGAAAACCCGCGTACCTGCGGGACGCTGCAACGCTTTGACGATCGCGGCTTCGGTCAATCGTGCATTCTCCAGCGCCAGTTGCCAAACCTGCGGTTCCTTGTCGAGCAGCAGCCCCGCAGCAACCGGCGTGGAAGAACGCCGGGCAAGTGAGATGCGCTCGCCCAGCGTGATGGAAGACAGCCGGGAGAGGAGTAATTCGTCGGCGATCCGTTTCAGGTCGGCAGCAGCGGTGGGTTTGAGTGCAAACTGCATCAACTCGAAGGTGTAAAGTTCGCGAACGATCCGCAACGCGATACGTCGCGGCGTGCGCAGGTGCGAAGCCATTGCCATTCGAACCTTGCGGGACTTCATCACACTGTCGTTCCGGTAGAGCTGCTCGACTGCATCGGAACTCAGGTCGGGCTCCTTGAGTTGCGCCATTGCCAGGTCTTCGGTAAGCGCGGCATCATTCGACTCGTACCGTCCCTGGGAAGGTTGTGGGGCCGGGATCAGCGCCGCATCGATTTGGAACTCGTCGGGCATCATTCACCAGCTAAGTGACTTTCCCCGCCGCCTTGCGCGCCATTCGCAACGCGCCCTCTACGGGCTCGACCACCTGCGGCATCACCCGCGCGTCAGGTGCAACCGTTTGCAATTCATTGTAAAAAGCCTCGCGCACCAGTGCCGCATGACGAAAGACCCCTCCGATCATGGCCACCGGGACCGAGCCTTGATCGTCCTCGCAGAACAACCGGCGGATCACCACCGCCGCAACGTCGGCCAGTTCCCTTCCCGCTTTGCCGAGCACTTCCCGAGCAAGTTCGTCCTCGCTGGCGGCCACGGCACGAAACAAGACTGCGAAATCCGGCCCGGGGACCGAGTTCGCAGCGCGTGCCAGGTCAGAGAGCGATGAAACTCCCCAGGCTTTGAACAGACCCTTCGCGAGGGGCGAGGACGCCACCTTGTCATCTCCATCACGATCGGAGGCCCACAGAACCGCGCTGACGGCAGCGCGTCCAATCCAGTGTGCCGAACCCTCATCGCCAATTTCGAATCCCCAGCCTCCCGCGCGCAGGGTCTTCCCCATTTTGTCTCGCCCGTATGCTATCGAGCCTGTGCCCGCAATAACGATCACGCCGGGAGCATCGTCGAAAGCGGCTTGGAGCGCGATCTCCATATCGCCGACAACGTCGATGGGTGTCGGAAGGATCTCGGCGAGGATTCCGCGTACGATCGCCGCCAACTCTGGACGGGCCGCGCCCGATCCCCCAATGCACGTGTGCATCACCTGCTGGGTCGTAATCCCCGAAGCTGCGCAAGCCTGCTGCACCACCCGGTGGAGCGATTCCCTCGCCTGCGCTTCCCCAACCCGCACGACGTTGCTGGGACCGCTGGTGGCGGCAGCGATCAGGCGATTCTCGTCCCCGACCGCGCACGTGGTCTTGGTTCCTCCGCCGTCAATGCCGAGATAATGGGGCACGGATTATTTTTAGCACAGAAGAGTTCTCAGTTTTCAGCAGCCGGTTCTCACTGAGTTGCGGATCGCTCGGCGGTATCCGAGTTATAGCTGGTGGCAGTCCCCCTTTGACACGTATGATCCGGCTGAGACCGTGGCGCGCAAGGTCGTCTGATTTTCCTTCGTGTACCTTCGTGTCCTTTGTGGTTAACGATCTAACTGCGCATGGGCCTGAACAAACTCGATTTTGCGATCATCGCTCTCTATCTGACAGGCATAACTCTCTTTGGCCTGCGCTTCCGCAAGAAGCAGCGCACGCTGCGCGATTATTTTCTCGCCGGCCGCGACATTCCATGGTGGGCCATCGCGCTCTCTATCGTTGCAGCTGAGACCAGCACGCTGACGATCATCAGCATCCCCGGTCTCGCCTACGACACCAATCTCACCTTCCTGCAAGTAATCATGGGATACGTAGTCGGCCGCATCGTCATCAGCTTTCTGCTGCTGCCGCATTATTTCCGCGGCGATCTCTACACCGCTTATGAATTGATCGAACGCCGTTTTGGACGCAGGCTGCGCTCGTTGACGGCCGGCCTGTTCCTGTTGACCCGCGCCGCTGCGGAAGGTGTTCGTGTCTACGCAGTGTCCATCGTCGTGTCGATCGCACTGGGGACGGGCGAAGTGGCCTCCATCGCAATCATCACCGCCTTGACGCTGATCTACACCTTTGAAGGCGGCTTGGCCGCCGTGATCTGGACCGACGTCGTCCAAACGGTGATCTATGTTGGCGGAACCTTAATAGGATTGATGACGATCCTGCACCTGGTTCCCGGAGGATGGACCGCCATTCACTCCGCTGCCGCCGCCGCAGGCAAGTTTCAGGTCTTCGATTTCCGGGCAAGCTTCGGGATCCCGTACACATTCTGGGCCGGATTAATCGGTGGGACATTTTTCACAACTGCCAGTCATGGTACAGACCAACTGATCGTCCAGCGCTTGCTGGCCGCCCGAGGCCAGAAGCAATCCACCATGGCGCTGCTCTCCAGCGGTCTGGCCATCCTCTTTCAGTTCGCCCTCTTTCTCACCGTCGGCGTTATGCTGTGGGCTTACTACCGCGTGCCTTCGGCCACGTTCGGGCGCGCAGACCGAATTTATCCCACGTTCATCGTCAGTCACATGCCCCATGGAATCTCGGGATTGCTGATCGCCGCTGTCCTGGCCGCGGCGATGTCGAACTTGAGCGCCGCACTCAATTCCTTATCGTCGAGTGCAATCATGGATTTTTATGCACGTCTAAACCCGCAAGCGGACGAGAAAAAGAAGATGCAACTTTCGCGCCTCGCGACCCTGCTATGGGCACTGGTCCTGTTCGGGTTGGCCGTGATCGCGCTGCACAAGGCCGGGCGCGTGGTCGAAGTCGGACTGCAGATCGCCTCCGTCGCATATGGCGCGCTGCTGGGCGCGTTCCTCCTGGGCGTGCTCACGCGAAGGGCGAACCAGACGGGCGCAATGATCGGAATGCTGTGCGGCTTCGGAATCGAACTCTACTTATGGCTCGGGACCAAAGTTCCGTGGACCTGGTGGGTCATGATCGGGAGCGCCGTGACATTCACCCTAGGATGGCTCGCAAGCATCGTTGCAATCCGCGGCGGAGACTCCGCTCAAATGCAAAGCCCCTCGCCATAACGAGGGGCTCTCATCCTGCTTTACTACACTTCTAAGCGGTACGACGCATTGGCCGGTCGGTCTTTGAGAAATCGGCACTGGCTTCGCCCGTAGACGAAACATCTTCGGCTCCGGTCCTCTCGAGGATCGCTTTGGCCCTCTTGGTCCAGTCCGAATCATCGGAATGTACCGACAGCAGAATGCCTCCGTCCTTAACGCGGCCTTCATAGCGCTTCGCTTCGTACTCTGGAATTCCCATGCCGATCAGGGCCCCCGTCAAGCCGCCGATAGCGCCGCCTGCTCCGACCCCAGCCAGGGCAGCCATGATGGGTCCTGCAGCGATGAATGGACCAAGTCCGGGGATCGCAAGCGCGCCGATTCCGGCAAGCCATCCCAACCCGCCGCCGACCACCGCGCCCGACGCCGCACCTGTAGCCGCACCCTCCGGTGCCTTCGTATTTTTCTCGTGCGCAAAGTCTTTGGTCCCTTCGTTCTCCGGAAACAGCACAGAAATATCGGTATTCCGGAATCCTTCACGCCGCAGCGTATCCACCGCATTCTCTACATCGCCGCGGGTGCGATAAATGCCAAATACTGCCGTGTTCTTACCTGCCATAATGTCTCCTCCTTCGGTTTGCGTTCTTATGAATGAATGTCCGGATTGCTCAACGATCGGGGACGCTTATTTTCCGCCAGCAACCTCGAGTTGGCTCTGAATCTTCTCCGGACCACCCGCGACTTCCGCGGCTTTCTTTTCGATGGCCATCTTCTCTTCGTCGCTCTTCACCGGGCCTTTCAGCGTAACGCTCCCTCCCTGCGCCACGATCTTGACGTTATGCGCGTAGGTAGAGAGTGACTTGTCCTGCATGATGGCGCGCCGGATCTGCCGTGTCAGCTCGCGGTCGGACTGGTTTTCCTTTTGCTGATCAGCCGTATCAGAAGCGTTCCGGTCCCGCTGATTCACTTTGGTGTTGTCAGGTGCCGGCTGGGAGCTCTGCTGAGTTCCCGAGTCCTGCGCCCAGAGTCCCACTGTCAAAAGCAGTGCTGCCAATAACAATTTGCATGTAGTTTTCATGAGTACCTCGGATCGACGAAGGGCCAGGATTGTTATCACGTCCTTGCAGACTACGGCTGCCCCAACTGAGGACAAATCGAGCGAAACCCCTAGACCTCACCAGACATCATGGTATTGGCTTGTATCCGCATGCGAATTCATCGGATTCCTCATGGTTTCTCCGGCTTTCGTCCGAAGCTTTCCGCTCGGTTGGCCAGAAAGCCTGTCCCGCTACCGCTTCGGGACAATTCCTCTACCGGGAACGTCACCGGTTACCTAAGGTCAAGCGCCGTCGACACGTTTACCCCCTGTCCTATCTCCCGTATTTTTAAATCTCCAAGCTCCCGGCGCCTCCCCGACCGGGTCCCAATGGAAGGAAATTGCATGGCGGGTTATCGTGGATTCCAATTAGGGCTGCTGCCCGAACCGAAGGTCAATAAGAAGGCTGTCGCGACGGCTTACGGCGTGGTTGCGTTGCTGCTGCTCATCGTCATCAATCTGGAACTGTTGATGCCGGAGAGGCTGCAGCTCTCGCAATATCACGTGACGGAAATCATTCCCATGCCGTCGCTGCGCCCCGAGCCGCTACCGGTCCGGCCGAAGCCGCAGGTACACGCCAAACTGCTGCCGGCGGTCAAGATTCCTGTTCTCGAGCAGCCCAAGCTGGTCGTGCCACACGAGATTCGGCGTGAGCTTCCCCAGCCTGTTGAAGCGCCCAAGGTCGTGGTGAATCAATTTGCCGCGCCTCAGCTCAAGATGACTTCCGGTGGAGCGCGTCCGCAACTACTGCATACCGGGGACTTCGCTTCCACGGGAAGCTCGCAGACGCCGACGGTGAACGCTCCAATTCAAAAGGTACAGACTGGCGGATTCGGCGATCCCAACGGATTGCCGGGCACGGGCAAGCAGGGCGCGAAGCTCTACGCTGCCGCGATGGGATCGTTTGACATGCCCGCGGGGCCCGGACAAGGCAACGGCTCCGGCGGTGCCAAAGGAATTAAAGGTACGGTCGCCAGCGCCGATTTCGGTGGTGGTGTCGCCACTCCCGGCAAGGGCGACGGCCGCAGCAACGGCAAGGGCGGCATCGCGACCGGCGGCTTCGGATCACAGGAGGTTGCCCATCAGGGTCCGAAAATCGCCCAGGTTGAAACTGGCCCGGCTACGACTCCCGTGGAAATTACTTACAAGCCGAATCCGGTCTATACGCAGGAAGCGCGCGACCTGAAGCTGCAAGGTGAAGTCCTGCTGGAAGTGAGTTTCGCGGCGAATGGCACACTGCACGTGAATAAGGTCGTCCGCGGCCTCGGCCATGGCCTAGATGAAGCCGCCGTTGCCGCCGCCAACAAGATCCGTTTCAAACCAGCTCTGCGTTACAGCCAGCCAGTCGATTCGACGGCGGTCGTACACGTGATGTTCCAGCTGGCGTACTAAGAGTTTTGGCGAAGTAAATTTGGCTGTCAGGATTGAATGAACTTGGGTCACAAGAACTTGGAGAAAAGAGTCATGCGCACTTCGAATTGGATTCTTACCGCGGCTCTGCTGGTTACGGTCAGCGCCGCCGCTCAACAGGCGACCGACTCACAACCGCCGGCGCAGCCCCAGGCGACCGATGCAGCGCAGACAGCGCAGCCGTCGCAACAGCCCGCTCCCGCTCAAGCGCAGCAACCGGCGCCCACGGCTTCGCAACCTGCCGACGCGGCAACTCAACCGGCGCCCGCGGCGACGATTGCGCCTCCGGCAACCGTCGCAGCTCCGACCACGATGGACCAGGTCGTGAACCTGTTCATTGAGCGCGAGCACGGCCTGATCAAGGCGCTCGCGACCCGCACGCCGGTGGTCGAAACGTATCTGCAGAACCTGACCGCCGATCCCCAGCTTGGCCCTGTGCCCAGCGAAGATCACTACTTCCTCGGCCGTCTCGACATGGGCGAAAACATCGACCGCAAGGACTATCTGAAGGAACAAGAGAAGAGCATGCAGCAGCGCCTGCTCGGCGGCTTCCAGAAGCTCTACAAGGTCCAGTACCAGCCCATGGGTTTTTCGTGGATGGTCTATGCCGACCGCACCGACTTCGACCGCGAGCATTATGACTTCCGCTACGTCCGCCGCGAATTTCTCGGCGACGTGCGCTGCCTCGTGTTTGATGTCACTCCCAAGCCGAAGTCCGGCCGCGGCCGCTTCCTCGGACGCCTCTGGGTTGAAGATCAGGGTTTCAACATCGTGCGCCTGAACGGTACTTACTATCCCGCGCCCCGCAACTCTTACTTCTTTCACATGGATAGCTGGCGGTTGAACCTGATCCCCGGCTACTGGGTACCTTCTTTCATCTACAGCGAAGAAGGCGACTTCAGCGCTGGCGTGAAGAGCAAAGTGGCCTTCAAGGCGCAGACCCGCATCTGGGGATACGACCTGAAGAAGGGCGGCAAGGATGACGAGTTGACCAACATCCGCGTCGACTCCGTGCAAGACAGCAGTGCCACTGCGCAAGACGCTTCTCCTCTGCAAGCCGAGCGCGTATGGCAGCAGCAGGCGGAAGACAACGTTGTCGAGCGTCTGACCTCTGCGGGCCTGCTCGCGCCTGAGGGCGACGTCGACCACATTCTCCAGACTGTCGTCAACAACCTTGAAGTTACCAACAACATTGATCTGCCCCGCCCGGTCCGCACGCGCGTGCTGCTTACCGCGCCGCTGGAAACCTTCAGCGTGGGCAACACCATTGTCATCAGCCGCGGTTTGGTTGACGTCCTTCCCGACGAGGCCAGCCTCGCGGCCGTGCTCTCGCATGAACTCGCGCACATCGTTCTCGGGCACAATCTGGGATCGAAGTACGCCTTCAACGATCGCATGCTGTTCTCTGACGACGCGACCTATCAGAACCTCGGCTTCAAGCACATTCCTGAAGAAGAGACTGCAGCCGACAAGAAAGCCGTCGAGTTCCTGAAGAATTCGCCTTACGCGCAGAAGCTCGACAACGTGGGCCTGTTCCTCAAGGCTCTGCAACAGCGCGCTGTAAGCCTGAACGCGCTGCTCACGACGCACCTCGGCAACCCGCTGGCAGAAGGCGGACAGGTCAGCCGCCTGTCGGCTCTCTCCACGCAGGGTCCGGCCCTCGACAACAGCAAGCTCGACCAGATCGCAGCTCTGCCCTTGGGCGGACGCGTGAAGGTCAATCCCTGGGACGACAAAGCGGAAATGGTGAAGACGGCTCCGGTCGCCATCACCTCGGCGCGCGACAAGATGCCGTTCGAAGTCACGCCCTTCTTCCCGCGCCTGGCGCGCTACGGTGGCAACGCCGCACCAGTTGCTGCGCCGACCACCGCCACCAATAGCACTCAGAATCCGGGGAACTAAACGGAACATGTTGGGACAGCCGCCTTCGGCTGTCCCGCGATGCAAAGCCGAGCGAGACGTCAGCGAACCGCAATCGAGCGTGGAAGAGCGGCCCTTCAGGACCGCGTTAATTCTCCAGACGAAATGCGCTTTAGCGCCCGACTCTAACTCCAAGTTGAAGCAAGACACAGGCCGGGATCCGGAATAATCTTCCGGGATACCCGGCCTGAGTTTTTTGGGAAGATCAATCCCGGTTAGAAACCTCGCGCAGGGCCTGGATCACGAGCATAGCGCCGGTGCCCCGCTGGCTGCCGCGTAGGCATCTGCCCGCGCATCTCGCCATATCTCTGCACTTCGTCCGGTGTCTCCATCGGGACCACCGTCACCGTAATGAATCTGCGCGAGACGTCCCAAAATACGCTGTAAACCCTTTGGGCACAAGATTTTACCGCTAAGTTACTGAGCCCCAAGATTTAATCCGATATTTATCGCTAAGTTGCTGATTCCAATGGACTACAAAGAGGGGGGGGAGGGAGGTACCAGATGGTTAGCACGTTCCAAAACCGGAAAGTTCATTCGAAATGACACTCACTTCGCTTTGCCCTTTCCAGGCAGACCAGCGGGATTTTCATGAGTGCGTTCCCGGAAGCTT
>Ga0210402_10004828_pt1 | contig 12201 bp, 9 predicted proteins | sample IncBWC7MmetaG_FD_161055 | JGI IMG/M metagenome (GOLD analysis project Ga0210402, IMG submission 161055) | Forest soil microbial communities from Barre Woods Harvard Forest LTER site, Petersham, Massachusetts, United States - Inc-BW-C-7-M | ecosystem: Environmental > Terrestrial > Soil >...
AGGTGCCGCCGAGCGCGAAGGCCGGATAATAGGTGAGGGCCGGAATGAACGCCGAGAGAATGAACGCTGCCGTCCAGCGGTGCCCCTCCGCCGCCTTGTCGTTGAAAACGACGGTGCCGCCTTTGGTCTCCGGCAGCCGGAGCGGGGCGAAGGCCGGTGTCGCAATCAGGCCGTCGAAGGCGCCAACGAGCAGGAGGACAAAGCCGATCAGCGCGATCAGCGTGCCGATTTCCTTGCGGAACCAGATCTGGTCGGAGGAGGGCAGCGGCGTGCCGCCCTGCAGCGTCCCGGCAAACCAGTCGAGGGCATAGCCGATCGCCTCATGGGAAATGTGCTCGTCCGGGTGGGTGATTGCGGGCGTCAACAGGACGCGCGCCGTGCCGGCAGCGATATCGCCATAGACCTTGCCGGGCTCGACGGCGCCCTGCGTGCCGAACAACGCCCAGAGTTTCGGACTTTGCGTCACGTCGCGGGCCTTGTCGACGCCCCACATCAGCGTGGAGAACTCCTCATATTGGGCGAACACCAGCGCGACGTTGCGCGGCCAGTTCGGCGTGCCCTCGGCGGCAAAGGGTTTGCCGGTCGACGAGCCCTCAAGGACCATCGACTTGTAGTCGTTCGGCATGGTGGCCGCGGCGGCCAGCACCGTCCAGCCGCCCATCGAATGGCCCTCGAGCCCGATATTGGCCTTGTCGACCATGTCGAGGCTGCGCAGGTAGGCAAGCCCGTCCGGGCCGCCAAAGCCGTTGGCGAAGGCGGGCGGGTCGCTGTAGCCGTGGCCGGTCTGGTCCAGCGCCAGCACGACATAGCCGCGGCGGGCAAATTCGATGGCAAAGCCGTCCTGGGTCTCGCGCGAATTGATGTAGCCGTGGACGGCGAGAATGCCTGGGGCGGGTGTTTTGGCGGTGGCATTCGCCGGGACATAGAGCAGGGCACTCATCGTGTCGCCCTTGGCGCCCTTGAACCTGACATCCTCGATCCGGATGCCGCCGGAGGTCTGGGTGAGGTAGGCGAGCAGGGCGCCTGCCAGAATCACAACCACCCCGGCGATCGCCAGGGACCATCGCTTGAGCATGGACGCCTCCCCCAAGACTCCTTAAGACCCAGCGCCGCTTCTTTCGGCTGCAGGTTCATTCTTGTTGTGATCGAGAGCGTAGCCGAAAGGCGAGATCGCGCAAGCGTCACGCCGCGCTGTCCCCCGATGCTTTGATCGGGGATGAGGAGCTGTCGCCAAACCACTTGAGAATTCTTGCGAAACAGGCAATCGAGGGATGCGGGCTCCTCAACGGGGCGGGCTCAGGACATCTCATCCAAATCCTTCTGCAACAATCGGAAAGTGAAAGCGCGCCGTGACCGGTTCGGGCACCGACAAGAGCAAGGCCGGCTTCGAGATCGAAGGCCCAATTGTGATTCTGGTTGAACCGCAGCTCGGCGAGAACATCGGCATGGCAGCGCGCGCGATGGGCAATTTCGCGCTCGGCCGCCTGCGGCTGGTCAATCCGCGCGACGGCTGGCCGAGCCTCTCGGCGCAGCGCGCGGCGGCCGGCGCTGATCATATCCTCGAGCGGGTCGAACTGTTCCACAGCGTCGAGCAGGCGGTCGCCGACCTCGATCTGCTGTTCGCCACCACCGCCCGTGCCCACGACCAGGCCAAGCCTGTGATGGCGCCCGAGGCGGCGGCGACGGAGATGAAGCAGCACATTGCCGGCGGCGGGCAGGTCGGCATCCTGTTCGGCCGGGAGCGGTGGGGGCTGACCAATGAGGAGGTCGCGCGCGCCAACCGCATCATCACTTTTCCGGTCAATCCCGGCTTCGCCTCGCTGAATCTCGCGCAGGCCGTACTGCTGATGGGTTACGAATGGTTCAAGCTCGCGACCGAGGGCGCGATACCGTTCGCGGCGCCCGAACGCTCACCGCGCGCCTCGCAGCATCAGATGGACTCCTTTTTCGAGAATCTGGTGCGCGAGCTCGACCGGGTCGAGTTTCTGCGGCCGGTGGAGAAGCGCGACACCATGCTGGTCAATTTGCGCAACATCTTCTTCCGGATGGAGCCGACCAAGCAGGACATGCACACGCTGCACGGCGTGATCATGGCAATCGCCGAAGGGCGAAAAGGCCCGGCCAAGGGCGGCGTGCTCGACGGCGAGCAGGCAACGCGGCTGCGTGCGCTGCTTGCCGAGCACGGGCAGGGCGCGCCGTCGGAAGGCACACTGCGCGGGCTCGCGCGGCTGCTCCGGCGCAATCCGACCGACGCCGAGCGCATTCTGTGGCAGGCCCTGACCCGTGATCGCCGTTTCGCAGGCCAGTTCAAGCGGCAGACCCCGGTCGGCCGCCAGATCCCGGATTTCGTCTCCTTCGTGCACCGGCTCGCGATCGAGCTCGTCAACGAAGGCGAGACCGCGACGATCTTGGCCGACCGCGCCGGCCGGCGGGCGTGGCTGGAGAGCCGCAATTATCGCGTGATCGACATCAATGTCAGCGACGTCGAGCGCGATCTCGAGACGGAGCTGGTGCGGCTGGAGCGCATGATAGCGGAAGCGACATAGGCGTCCGTGCACTCCACAACCAAGAATTGTGGCGCAAAAATCCCTAGCTGACTACGTTGCCCTGGGAAGTTGGGGGATGATCGATGACAAGAAGACAATGGGCCGCAGTCGCTGGCGTCGCGGCTCTGACGCTTTGCGTCGCGTCACCAGGCCATGCGCAGGTCGATCCGGCGAAATGCCAGGCCCCCATGGTGTCGTCGGACGAGCGTATTGCCGCATGTACGATCGTGATTGAGACGGGCAGGGGACCCAAGATAGGTTTGGCTTGGGCGTATCGCTTGCGCGCTCGTGAATATCTGAAAAAACAAGACTTCAATCACGCCGCTGCAGACTACTCGCAGGTCATCCAGCTCTACCCCGAAGATCGGTACGCCTACATCGCTCGTGCCGACGCGAATTCTTATCTGAAAGATTTTGATCAAGCTATTGCCGATTACGACCAGGCGATTCGGCTCGATCCTGGCGATTCCCACGTCTACACAAGGCGCGCCCTGGTCTATTTTAGGAAGAACGACTTCGACCGCGCCTTCTCCGATTCCGCCCGGGCGATCGAGCTCAATCCAAACGATGAGCAGGCCTATGTGAGCCGCGGCACCGTATTTTCTCAGCGCGGCGAGTTCGAACATGCAATCGCCGACTACGATCACGCGATCGGCATCAACCCAAAGGATGCGGGTGCCTACGTCGGCCGCGGCGCTGCATTGGAGCGGAGCGGTCAGATCGATCGCGCCATGGCCGACTACGATCACGCAATCGAGCTCAATCCCCAGGATGAACAGGCCTATGCGAACCGTGGCAGTGCGTATTCCCGGCGCAGTGAATTCGAACGTGCAATCGCCGACTACAACCACGCGATCGAACTCAACCCAAATGATGAGCGTGCCTATGTCGGCCGCGGCACTGTATTGCAGCGGAACGGCCAGAGAGATCGCGCCATAGCCGACTACGATCGCGCGATCGAGCTCAATCCAAGGGATCCATACGCTCATCAGGACCGCGGCATTGCATACTTCAGAAAGGATGATGCTGATCGTGCTATTGACGATTTCGATCTGGCGATCCAGGCGGATCCGAATCTCAAATACAGCTATGTTTGGCGCGGAAATGCTTACCTGGTAAAGGGCGATCCCGACCGTGCGGTTGCCGACTACGACAAGGCGATCCAGATCGATCGACGGGACAAGCAGGCTTATGCTGGCCGCAGCAACGCGTATAAAGCCAAGGGCGATCTTGTCCACGCCGTCGCCGACTACGACGAGGTGATCCGGCTGGATCCAAAAAGCGCGCACTCTTATCGTGCCAGGGGAATCTTGCAGCTTCACGCCGGTTCTTTCGACAAATCGCTGGCTGATCTGCATCAGTCACTGGAACTCGACCCCAGGGATGCCTATACGGCAATGTGGCGCGAGATCGTCGCGAGGCGCGGAAGTCAGCCGAGCCGGCTCGCCGACACGACAGCACAACTTGATATGACCAAATGGCCCGCTCCGGTCGTGCGCATGTTTCTCGGAGAGACCACGCCTGAGGCGGTGCTTGCAGCGGCGCAGGACTCCGATCCCCAGGTGCAGAAGTCTCAACGATGCGAGGCGAATTTCTTTGCTGGCGAACTGGCGCTGCAACGGGGCTCAAAGGAAGAGGCCGCACGGCTGTTCGGCCTGGCTGCTACCGATTGCCCAAAGACCTTCATCGAATGGTCGGCCGCAAACGTCGAGCTCAAGGCGCTCGGCACCAATCCATGATTGTATGATGTGCTACGACCATCGAAGCGGTGGCTCGTGATGCTGCGCCAATCATAGCGGCGTCACCGTAGATCAACGGAGTTCTTGTTCGCGCCGGTTAAACGCTCTGTTCACCATGCAGACAGAACAGGGAACACGGTCCCGCGAACCGCCCAGCCTCGCAAGCTCGCTTATACTTTTCCTGCTTACTCCTGCCCGAGGAGCGGACTGTCAGCAGTCCCTCAGTTTCCCGCGTGAGAGTAAGCAGTCAAAGCGTATGAAAACCGCCCGCATTGTGGTCCTGATGATCGCGCTCGGCGCAGGCGGCGTTGCCGCCTATCTCGCGAGCGGGTCCGAGCCTGACAACAAGCCGGCTCCGGCCAAAGCGGTCGCCGAGCTGCAGACGGTCGACGTCCTCGTCGCAAAATCCGATATCGGCCTCGGCCAGACGGTCAAGCCGGAGGATCTGCAGTGGCAGACCTGGCCGACTGCGAGCGCCAGCAACAGCTTCATTCGCCGCAGCGATCATCCGGACGCGCCCAGGGAATACGCCGGCTCGACCGTGCGCGTACCGTTCATGGCCGGCGAGCCGATCCGCGAGCAGAAGCTGGTCAAGGCCAATTCCGGCTTCATGGCCGCGATCCTGCCACCCGGCATGCGCGCGATCTCGACCGATATCTCGCCGGAGACCGCCGCGGGCGGCTTCATCCTGCCCGATGACCGCGTCGACGTCATCCTGTCGAAGCGTGACAAGGCTGCCGGCAATGGCGGCCAGGAGGTCGTCAACTCGCAGATCATCCTGTCGAACGTGCGCGTGCTCGCGATCGATCAGGCGCCGAAGGAAAAGGACGGCCAGAACACGCTGCTTGGCAAGACCGTGACGCTCGAGCTCAAGCCGGAGCAGGCGGAGACGCTGGCACGCGCGCGGCAGAGCGGCACGCTATCGCTGGCGCTGCGCAGCATCGCCGACGCCAATGCCGTCGAGAACAGGCCCGAAGGTCAGGCGCACGCGCCCGGCGCAAGCATCAACATCGTTCGTTACGGCGTCCCCACCACGCAGACGACGCAGAAGTGACGGAAAGGACTGCCGACATGCAATGCTGGTTCACCCGACTGACGACGCGGGCATTTTTGGTCCGCGCCCTCTCGGTCTCGGCCGTCGCCGCGTCAATGCTGCTTCCCTTGCTCGCGCCCGTTGCGGCGAGCGATCGCGCGACGCCGCCGGTTACGGCCACAGCTTCGGTCAAGACCCGCTTTCTGTCGCTCGGCATCGGCAAGTCCGTGGTGGTCGATCTGTCGCACGACGTCAAGGACGTCCTCGTCGCCGATCCGAAGATTGCCAACGCCGTCATCCACTCGGCGCAGCGCGCCTACATCATCGGCGCGGCGGTCGGCCAGACCAACGTCGTGTTCTTCGACGCCGACGGGGCGCAGATCGCGGCCTATGATATCGCGGTCAAACGCGATCTCAACGGCGTGCGCGCGGCGCTCAGGCAGAGCTTTCCGGGCGTCCAGATCGAGGGCGTCGGCGACGGCGTCGTGCTGACCGGCCAGGTGTCGAGCCCCGTCGAGGCGCAGCAGGCGGGCGACGTGGCGACGCGGCTCGCAGGTGGCGCGGACAAGGTCGTCAACGCGATCGTGGTTCGTGGCCGCGACCAGGTGATGCTGAAGGTTACGGTCGCGGAAGTGCGGCGGGACATCATCAAGCAGCTCGGCATCGATCTCTCTGCCAGCATGAACTACGGCACCGCGGTCGTGAACTTCAACAACTCGAACCCGTTTTCCGCGAGCGGGGCGCCGCTCGTCTCCAGCAACGCGCTGAGCGCTTCGTCGATCCTCAAGGGCATGCCGACCGTCAATGCGACCATGCGCGCGATGGAGAGCGCGGGCGTGGTGCGCACGCTGGCCGAGCCCAATCTGACGGCGATTTCGGGCGAGTCAGCGACCTTCATCGCCGGCGGCGAATTTCCAATTCCGGCCGGCTATGCCTGCGATCCCACCACCCACGTCTGCACCACCCAGATCAACTACAAGAAATTCGGCATCTCTCTCAACTTTACCCCCGTCGTGCTGGCCGAGGGACGCATCAGCCTGCGGGTGATGACGGAAGTGTCCGAATTGTCGAACGACAATGCGATCACGGTGACGCAGGCGCTCAGCGGCAGCGGGACGAATTCCATCACCATCCCCTCGATCAGAACCCGCCGCGCCGAGACCACGCTGGAAATTCCCTCCGGCGGCTCGATGGCGATGGCGGGCCTGATCCAGCAGCAGACCAAGCAGGCGATCAACGGATTGCCCGGCCTCGATCAGTTGCCCGTTCTCGGACAACTCTTCAGGAGCCAGGACTTCGTCAACAACGAGACCGAATTGATGGTTCTGGTCACGCCCTATGTCGTGCGGGCCGTCGCGCAGAAGGAATTGGCGCGTCCCGATGACGGGTTTGCGCCGGCCTCTGATGCGCAGTCGGCGCTGCTGGCTCGGATGAACCGGATCTATGGCATTGCCGGCCGCGTCGAGCCGGGCGGCGGCTATCCCGGCAATTTCGGTTTCATCATCGACTGAAAACGGGGCCGGTTCGAAGAGAATGCGGGGGGACGAACCATGAAACTCAGCAAGGGGGGCGGCTCTGTCGGCGCTTTGCGATCGCTTGGCGCGCTCATCGGGATTTCCATTGCGCTGGCGGCATGCGGCGTGACCGAGCAGGAGGTGGTGGCGACCGTTCCCAACGATTACCGGCTGCGTCATCCGATTGCCGTCGAGGATGCCGATCGTTCGATCGTCATCTTTGTCGGCCGCGCGCGTGGCGGCTTGTCCGATGCCCAGCGCGCCGACGTCATGGGATTGGCGCGGCGGTGGGTCCACGACGGCACCGGCGCGATCACAGCCGACGTCCCGGTCGACACGCCGAACGCACGCGCCGCTGCGTCGGCCTTTCGCGAAATTCACAGCGTGCTGGCCGCCGGCGGTGTGCCGGCGCGTGGGATCACGCTGCGCCAGTACCGACCGGATGATCCAGCCCTCCTGCCGCCGATCAGACTGAGCTATCCGAGGATCGCCGCGATTGCCGGCCCATGCGGGCAGTGGCCTGCGGATATCGGTCCGTCGATCATGGACCCCAGCTATGGCGAGAACAGGCCGTATTACAATCTCGGCTGCGCGACCCAGCGCAATCTCGCCGCGATGATCGACAACCCGGCTGACCTCGAACAACCGCGGTCTGAAACGCCGCCTTACACGATGCGGCGCAACGAGGCGTTCGAGAAATATCGCAAAGGCGAATCGACCGCGACCAACTATCCCGAAACCGACAAGGCCAAGCTCAGCGACACAGGCAAATGATCAACCCCGCGCGCCAAAATCACGACCAGCAGCCGGACGACCTGTCGTCCGCGGACGACTACATCGCCCCGGTGCCGCGCATCTCGGTGCAGGCATTTTGCGTGACGGACGAGACCGCCGCCGTCGTGCTGGCGGCTGGCTCCGACCGCCGCTTCAGCAAGGCGCATCTGACGGTCAAGATGGGCGGCGCCGCGGCGGCCATCGAAGTCTACCACTCGATGCCGACGCCGAATGTCATCATCCTGGAGACCAGCGACCGCGGCGACGTCCTGGCCGACCTCGATGAACTGGCGACCGTCTGCGATCCCGGAACCCGTGTCGTTGTGATCGGCAGCGAGCGCGATGCTGCGCCTTACCGCGAGCTTTTGCGTCGCGGCGTCAATGACTACGTCATCGGACCTATCGAGACGCTGGATGTGCTGCGGTCGATCTCCAGCCTGTTCTCGGCGTCGGAAACCGTCACCACCGGTCGCGTCGTCGCCGTGGTCGGCGCCAAGGGCGGCGTCGGCGCATCCACGGTCGCGCACAACGTCGCCTGGGCGATCGCGCGCGACATGGCGATGGATTCGGTCGTGATCGATCTCGACCTCGCCTTCGGCACCGCGGGCCTCGACTACAACCAGGACCCGATGCAGAACATCGCCAACGCAATCTTCCAGCCTGACCGGCCCGACACGGCGCTGATGGAGCGGCTGCTCGCGAAATGCACCGATCGCCTCAGCCTGCTGGCGGCGCCGGCCACGCTCGATCGCGTCTACGATTTCGGCGCCGAAGCGTTCGACGCGATCTTCGACACGTTGCGCATGGCGACGCCCTGCATCGTGCTCGACATTCCGCACCAATGGTCGGGATGGACCCGGCGCGCGCTGATCGGCGCGGACGAGATCGTGATCGTAGCCGAACCGGACCTCGCGAATCTGCGCAATGCGAAAAACATCCTGAACGTGCTGAAGGCGGCGCGGCCGAACGATCGGCCGCCGCTCTATTGTCTCAACCAGGTCGGCATGCCGAAGCGACCGGAGATCGAGGTGAAGGAATTCATCAAGACGATCGAGAGCAAGCCGATCGCGGTCATCCCCTGTGATTCCAGACTGTTCGGCGAGGCGGCCAACAACGGCCAGATGATCGCGGAAGTCTCGGCGTCTCACGCGACCAGCAAGCTGTTCGTGCAGATGGCGCAACGGCTGACCGGCCGGGGCGAAACCAAGAAGCCGCGCAGTTCGTTCCTGGCGCCGATCATGATGAAGCTGCGCGCCAAAGCCTGACGTCGCGAAGGCTCTTTGCGTTAGGCGTGGGTTGATCGCTGCGCAGGGCAGGGCAGCGGGAATTACTCCGCTTCCGCGGCCTCCGACGTTCGCACTGGCCTGGTCGCGGGCGCGCTGAGCGGAATCCTCACTGCCTCTGCCCGGACCTTGTCCTTCGACAACAGCCCTTTCAGATAGGCGACATTGGCGACCGCCTCCTCGGCCGGCAAGCCTGCTTTCACGATGCTCTCGGCCTCCGCAGGGCGATCCTGCAGGCCGATCACGACAGCGAGATTCATCCGCACGCGCGGATCGGAGTTGGCGTGGCCGTAGGCGCGCCGCAGAGTCTCCTCCGCCTTGGGCAGGTCCTTGGAGAGCAGGTAGGAGAGGCCCAGATTGGACAGCACCGTGGGGTCATCAGGCGCGATCTTCAGGGCGCTCGTGTAATATTGCCGTGCCTCGTCGTAACGGCCGAGCTGATCGAGCACCGCGCCCTCGGCTGAGAGGATCCGCCAATCGGGATCGTCGGGACTATGGGCGCGGCTCAGCACATCGAATGCCATCTCGAAATTGCCGTTGTCGGCGAGCGCGCGCCCGTAGGCAGCGAGCAGGGCCTTGTCGCCGGGATTGGCGATGCTGGCCTGCTCGAGCACCGCGACGGCCTGGGACCGCTCGCCAGCGGCCCGCAGCGCCTTGCCGTATTGCAGCGCCAGCCCAGGATTCCTGGGATTGGCGCGATAGCGATCGCGATAAGCGTCAACCTCGCGCCGGGGATCAGCAGAGGGACTTGCCTCGGCTGTGTCGCCAAGCGAGCCCGTAATGTCCGATGTCGCCGTGGTCTGGCAGCTGCATAGCTGCAACACCAGGACTACGGATGATGCTGCTGATGCGAGCTGGGCGAGGCGGGATTGTCCGGGCGAACGCGGGAACATGAACTTCGAACTCTGGCCGGCGAAGAAAGGTCAGAGATGTTCACCATATTAACCCTAAATTCCGGTTAAGCCGCTCCGGTTACCAGCCTCAGTCGACAAACTCGGCGCCGAATTCGCAGCCGATCCGCCACGCCAGACGGCATTGCCGCGAGTCGCCGGTGGAAAAGATGATGGTGAACAGAGCGGGGATCTCGAGATATTCGGCAACGACCTTGACGCCGCCCTTCGAGATATCCGTGATCGTGCAGTCGCGCGGCAGAGAACCCGCCCCCGACTGGATCTTCGCTATCCTTCTGCACGAGCGCCGCTCGGTTTTACGGCGATTGACGAACATTTCGACCCTTCATCCCTCACGCGACAACACGCCTGGAGTACCCGAGAAACGTTGGGATCAGGCTAGTAGGACCTCTCGCAATTTATCGGTTGCTTTGCATCTTTCTTTACCGGGCCTGCGCGGGCGACGACATCGGGCGGCGGTGGGCAACAGGGATTGCGAATGTTGGCGTCGAACCACGAGCGAAATCAGCGCGCTTTTATCGCCCTCAGCGCCGAAAGCTGCTCCGGCGTCAATTGGCCAGTGGCCTCCGCCTTGACCTTGGCCTGGTAGGCCTTGATCGCATCGGCGGTTTTTCCGCCGAATGTGCCATCCACGTCGATCGAGAACCCCTGGGCAACCAGTCCGCGCTGAATTCGCTTCAGCTGATTGGGCGAAAGGTCTGATGGATCGACCAGGACCTGCGCCACGGGCTTCAGCGCAGGCGGCGTCGGTACATCCTTGGGCGGCGGAGCCGGCAAGTCCTTACCAATGACATCGAGTTGCTTCTTGATCCCTTTGAGATGTTCTTCCTGTAAGGCAATCTCGCTGTCCAGAGCATAGAGCCTCCTGTCGGAGGCCTTCTGCCTGCCGTCTGCGGACGTCAGCCGGTCATCGAACTCCTTGAGCTTGTCGTCAAAGCCCTTCAGCTTCTCGTCGACGCCTTTTAGTCTGTCGTTGATCCTCGACAGTTGAACTTCGATGCGTTCCAAAGCCCGATTATTGTCAATCGTCTCGTCATTTGCCTTTTTGACAGCCTCGGCTGCCCGCTTGTTCTGACCCTCGGCCGCGACAGCAGCCGCCTCGGCCGCGGCTTTTTGCGACGCCGCCGCGGTCGCCGACGCCTCCGCATTCGTCCGGCCGTTGTGTGCGGCCTCGAGGTCTGTGTTGATCGTAGACAGTAAGCCGGCGATCCGATCGGACTGCTTGGCGTGGTCCTCCAGCTGGGTCAGTTTCGGGCCAAGGCTCGTCAGCCTGTCCTTCTGACGCTCTGCTTCCGAGCTTGTGACCTCGATCGTCTTGCTCAACTTGTTGCTGGCCTCGACGATCTTTGGGAGATCCTTGTCTCTCATGTCGGCGACAGGCTGGAGGATTTGGTCTCGCATGCCGCTATATTTCGCTCCAAGATCCTCTTGCAGCTTCGTCACGATATCCGTCTTGATCTTGTCGCCGTTGCCCTTGAGGTCAGCGACCTCCTTCTCGGCCTGGCGCATTTGCAGGTCAATGTCCTGCCGCCGTTCGTGAAGGCCTGCAAGGGTCTCCTGGCTCTCAGCGGCAAGCCTGGTCCGCGTCGTCTCGCTGATGTTCGTGATCTCGTTCTGCGCCTTCTCAAGCGCGTTATCGAGACTCTGGCGCATGTTCAAGGTCTGGCCGGCGATGATGTAGGATCCTCCCATGGCGAACACGATCGCAAGGCCGACAAGGACGAGAAGCCCGCGAACCGGCCAGGATTCGTAGAGCTTTTCGGCCACGTGCCAGAGCGCCGGCGAGGCGTCGGGTTCGGTTGGGGCGACCGGCTCGGTGCCGTCCGGATCGCTACCGTCGTTGTCATCATCGCCGTTGTTGCGATTTTCACGCGGTTCTGCCGGAGCGTCCTGATCCTGGACGGCGGCCTGTTGAAGGCTCGCGCGCCTGACTTCAAGCAGGTCCTTCAGCGCCTTCAGGGCGTCGGCGAGCCGTGCCGGATCTTCCCATTCCGGGCTTGGCGCGAAGGCGGCGGCAAACGGCGAGCCTTCCTGGCGCAGCTCATGTTGCAGATTGACGTCGAGAAGCTGCAGGAGAGACCGGATCTGAACGCCGAGCATGAAGCGATGCGGCGGCGTTTCACCCTGATCGCGCAGCGCGTCGTGGAGACGGCCAGCAAGCGAAATGGCGGGCGTCGAGCTCGTGTCGTTGCCTGTTCCGAGGAGAAACCAAGACGAGCACTCCCATCACATCTTTGGAAGATAGTTGAGGGAGTATGACCGATAAACCTGTAGATGCAACAGGCGGTCGAATGCGTTACGCAAAAGGATACCGCGCGACACATCGCGCGAGGTGGGATGAGACCGGCGCGTTGCGAGTTTTTTGCGAACCTAACCGGCTGCGGCGGCGAGCCGCTCGGGC
>Ga0210402_10004830_pt1 | contig 12199 bp, 9 predicted proteins | sample IncBWC7MmetaG_FD_161055 | JGI IMG/M metagenome (GOLD analysis project Ga0210402, IMG submission 161055) | Forest soil microbial communities from Barre Woods Harvard Forest LTER site, Petersham, Massachusetts, United States - Inc-BW-C-7-M | ecosystem: Environmental > Terrestrial > Soil >...
AGGCCCTGAACAGCGCCCGCGCCGAGCTAACCCATGTCGAGCGGGTCATGACGTTGGGCGCGTTGACCGCATCGATTGCTCATGAGGTGAATCAACCGCTCTCGGGCATCATCACAAACGCAACTACCTGTCTGAGTATGCTCGCCGCCGATCCGCCCAATCTAGACGGGGCTCGCGCTACCACGGAGCGCACGCTGCGCGACGGAAACCGCGCGGCCGAAGTGATCCAACGCCTCCGCGCCATGTTCGCGCGCAAGCAGCCGGCGAATGAGTCCGTTGACTTGAACGAGGCAGCGCGCGAGGTGCTCGCCCTCTCATCGAGCGAGCTTCAGGTTTGTCGGGTAACCCTGAGAACGGATTTCGACACCAGCTTGCCTCTTGTCAGCGCCGATCGCATCCAGGTTCAGCAAGTCATTTTGAACCTCATCCTCAACGCCGCCGATGCGATGAGCGCGATTAATGATCATCCACGCAACCTTCTGATCGTCACTGCCCGACAAGACGCGAACTCGGTTCAGCTGTCCGTGCGTGACTCCGGCCACGGCATTGATCCACAGAACCTTGGGAAGCTCTTCGATGCGTTCTACACGACCAAGACCCATGGAATGGGCGTCGGCCTCTCGATCAGCCGCTCAATCATCGAAAGCCATAAAGGTCGCCTCTGGGCCACTGCCAACGAGGGGCCGGGCGCAACGTTCTCGTTTTCGATCCCCTGCAGATCCGTGTCGGCGCCGGGCTAGGACGATGCTGGCGCCAACCCGCGCAAGGATTCCGTCTGCTCCAAGATGTAGCTTATTGCGTTGTGTTCCGCTCAGATCAACACCAAGGTATGACCACGACATGACCTGGACAGGCGCATGCTACGGCAGGTGGATGCAACGGGGACTAGGGGGGTCAAGCGAGTGCGACCGCGTTCCTCGCTCTTCCTTGGATCGTGCATTTCGATTGTCTCGGCTCGCGGGGCGCGTAATGGAACCAAGAATACTGGTCGCGGTCGTTGATGACGCTGAGTCGGTGCGCGAATCGCTCCCTGACCTGCTACGGGAGTTCGGGCTCGCAACAAGAGCCTTCGCTTCGGCGCCAGAGTTTCTCGCTTACGATCGCATCGCCGAGACGCGGTGCCTGATACTCGACATCGCCATGCCCGGTATGTCCGGACCTGAGCTGCAACGCGAGTTGATTCGTCGCGGGCATGCGATTCCAACGATCTTTATCACCGCGCGGTCGATAGACAGCATTCCTCCTGACCTCTTCCAGCAGGGGGTCGTCGAGTGCTTGTTCAAACCGTTCAGCGGGGCGGATCTACGGGCGGCGCTCAATGCAGCGCTCCTCAAGGGCTGAAACAGGACGGTGTGTTTGGCGAGGGCATTATGGGGTAGCATATATGGACACAGCGACAAACTTTAGACTAGCGCCGAGATCGTGCTCCATGGCGGGCGTCAAACCCCTTGTGTTCGTTGTCGACGACGATGTTTCGTTGCGCGATTCGCTTGGGTTTCTCATCGCGAACGCCGGCTGGCGGGCGGAGCTTTTTGCCTCTGCGTCGGAGTTTCTCGCCAGTCCACGACCACCGTCCCCGAGTTGTTTGGTTCTTGATGTCGGTTTACCGGACCTCAATGGTCTCGAGCTTCAGCAGCAGATCGCGAGCGAGCGCGCGGCCATGCCGATTATCTTCATCACAGGTCGCGGGGATATCCCGATGACGGTTCAGGCAATGAAAGCGGGAGCAGTCGAGTTCCTCGCCAAGCCATTTGCGCCCGCAGTGCTATTGCGCGCGATCCAAAGCGCTCTGGAACGCAGCCGTATGTGCCTCGAGGAGGAGGCGAACCTGCAGACGCTTCGTGATCGTCACCAAGCGCTCAGCCGTCGCGAACGCGAAGTAATGGCGCTGGTGGTTCGGGGCCAATTGAACAAGCAAGTCGGCGGCGAGCTCGGTATCAGCGAAATTACTGTTAAGCAACACCGGGGACGGATGATGCGCAAGATGCGCGCGCGATCGCTACCTGAGCTCGTGAGCATCGCGGCCCGCCTTGGCCTTGAGATCGCGGGCAAGGGCGGAGCGTCTGACGCCCTTGGCGTCAGACTGCGCGATGGTGGGCCAATAATGAAGGCTCAAGACCGGCAAGAATGATTGTAGCCACCGGACGCGACAGGAGGCCTAGAATCGTTGGCTGAACTGCAGGCCCGCGCTGAACGGGCGTAGCGTGGCGACGCGCGGGACGGTGTACCCTGCGCCGATTGTCGGATCGAAATCGGCGGGATTCGTGCTGTGTTTGGCATACGACTCCGGGTTGAAGTCGCCGAGGTTCGGCCGTGCATTCGTGAGATTATTCGCGTAGAGCGCGAGCTGCGACTTGCCCCAGGTAAGTCCGACCCGCGCGTTCAGTACCGAATAGCCGGTGCGCGTGGGCGCGTAACCGGCAGGGTTGGTGGGGCTCGCCGACGGACACGGAAAGAACTGCGCGCCGTTTGGATACTCTGGGACTACGCCGGGCCCGGCGTTGAGCTGGCAGCCCATCGTGCCGGACACGCTGCTACCCGTGTAGCTGCTATCGATAGTAAGGAAGCTTGAAAGCCTGACGTTAAACGGTACGGTGAACGTCACGCTGGCGTTTGCAGTCACGTCTGGTACCTGATAGATGCGTGAACCAGGCGGCTGCCAGTAAAGCACGCCGTGCGTAATAACGGCATTCACATAACCGACGCCTGCCTGCAGATCAACATATGGGTTCGGCTTCGCCTCGAGCGCGAGTTCACCGCCGCGCACGCGCGCATCTCCGGCATTGACGATGAGACTGATGTAGCTGACCGGCGCGATGATCGCTTGCTGAATGTTGTTCCAGTTCATCTGAAATACAGCGCCGGTCAGAATGACCTTGTTGTTGAACCCTTCGATCTTTCCACCGAACTCGTAGTTGTCGACCGTGTCGGACGTGTACGTGGTTGGTGTTCCTGGCGTCTGATGGATTGCACTAAAGAACGACGGCGGTCCGAGCGGCAGCGGCACCCCAGCGCCTCCGGAACGAAATCCCTTCGAGTAAGAGGCGTAAACCATCGCCGTCGGATCGATCTGGTACTTGATCGCGATCTTGGGATCGAGTCCGCTCTGTTGGGTCTGCGGCAGCGTAAAATTGAGATACGCAAAGTTGAGAGCACCCTCCAGCAGTTCCTGACCGTTCTGGGTTTGGCGGTAGTAGCGGCCGCCGAGTGTTAGCTCGCACTGAGCGAAATCGTAGTACAGCTCGCCAAACAGCGCTTGATTCTTGTCGTAGGCCGGCCCATACGAAAACCAACCGAGACCGCTGCCGTAGCTGGGACAACTGGTGTCGTTGCCATTGTTAGGATTCCTGCAATAGCCGCCCACACCCGGAATGATGCCGACGGCTGCATTGGTGTTGAGACCCAGCTGCTGTATTAGCGGAATGCTGCCGGTGTCGAATTGCGTGTCGGAGAACGAGCGCGACAGGTAGAGACCGGCGACACCCGAGAGTCCGAATGAGTTCTTATCGAAGCTGAGACGCGTCTCGCTGACCGTCCGGCGCTGACTCACGACCTCCGACCAGGGAAATCCCTGATAGTCGGCATACACGCCCAGGATACCGGGAGCGGATGCTGCCCAGTACGCGGCAAGCGCATCGCGGGTGCCTTCGCTACCATCCTCGGTCTGCGTTGCGCGCCGGTCGAAGTAACTCAAGGACTCATGCAACGCGTAGCCGGCACCTTTGTACTCAATCGTGAGTGCCGGCAGATAGAACCGATCGCGGGCCACTTCCTGAATGTTGTTGGTGCGGTTCAGTGTGAGGCTCTGAATCTCGAACGGTGGATTCGGCGCATACGGGGCCGCCCAGCCGTCCCAATCCTGCTCCTGTACCATGATGCGCAATTCAACATCAACTCGGTCGCTGGCGATCCAGCGCAGGGCGAACGAGCCACCGTACGATTTCTCGGCGCCGTAGTTGTTCACATTAGCCAACGTCTCCCCGGTGTTGGGATCGACCGCGAGGCGGTGCAAATAACCGCCTTCGTGGTCATAAAAGCCGACGGCGCGGGCGACCAGACTATCTGTGAAGGTATGAGACCCGGCGAAATTAACGCCATAGTCAGGAGATCCGGCACCGGACGTTCCACCAAAGGTCGTGGTGTAGTGTGCATCGTCCACACCAGGCGTTGGTTGCACCGTAACCAGGCGCAGGGTACCACCGAGCGAGCCCTGGCCGAACAACGTCCCCTGCGGCCCTTTCAGGATCTCGATACGCTGGATGTCGACCACCCGCGGGTCGAGCGAGTCCGGTATCGGCGTCTCGTCGATGTAGATGCCAGTCGTCCCGCTGCCTTCGATGCCGCGGATTGCGACCGTGCGCGAATCAATATATCCAAGATTCCCAGTACCATACGAGAAAGACAGGTTTGGGACCTTAGTGGCGTAGTCGACGAAGGAATTAATGTTCAGTTTCTCAAGGTCTACCTCGGAAAACGCCGTCAGGCTGACTGGCACGGTGAGCGCCGTCTCATCCTTCTTGCGCGCGGTGACGGTGATTTCCTCCATGTTCGCGCCTGGAATCATCGTTGGCTCTGCGGGCGGAGCCGTCTCGGCGCGCAGAAGCCCGGGAACCAGTGCGTATACAGCGCACGCAACCAGCGAGCGAACGGATGAGTTCAGTGCTCGTTTCGTGGTGAGTTGAGTCGGATCCCCATCTCGGATTAAAAAATCCTGGGGGTGCTGAGCAATTCTGATGGGCGCTTTTTCACGATCCATGATGCGCAAACGTGATGCTTCCAAGAGAGGAAAAGGTGTTTAGCAGTGAATCTACTACACATGACCGCTAATTACCTCTACCCAGCAATATACATGCCAATTCATGAGAGATAGTAGTGTGTAAAAGATTGTCTGAAGGAATGCCGGCGTGGAGCTTACGAAAAGGCAAGCGAAGAGCGATCTGGGATTCTCAGCCCGTCCTGATCGGGTGCGATGCGCAATCCCGCGGCCATATTTACCAGGTCGGCGAGAGAGTCGGCTTTCATCTTTCGCATCATCTTGCCTCGATGCTGCTTTACGGTAATCTCCGAGATGCCCAGCTCACCAGCGACCTGCTTATTCAATCGGCCAGAGACGACGAATGCCATAACCTCGCGCTCGCGAAGGCTGAGTGACATGTAACGATCCCGCAATACACTGAGCTGAGCCTCGTGGCGAAGTGCCGTGTGACTGCGTGTTAGGGCATGTCGGACGGCGCTCAACAGCACCTCCCCGACCAACGGTTTGGTCAAGAACTCGACGGCTCCCGCCTTGATGGCCTGGACCGCCATCGGGATATCACCGTGACCGGTGATGAAGATGATCGGCAATTCCGCCCGATCGGCGATGAGCTTCTGCAGATCGCGGCCGTTGATATCCGGAAGATTGACGTCGAGTAGCAGGCAGCTCGGAGTGAAGACTCGCGGTCTGGCCAGGAATTCCTCGGCCGATGCTGAGAGATTGGATTGCCAGCCTGCGCTGCGGATCAGCAATTCCAACGATTCTCGTACCGAGAGATCATCATCGATGACGAAAACGATCGGTATGGCGGGCGTTGTGGGCGGGCGCGATCGCGGTGAGGCGTACTCGGAAAAGTTCATGGGCTATCCCTCTAATGCCGTGTTGGAATCGCGGCGTCAAGTGCCTTTATAAGATCCGCTTCGATGAAAGGCTTGAACAGGCAATCTACGGCACCTTGCGCAAGAAGGCGGTGACGGATCGTGTCGTCTTCCATAGCGGTGATGAAGACTATCGGAATCCTGTGCCCACGACGCGCCAATTCGCGCTGCAACTCCGGCCCCGACATGCCCGGCAGGGCGATGTCGAGAATAAGACATCGAGTCTCGCCGACCCAAGGGGAGTTTAGGAACTCTTCCGCCGAAAAGAACGCCTGGACGTCATAGCCGAGCTGCCTCAGCAGGTCCGGCAGGGATTCGCGCACAGACTGATCGTCATCGACAACCGTGACGAGCAAACCGATGAGCATCACAAATTGCTCATGACGTGCTCCGTCGGCCTCACGGCGGGGATGCTAGGGCCTTTGGCACGGCGCTCGCTCTCGGGTGCGCGAGGAATGCAGAATGAAAATGTCGCTCCCGGACCACTATTCGGTTCCGCCCAGAGACGGCCGTGATGATTTTCGATAATGGAGCGACTGACGGATAGGCCGATACCCATACCATAACTCTTGGTGGTGTAGAACGCCTGGAAGAGTCTCTTGGAATCCTCGGGCAAACCCGCCCCCACATCTCGAACGCGCAGGCGGACGCCGTCTTCTACATCTCGTTCGGTTTTGATCGCCAAACGTTTGGGGCGATCGTCGATGTCTCTCATTGCCTCCGAGGCATTTAGCAGCAAATTGAGGACGACCTGCTGAAGCTGAACCCGATCTCCAGCGACAGACGGAAGTCCTTCGGCGAGTTCCACCCCCAATATCACCCCTGTCCTCTGAAACTCGCTCGACAGCAGCGTTATCACTTCTTCTGTAGCCTCGTTGAGGTCAACTGACTCGATCGGCGCGCTCTTTTTACGAAAGAGCGCGCGCAGCCGTGCGATAACGTTCGAGGCTCGTTGGCCATCACGGATCGTGCGCCGCGCGGTTTCGCGCGCTCCCTCGAGGTCGGGAGGGTCGGCAGCAAGCATCCTCAGACAAGCACTGGCGTTGGTGACGATGCCAGACAGCGGCTGGTTGACTTCGTGCGCGATCGACGCCGTCAATGCACCGAGGCTTGAGACCCGGGCCACGTGTGCTAGCTCCGCTCGGGCCTTGTCGAGCGCCTCGTCGGAGAGGCGTCGTGGGGTCACGTCTTGAATTGCGCCGATGTACTCAAGCTGACCCTCCTCATCGCGGGTTCCGTGCGCGACCAACCGTACGTACTTCACTGACTGGTTTGACATCCGGAGCCTATGCTCGCACTCCAAGTCGCTCCCAGTTTGCGCCCGGTCGGTCACCTCACGGAATCTCGCGTTGTCCTCCGGATGCACTCGAGCACGAATGAGGTCGAGCGTCATTGGTACCGCTGGGTCAAGCTCGAAGATGCGATAGAGCTCCTCTGACCACATGATCTCGTCGGTCGCCGGACGCCAGGAAAAGCTGCCTAACGAACTCAGTTGTTGGGCTCTTGCGAGCTGTGCCTCGCTTCGTTTGAGCGCCTCCTCGGTTCGTGCTCGCTCGATGGCAATGCCCACCATAATGCTGAACTGCTGGAGGAGCGCCGGTGCGCAGGGCTTGGGACTGCCTGCTCCGCGCCAGTAGATCGCGAAAATCCCAACGAGCTCTCCGGTCAATGAGAAAATTGGCGATGACCCGAGGGGCTTGAAGTTCCGAGTCGGTGCTTCCATGCAACTCACGAGTTGGCCCTCGATGAGTTCGTTGCAGCCGGAGTGCAACCCGGGCCCTAGGGCGCGTCGCACGCGGGCGCGAGTACGGTCGACAAGGAGGACAGTGCTAAAATAGCCCTCGACACTGGCATCGAATAATCGGCAGAGCGCATCCAGTACCGCGGGGAGGGGACGTCTCTGCTGAAGCGGCTCGCGGATCATTTCAACGATTTGGGCGATGCCGAGCCCCACCGACATTGCTACTGAGTCTTCACGCTCCCAACCCGGGTTGAATACCAGTTTAGTGGCAGAAGATCCCCCCATGACCTCGGGCACAGCGGCAGCGTTCCTAGGTGTCTCCGGCAGTACAGGGACGGCTGATGGGGCGCATGGTTCGAGTTTGTTCGGGCCTTCGGGCGCCGTAGTCCCCGCCTCTGTACAAACGAGCGACGTCCGGCGGGAGTGAGCGACGAATTCGGATGCATCGGCCCGATACACATTGGTGGCATTCACCGAAGGTCTCCTCTAGTAGCCCAGCGACCCGACCGTACTCCTCCTTGGTTGAATGATCTTTCAAACCCCCTCAAGCAAGCGTGAAACCTCATGAAACGGCGGACGTGCCGGGCTGCCGCCCAACGGGTTCATGGGACTCGTCGTGGCCTTCGCAACGGGGCCGGCCATGCCGGGTGGGCCGCCACCACTTCGATATAGCGGTCAATTGCGTTGCGCCTAGGCCACCCGCAGCCGCCCGACCGGGTGGCCGGCCTGGGAGCCATGATTTCAGCACATGGCCAGCGCTCGGCTGGCCGTTATGCCGGATCCCGGCCCGCGCGGTACGGTGGCCGGTCCTGCTGACGCAGCAGCGGGTCCTCAAGAACGTCTGAAAGTTCTGTAAAGAACTTCAGAAACAGGCCTTGCGCTATACTTTCCGCCGTTTCGATGCCTCTTTCGGCGGGATAGCGGCTAATGGATGAGCATCCTCAGGCGGTCTGGCGAATCGGGAACTGGCAAGTCAGTCCGGACCTGGGCGAGATCTCGTGGGACGGCCGAAGCAAAAAGCTCGATCCCCGCGCAATGCGGCTCTTGATGTTCTTAGCAGAGCGGCCCGGCCAGGTTGTCGCGGTCAGGGAGTTGCTCGATGGTGTGTGGGGCAAGGCGGTCGTCACGTCCCACTCCGTTTACGAAGCGATTGCCGCACTGCGGCAGGCGCTCGAAGACTCCTCCGACACACCCGAGTACATCGTGACGCTACCGCGTCGGGGCTATCGACTCATCGCACCGGTGGAGATCACCCCGGCACCGGTGGAGATCACCCCGCCCCAAGAGCCGATCGGAACGGCAGGTGCCGACCCAATCGACGCGCCCACGAAGGGCATCGTGCCGGCGCCCCCCCGCCAGCGACGCGCTGCGGTCGTTCTAGGCGGCGCAGCGTTTGCGATAGCGGTGATCGGGACGGTCGCCTGGTTCAGCCGCGGCGCGCACACGCCTTCTGGACGGGTGCAGGTCGACAAGTCGATCGCAGTGCTGCCCTTCCTGGATTTGAGCGAGAAGAAGGATCAAGAGTACTTCGCGGATGGACTTGCCGAGGAGTTGCTCGACGTTCTCGCTAACGTGCCCGGGCTGCGCGTCATCGGCCGCACTTCGTCATTTCAGTTCAAGAACAAGAACGAAGATGTCCAAAGCATAGGTGCGAAACTTGGAGCCTCGTATGTGGTCGAGGGCAGCGTACGTCGTACCGAGAACCACGTGAGGGTTGCCGCCCAGTTGATTCGCGCTGCAGACGGCTCTCACCAGTGGTCCGAGATCTACGATCGAAGCGTCAGCGACGCACTGCTGCTCGAGGCGGAGCTCGCCGCATCTCTTGGGAGGGCCTTAGAACTTTCGGTCACGAGCAGCTTGGCGTCGAATCCCATCGAAACAAGCAGTCCTGAGGCCAACGATCACTATCTGCGGGGCCTGCACGCACTTGATACGTACACTCGCGCCGGTACGGAGGAAGCAGCCAATCAGTTCCAAGCAGCGATTGCGCTCGATCCGCAATTTGCGGCCGCCTTTATATCGCTCGGAAAGACACACTACATCGATGCCGCATTCGGCTTTGTGCCTCCCGAAGTTGGCTTTCCCCAAGTGCGCGAGAATGCTCAGAAGGCACTGAAACTCAATCCTCAATCTGCGATTGCCCACGCCCTGCTCGCCCGTGTGGCCACGCTCTACACCTGGGACTGGCAAGAAGCGCAGCGAGAGTCCGATGCCGCGCTTGCTTTGGGACCGCAAAACCCGTTCGCGCTATTCGCCGCCGGAGACCTCGCCAACATTGTCGGAGATTTCAAGCGATCTGAGCGGCTTTTCAGAGCGTCGCTGGTATCGGACCCGCTCAATCCTGAAACGCATTTCATGCTCGGGGTTGCGTTGCTCGCAGTCGGGCGACTTGAAGACGCGGAGGCCGCAGTGCGTCGTTGCCTGGCAATCAGTCCTGCATACGTTTTCGGTCACTTTTTACTGGGCGACATTCTGTCGAGGCAAGGCCGAGAGGAATCCGTCGCCGAGTGTAAGCGTGAAGTGCCGGAGGGAGGTCAGCTCACGTGCCTCGCAGGCGCATATGACAGGCTGGGACGTAGGAAGGAAGCTGACTCCGCGCTCGAGGCAGCCATGCAAGAGCACGGCGGCAGTGAAGCCTTCTGGATAGCGGCCGCGTTTGCCAACCGTCGCCAAGATACGCGGGCCTTCGAGTGGCTCGATCGCGCGTATCGCCAAAAGGAACCTGTCGTCGAGTACATAAAGGTGACGTCTGATTTCAATACCCTCAAAGGTGATCCACGATACAAAGCTCTCCTGGACAGGATGCATTTACCGGAGTGACCGCGAGGCGCGATTGACGCGAGTCGTGGCGCCCTGGACAGAAGCCGCTGATATCGCCGCCCGCCGCTGAGATCTCTCAAATGGTGGCCGCTCGCCAAATGGTCGGGGTCTCCCGAACGACTCTTGTGCCCCAAATAGCTCATTTGGACCGCTGAACTCATCAGGCATTCAGTCTGCTGGCGATTGCGGCCAACGCTCGTTACTGGCGCGGCTCATACGATGGTGTGATCGACGCGGCACGATGAATCTAGTGAGATGGCTTCCGCACCCTTCGTCGTTCTTGCGGAGCTACAGCGGCCACCGTTGCCGCGAGCCCACAGGGTCTTTCCAGCTAACTTTTTAACATAGGAGCACAGCTATGAATGCAGTTGCACAGCCAAAGGGCAGTGATGCGACGGCCATCCGCCCGTTTCACGTAAATGTTCCAGAAGCCGAACTTACCGAAATGCGCAGGCGCGTAAAGGCAACGCGGTGGCCCGAGCGAGAAACGGTCGAAGATCAGTCACAAGGCCCCCAGCTCGCGACTTTGCAGAAACTCGCGCGCTATTGGGAGGCAGAGTACGACTGGCGCAAAGTCGAGAGTAGGCTGAATGCACTGCCGAATTTTATAACCGAGATCGATGGACTGGACATCCATTTCATTCATGTTCGTTCGAAACATAAGAACGCGTTGCCCCTCATCGTCACGCACGGCTGGCCCGGCTCGGTCATCGAGCAGCTGAAGATTGTCGATCCGCTGACCAATCCAACCGCACATGGCGCGAGTGCCGCAGACGCATTCGACCTGGTGATTCCGTCGATACCGGGTTACGGGTTTTCCGGCAGACCAACCGCTACAGGCTGGGACCCTGCCCACATCGCGCGTGCATGGGTCGTGCTGATGAAGCGTCTCGGATACACGAAATTTGTCGCGCAAGGCGGCGACTGGGGCGCGGTTATCGTGGACGTCATGGGCACACAGGGGCATCCGGAACTGCTTGGCATTCACTCCAACATGCCAGGCGTGATTCCTGTCGATATTGACAATGTTGCCCGTACCGGCGCTCCAATGCCCTCTAATCTCTCCCCTGACGAGAGTCTCTGTTACGAGCGGCTGGCCACTGTGTATGCGAAGGGCATCGGCTACGGATACCAGATGGGTTTGCGCCCGCAGGCGCTCTACGGGATCGCAGATTCCCCCGTCGGGATAGCGGGTTACTTTCTCGATCACGACGCGCGTAGTTTGGCAATGATCTCCCGTGCGATTGACGGACAACCCGAAGGCCTTACACCAGATGATATCCTCGACAACGTCACGCTCACCTGGTTGACCGACACCTTTGTTTCCGGGGCGCGCCTCTATTGGGAGGACTTTCAGGCACAGTTTTCTTTCTTCGGTGTCAAAGGCGTCTCCGTTCCTGCTGCAGTGAGTGTCTTTCCCGACGAACTGTATCCAGCTCCTCGGAGTTGGTCAGAGCGGGCGTATCCTAAACTCGTTTATTACAACAAGCTCGAGAAAGGGGGTCATTTTGCAGCCTGGGAGCAACCGAAACTCTTTTCAGGAGAACTTCGCGCGGGCTTCAGGTCACTACGCACGTAGTGACTGGAGCAAAATCGTTGGGAGCCCACAGATCTTCTCTGCGGGCTCCCAATCGGGGTCATCAGGATGATGAGGAGTGCCGCTTTGAACAACGTTGCACGACGTGACCAAACCGCGATTCGCCCGTTCCAGGTGAGTATTCCCGAAGCGGTGCTTGCCGAAATGCGCAAGCGCATACAGGCAACACGCTGGCCGGACCGAGAGCCGGTTGCCGACGGATCGCAGGGCGTTCGGTTGGCGACGATGCGGGAGGTCGCAGGCTATTGGGGGACCGACTACGACTGGCGGAAATGTGAGGCGAGTTTGAACGCCCGAGATCGATGGTCTTGACATTCATTTCATTCACTATGTTCGAAACATAAGAACGCGTTGCCCCTCATCGTCACGCATGGGTGGCCCGGCTCGGTCATCGAGCAGATCAAGGT
>Ga0210402_10004831_pt1 | contig 12195 bp, 6 predicted proteins | sample IncBWC7MmetaG_FD_161055 | JGI IMG/M metagenome (GOLD analysis project Ga0210402, IMG submission 161055) | Forest soil microbial communities from Barre Woods Harvard Forest LTER site, Petersham, Massachusetts, United States - Inc-BW-C-7-M | ecosystem: Environmental > Terrestrial > Soil >...
CTCGAGAAGCTCTGCTATTCGAAAGACAAGACAATCTAGCCGCCACTGCTCTTAACTTCATCGTCTTACCGCAAAAAAATTGATAACTCCCAACATGTCAGTGGCAGGTTCCGCTGCCTGAATCAGTAAAGCTCCTTCCGGCTTCGGGGATGAACTGCCAGTCGTACGCTTTTGCGTGCAGGGTTAGTTTCAGCACACCGAAGGAATCCGCGTTTCGCATCTCGCTGTTTGACTGAATGGGACCGAAAGACCGATGGTTTTTGCCACCGGTCCCGACAACAAATTCACGGATGCCGCGGCCGGGATCGGGAATGCCGTCGGGAGTTTGCGGAGCGAAACGCTCGTAGTCGTGATCGTGGCCGTTGACGACAACTGAAGCGCGCGCATCATAGAGTGCTTGCCAGAAAGGCTTGATTTCAGGGTCGTTGCCGTGCGCACCGCCGGAACTGAAGAGCGGCTTGTGCCAATAGGCCAGGGTGCACGCGCCGGGATGGGCCGCGAGATCAGCACGCAGCCATTTCTCCTCGCGCGAGCCGGCATCACACCCACCAATATCGATGCATTCGCTGTTCAGAACGACGATGTGCCAGGAACCAAGGTCGTAGCTGTAGAAGCCGTCCTTGGAATCGCCTGCGGCGGGGCCGAAATAGTCGAAGTAAGGAGTCGCGCCTGAAGCGTGAAATTCGTGATTGCCAGGGGCTGGTCTTGTGCGGGATTTAACACGGCCCCAAGTTTTATCGTAGCACTCGAAGTTTTCTTTCGAACCATCTGGATAGGCGAGATCGCCGGGGACCATGACTGTTCCGGGAATTAGTTGGAGGAGCTTTGCAGTGGCCTCCGCGCCGGCGAGATCCTTGCAATCGGCGATATCGCCGGCGCCAACCAGGACGACTGACTGATGCGTCGATCGTGCCGCCTGGGCCGACCGATAGCAAGCCACCATTCCGCTCGTCAAAGACATCGCCACAAGTATGCAAGATGCGCTTGCGAGCTGACCTCTCATGCTATTCCTTCTGAACCCGATCTGTAATTACTTTTCCCGCGAAGGCGACCAACGGAAACCTGCTGCGACGGTTGGCCGGTAGTACTCTCGCTGGACCATGTACTGAGGACTGCCATTGTAAAAGCCAAATACCTCATTGGTGAGGTTCAGTCCATATATGATGAGACTGAGTCCCGAATGTAAGCGCATGCTGCCCTGCGCATCTACTTGGAGATGCGCGTAGAAATAGTTGTCGCCAAAAGGCCCTTTAATACCTCCTGAGGCTCCGTCTGTGAATTGGTAGCCAGCGATATTCGCGCCATTGTAAGAAAGTCCCACACGGACGGAGACCCGGCCATGGTCGTATGTCGGACTGAGGTTCCAAGTGTTCGGTGCATTGCGGAGCAAACGGGGATGGTCGGAACGTCCGAAATCCGGCCCCAAGGACGCTCGCGATGCCGTGTATCCGTAGTTGGCGGAAACCCCCAGGCCACCGAACACTCCAGGGAGGAAAGAAAAATGTTGTAAGTACGCGGCTTCGAACCCGTTTATCCAAGCGCTCCCGGCATTCAGCGGCTGCGTCACTCTACACGTGACAGTCGCGGTGCAGGTTGCATTCCCAAACGTGCCGGAAGCGGCTATGAATTCGTGCGAGACGATAGGGTCGGTCAGGTTCTTGTAAAAGTAGCCGGCTGAGATTATCCCGAAGGGGTTTATGTAGTGCTCGACCAGCACGTCGAGGTTATCCGCAGTCTCGGCCTTTAGATTCGGATTGCCCAAACTAACGAGAACAGGATTGGCGGTACTATCTACGCTCAGCGCCTGAGCAATATCTTGTGGATCGGGGCGCGAGAGTCCTCTGCTGTAAACTAAACGCAGGTTCGTGTCATTGCTAAGCGCAAATCGCAGAGAGGCGCTGGGCAACACCCTCAGATACGAGCCGCTGCTCTTGCTGATTCCGAGAAAATTTCCATCGGCATCGAGAACTGGAGCGGACGTATCAAGAATAGTTCCTTCAAACCGCACGCCAGCGACCAAACGGACTTTGTTGAAATCGATAGTGTTCATGATGTAGCCCGCGCTGACCTTCTCAATCAAGTCGAATTGACTCGAAATGTCTTCGGCCAGCGTGTAATTCCCCGGGTTGGCGGCGATGTCCGCATTAAAAGCCTTAAGGATCGTCTGGAAGTTCGGGTTGGGTCCCAATTTATATGCGCCCTGGTAGTAGTCGCTGTTGGAGAAGCTATTTGGGAAGTCAGCGAGCGTAAGAGGCGTGCCAGTTCCAGTGGGGGAAAAGTCGTCCGTGAAAGTGTTGGCGAATTTATGGGCGTTTCGGAATTTCCCACCAACTTCGATGGAGGCGAGGTGTGATCCAAGATGGTACCGCTTAGCCATTGCTCCTGTAGCCTGCAGATTGAGCTGAGCGGTCAGCCCATGATTAATTTGCATGCGGCTTAGCGGCATGCTGCTCTGATTTGTATATGCTTCTGTGAAGCATGCAGGCGTCCACTGAGGCAGATACAAGGATTTCGTATTCGCCGGATCAAATTGACATGAACTGATGGGCAAATCCGAGCTGAAAGATGCGCTACGGTCGCCGACCTGGCCAATTTGCCGGGAACGCGACACGGATGCGTCCCAGGCGTACCACGTCGTGGAAAGCACATGCTTACCGCCAAGCAGTACACTGCCGATGGCGTAGTCAGGGCGGCGAATCTGGTCGTTGAAGCTGGGCGGTCCACCGTTCACAAAAAGATTATCATTAATCGAATAAACCCAGCGATCGCCGTAATTATGGAAATCCGAATAAATGCCGCGGATGTAAATGTCCGAGCCATCGCCCAGTTTATAGTCCGAGCTGCCAGCCAGCCCCCAACGGCTCCGATAATACTTGTATTCACGAATATCCATGGAATCGAAGACGCGAACCTGCTGCCCGCCAACGGTTGCAAGGTCTGGCACAGGCTCAATGTCATCGATGCCGCGCCCGTTCCAGTCATAGGAACCTCCGAAGAGCACGCCCAATTTCTTATTAGCGCCAAATCGTTGACCCAGAGTGCCAGTCGTTTCAATGAGTCCACGCCCTCCAAGGATCGGCGTGTATCCACCCATGCCGCTGAGGTTCAGCGTTGGGCGCTCTCCGGCAGTCTTGGTGACCAAATTCACAGAGCCGCCAATTCCATCGCCATCCATGTTGGCCTGCAGCGTCTTGTTGATTTCGACGGATTCAACGATGTCAGCAGGAATTGCGTCGAATTTGATTTGCCGAACGCCGGATTCGGGCGAAGGGACGTTCATGCCATCGATAGTCGTGTTGGTAAGCCGGGGTTCGGTGCCCCGAACTTGTACGTATTTTCCTTCGCCTTCGTCACGCTCGATTGTCACGCCAGGAAGCCGGCCGAGAGCGTCGGCCATATTTGCGTTTGGCAGACTACGGATAACGTCCGCGGGAAGCACCTGGATGATGTTATCGGCGGCGCGCTCGCGATTGATGGCTTCGGCTTCCGCGGCAGGACGCTCGGCAGTGACCAGAACTTGTAAATTCTGAGATGAGACAGCGAGCTTGGCGTCAAGGTTTGCCGTCTGGCCGGCTACCACATTCACTGTCTGGGAAAAGGTTGCGAAGCCCACGTAGCTGACTGAGACGGTATAGCTGCCTGGGTCGAGATCGTTGATCAAGAACTGGCCCAAAGTATTAGAAACGCCGGTGGCTCCGTTCGGCTGGATGCTAACCTGTGCTCCTTGGAGCACGGCGCCGGAAGTGTCGGTGACGCTGCCAAAGATCGAACCTTTGCCCGTTTGTGCTTGCCCAGACGAAATGGCAAGGAAAGAGAAGACGGCGGCCATAAATAGGGCCAGAACAACGCTGCTAAAGGATTGAAGTCTCATGGCTTACCTCCTAAATCGCGGGATTTGAGATAGCTGGCTAAACTTTGAGCGCGGGCCAAGAGAATATTTCAGTCATGGCCGTGAAAGCCGTGCCAAGCATTTGGCGCAATCCTTAAGTACGGCGTATGAACTGGAGTTGAATGATCTGTTAAATTGAGGCGGAGGATTTTTTAAGGAGGCAACCGTTGGATATCCAATTGAACATCGGCGTTGTCTCACGATATCGAGAGGTGAGTTTCTATCCAGACGCACGGGCGTCTGCTCTCGCCAGTGTCGTCAGATTCTCAAGTAAGTCAGAAGTCTCCATCGAAGTTTTGTGATCCGCCCCGGTGTTTCGCGCGTACTCGTCGCATGCGCATTTGTACATCTTGTTCGACAATTAAAATGTTCATTGCAGTTTTCTAGCCGTCGAATCGTAAAGACGTGCGAAGAATTGCCCGCAGATTGGAATTTGAGCAGAAGACGAACCTAGAAAAAGAGCTTGCCTGCGTCCAATTGGAAACTCGCTCGTGCGGTTCGAGGCCAGATCATGAGACGTCCTTTGAGTCGCGGATTCACGTATTATGCAGCCATGCGTATTTTACTGGTCGAAGACGATCCGGGGGTGCGCAGGTTTGTAGTCAAGGGACTGCGCGAACAGGCCTATGCTGTAGACATTGCTGCCACCGGTGAAGAAGCTCTGTATCAGGCGCACATTAATGAGTACGACCTAATTATCCTCGACGTCATGATTCCGGAGCCCGACGGGTTTGAAGTCTGCAGGCGGCTTCGCAAATCCGGACGCACAATGCCCATCCTGATGCTAACTGCGCGGGACGCCGTGGAGGACCGCGTCAGCGGCCTCGACAGCGGAGCGGACGACTACCTAACCAAACCTTTCCAGTTTCGCGAACTGCTGGCGCGGCTGAGGGCTTTGCTTCGGCGTTCGACGGAATTGCACCCGCCGCTACTCAGCGTCGGAGATCTTTCGCTGGATACGGCGGCACAGAATGCGACGCTGGGCGGACAAGCGATTTCGCTGACGCACAAGGAATACGCGCTGCTGGAATATCTGGTGCGAAATGCGGGACGAGTGGTGAGCAGAGCGGACATCGCCGAGCACGTTTGGGATGAGAGTTTCGATCCGTTTTCAAACTTGATCGAGGTTTATATCAACCGGCTTCGCCGGAAGATTGATCCGGATGGAAGCGCGGGGCTGTTGCAGACGCGACGAGGAGCCGGTTACATCCTGAAATCCTGCGAGGATGCGGAGAGCGGAGGACGCGCGCAGGTAACTGGGGCGCAAGCGAAATCGAATGTCGCTGACCGCAAGAAACATGCTTGATTCAGTTCGCGTGCGGCTAACGGTTTGGTACTCCGCGGTGCTCACCGTGGTGTTGGTCCTGGTTTCAGCAACCACTTATCTGATCGTTGGGAAAACTTCAATGCAACGAACGGACACGGATTTAGAGGCACTGGCCGATTCGTTTTTAGTGACATTTCAGGCTGAACTTGCGGACGCTCCAAGCACTCAGGATTCGGTAATTTTATCCGCAGTACGCCAGTCCATGATTGAACACCGCTCGAACAGCGATGCTTTCGTGGTGCAGGGACCTGGGGGAGAGATCATTGCTAATTCAAACGACGGCGTCTCTTCTGGAATAAAACCTAACGCATCGGCGGCCCGGGCATTGGCATCGAGCGAGTTTCAGCGTTTTGCAAAGACAGGTGAAAGCCGGGAAGTGAGTCTGGAGACAATTCGGGGTGAGCGGTGGCGATTCCGCGCTTACTCCCGGCAATTCAAGGCCAACGGGCAACCTTACCTGCTTATCATTCTCCATTCCTTGCATGCGCAAAACGAGATGCTTGAAACCATACGGCTGACGTTTACCTGGATGATTGTTGTGGGTCTGCTTCTCGCAGGGACGGGAGGTTATTTTTTGGCAAGGAGGAGCTTGGCTCCCGTTGTGGCGATGGGAGCCCACGCACGGCGAATCGGGGCGACGAACCTGCACGAGCGGCTTCCTGTGCTCAACGCCAACGATGAACTCGGGCAGTTGGCCACAATCTTCAACGATCTGCTGGACCGGCTGGACCAGTCCTTTGAGCGCCAGCGCCGCTTCATCGCTGATGCTTCTCACGAGCTTCGGACTCCACTGGCGATTTTGCGAGGCGAAGCCGAGGTGGCCATGTCGCAGCACGGCCGTAAAGCGGAGGACTATCTCGAATCCCTGGGGATTCTGCACGAGGAAACATCGCGGTTAATCAAGATCGTGGAAGACCTGTTCACACTGACGCGGGCGGACTCGGGGCAGTATCGTCTATCGCCCGAAGATATATACCTCGAGGAAGTGGTGGCGGACTGTGCGCACTCCGCGAGGACGCTGGCACGCGAAAAAAACATTGAATTGAGCGTCGATGCCTCCTCGGAATGCCTGGTGCATGGGGACCAGGCACTGCTGCGGCGCATGATCCTGAATCTTTTGGACAATGCGATTAAGTACACGCCCGAGGGCGGACGCGTGGAGATTGCTTGTCGCGCCACAAACTCGGGGTTCGAAATACACGTTACGGATACTGGGCCGGGAATACCCACGGAGCTGCATGCTCGCATTTTCGAGAGGTTCTTCCGGGCTGATCCGGCGCGATCGCGTTCGGGGCGCGAGGGCGGGGCGGGGCTCGGACTGTCTATTGCTCTCTGGATAGCCCAAGCGCATGGCGGCGGGCTGGAATTGGTCCGTTCTGATGCCACGGGCAGTCACTTTGCAGTTTATCTGCCGAAGCCCGGGGTTGAGTCCGACGGTACGGATTAATCATCTATTTATCTCAAGACCGTTACATTCGTGTTAGCGGAACGTGAAGGTCTGCGACCGCCCGAGAGAAAGCCTGTGAACACTCGTCATATTTGGTATCGATCCACACTTTTCATGCTCATCACGGTTGCTGTCCTCCCTTTTCCCGGCGCGAGTTGGCAGATAGAGACTCCGGCGCCAAGCACAGGTCCGACCACTCTGCAGGCCTCAAATACAAAGCCCACTGGTCAAGACGCTTCGTCTTTGCAGTTGACGCTCAAAGACGCTCTCACGCTCGCTCGGAAGAACAGCACAGTATTCCAGGCGGCCGCGACAAATGCGGCGATCTTGGCGGAAGATCGGAAGCAAGCTCGTGATGCGTTGCTACCGACGGTCGTGTACAACAACGAAGTCCTCTACACGCAAGGCAACGGCGCCGGAAGCGTTCGGTACATCGCCAATAATGCCGTGCACGAATACATCAGCCAGGGGAACGTGCATGAAGCGATTGACCTGGCGGGAGTGGCGAATTACAGACGGACGGCGGCGGCCGCAGCCGTTGCGCGCGCGAGAGCGGAGATTGCTTCGCGAGGGCTCGTTGTGACGGTCGTGCAGAGTTATTTTCGAGTTGCCGCTGCGCAGAGCAAGTTGGAAATTGCGCAGAGAGGCGCATCAGAAGGAGATCAGTTTTTCAAGATATCGCAGGAACTTGAGGCGGGCGGTGAGTCGGCGCACTCCGACGTCATCAGGGCCGAATTGCAAATGCAGGACCGGCACCGGCTACTGCAGGAAGCCAAACTCGAACTTCTGAATGCGAAATTGGATCTAGCTGTGCTCATTTTCCCTGATTTCAACGAGAGCTTCGAAATCAGCGACGACCTTCATGCCAGCGTTCCGCTGCCGACCCTCGAGGAGGTACAGCAGGAGGGAGCCAAAGACAACCCTGAGTTGCGGGCGGCGCTGGCCGGAGCGCAGGAAGCCGGGCATGACGTCACCGACGCGCGCGCGGCGTACTTCCCTTCGCTGGCCCTCGATTATTTCTACGGGATCGATTCGGCGCAGTTTTCGACGAACAGCGTGATCGATAACCAAAGAATCCACAACCTCGGATCCTCGGCTTCCGCAACGCTAAACATACCTATCTGGAACTGGGGAGCAACGCAAAGCCGCGTGAAGCAAGCCGAGCTTCGGCGTACTCAAGCACAGCGTGAACTGTCTCTGGCGCAGCGCAAGTTGCTGGCAGAGATGCGGTCGTTGTACAACGAAGCCGAGACGGCCTTGAACGAATTGGCGGGTTTGCAGCGATCCGCGGAACTGGCGTCTGAGGGACTACGGCTGGCTGGTCTTCGCTACAAAGGAGGAGAAGCGACGGTGTTGGAAGTAGTGGACGCACAAAACTCATTTGCAGTGGCGAATACGAATTATCAAGATGGGGCGGTGCGCTATCGCGTTGCACTGGCGAATCTGCAAACTTTGACGGGAGCTTTGACGACGCCATGAGAACCGAGTCGTTACAGCGCAGAGCACTGAGTTTTCTTGCATTCGCTGCGGCGAGCGTGACCGTCTGCTTCCTAACCGGCTGCGGATCGCAAGAGAAAGAAAAGGACCCGGTCGTTTCCGTGCAGACCACAGGGGCACACCGGACCACAATTTCAAAGACAATCTCCGCGGACGCCGTGGTGTTCCCATTACAACAGGCGGTTCTCACGCCTAAGATCACATCGACGATTAAATCGTTCCTTGTCCAACGCGGGAGCCGCGTGCACAAGGGACAGTTGCTCGCCATATTGGAGAATGCGGACCTTTCGGCGGCAGCGGAGCAAAGCAAGGGGGAATTTGAGCAAGCAGAAGCGGGCTACGCGACTACAACCGGGGCGAGCCTGCCAGAACAAATTCAAAAGGCGGAGTTGGACGCTGCAGCGGCGAAAAGCGCTCTGGATGCACAACAACAGGTCTACAACAGCCGGAAAGAACTTTTCGAGCAGGGAGCGCTGCCTCGGCGTGACTTCGATTCGGCGCAAGTGTCGCTCACGCAAGCCCGCAATCAATACGAACAGGCCCACAAGCAGCTCGACGACCTGCATAGGATTGGGCGGGAGCAGGCGTTGAAATCCGCCAGTGGCCAGCTCGCTGCCGCGAAAGGAAAATATCTCGGCGCACAAGCCCAGCTCAGCTATTCGGAGATTAAGAGCCCAATTGATGGAGTGGTGACCGACCGGCCGCAGTATCCCGGGGAACTCGCAGCCGCAAACCAGCCGTTGCTTACGGTGATGGATCTCTCAAAGCTAATCGCAAAAGCGCACATTGCGCAGTCGGAGGCCGTTGCACTTAAGGTGGGAAATCCCGCGGAGTTGCAGCTTCCGGGAGTGGAGGAGAAAGTGGAGGGCCGAGTGAGCCTGGTGAGTCCGGCTGTCGATCCAGGAAGCACGACCATCGAAGTGTGGGTTGAAACCACCAAGCCGGGCTCTGCCCTTAGGCCCGGAATGACAGTACGTGTTCAATTCTCAGCAGCAACCGCAAAAGATGCGCTCGCCGTTCCCGCCTCAGCGGTTTTTAAGAACGCGGATGGGACGAGCTATGTATTAGTGGCGGGAGCCGATGGGAAGGCTCACATCAAGACGGTTGAGCCCGGAATAAACAGCGCCAACGAGGTGCAAATTCTCAGCGGAATCAACGCGGGAGACGCCGTCATCACCTCCGGCGGCTATGCGCTCCCGGACAACACACACATTAAGGTGGAGGCGCCAGCGCCGGCCGAAAAGGACGCGGGCTCCGCAGACGAATCCGATAAGAAAGCCGCGGAGAAAACCAAGCCCACGGAAAAGGCCAAGGAGTAGGAAAAATGGCCTTTGAAGCGGATTTCAGTTCGAGTGTGCCCAGTGCAAGAATGGCGCCTTGGTTTGAACGCTTTTCGCGTCCAATTCTGTTTCTCGTCATCGGCCTCGCGCTGGTCGGGGCGTATTTGACGTTCCGCATTCCTGTTTCGGTGTTTCCTAGCACGGATTTTCCGCGAATCGTCATCGGAGTTGACAATGGCGTGATGCCAATCGATCAAATGCTGGTCACGATCACGCGCCCGATCGAGGAAGCGGTGAACAGTGTTCCCGGCTTGCAGCGGGTGGTATCCATCACGAGTCGAGGATCAGCTGAAGTTGATCTTTATTTCGATTGGAATAGCGACATGATCGTCACGCTGCAGCGCGTCGACGCCGTCGTTGCACGATTGCAGGGTGAACTGACACCGACCGCCAAGCTCGAAACTCACCGGCTCACATTCGCCAGCTTTCCCATTCTTGGCTACAGCCTTACTTCTGATGCGATGTCGCAAGACAAGCTTTGGGAGATCGCCACGTACGACATTAAGCCAAGGCTCAACCGCCTGGACGGCGTGGCTTCCGTCTTGGTCCAAGGAGGACGCGTTCCGGAGTTTCAGGTTTCGCCCGATCCGGCTCGGCTGCTCTCGACGGGGGTGACAGTCACAGATTTGCTTGAGGCCATTCGCAAGACGAACGTGATCGATTCGCCGGGATTGCTGGAGCACGATCACCAACTGGTTCTTGGCCTCGTGAGTGGCCAAGTGCGTACGCCAGAGCAGATTGGCAGGATCGTAGTCAAAAACACCGCAGCGGGTTTGCCGGTGCGAATTGGCGACGTAGCCGCGGTGGGACCGTCGGTCGCGCCGGTGTACACCATCGTGACCGCCAACGGAAAGCCGGCGGTGCTGCTCGGCATCAATAGGCAACCGGAGAGCAATACGCTTGCCGTGGCCGACGAAGTTCACCAACAGATTCAGGAATTAGCTTCCACTTTGCCTCCGGGCGTGCACCTTGAGCCTTTTTACGACCAGTCGACGATTGTGCACGACTCGATTGCGAGCGTGCGCGATGCCGTGCTGCTCGGCTTGATTCTATCCTCCGCGATTCTTGTTTTGTTTCTGCGGGACTGGGGGACGTCACTCGTCGCGGGCTTGGTGATTCCGGCTACTTTGCTGGTTACTTTTATCGTGCTCAAAGTTACCGGGCAAAGTTTCAATCTAATGACTTTGGGAGGGCTGGCGGCCGCAGTGGGATTGGTGATTGATGACGCCATCGTAGTGCTCGAAAACATCGTGTTGCATCGCGACGCAGGGGAGGGCCGCGCACAGGCGATACAGAGCGCGCTTCGCGAAATGACGGTGCCGTTGATCGGTTCAACGATCACCCCGATAGTGGTGTTCCTTCCTTTGGTGTCCATCACGGGAGTCACTGGAAGTTTCTTCCGGGCGCTAGCCATCACGATGACTGTTTCCCTGCTCTGCTCATTGGTACTCGCCCTCGCTTGGACGCCCACTTTGAGCCAATATTTTGTTCGCCGGAAAAGTTCGACGACGGATTTGGCGCAGCCCGCGGGAGGGACGCCGCAAGTATTGGACGCCGGAGCGCTCTTGGTTGCAGAGGAAGCGCATATCGGCGGCTTCTTCGGCCGAATCGTAAATTTTTATGAGCGCTCGATGAAAGGTGTGATCCGGCGGCCTGTTCTGCTCATCGTTAGTTCAGCGATTATCGTTGTTCTAGCCTACGTGTCTTTCAGATTGTTGGAAACAGACCTCTTGCCAGAAATGGACGAGGGCGGTTTCATTCTCGATTATTTCACGCCTGCGGGAAGTTCCTTGGCTGAATCGGACCGCATTCTTCAGCGCATTGAAAAGATTCTGCGTGAGACGCCCGAAGTCGAAAACACATCGCGACGCACAGGTCTCCAGCTTGGATTGGCTGCCGTGACGGAGGCGAATCGTGGAGACTTCACAGTCCGATTGAAGCGAGACCGCAAACGCGGCATCAACGACGTTATCGACGACGTGCGCGGACAGATCAGGGAGAGCGAACCTGCGGCGGACATCGAGTTTGTCCAGGTGCTCCAGGATATGATCGGAGACCTCTCGAACGAGCCGGAGCCTGTTGTCATCAAGATGTACGCGCAAGATCCTCAACTGCTACTTAAGACCGCACCACAGGTCGCAGACGCAATCGGAAAAATCCACGGCGTAGTCGACGTACTTGATGGCATCGAAAATACGATTAGCGGGCCAGCAGTCACGTTTCAAATCGATCCGGCGACGGCGGCGCGTTCCGGATTTACAGTAGAGGAAGTCAGCACGGACGCTGCCGCGCTTCTTGAGGGCGAACCGGCGGCTACGCCCGTCGTTTTGGATGATCGGGCCTATCCCATCCGCGTGCGTTTTCCAGAACGCAACCGCACATCTCTGGAGCAAATGACCAACACTTTGATTGTTAGCGCAACCAATCGTACGGCGACGCTTGGTTCGCTCGCGACGCTCACCACGAATCCCGGCGAGACGGAAATCCGCAGAGAAAACCTGCAACGACTAGTCGAAGTGACTGCCCGGCTAGAAAATGTGGGCCTGGGGAAAGGGATTGCGGAAGTGCAAAAGGTCGTTGCAGATCTTCACCTGCCCTCGTCTATCCGTGTTGAGTATGGCGGACGATACCAGGAGCAACAAAAGTCCTTTCGTGACCTGCTGATGGTCCTTTTCATGGCCCTCGCGCTGCTGTT
>Ga0210402_10004833_pt1 | contig 12191 bp, 10 predicted proteins | sample IncBWC7MmetaG_FD_161055 | JGI IMG/M metagenome (GOLD analysis project Ga0210402, IMG submission 161055) | Forest soil microbial communities from Barre Woods Harvard Forest LTER site, Petersham, Massachusetts, United States - Inc-BW-C-7-M | ecosystem: Environmental > Terrestrial > Soil >...
CTCTGGGCCATGGAAACCCCGCAGGTTTTTTCGCGCGATCTCATCACCCGGGCCTATGCCCGCGTCGCCGCGAAAAAACTCCGCATCACCGACGATGTGCAGGCCGTCGAGCTCCTGGGTCAGCCCATCGCGCTCCTCGAGAATCCGCACCCAAACCCGAAGCTCACCACGCCCGCGGACTTCGCCTATCTCGAATTCTTGCTCTCGAAATAACCCCATGCTTCACTTTTATAAATGAACCTGCGCATTGGCCACGGCTACGACATCCATCGCATTGTTCGCGGACGCCCACTCGTGCTCGGTGGAGTGCATTTCGCCGCCGACTTCGGCCTCGACGGCCACAGCGATGCCGACTGCGTCACGCACGCCATCTGCGACGCGCTGCTCGGGGCCGCCGGCCTGCTGGATATCGGCCATCTTTTTCCCAACACCGATCCCGCCTATAAGAACATCAACTCACAGCTTCTGCTTCAGCGCGTCGTGGCTGAATTGAAAAAAAACGGCTACGCGCCGGTGAACATCGACGCCACGATCATCGCCGCGCGTCCCAAGATCGCCCCGCACATCGCCACGATGAAAGCCGCGCTGGCCGCTTCGACCGGGCTGCCCGCCGACGCCATCGGCGTCAAAGCCACAACGAATGAAGATGTGGACGAACTCGGCCGCGGCCTCGCGATCGCCGCACACGCCGTCGCGCTGATCCAAAAAGTTTAGCACTCATAACAAAATTGTCTCAAGGTAGGGCGTGACCGCCGGGCGCGCCATGATTCTCGAAATGATTTTTACACCAAGATCGCGAAGAGCTTTTGGTGTTTCTGTTATCAAAGGCAAAAACAGAGCCCGCTTGGAAATTCGGTGCGAGCCGACACCCGTCTCTTCGTGTCCTTTGCGACCTTTCCTGTCCTCCATAGCTTTAGCGAAGGAGGATGTAAAAATGGATCCGGAAGACCTCGGCGCGCCCGGCGGCGACGAGTGCGATAGCCTCGTCGGTCGCGCCCTACCTCCGGATCGGCCAGCAAGAAGTCCGATTCTCTTAGTCTGCCTTTTGTGCCCTCTCATATTTTTCGCGGCCATTTTTTCCGGCTGTGCGAAACGCGAGACCGCCGTGCAGCGCGGCAACCGCGAGCAAATTCTTCATCGCGGCCTCGGCTACGAGGTCAGCGAGCTCGACCCGCACCTGGTCACCGGCCTCAGCGAGTACAGTGTCGTCTCCGCCCTGTTCGAGGGCCTCGTCGCCGAGGATCCGGTCGACCTGCATCCCGTTCCTGGCGTCGCCACGTCATGGGATGTTTCACCCGATGGGATCGTTTATGTGTTTCACCTTCGCGCCGATGCGAAGTGGTCCAATGGCGAACCGGTGACGGCGCAGGATTTTATCGCCTCGTGGCGCCGTGTGCTCACGCCGTCGCTCGCCGCCGACTACGCCGACATGCTCTACGTGATCCAGAACGCAGAGGCCTTTCATAAAGGCATCACAAAGGATTTTGCCGAGGTCGGCCTCACCGCATCCGATGCGCACACCCTGAGCGTGACGCTCACGCGGCCGACGCCGCAATTCCTCGCCCTGCTCACCCATCAAGTGTGGTTTCCCGTGTATCTGCCCTGTCTCACGGCCAACGGTTCGCCCTACGAGCGCGGCAATCCCTGGACCCAGCCCGGCCGCCTCGTCGGCAACGGGCCGTTCACCTTGAAGTCATGGCAGCCCGGCCAGGAAATCGTCGTCGAAAAATCGCCGACCTACTGGGATGCCGTGCACGTGCGGCTGAACGCGATTCATTTCTACCCGTTTGACAGCATGGACGCCGCGGAACGCGCGTTTCGCACGGGACAATTGCACCTGACCGAGACGCTGCCCGTCGGCAAGGTCGAGGCCTACCGGCACGACTCGCCGCAGTTCCTGCGCACCGACCCCTACCTCGACACGTATTTTTTCCGCCTCAACGTCCGCCGTCCGCCGTTCGGCGATGAGCGCGTGCGCCGTGCCCTCGCCCTCGCGATCGACCGCCAAGCCATCGTGGAAAAGATCCTGCGCGGCGGCCAGCAGCCGGCCACGGCCTTCACGCCGCCCGGCCTGGGGAACTACACGCCGCCGACGGGCATGACGACCAATTTTGCCGAGGCGCGGCGCCTGCTCGCCGCAGCCGGTTTCCCCGGCGGCAAGGGATTGCCGCCGCTCGAGCTGCTTTACAACAGTTCGGAAAATCACCGGCTCGTTGGCGAAGCGGTGCAGGAGATGTGGCGCCGCGAGCTCGGCGTGAATGTCCGGCTCGTCAACGAGGAGCTGAAGGTCGTGCTCACCGACCGCCGCGACGGCGACTATCAAATCCTGCTCTTCGACTGGGCGGGCGACTACCTTGATGCCAGCACGTTTCTCGATGTGTGGCGCAGCGACAGCGGCAACAACCATACCGGCTGGTCGAGCGCCGACTACGACCGGCTCCTCGACCAGGCCGAGCGCACCATCGATCCCGCCGCACGCGCCGGACTTTTCCAGCAAGCGGAAGCACTTCTTCTCGGGGTGGCGCCGATCATCCCGCTCTATTACAACACCCATGTTTTCCTGCTGCAGCCATCGGTGAAAGGCTGGCATCCGACGCTGCTCGATCACCATCCCTACAAGGATGTTTATCTCGAGGGGAACTAACAGGCGTTTCGATTTTAATCGACCCATGACTGGTGAAATTGTCATTCCGAGCCGTGCGAGGAATCTCTGTCGTTCTTGTCGATTTCAATTTCGGAGATGTCAGACTGTCGGCCTTCGGCCTCGGTACCTCGCACGGCTGCCAATGAACTCGTATCAAACATCGTTTAATTCGGATTTTGGCGCGGCAGCGCCGGTGGGGTCCGCTCACCGAGCGGACCGCGGCCCGTTGGGTCAACGGGCCCTACCTGCCAACCATTCATTGGCCTGTTCTACGCAAGGCGCGCAGCGGCTTGCCCAGGGTCTCGGAATGACAAAATAAAGGATGAGTCGCAAAGTCAGGCCGATGTGACCAATTAAACCGAAAACACTCTAAGTCCGTCGGATTTTGCCCATCGCCGTTGAGGACACACCGCGGCTTGCCTTCGCGCCCGGGTCGATGTCTTCTGATTTCCGATGCTACGCTTCATCGCCCGCCGCATCCTTGAGACGGTTCCCGTCCTCTTCATCATCGTCACCGGCACGTTTTTCATGATTCGTTTCGTGCCGGGCGGGCCGTTCACGGCGGAAAAGGCCGTCCCACCCGAGGTGCAACGAAACCTGGATGCGTATTACCACCTCAATGATCCTCTCTGGAAGCAGTACGTCGATTACCTCTGGGATCTTTGTCCGAAAAAATTTCATCCGGCGGCCCTCGCCCAGGGCCCGGATCTCAAGGCCGCCTTTGGGATCGATTTACGCCCCTCGTTCCGCTACGCGAACCGCACGGTCAACGAGATCATCGCGGAAAAACTGCCGGTCTCCCTTGAGCTCGGTCTGCTCTCGCTCGGCGTCGCACTCGGCCTCGGCCTCACGGCCGGGGTGATCGCCGCGGTCAAGCACAATACCTGGATCGATTACACGGCCTCCGCGCTGGCCATGACCGGCATCTGCGTGCCCACCTTTGTGGTGGGGCCGCTGCTCGTGCTGGTTTGCGCGATCCACTTCGGCTGGTTCAATGCCTCCGGCTGGTATGGCCCGATCGACCGCGTGCTGCCCTCGCTCACCCTCGGCGGCTATTACGCCGCCTACATCGCGCGGCTTACCCGCGGCGGAATGCTCGAGGTCCTGAACCAGGATTATATCCGCACCGCCCGGGCCAAGGGCGCCTCCGAGCTGCGCATCATCTTCCGGCATGCGCTGCGCGGCGGCCTGCTGCCCGTCGTTTCCTTTCTCGGCCCGGCAGTCGCCGGCATCCTCACCGGATCATTCGTCATCGAGATGATTTTCCAAATCCCCGGACTCGGCCGCGAGTTTGTCACCAGCGCCTTCAACCGCGACTACAACCTCATTCTCGGCACCGTGCTGCTTTACGCGGTGTTCGTCATCATCATGAACCTCGCCGTGGATGTGCTGCAGGTGTGGCTCAACCCAAAACTGAGATTTGAATAATTTCTCCCGCGGATGACGCTGATGAACGCGGATAAATCCAGATTCCTTTTTAACCACAAACCATACAGATGAATATGGATAAAAAAACTCGCATCCGCGCTCATCCACGCAATCCGCGGTAAAAAATGGTCCCCCTTTCGCCAAAAGATCTTTCCGCCGCCGATCCCGCCATCGGCCAGCTCGAGCGAGGCCAGTCGCCGTGGAGCGACGCCTGGCAGCGCTTGCGCAAAAACAAGCTCGCGGTCTTCGGCGGCGGCCTGCTCGTCGTCCTCGCGCTGTGCTGCTTTCTCGGACCATTTTTCTCGCAATCCTACGAGGATCAAAACCTCGACCTCGGCGCCACGCCGCCCAGCGCGCAGCACTGGCTCGGCACCGACACGCTCGGCCGCGATCTCTTGGCGCGCATTCTTTTCGGCGGTCGCATTTCGCTCATGGTCGGCCTCGTCGCCTCGGCGGTCGCGCTGATCATCGGGGTGACCTACGGCGCGGTGGCGGGCTACCTCGGCGGCAAGATCGACACCGTGATGATGCGCATCGTCGATATCATCTATGCCCTGCCTTTCACGATCTTCGTCATTCTGCTGATGGTGTTCCTCAAGGACCCGATGGAAAGATTCGACGCGTGGTTCGCCCGGTTTTCCATCATGGGCGATACCCGGGGCGTGGGCCAGATCCTGCTGCTCTTTTCCGCCATCGGCGCGGTCGAGTGGCTCACGATGGCACGCATCGTCCGCGGACAGATCCTTTCGGTCAAAAAAATGGAGTTCATCGAGGCCGCGCGCGCGCTGGGCTACAGCCCGCGCCGCATCATCTTCCGCCACATGGTGCCCAATATCCTCGGCCCGATCATTGTTTACACCACCCTCACCATCCCCGCGGTCATGCTGCTCGAATCGTTTCTCAGCTTCATTGGACTCGGCGTGAGCGACCCCATGAGCTCGTGGGGCAAGCTCATCCAGGAAGGCGCGGAGAAAGCAGAGGAGTTTCCCTGGCTGCTCATTTTTCCCGGCGGCATCTTTGCAATGACGCTTTTTTCGCTCAATTTCCTCGGGGACGGCCTGCGCGATGCGCTCGACGTGCGCTCATCGAAGGATTGACTACCGGGCGCCAAGCAACGCCATATTAGATCCGTCCATGCGCCGTTTCGTCCCCTATTTCAAATACATCAAGGCTGTCCGCTGGACACTGATCCTGGGGGTTTTGTGCGGAGTGATCGAGGGTGCCGCCAGTGGTGCGGGCCTGCCGCTCATGTTAAAATATGTTTTCCCGCGGGTCTTTAGCGCGCATGGTGAGCACGTTGCTCCGCTCACAACCTTGCAGCTGTGGGGCTACGCCTTGTGGCTGCCGTTCGTTTTCACCATCCGCGGCCTGGCCGGCTATTTTAACAACTACCTCATGCAGCTGGCCGGCGGGCGCATGCTCCAGGCCATCCAGTTCGATTATTTTCGAAAGCTGCAGGAGCTGCCTCTCGCATTTTTCCACCGTATTTCGAGTGGCGAACTCATTACCCGCGGCCTGGGCGACACCAACCAGTTGCAAAACACGCTCAGGGTCATCTCCAACGATCTAATCCAGCAACCCGCGACGTTGCTCTTTGCGCTTGGTTCCATCGTTTACCTGGCCCTAAAGGACCAGGGCGTGGGGCTGGTTGTGGCCACCCTGGCCATCGTCCCGCTCTGTGTTTTTCCCATCCGTTATGTCGGGAAGAAACTCGTTCAACGCACCCATGCGTTGCAAAGCCAGAGCGGCTCGATCACCGATCGTTTCACGGAGAACCTCGCCGGGGTGAAGGAAGTGCGCGCCTTCGGCCTGGAAGAGCATCAAAACAACCGGTTTTCCGAGCTGGGCAGGATTCTTGTGCGGGCCCAGATGAAGGTCGCCAAATACGAGAAGGCCCTCACCCCCAGCATTGAGATCATCTCCGCCGTGGGCCTTTCCGTCACGTTTGTTTATGCGTATCGGGTCCATTTGGATTTTTCCTCATTTTCCGCCATCCTGGCGGCGCTCTTTATCTGCTATGATCCCATCAAGAAACTGGGAGCCGTGAGCAATGAATTGAAACGCGGCGGCGTCTCGCTGGATCGCCTGAATGAAATCCTGAAGGAACCCGTCACCATCGCCGATCCGCCCAATCCCGTGCCGGTGACGCGCCTGCAGGGCGATATCGCCTTTGCCGATGTCTCCTTCGCTTACAAAGAAGGCACGCCCGTGTTAAGCAATGTCTCCGCGCATATCCCTGCTGGCACGGTCTGCGCACTCGTCGGCCCCAGCGGTGCGGGTAAAACCACTTTTGCCAACCTGGTTCCGCGCTTCTACGATGTGACCTCGGGCCAGATCACCATCGACCAGATCGACGTGCGCGCCATGCGCATGGCCGACCTGCGCCGCAACATCGCGATCGTCTCCCAGGATCCCGTCCTCTTCAACGACACCATTTACAGCAATCTCCTCATCGGCCGGGCCGAGGCGACCCGCGACGAGGTGATGGCGGCCACCCGCGATGCCTTTGCCCACGACTTTATCGCCCACACGCTGCCCCAAGGCTACGACACGGTCGTGGGCGAACGCGGCTCAAAACTCTCCGGCGGGCAAAAACAGCGCATCGCCATCGCGCGCGCCTTCCTGCGCAACGCGCCCATCCTTATCCTCGACGAAGCCACCAGCGCGCTCGACAGCGAGAGCGAGGCCGCCATCCAAAAGGCGCTGAAAAAACTCATGGCCAACAAGACCGTGCTGATCATCGCGCACCGCTTCAGCACCATCCGCGATGCGTCGATGATCCTGGTCTTCAAAGACGGCCAGATCGTCGGCCAGGGAAACCATCCCGAGCTCTATCACAGCAGCACCCTTTACAAGCTATTGTATGATGGCCAGTCCACCCAGCCCAACCCTTCCTCCACCCAAATAACATGAAAGTCGCCATTCCCTGCGGTGGCAAGGGCACGGCCCGGCGCAGATGAAATCATGAACCGCGCCAGCTTCCCCGGCACCGACCCCGGCTTCACCCGCTGCATGCTTGATTGCGAAATCGCCACCATCCGCGCCTTCATCAAGGCTCATTGCTGACCGGATTTGACTCCTACCCCACCATGAACGCGGCCCTGCCTCCGGAAGACCTCGCCCACGTGCTCGCGCACACCCGAGAACTCTGGGGCGAAGCGCGCGGCCAGCGCTTTTTTATCACCGGTGGCACCGGCTTTTTTGGCCGGTGGCTGCTGGAAAGTTTCTGCCAGGCGAACGATGAACTCCAGCTTGGCCTGCGGGCCACGGTGCTTACGCGCGATCCGGCACGGTTTGCCGCCCAGGCGCCGCATCTGGCCGCACGCGCTGAACTGGAATTCATTCGCGGGGACGTGCGCGATTTCGCCTATCCCGCAGGCACGTATCGCTACATGATTCATGCGGCGACCGAGGCCAGCGCCGCGCTCAATGAGAAGGCACCGGACGAGATGCGGGACACGATCGTGGCCGGCACGCACCACGCGCTCGGATTCGCCGCACAAGCCGGCGTACAAAAACTGTTGTTCACCAGCTCGGGCGCAGTCTACGGCCGGCAGCCTTCCGAACTCACGCATGTAGCCGAGGATTACCCGGGGGCCCCGGATCCGCTGGCCGCTGGTTCGGCCTACGGAATCGGCAAACGCGAGGCCGAACAGATGTGCGCGGCGCAGGCCAAACAATGTGGGTACGAGGTGAAGATCGCCCGGTGCTTCGCTTTTGTCGGGCCGCACTTGCCGCTCGATGCCCACTTCGCCATCGGCAACTTCATCCGCGATGCGCTGGCGGGCGGGCCGATCCGCATCGCCGGCGACGGGACGCCCCACCGCAGTTATCTCCATGCGGCGGATCTGGCCATATGGTTGTGGACCATGCTTTTTCGCGCGCCCACCGCCCGGGCCTACAACGTGGGCTCAGCTGAATCCGTTTCCATCCGGGAAACCGCGGCGGCCGTGGCCCGGGTTTTTCCAAGTCCGGTCGCGATCACCGTGGCCCAGCCGGGGACCGGCCGCCCGCCGTCGCGCTACGTGCCGGCGATTGCCCGGGCTGAAAGCGAACTCGGGCTGCGCGTGCACATCCCGCTGGCCAGCGCAATCGAACGAACCGTGCGCTGGCTGCAGCCGGCGGCACTCGTGGCCAACTGATTTCCCTGAAACTTTTCCATGATCCGAGTCGCCGATTATATTGCCCAAACCTTGGCCCAGCGCGGAGTCCGCCATGTCTTCATGGTTACCGGCGGCGGTGCCATGCACCTGAATGACGCCTTCGGGCGCTGCCACAAGGACCTGAGCGTGGTCTGCTGCCATCACGAGCAGGCCTGTGCGATGGCGGCCGAAAGTTATTACCGGGTGACGGGCCGGCTGGCCGCGGTCAACGTGACCACCGGGCCCGGCGGCACGAACGCCATCACCGGCGTCTACGGCGCGTATGTGGACTCGATGGCGATGATCGTAGTCTCCGGCCAGGTAAAATGGGAAACCCTCGTGCGCAGCACGAACCTGCCCCTGCGGCAATTGGGCGACCAGGAGGTGGACATCATCCGCATGGTCGAGGGCGTGACCAAATACGCCGTGCTCGTCAAAGACCCCCAGTCGATCCGTTATCACCTGGAGCGCGCGCTCCACCTGGCGACGAGCGGCCGCCCCGGGCCGGTATGGCTGGATGTGCCGATCAACGTGCAAGCCACCAAAATCGATCCGGCTACGCTGCCCGGCTACGATCCCGCCGAGGACACACTCGTATTCGAAACACCCGATCTCAACGCCGCGGTACAGCACGTGGTGGAACGCCTGCGCTCGGCCGAGCGTCCCGTGATTTATGCGGGCACCGGCATCCGGCTGAGCGGACAATACGGCACCTTTCTCAACCTGGCCGGCCGGCTTGGCATTCCCGTCGCAACCGCGTGGAATTCCAACGATCTCCTGCCGGACGAACACCCGGCCTACGCCGGCCGCCCGGGATCGATCGGCAACCGCGCGGGCAATTTCACGGTACAAAACAGTGACTGCCTCGTGGTGCTGGGTTCCCGCCTCAATATCCGGCTGGTCAGTTACAATTGGGAGAACTTTGCGCGCCACGCCTACAAAATCGCCGTCGATGTGGATGCCGCCGAACTGAAGAAGCCCACGCTCAAGATCGATTATCCGGTGCATGCGGACTTGCGGGAATTCCTGCCCGCCCTTGCACGCGCCACCGCGGACTGGCCGCCGCGCCATGCCAAGTGGCTCGCCTGGTGCCGCGAGCGCGTGAAGCTCTACCCGGTGGTCCTGGCCGAATACTGGAAGCTGACCGAGAAGGTGAACCCCTATTGCTTCATGGACCGGCTGTTCGCGCAATTGCACGAGGACGAGATCGTCGTCTGCGGCGATGGCACGGCCTGCGTGACGGCCTTCCAGGCGGCGACGATCCGGCCGGGCCAGCGGCTTTTCCACAACTCGGGCTGCGCCGCGATGGGTTATGACCTGCCCGCGGCCATCGGCGTGGCGACCGCGCGGCCGGATCTGGCCCGCGTCATCTGCCTGGCCGGCGATGGCAGCATCATGATGAACCTGCAGGAGCTGCAAACGATCGCGGGGCGCAAGCTGCCGGTAAAAATTTTCGTGCTGAACAATTCCGGGTATCATTCCATCCGGCAGACGCAGGCAAATTTTTTCTCGGACAATATTGTCGGCTGCGGCACCGATTCCGGATTGAGCTTTCCGGACTTTGGCCGCGTGGCGGATGCGTTCGGGCTTTCTTTTCAGCGGTGCACCCGGCACGCGGACCTGGACGCGGCGATCACGGCGACCTTGGATTCACCGGGCGCGGCGCTGTGCGAAATCGTGCTCGACCTGGCGCAGGCCTTTTCTCCGAAACTGTCCTCCCGCAAACTGGAAGACGGGCGCATGATCACTGCGCCACTGGAGGAAATGGCGCCATTCCTGTCCCGCGAAGAGTTGAAAGCCAACATGCTTGTGCCCCTGCTGAACCCCTAACAGCCTGCTGACATGCCAACGAACCGCACAGTATTGCTCACCGGTGGCTCGCGGGGCATCGGCGCCGCCATCGCCACCGAGCTGGCCGCGCGCGGCCACCGGGTCGTGGCGCCGGCCCGGGCCGAACTCGACCTGGGCCATGCGGCCTCGATCGATGCCTTTCTTGACCGGAACCGGGATTTGCCGGTTGATATCCTGGTCAACAACGCCGGCATCAATTTCCTGCGCGGGGTGTCGGAGCTGGACGCGGAGACCTGGCAGTCGATGGTGCAGACCAACCTGACCGCCGCCCTTCGCCTCATCCAAGCCTATGCCCCGGGCATGTCTGCGCGCGGCTGGGGCCGGATCCTGAATATAAGCACAATTTTCAGCCTGGTGACCAGGGAACGGCGGGCCGCTTATTCCATGACAAAGGCGGCGCTCAACGCCCTGACGCGCAGCACGGCGGTCGAATTCGGCCCTGGCGGCGTCCTCGCCAACGCCCTCGCGCCCGGCTACGTGGACACGGCGCTAACCCGCCAGAACAATTCACCGGAGGCCATTGCCGCATTTACCGCCGCGATCCCTCTTCGCCGGATGGCGCAGGCCGGCGAACTGGCCAAGGCCGCGGCCTTTCTCGTCTCCGACGACAATACTTATATCACCGGCCAGACCGTGGTGATGGATGGCGGCTTTACCTGCCTATGACCCCGCTCCTCACCATCCAGAGCCACTCGCATCCCTACACGGTCGAACATTTTCCGGCCCTCGACACCGCGCTGGCTTCCATCACACCGCGCGAGCGGGCCTTATGGCTGGTGGACCAGCGTTTCGCCGGGCTTTACCCGGCGCTGGCCGCCTTTGCGCCCGTCGAGCGCACCGTGCTGGTGGCGGCCAGCGAGGAACAAAAATCATTCGAGGTGCTCGGGCCGATTTTCATCGAACTGCTCAAGCGGGGACTGAAGCGCGATGGCTTGCTGGTCGTGGTCGGCGGCGGCGTCCTTCAAGACATCGGCTGCTTCATCGCCACCGTGCTGTTTCGCGGTGTCCGCTGGGAATTGGTGCCGACGACCCTCCTGGCGCAGGCAGACAGCTGCATTGGAAGCAAAAGCTCGATCAACATCGGCAGCTACAAGAACCAGGTTGGCACCTTCTACCCTCCCCATCGCGTGTTGCTGGTCCCGGGCGTGCTGGCGACGCTGCCGGCGGACGAGATTCGCTCTGGCTTGGGCGAGGTGATTAAGCTGCAGCTGCTGACCGGCGAGGCCGGTTTTCGCGAGTTGATGGAGGATCTGCGCAACTTTGCCGGACAGCCGGAGAGACTGGCCAAGTGGGTGCAGCGTTCAATGGAGGTGAAGAAACCCTACATTGAAGCGGACGAATACGATCGCGGCATCCGCAACCTGCTCAACTACGGGCATACCTTCGGGCACGCCTATGAGTCGGCGACCCATTACGCGATTCCCCACGGGATCGCGGTCATTCTCGGAATGCTGACGGCCACGCGCCTTTCGGCCCGCCTCGGGCTGGTCCCATCCGCCCACGCCGACGAGCTGGATCTGCTGCTCGTGCCATGGCACCGGCCGTTTGCCGAGACCTTGCGCCAGGCTCATCGCGACGCCATCTTTGCCGCGATCAAGCACGACAAGAAAAATACCGGCGATGCCGTGAACTGCATCCTCACCCACGGCTTCGGCCGCATGGAGAAGCGCAAGGTCGCCATGGCGGAGGACCTGATACCCGCGGTCAACAGCTGCATTGACACCGGGTTCGCCCCCGCCGAAGCCTCGCCCTGCGTTTTTTCCAAGACTTCACTCCCCTAACATCCAAGCAATGAATCGAGACATCTTTGAAAACCTGTTCGTCCTTGAAATGACGAACAACCATCTGGGCAACCTGGAGCGCGGACTGAAAATCGTCCACGAACACAGCCGCGTCGTGCGTTTCAATAACGTGCGGGCAGCCATCAAACTCCAGTTCCGCGACGTGAAAAACTTTGTGCACAAGGATTTTCAAACCCGCAAGGACATCCGTTATGTCAAGCGCGTGCTCGAAACAAAAATGTCCAAGGCCGATTACGCCGTGCTTGTCGAGGCGATCAAGAAAAGCGGATGCATCCCGATGGCCACGCCCTTCGATGAGAAATCGGTCGATTGGTGCGTGGACTT
>Ga0210402_10004834_pt1 | contig 12191 bp, 8 predicted proteins | sample IncBWC7MmetaG_FD_161055 | JGI IMG/M metagenome (GOLD analysis project Ga0210402, IMG submission 161055) | Forest soil microbial communities from Barre Woods Harvard Forest LTER site, Petersham, Massachusetts, United States - Inc-BW-C-7-M | ecosystem: Environmental > Terrestrial > Soil >...
GCGGGTTATTAAAAAACCCATTCTTTTTAATCGCTATATAGATAGTCGTAGGCCTCAATACTCTTATTTTCGCTATGGTTTTGACTTAATACGAGAAGCTTTGCTCAATCCATGCAGGCCATTCATTAGACCTCTTTCGAAACATGGTAATTTAATCAATTTCATTGTTGAACGCCTGGCTACGGTCCTCATTTACCTGTAGTAAACTCCGGTCCTCGCCAGTCGTTCGCCGCGAACTTGACTAAATTTCTGAGTTTCGCAAGAGGTCTATTGCTTTTCGACTGTTTGTTAAGCAAATAATTTATCCTTTTCCTGCCTCTTTTCATAGGGTTTTATCATGATTTACGATTTTTGTCCCCTACAGAGATGAGTCCACTCTGTAGGGGACAAAAATAAAAATAACCCACTGCTACAATAGATTTCATATACTACTTTTTGACCAACCCTGGAGATCGTTTATTAGACCTCTTTCGAAACGTAGTAATTTAGTCAATTTCATTGTTGAACGCCTGGCTACGGTCCTCATTTACCCGCAGTAAACTCCGGTCCTCGCCAGTCGTTCGCCGCGAACTTGACTCCATTTCTGAGTTTCGAAAGAGGTCTATTATTTTGCGACAGCTTGTTAAGCAATTATTTTATCCTTTTCCTACATCTTTTCCTGGGGCTTTATCATGATTTACAATTTTTGTCCCCTACAGAGATGAGTCCATATATGTCAACACGCCTTAAGTATTCCTTAAGAATTATCAACTACACTGGTAATTAATATTTTTAACTGAACCTCATAAAAATTGGGGGGGCATATGCCTACACTTGACCCTACACTTGACACTTCCGACTGGCATTCTAATATAAGAAGCTGCATTGATCAACAAACTGATAGTGAGAATAAAACTAAACTTTTTTCAGCCTTGGACATCTTGATTAAACAAGAAATCGTGAATAAAAACAACTGGCAAATGTTCACCGATCTCATTTCGAAAACTTCCCCAGATGAGAGGCAACAGCATGAGATGCAACAGATAGTTAAAACACTGCAACGGCTTGCGCTAATCTGCCATTTCACTGGAATGCCGTCGTTGCCGTCTACACTGCTTACAGCTAAAAAGAACTTAAGTAACGGGGTAGTAAGTAACGGGGTAGAAGGAGATGTGTTAGAAAAGCTTAGTACTGTCCTTAGTACTGTCGATGTGTTAAACAAGCTTAGTACTGTCATTGATAGGAATTATGATGCTCTGCAACAGAGCAACTCTATTTTGGTTTGGTTAGCTCAGGGCTCTCCTTTCCTAGCTAAGTGGATAGGGTTGTTTGAGACGGGGTGGGAGCGCGTCTTTGGAAGACCTTTTTTTCATATTGCTCACAAAGCCCCTTTAGGTGTGCTACTGAACGTTTTGCCAGAATTCAATATTGAGTTACGCGAGGCCGGAGTGAATTTTATTGGGAGCTGTTCAGATAAAGAGCTATCTAATTTTACTCAAACGTTAACCGCGCTACAGCAGTCTAAGTTATTGAATGAAAATAATTTCAAAGCTATTCTCAAGTTCGAGACAAAAATGATGAATAATAATATCTATCATAATACGATAGAAGATCTTTCAGCTGCGATAAGCTCTTTGAAAAAAAATAAGTGCCTTAACGAGGAGACTCTGGCTTCTGTCCTGCAATGTCCAAATTCAGTTAAGGAATCCGCTTTAATTATCAAATGTCTGACAAAAGCTGGCATGCAGCAACCCCAGTACATTGCAACGCTGTATAAAAATTCTGTTGTAGCTGAAAAGTTATACACAGTGTTAAAGACTATGAATATGGAGGATAAGGTTAGTTTTTTTGATCAATTCGTATCTAAGAGTACTTTAAAGAAATTTTTTCAGTGTTTGGAAAAAGGGACAACGGACAATCAACTTAAATATCTAGTAAATTTTAATCAGATCGTGTCAGTTTTACGTAAGGGAGGTAGTCTCGGTCATGATCACTCAGAACTAACAAGCGCTGTAGTGCAGCTACTCGATAATTCTGAGGTTTTGTTAGACAGCAACGTGACTGCGAAGTTATTGAAGATCAGCTCCCCTTGCCAAAACAACAATGGTGGTAATTTAACTAAAAGGCTATGGCATGACTTATTAACGATTTGTCAGCAGCATTACCAGAATAAAAACCAGGCTGTTGAATTGATTACAAAAAAATTAGATATTATAGATTCTTGCCCACCTAGGCTCCGTTTGAGACTACGCGGCGACGGCGATGCTCATAACTTATACCTACGAGGGCCTGTTTTTAACGCGCTTACTCGTCTACCTGCTGGTTGTTTGACGTCTGATTTATGGTCAGCACTAATACAGATTGAGGACACGGGCCATCGGGACACCTGTACAGAATGGGGTTACCGCGGGAGTATTTCAGGAGCACCTAGTGTTTACGATACCACAGTGCAGGATATGTTAAAAAAATTGTGTCATGTGCAAGCAGCACACGAGCAAGCAGCACACGAACTGAGCGACATTAGAGAATCTAGTGATTCACTAGTGCTACAGTCTCTTTGTGATCTTCCTGGTGCCTTCGTTGGGCATTGTGATTCGCTCTCCTTACTAGGGAACAAGCAAAAAGGCAGTTCTAGATTTTTTACTCCTACTCCTAATAAGAGCAGTGGCGGGAAAGCTACCACAGCAGCGACGAATAGTGTAGAAACAACAGCTGCTGCAGCGTATGGAAAGAGCGTGTGGAAAGCATCCCTAGGATGACAAATTTGTTAAACTTTTATGTTAAGTCATCCTAGGAGAGCTTACATGTTTAGTCCCAGAGCGCTGGAGTATATTCTGGGACTAAACACCTAACGATTCATCACTTCATCTAGCGCTTTATTAGCAAGACCATCAACCTGATCGTTTTCAGGATGGCCACTATGACCTTTTACCCATATCCATTGAATTTTATGTCGTTTTACCTCCTCGGCCAATTGCTTCCACAGATCACTATTTTTAACTGGCGTTTTATTAGCCGTACGCCAAGCACGTCGTTCCCATTGAGGTAACCACTCCGTAATTCCTTTTTTTACATACTGAGAATCTGTACTGAGAAGGACTTGACAAGGTTTTTTTAATGCCATTAATGCTTGAATGGCGGCCATAAGTTCCATGCGATTGTTAGTTGTTTGCAATGCCGTACCTGACAGCGTTTTTTCTTTTCCTGGGTAACGTAGTAACACAGCCCAAGAACCTGGCCCTGGGTTTCCACGACAAGCACCATCAGTAAATATTTCTACTACAGGCGTATTAGACACGGTGAGCCTCTCTAACAGGAGCCAACGACTTATTAGTTAATATTGGAGGAAAATGCCAAACAAAACCCAGTGCGCTGGGGCGCCTCACACGCTTTTGAGCAATGATCAGATAAATGCCTCCTAGATAAGGAAATAACCAAGGCGATATTTTTTCTAGCCAAAACAATTTATCAAAAAGCCATTTTCCAGGATTACTCGTCAATGGAGGGCGAAATAAAAAGCTTTCTGTATGACAAATTTCTCCCCCTAAGGCGTAAATCCACTGACAAATAGTTTGTATCGTACAGCCATTCCAAGCTAGGTTTTTATTCGAACTGAAAAAGCGATAAAGCCCCCACAAACTTAATGGATTGATGCCTAAGAGAATTAAATGGCCATTGGGGGCCAATACCCGCCATGCCTCACTCAGAACAAGCCTAGCATTTTTATTAAGTTCCAAGATATGGGGTAAGAGTACTAAGTTAATGCTTTCACTGGCAAAGGGTAAATTCGTGTAAGCACTTTGTAGAAAAGCGTAATGGGATGGGCTAGCATTTACTGGTCGTAAGGTATTGCTAATATGGATTTTATGCAAAATTGGGCTTACCGCCAAGCTCAACAGAGTATGATCGCCTAACTGCAGTAAATGGCGACCTGAATAATTAGTTAATAAGCTACTCAAGCGCTTATCTTCTCGTTTTAAAAGGTCTTCGTAGTTCAAAAGCTTGATATATCCTAAGTGGTAGCACTATAAAGTAAATAGAAAAAACCAGATAATCCATTATGGCATAGGAGTAATTGCTGTAAAGCTTCAGATTCTGAACATTCATTAGACCTCTATTAGACCTCTTTCGAAACGTGGTAATTTAGTCAATTTCAGTGTTGAACGCCTGGCTACGGTCCTCATTTACCCGCAGTAAACTCCGGTCCTCGCCAGTCGTTCGCCGCGAACTTGACTCTATTTCTGAGTTTCGAAAGAGGTCTATTGAACAACTGTTTTTTAACATCGTTTTTTGTAGCTATTTTTAGGAAAAAATCTTCTATTCTTGGCCTTTTTTTCTTAAGCCAACAATCCCTAAAATGTAAGTTCCAGGCTGGCAAATAAGCCTATTTCATCTACAGGTGTAAGCCTATTCGCTTGACCTGTGTAGGTAGGCCCCGTAACATCCAAAGATGACTTATAAAACGCTCAAAATTTATACGCTATTGCTGATATCATTACTTGCTTTAGGGATGTGTATCACGGCTTGTGTTCAGCCCCCTTCTTTCGGAGGAATGGCGACAACAAACGGGAATTGGCCTACGGGTGGGGCTGCTCTGAGCTCAACAGAAAATAGCTTAGCTCCTCAGCATGCTCAAACCCTTTACAGTGCTGTAGACAAAGGGACGCTTTGGGGTCCAATTCGAGACCACTTGCAATTAACGTCGCACGAAGAAAAACAGCCTGCTGTGCAAAAACAGATTCATTGGTTTTCTAAAAATCCAGCTTATTTAAATGATGCCGTTAGCCGTGCTGAACCTTACATGCACTATGTTTATACACAAGTCGTAAAGCGTAATTTGCCGACTGAATTGGTTTTATTGCCTATTATTGAAAGTGGCTACAATCTATCGGCGACCAACTCATCTTCAGGGGCTGCAGGACTATGGCAGCTTATGTCTAACACAGCCCGTGGATATGGGGTTCATCAAGATAGAAGCTTTGACGGTCGTCGTGACCTTTACAGCTCAACCAATGCAGCGTTAGATTATTTGACCTACCTAAAAAGCTTTTTTGGTGGAGACTGGTTATTGGCGATTGCAGCTTATGACACCGGTGAAGGTAACGTTCAGAACGCGATACGCCATAATACACAGCACGACAGAAACACGCATTTCTGGGCGCTTCCATTGGTTTTAGAAACACGTTCTTATATTCCACGCTTATTAGCACTAGCAGCGATTGTTAAAAATCCAGCAAAATATGGAGTAACCTTACCCCCTATTAGTACTAAGCCCTATCTTGCAGTAGTTGGTGTAGGGAAAACAAAAATAAGTTTAACGCACGCCGCTAAGTTAGCAGGGGTAAACTTAGCAGAACTTAAGCAGCTCAATCCAGGTGTTAAAAACAGTTCGGCCACCTTAACACAAGGCCAGTTCGCCTTACCCATTGACAGAGTTGCTTTATATCGCAAACAATTAGCCGCTTTATTATCTTCCAACAATGGGACGATGGCTTTAAAGCAAAGCCCTAAACAGAATCGAATGAAGTTAGGGAATCGCGCGCCTAGTGCCAAAAGTAAACATAAAAAATTAATCGCACAATTGTAAATTCATATTTAGCGTTAACCTTTTTTACCTAGTTCCCGCATCAACAACGTGGTTAACAGCGCAACACCAAAACCAAACGGCAAAATTGATAAAGCACGATGATAGTCACTCACACTGTAAACCCTTATCTGATTTACAATACTGCCCTGCCAACCGTAATCCATCAAATAACCAAATAATGGCTGAAAAACAGCATAGCCACCAATGGCAAAAAAAGATACGACACTAATCGATGTCGCTGTCAAGCACCGAGTATTACCTTCTGCAACTAAGGGGTAGCTTAAAACTTGGCTGCTGGTAAAAAAACCTAAAGCAAAAAACAAAAACAAGACGACTATGAAAGAAAGTAGTGTTGGAAGACATATAATCGTAATGCTAAGTATCAGAGATACAACGGCACCTAACACCATAAGCCCGACTCGTTTTTTAATTCTATCCGAAACCCAACCTACGACTGGACCGCCGATTATTGTGCCTAAAAAAAGTAAACTGGGTGCCAAAGAGGCCTCTCTTGCTGAAAAATTTGCTGTCTGCTGTAAAAATAAGCTGCCCCAAATGGCACCTAATAAAGCAATAGGCAAATTGGTCAACGAGGTATAAAGTCCACAAAGCAGATTTTGTGGATTCAAATAGGCTAGACGCCAACTTTTTAGAAGCCCTAAATTTGCTAACTCAAGGTGTGCATCTTTTTGGTCCTGCTTTAGCCCCGAGGGGCAGTCCTGAACGAAGTAAAAAATAATTATAAAAATAAGTAGACCTAGACAAGCATCGAGTAACAAAGTATTTCGTAAACCTAAAGACTGCGCCATAATCGTCAGCGGAGTTTGCGCAACCATCCCACCAAGCATAGCCATTGTTACAATCAAACTGGTTACTAAAGCCATCTGTTTTGCTAGAAACCAGCGTGAGGCCAAACGGATACTACTTAAAAAGCAAAAAGCGCTACCTATGCCGCTCATGAATCGAAATATACAAGCTAAAAGAAATGAATGGGTTATTGCAAAACCAGCTATTCCTAAAATACATAATAATAAAGCTGACAAAATAATTAAACGTGTAGAAAACCGATCTAATAAAGCACCAGCAATCGGTAAAAAAAGCAAATTAGCATAAAAATAATACGCTGATAGTTCTCCTAATTCCGTCGCATTCAGCGAAAAATCGTACATCAGATCGGCACTGATGGCATTAAACATGTTCATCTGAATAAATTCATAAAAAAAGAAAAGCGCCGCCGAAAAACAGACAATCCAAGGCAATAGTTTTTTGTTCGAAGAAATAGCGTAATTTTGAATTTTCATAGCTTATCTCGAAAGGTGAGGTTGGCAATATGTTTCACGCAAAAAACAAGCGGCTACAACACTCGCTGCAAAAGCAATGGGCATAATAGCTAACCCATAAAGATAATTACTTGGTGAATATATCGCCAGGCCTTGATTGAGTGTTTTATCCCAATGTAGATCTATCAAATAACCAAACAAGGGTTGAAACACGGCGCCTCCTCCCATAATCAGGATTGACGCTAAACTGGTCGATGTTCCCGTCAAATATCTAGGATTGCTTTCAGCAATCAAAGGATAACTAATAATCTGTGTGCTGGTAAAAATACCCAGCAATAAAAATAAAATAAGCAAGGTAAAAAAATTCAAGCCTGGGAGAAACATAATACCAAGCAATACCAATAAAGAGAGTAGTGCACCTGCTATCATCGGTAATCGGCGTTTGCCGATATAATCAGAAAACCAACCTACAAAAGGTGAACCGATGATGGTACCCACGAATACCATGGTAGCCACAAGTGAGGCTTGCGTTTTTGCAAGATGATGAACTTGCGTTAAATACAGCACGCCCCAAAGTGCACCGAGTAAAATAATCGGAAGATTTAACAGGCAGGTATATATTCCTCCTAAGCTATTCTGCTTATTTAACAGCGCTAACAAAATACCTTCCTGTATAGAAGATGCAGCCAAAATCTTTTCAGAGATAGTCTCAGGATTTTTGCATTTAGGATAGTCACTAACAAACGCAGCCACAAAAAAAATAATCACTACCCCCAATCCCGCATTAACTAACATAGCACTGCGCCAACCTAAGGCTTGAACTAAAAGGATAAACGGGGTTTGTGCTACAACACCACCCATCATGGCAACTGTCACTACAACACCGATGACCAATGCTAGACGCTGTGAAGGAAACCAGCGTGTTGCTAAGTTAATACAACTTAAAAAACAAAAAGCATTACCAATACCTGCAACAAAGTGGCAAAAAGCAGCTAGCTGAAAAGAATGACTGAAAGCAAACAGAATAGTCGCCAAAATCACGACTACCATGGCACTTAATACAATAAGCCGTATAGAAATTCGGTCGACCAGAATCCCAGCAAATAGTAAAAAAATAATATCTGCATAGAAATAAGTCGCTGACAAAAAACCCAATTGTCCTGCACTGATTGAAAAATCTTCCATCAACTCTTGGCTGATGGAATTAAACATCCCCATTTGAATGAATTCGTAAAAGAAAAAGAGAGCAGCAGACAAGCAGACCAACCAAGCTTGACAACTGGATTTAGAAAAAGTATGAGAAACAGAGCGCGTTAGATCGGATGCTGCTGTCATTTATTCCCTTCAAATAGATGGTGTTTTAGGCACTATTTGAGACGCGTAGTCTATAGGAAGACAAGCGTAAAGTCTAAGTAAATTAGAGATAGGCGGTGCAACTTTTCGTCGATTCGGGATGCGGAACAAAAACCCAGTATAGGTTGTAATAGACCTCTTTCAAAACGTGGTAATTTAGTTAATTTCATTAGACCTCTTGCAAAACGTGGTAATTTAGTCAATTTCATTGTTGAACGCCTGGCTACGGTCCTCATTTACTCGCAGTAAACTCCGGTCCTCGCCAGTTGTTCGCCGCGAACTTGACTAAATTTCTGAGTTTTGCAAGAGGTCTATTGTTGAACGCCTGGCTACGGTCCTCATTTACCCGCAGTAAACTCCAGTCCTCGCCAGTCGTTCGCCGCGAACTTGACTCCATTTCTGAGTTTCGAAAGAGGTCTGCAAGAGGTCTAATGTTAAATGGAAAAACTAGGAGAAATTCTAGCAGATAAATCACTGGACTCAAGCAACGGCGATTCGCGATTTTTCAGATCGAAAAAAGCACTGGTTGAATCACCTGAAAAATCTATAACCTCGTTCATAGATACTTCTTTTTCTGTACGAGAGAAATTCTGCAGAGTATTAGTCAACAGATCGAAAAGGCCGGGTATACCAGGGCAATGCTGCGCTTGTTTCTGAATAAGCTGCTGACATTTATCCTCATGTTCTTGCAAATTAAAATCAAAACAGTCGCTGTAATAATTTTTAAAATTACAAACTTGACTCTCTAGGTTAGATAACATCACACTCCCCTTCAAAACAACGTCCTTCGCTATTGGGCCAACTTGCTTAATAAGATGCTCCTTCAGACGGTCAACATGATCTGTGACAATTTTATCTTTAGCGTCGAACGCTAACTCATTAAAAATATATTTATCTTCTACCTGAGATTGTAATTGAATCGATTCGAGTTTTGACAAACAATGTCTTGTGACAATATCATGAGCCATCTGCTCTGCCAGACTCGCTCTAGTATCCCCCCAAGGACACACAACAATTCCACAGTACCAGAATAATACAAACCAAGACTTTTTTGAGAGCCACGCTTGAATATATTGCTTAGATAGCTCATAAGAATCCTCATGCTTGATAGACAACTCAATGCTAGCAATAACCTTATCTAAAGATTTTTTACCAAAAAAACAACCTTTTTTTAGTCTCTCCAATAAAGATTGGTCTATCAAATGATAATAAAAATGATTTTTTAGCTCGGCAATACCGCCAGCAATCCTCTTCAAAAATTCACTTAAATGCTCATGCAATCTCTTATCAGTAAATTGTGCAAAGGAACGGAGCCACTCTTTGTCCTCATCGGTTAATTTATACTGATCACTTTTTTTACAAAAATTACTTACAGCATCATTCAACGACTTGCTAATTATCTTGCATTCGGTTCCATTTTTAAAAAAACAATCCAGTGCCTCTAGAATAAATTGCTTCAGCTGTTTTTTGAACAGATAGAGTTCACCGGAATTTTTCGTATTAACACTCTCAATTCCTGAACGCAATTTATCGTTGCTTGCAGCTAATCCAGCATCCTCATTTAACTCAACTAAACAATGCCATAATTTTGCAATACTGTCGCCAAAGTAAGTTAAAAATTCACGAAAAAGCTCTTTTTTACCGTCCGTTAAATCCGAAGAGCCATCTAGCAAAAAATCACCAAGCTTTAGCCGAGATGGATAGACCTGCTTGTCGAATTCATCCAAATAGCATTCTAAACTAGCTCTTAGCTTTTTCTGCTCTTCCTCGGGTGGTGTATAAAAGGTATCGTTTCTCAAATTGCTATACACTGTTTGCTCAGACGGGGGGGGAAGGTTCACACTACCTCTACATTTTTGTTCGGTGTACCCTTCATCAATCATTGCACTCGTAGAAAAAGACATTATCCCATTACCCGTATCTACGGCTAATGCGGAAGCTAGCCCATTATACTCAAAAACAACATCGGCTTTCCTGTCCTTCTTAGCAGGTTTTTCTTCTGCAACAGACAAATCACCTGCGAAAGTAATAATCTTCGACTTTTTTTTCTTCGTCTCTTTGGGCACATTCATCACTTCTCCAGAAAACAAAGCAACAGTATCCTTTTCATTTTCCCCTAGCCACATTGCCGAACTTCTGACACTCACTATTTCTTGCACAACCTTTGCTAGTATTATTTTTTTATCACCTGAAATGACTGTATTCGTTTTTATATCTTGTTCAGCTTTTTCACAGATTTTGTTTATCTTTTCATTGCTGAACTTTACTATGGGAGACTCTCCAGAAACAAAGAAATTTTTGAAATCCTCTTTTGCTTCTTTAGACTCTTTTTTTATATCTAAGCCCAAGCGATCAAAATAACGTTCCTCAAAAACAATACCTTGCTCTTCATTTTCAAAAATTTTACGCCGATTAATTTTTTCTTTCAACTTTTTTAAAATAAAACTACGTTCCTGAAAAAATAACCCACATTGATACATAATCAACAAATCTTCACGTAAAATTTCAGTAGATCCTGGACTTTCTTCATAGATGGTCCGAAAGAATTCTTTGAAAATATTACTTTCTTCATCCTCAAATTTATTTAAAAGAGAATACATTAGATCAATGTATGTGTTTTTATCGGATCTAAATAAAGTTTGCAATTGCTCCTTAATTTTTTCCTTGTCTTCCGGAAAAAATGTATTTTCAGGTAATTCTCTATAACTTTTATATAAATTACATAAATCGCTATACTCGCCGCTAAATAGATATTTTGACAAATTAAAAATAAAGTTTGAGTCAGATCCACGAGATTCTATAAAATCTTCTTTTTTTATACTTGACAACAAAATCTCTCGAATATAAGGCTTAATATCCTTGTTAACTTTTTCACTGGTAAAATAAGCATGCAATAAGCACGCTATAGAAAATACACGGAACAAACTGCCTTCCGACCAAACACTAACTTGATTCAGTTTTTTGTTTTCTTGATCATTTATCCACTTTAAAATACAATCTGAAAAATCATCCTGTTGATAATTGGAAGAAATAGCTGCTTTAACTTTGCTAAATACACCTTCTACTGTATTCGATTTTACCTCAAGCCCGCCACCCTCAGTGGTCTGTTCGGGGTATAATGGGAGGGCGACTTTTTTTTCTACAAGACTGTGTTTTAAAAAGAATTGTATGGAGTTTAAGAGGTTTGCAGGCACTGGCATAAGACCTTACCTTATTAGTATTTTTTTTCCAATGACCACCTTACTCTCTCGCTAACTATGCTCTACGCAGGACCAAGACAGAGAAAGAAAAAAGCGGTTGATTTAAGTCAGCTCATATCATGCTGTTGACAAAAAAAAGAGGGCAACATGAATAAAATCAGCGAGTTGAGCTCTATAATAAGCGAAAATTTCGTTTGTAACAAACGAAATTATAAAAATTCTGCTTACTTTTTCGCGCATGCTCTTGTACAGGACAAAAAAGTCATGCTGATTTCATCCTGTGTTGAGGAGGGTCTGTAAAGCGAAAACCTCGTCCCTGCTCGCACACTACACAATCATAATATAGCTCCTTTTATCAATGAGTTAATTAGACTTCTTGCGAAACTCAGAAATTTAGTCAAGTTCGCGGCGAACGACTGGCGAGGACCGAAGTTTACTGCGGGTAAATGAGGACCGTAGCCAGGCGTTCAACAATGAAATTGACTAAATTACCACGTTTCGCAAGAGGTCTATTGTAAGAAGCTGTATGGTTAAAGCAAATACGGTATAGTTTTTCACTAAAAAAACCAAGATAAATACCGTCACTATGCTAGAATAGGGCTCACTTTAAGAGAACAATACAGATTATGCTATCCAAGTTCCTAGACCCAAAAAATGACGTTGCTTTTAAGAAAATATTTGGGTCTGAAAAAAATAAAGACATCTTAATTCACTTTCTGAATGATATTCTGGGATTTACCGGCAATCAGCAGATTCAATCCGTAGAGTTTTTAAGCACTATCCAAGACCCTG
>Ga0210402_10004835_pt1 | contig 12190 bp, 11 predicted proteins | sample IncBWC7MmetaG_FD_161055 | JGI IMG/M metagenome (GOLD analysis project Ga0210402, IMG submission 161055) | Forest soil microbial communities from Barre Woods Harvard Forest LTER site, Petersham, Massachusetts, United States - Inc-BW-C-7-M | ecosystem: Environmental > Terrestrial > Soil >...
TGCTAGGGAATACAAGCGATATTACCCACAGTTGAAAGGACATCCCGACGTGAGCCGCTGCTCAATATTGACTGTTTGACTGCCATCCGAGGACCTTGGGCTTCGCCGCTCCGATCTGAAGTTGACAAATGGCTACAATGCATCAGGAAGATTTAGATGATTCAATAGCCTTACCTACCCTTCCAATGCATTTTTTTGATATTAAATGCCCTTATGATCAAAAAGAGGTCCCTCGTAATCACAGATAATCTTAGAAATTCATTTCCACACTTTCAATGGATTATGGACAATAAAATCACTACTTAGGCCTTCCAATCTTGGGGACTTTTTTGTGATGAACTATGACGTGCTGAGCGACGGAGTCTGACGGAGTGCTGAGGATGGACCACAACTCGGACTGCATCTGAACCAGCCATGCACCCAAAGTGGACGCTATCCACCCAGCACCTTTGTGACGCAGCATGTGCAATGATTATATCAGATATATAATCTCCATATATAGCAATGAACATGTCACATGCATGAAACAACACGACATTTTTGGCAAACATTATTTACTTGTTTATGTAAATGATTTATCTTCCACCACTCACTGGTACTCACCCCCAGTGAAAATTGACACGAAGTAGAAAGAATCACAAAGAATCTCATCATTTGATTCAAAAATTTGCACTCCATTCTTTGGTTTGCTGAATGAGAGTGAATCACAAAGATATACAATGGCCCCACTATCAACGAATTGCTACGAATTGAGGCGAATGCTGCTCCCCCTGCTCCCCCCCGCCCCTGCTCTCCCCCATACCCCCTGCTGGCCCGCTCCCTCACTCCACTGCTCCTACTCCCCCCGCCCCCACTAGCCCTGCTCATCCAGATTGAAGCGGTGACATCCTGATCATGAGTCGAGGTGGTGACTAGAGGTGGGTGTCTGTGTGAGGTCAAAATGGGTGTGGACAGGCTGAAGCGAGTCCAATAGGAGTTTGGCCTAGATAACCTAGCCATACATACTGTAAGTTGTAGTTGAAATGATATAATAGCAAATTGACATACCACACCAGTCTATATACTGTTTCTGTCCAGGTGACACGGCAGAAGTCTAGGGCATGGGCCTGTTCTAACTTCATATGCTAGTGGTGGGCGACAGCCATGGCCAGTTAGGGTGGTCGGGTGGGGGATTTTGAAAGGGGGCACTTGTAAGGGGACATCCCATTTTCCGCACTTTCCAAGTTCTAGAACCCGCACTTCCCACTTCCACTATTCCGCTATTCTGCTCTCTGACCATCCGCAACCGTGCCGCCGTATTACCGTGCGCACTAGCGCAGATATATACCCTGTACATACCTATTATGTAATTACCCCTTACCCCTTGTACCTGTGACGTCTCCCCCTTGTTCCTCACCCACTTAAGGTACTTCGGTTCCTTCTTGTGGCTTGGTACTATATAGTTTATATTTTTCCGTATATACACACATCTACCCTTGTAGGGGTTCCTTAGGTTTATCTCTTTGGATCTCCCCTACAAGGTAACGTCCCATTAGTTATTCCTCACTAGTTATTAATCTAATACCCTTTGGATCTCCCCTACAAGTTTGAGTGAGGTATCCTCAACACTGAGGGTCGCCCTTACAGTAGATAAACCTCATCTTAGAGCACTGGATGGTGCTGCGCCCGATTTTCAACGATAGTTCGCCTCTCCGACGATAGCAGCGGCTCCGAAACCACGCGCACCACCCCCTCCTCTCCCACAAATGCACCTATGTCATTTACCCCCGCTCAGATGGAACAAGACGGCAGCACCGAAAGGGCTCGCCTTGAAAACCTCAAGCAGAGTCAAATGAGCATGAGGGCACAGTTAGCCAACATCAGCGACGATATAATCGCTCTAAACAAAACACTTGGGAATGTAAACACAGCGCTCGACAACCTAGCCCTACCCCCCGCCCAGACCGCGCAGGGCGCTCCACCCGTCGTCCCTCCCTTCAATCCTCCACCCGTCGCGCCGCCCCCCATGACCGCTCAACGCTCATGCCTGAAACCTGCCACGCCTACGGAATACGATGGAAGCCGCGGTAAAGGGCGCACATTTTACAACTCCTGCACGCTCTACACAAGGTTATGCCCAATGGAGTTTCCAGACGACCAAGCAAAGATCAACTGGGTGCTCTCGTATATGAAAGGAGGTTGAGTGGCTACATGGGCGGACCGTCTCATATGCTACGAGACCAGCATGAACCATCTGCGTTTCGGGACATGGGCAGACTTTGCCACCACGTTCCGCGACAGCTTCTTCCCCAAAAACGAGGCGACAGATGCACGGATGAAACTGGAATCGACTCAATACTTCCAGGGAAAACGATCGGTGGACACCTACGTGGACGAATTCCAAGACCTCATCGAACTCTCCGGATATACGGACAAGCTGAACACCATAGTCAAATTCCGCCACGGCCTACAGCCCGCCATTCAGGACAAGATAGCGGAGATGGGCAAGGACAGACCCAATGACGATGATGCAGACGGCTGGTACAGGACCGCTCGGATGTTTGACCAAAACCGTTGTGCAAACAAGGCCTTCCACTCCTCTGCAACTCGAAGAATGCCTGCCGGTCTCCCTCCTGTCCTTCCCACAGTAAGCCAAGCATGCCCTCATTGGCCCGCATCCCATGGCCCCGTCCGTCCATGCAAGTTGCCTCTGCAGCTCCTACCATAGGACAACCTGCTCACCCACTTCCCCCAGGAGTACCCATGGATATTGACGCAGCAAAACGTGCAGGCAAAATCCCAGGGGCCTGCTACCATTGCGGCGAGTTCGGCCACCGCGCCAGGGACTGTCCGACCGGATTTGACATACACCTCATGTCCGCAGATGACCAGGAAGAGCTCCTAGAAGACCTCCTCACGTTAAAGGACGCCGCAATGGAAAACGCGGAAGTTGAGGCGGAAGACGCGGAAGAGAAGGATTTTGGACGTCACAGCGGGTGAATGGTATGCCCCCACTGTCATCACGCAATCGATATGCACCCTTGTCAGTGGATACAATTGAAAATGACTCCTCTGACGAATCTGATTGTGTGAAAGACGTACAAGACTCCCCTCCTCTTCCTTCCTCACCTTCCAAACCTCCAAAATGCGAATGCATCTGACGTGTGCACTGGGAGAAGCGCCTGCCCAGCAAATACATCATCTCCTCGGACAGCACCACCTCATTAGACATCGACGTCGAGATCAAGACAACGGATACAAATATAAAGCGACGCACGAAAGCACTAGTAGACTGCGGCGCTACAGGTCTCTTTATCGACACGGAGTATGTCCGTGCAAACAGCATTACAACCCGCCCTCTTGCGCGACCAATTCCGGTGTTTAATGTCGATGGCACCCCAAACGAGGCGGGGATGATCCATGAAGTAGCGCAAGTCATTCTGCGTTACAAGGATCACTCGGAACGCGCCCAACTCGCAGTAACACAGTTGGGTAAGCAGACCATGATCCTCGGATTCACCTGGCTCCGTGAACACAATCCCGAAGTCGACTGGCAAACCAAAGAAGTCCGCATGTCGTGGTGCCCCGCGTGCTGTGCTACCTGCCGTTCAGACCTGAAACAGGAACGCCAAACCGCAGCTCAAATCTCAGCCTGCCGCGTGGGCCCCTTCCCAGTCACCATCGAGGATGTGGATGATGAGGATGATTACCCGCATGAGGACGATTACCCGCACGAGGGCGTGACGGATCCTGAAGAGGGGGTAACGATGTTCAGAAGCCGTTTTGGCATGGGTACCCCACTCGATTTCGACCCTCACTCCAGAACCTTCACCTCTCACCGTGGTAAACGAAAAGCAGATTCTCCCAACTTGTTCGGTATGGGGGAAGAACACAACGTGGACTATGCGGAAATTGAGGATGACGACCACATCTTCACAGCTCACATCCTTCCAGAAGACCAACACCACTTTATCTGCGCTATGGCTACGGTATCCCAACGATTAGTGGAAGCATTCAACAAAAACTCCCCAACCGCATCTTTCCGCGATACCGTACCAGAGTCTCTGCACGACTTTGAGGATATCTTTAACAAAGAGTCCTTTGACAGCCTTCCAGAGAGGCGCCAGTGGGACCATGCAATTGAGCTAGAACGGGAACCCGCACCTGGATTCCATAAGGTCTACCCTATGACCTTAACGGAACAAGCAGAACTAGATGCGTTCCTTCATGAAGCTCTGTCCACAGGGAAAATCTGTCCATCCAAGTCCCCCATAGGCGCTCCCATCTTCTTCATCAAAAAGAAAGACGGAAAACTATGCTTCATACAGGACTACCGCGCGCTTAACAAGATAACGTGGAAGAACCGGTACCTGCTCCCGCTTATAGACAACTTGATCCATCGTCTCAAGGGAGCGCGGTACTTTACGAAGCTAGATGTGCGCTGGGGGTACAACAACGTGCGCATCAAGGAGGGCGATGAATGGAAAGTGGCTTTCCGTACCAACCGCGGTCTATTCGAACCCCTCGTGATGTATTTCAGCCTTACGAACAGCCCCGCCACCTTTCAAACGATGATGAACAATATATTCCACGACCTCATCCTGCAGGGCGTCGTCTGCATCTACCTCGACAACATCCTCATCTTTACAAAGTCATTGGAAGAACATCGCTGCATCAGCTGACTGGTAACGGAGCGTCTGCGCGAACACAAGCTCTACCTTCGACACGACAAATGCGAATTCGAGAAAACCCGCATCGAATATCTCAGTGTCATCATTAGTGCTGTTCCGGCCCGGCTTGGCCTGAAAGCCCCGGCTTTGGCTCGGCCTCAGGCGGCTCCGGCTTTCACAGACATCAGGCCAAGCCGAAGCCCCAGATGACGGCTTGGCCCGGCCTGGCTTGGCCTAGGCCACGGCTTTTAGGGTAAAAATAGTTGTATATACTACGCTGAATCAGAGTCTACATCAATGGAATCATCGTCGTCTTCCTCTTCGATCAGCAGCTCATCCCATCCTTTCTCATCATCACTGTGATTGGCATCACGCTCATCCTCACGGTCACCCTTGTCCTCACCCTCTTCTAACCGTTCTTCTAAGACTGATGATGGAGCCTCCTCTCGGAATAATAAGTCATGTCGGATAGCGCACTTGATACATTGTAAGGCCTCCACAATATCACCTTTAAGACTGCTACGGTGTTTGCTGACTGTGATGCCACCTTGGGAGAATGCACGCTCGCTCGAAACAGATGAAGACATGATTGATAGTCGATCGCGCGCCAAGGAGGCCCACACTGGATAGCGGTGGGCATTGACCTATGGAGTTGAATTAGTACCTTTACGGCAGTACAAAAATGAGAAAAGTGCTTACACCCCACCACGCAACCATCGTCCAACCATCTGGTACATGTTCTAAGGTGTTTAGATAGATGCGGAAATCCCGCACCCATGGCCGATTGGGTTCTGTGGCGACGCAAGGTCGTGACTTCGTCGACCAATTTCTTTTTTTTGCCACTAACAGATGATTGTGACATGTGAACCGAAATAATACAGGCTGGCGACTTACGGGCAAAGCTTGCAAATACAGTGCTTTCTTTGTTTCCCATTCACAACTGTCACAACGGCGGGATGGAAGAATTGGTCGACGTCTTGCCGTTTCTCTTCACGAGTTTGTCCCCTCTCATCAATCTCCTGAACATCGACGTCCAAAAGGAGACCATCTGCATCGGTTGCTGTTGGATTCCCAAGCGTCGTGCGTTTCTTTTTTTTCGCTATGTTCATAACTTCATATTAACAACAACGACAAAAAGACAGAATTGATCAAAAACTTACGTGGTTTAGGCTGTGCATCCGAATCCGAGTCTGTTCCACTCTCTACGTCGACCTCCGGGTCAGCAGTGGAGCCGTTCGAGCTGGGTGGCGCACTTGGAATGGCCTGAGGAGTTGAAGGTTCAGGAGGTGGGGATGTGGTCGCAGAGTGCTGGGATGGGGCGGTGGAGGATGGCAAATCCGATGTAGACGGTTCAGCTTGGAGGGGTGTGGCATTCACCTGGGGAGGCTGGCGTACACGGTAGTCCTGTACCGCTTTTCGCTGGAACGAAAGGGGAATTTGGGCCGTGTTGTCGGTATTGGTGAGTTTCATCGGCGGGTTTGCAAGGCGCGGTGGCCTGGTGGGGACAGAGAGCTCATTTGCATCCGGGCCCCTGATATTATTAGGTTATTAGTTCTCAGATAAATAATGAATGTGGAGGACACGTACCTAAGATGTGCAAGTTCCGTGCTGAGGCGCTTGAGTTTAATTTCAGCAAGATCTAACGGAAAATCGGTCCAGTCGAGTTTGTTGAGGTACGCGCAAACGAGTCCCATGCCATTCTTGCCCTGACGGATAAAATGCAAACGGCCATCTACACGACAGTCTTCACCGAATAGTGCGTCAAATCGTTTGTTGAATGTTTCGAATGTTGTTTCGCCTTCTGGCGAGTGCATAACTGTCCAGATCTTGTCTTTCGTATTTCCATTGGGCACAGACTTGGGCAGCGAGTTGGAGAGCGCAGTGATAGTCCGGACAAGGTGTTGGATCTCTTGGACAGTAGACATGAGGATGGATGTTGGGGGCGTGCTGGGGATAAAAAATAAAAAATAGGACTCACAACGACATTGATATAGGGACTCCTGCTTGATGCTGCAGTAAAATAGAATCCAATGTGGTGCCAATGAACGAGAACACAGTGAATGAGAAGGTGGGGTTGACGTGCAAGCAACTTGTTGTCGGATAAACAAACGCAACTTGAACACACTCAAGCCAAATAATTATGACATAAATTACAGAATATATTAATAATAATAATAATAATATATACCTTGGTTGCTTCCCTCAAAAGCCGCGGCTTGACGGCTTGGCTTTGGCTTTCTGCTCATCAGGCCGAGCCAAAAGCCGTCGCAGGCCGTCACTTTGGCTGGGCTTGGCCCGGCTCCCGGCCTGAGGCCGGGCCAGGCACAGCACTAGTCATCATCTCGCATAACCACGTCGAAATGGACCCGGTCAAGGTAGCAGGAGTTGCGGATTGGCCAACCCCGCGCTCCGTGAAGGAAGTCCAGTCCTTCGGGGGCTTTGCCAACTTCTACTGCCATTTCATCGCCGATTTCTTGCATCACGCACACCCACTGTTCAACTTGACAAGGAAAGATGTCCCATTCGTATGGGGAACTCGCGAGGAGGACGCCTTTGCCAAAATCAAGGAGCTCGTCACATCCGCACCAGTGTTGATCCTGCCTGACAGTACCCGACCTTACCGAGTGGAAGCCGATGGATCCGGAGTAGCCACAGGCGCAGTGCTCTCCCAACAGTCCACAGAGGATGGTAAGTGGCACCCGGTGGCCTTCCTGTCGCGGAGCCTCAGTGCAGTAGAACGGAACTACGAGATACACGATACCGAGATGCTCGCAATTATCCGCGCCCTTGAGGAATGGTGTGACTACCTCGAAGGCGTGCAGCATCCGGTAGAGATCTGGATGGATCACAAGAACCTCGAGTATTTCCATTCGGTGCAGAAGCTCAATCATCATCAAGCACGGTGGTCACTTTACCTCTCCAGGTTCGACTTCACTCTTCACCACAGACCAGGAAAGAGCATGGGTAAGCCTGACGCCCTATCACGTCGTGCAGACCACGGATCCAGGCAGGGAGACAACGACAACATGACCCTACTCGACCCTGCCCTGTTCCGCATTTGCGCTCTCTCCAGGTTAGACATCATAGGTGAAGAGAGGGGGATTCTCCGTGAGATCCATCGTAGCCTGCGTGAGAATGACTTGGAGGAGTCAATTGCAAAGGCTGCGCAGAACTTACGGGAAGATCAGACTCATGGCACGGTGAAAAGTGCGGAATGGTCGGAAATGGACGGATTGCTCACATTCCATGGTAAGATCAATGTCCCTAATGATCGTGACCTTCGTCGCAGGATTGTAGCCCAGCATCACGACACCGCGATAGCAGGACACCTGGGCTGCTGGAAGACACTAGAACTCGTCTCCCGCAACTACTGGTGGCCGCAGATGTCCCGGTACATTGGGATATACGTCCGGCACTGTGACCTCTGCAACAGGATGAAGGTTCAGCGCAGGAAGCCCCAAGGCGAGCTACACCCTATGAAGACCCCCAATGGGCGCTGGGAGAACGTCAGCGTGGACTTCATAATGGAACTCCCTCCTGCACATGGGTATGACGCGATCATGAACGTCGTGGACTTTGCGACCAAACGCAGACACTTCACCCCGACCCACATGATGTGCTCCGCAGAAGGAGCAGCCTGGATCTACATCAGAGAGGTCTGGAAACACCACAGACTACCACACACCGTAGTATCTGACCGCGGACCTCAGTTTGTAGCGGACTTCACGTGAGAACTCTACAGGCTCCTCAGGATCGAGTTGGCTCCCTCCACCGCGTATCACCCACAGACAGATGGTCAAACCAAGCGTGTTAACCAGGAACTAGAGCAGTTCCTCTGTCTGTTTGTCAACGAGCGACAGGATGACTGGGATGAGCTTCTCCCCCTTGGTGAGTTCTCCTACAATAACCATGTCCATTCTTCGACGCAGCAAACTCCGTTCATGGCTGACGTCGGTCGGAATCCGCGGATGGGCTTCAAACCGTGGGAAGTACGCTCCCGACTCGAGTCCGTCAACGAATTCCGTGACCGCATGGAGAAGGGACTGGATGAGGCGAAGGCAGCACTTAACAAGGCCAAGCACGAGTATGCGCAGTATTACAACCGCCGTTGAACCCCGGCCCCCGAACTCAAACCTGGGGACCTAGTCTGGATCGAGGCAGACAATATCGCCACAACCCGACCCTCTGCCAAGCTAGCTCATAAAAGGCTCGGACCCTGGCCGGTAGAAGCGCGCGTAGGTCATGGCGCATACCGCATTACGCTCCCTCCATCTCTCCATCGCTTACACCCTGTCTTCCCCATCGTAAAGCTGACCCTCGCTGCACCAGATCCAATCCCAGGCCATCACCCGAACCCTCCTCCTCCACCAGTCCTAGTGGGCGGAGAAGAAGAGTATGAGGTCGAGGACATTCTCAATAGTCGAGTCCGGTACCATTGACTGGAGTACTTCGTCAAATGGAAAGGTTACGACGTCGGACACAACGGTTGGATCCCACACTACGACATCCATGTGCCAGACCTTGTGGTGGGCTTCCACCATCGAAACCCAGGAGCTCCTCGTCAAATCAATGCGGCCTCGTTTGACAGCATCTCATTCTCGAAGGCAGATACCTCCCCGTGGTGGCGATCAACACGTCAAGGCGCCGTGTCTTAGAAGGGGGGGTGAATGTAAGGGGACATCCCATTTTCCGCACTTTCCGCACTTTCCAAGTTCTAGAACCCGCACTTCCCACTTCCACTATTCCGCTATTCTGCTCTCCGACCATCCGCAACCACGCCGCCGTATTACCACGCGCACTAGCGCGGATATATACCCTGTATGTACCTATTATGTAATTACCCCTTACCCCTTGTACCTGTGACATCTCCCCCTTGTTCCTCACCCCCTTAAGGTACTTCGGTTCCTTCTTGTGGCTTGGTACTATATAGTTTATATTTTTCTGTATATACACACATCTACCCTTGTAGGGGTTCCTTAGGTTTATCTCTTTGGATCTCCCCTACAAGGTAACGTCCCATTAGTTATTCCTCACTAGTTATTAATCTAATACCCTTTGGATCTCCCCTACAAGTTTGAGTGAGGTATCCTCAACACTGAGGGTTGCCCTTACAGCACTGTGGAGGGAGGTGGTGGGGGGAAGGAGACATGTTGAAGCAAAACTTTGGGGAAACTTTATCCCAAATAGTCATGTGACAACGGCACAAACTTCACTTCATTCAAGCTTGCATTCAAGTGGGAATTTTAACAGGCAAGGCATAACGCGTAAAGAATGGGGTAATTCATGTAAATAACATAGTGTATACCTTGTTTTCGAATCTGTGTTGCAGGAAATTTGAAATTTGGAGGTTTTGTTTGATGTCAGCACAGATCAGAATCTACTTCAAGTCTACTTGGAATGTACCTGATTCCTGTTAATACTTTTGCACTCGAATCTATCAGCAGAGATCCCTGTGATTCTTTCTACACCATGTCGATTTTCACTGGGACTCACCCCTAGAAAAAAAAAGACAACTTAAATGTTAACAAACCCTAACAAACCACCTCTAACCACTAACCACTTTCAATCCCCTCCCACCCCCAGAAAAAATATATCCCTGACCTTACTCTAACAAACCCTAACCACTAACCTCTAACCAAACCAACCTAACAGGAACAGCCTGGCCAATGGATGGCAGGCCTGCCACCATTAATTAATTATTTTTGAGAATAATGTAAAATGATAAAGTGCATAAATAATAATAATAAAATATGACCCACAGCGAGACTCGAACACAGGACCTACGTAGCAAAATAATGTATGACATAAGCTTTCTACATTGTATCACAATCCACCACTAGACTAAACATCCATACGTAGGAAGGCCCACATTTAGGCTAAGTTGGCCTCACGTTGTGCAGGATACTATAAACGGAAATAAATTACGTGTTTGCGTCACAAACCTGCTGGGTGTATTGCATTTACTTGCACCCAAAGCTCTCGCTGCTCTTTGAAATGTCTAGAAAACTGCGGCCACGACTCGGAGAGTGCCGTACTTCGCGTCCTACAACACCAAGCCCCACGACCATCGAACAACATAGTGTTTATTCGGACGAATGTTTTTACCTTCTTGTGGAGGACGATGACAAATGTGTCTGTGGATCTAGGTAAGTCCTTCTAAAACTTGAGTCAACTTTATAAATATAATTTTCTGCAGGGACGAGATTGCTACATCCTACTTGGGCCACCTATTCAAAGAGCCCGAAGACTCTTGGGAAAAGTTTCGCGTGGTTGCCATCGAAGATATTTATTCTGCGGCTTCGTACCTGGGCCCATGGGCCTGGCCCATACGCTTGTGGTTGTCCCAGGAGTGTTTTGTGAACTCTATGCAGATTTGTAAGCCATGCTCCCTGAGGTTTTCACCAGCTGAACTTAGGGCGGCCAACAGTTCAGTGGCAGCCAATAAATTTGAAAAATATTCAGCAATAAATACTCGTACCAAACTCATCATGGCGTGTGACATCACTGTCGCCCTTGGAGATTCTTAACGTGGAAATGTTAGGCGAAAATGATCAAAACTGATTTGGCTGAGCAGGTGCTCTTTCCTTTACATTTTTTTATATTTTTCTGCGCGTGTTTGAAGCCGAGAAAGAGCATACACTCACTTAAACTCATTCATATCACACTCAGCGCCGAGAATCAGCAGCTCTCCAAGCTCAACTCGCAGTTCTCACTGAAACCAACGCCTCTCTGAACCGCCGAGTCCCTGCAACAGGCGGTTGACGCTGCGGCTTCGCTGAAGGAGGAGGCTGAGAGGAGAGGAGAGGAGATTAAGACGGTTGCGCAGAATGGGTTGGATGATTGTGGAAGGATGTGGGTTATTTTTTTCGTTCGGTGACGTACCAAATTTGACGGGGAGTTCTTCTGATTTTGTCCAGCTACGCAAGCCTCCAGGCATCGTTCAAGAATATGAAAGAACAATATGATGCTTCGCAGAGTGTGCGGGAGGAGACGCTCGAGCAGCTTCGAGAAGTCAGGGCGAGCGCGCGTGAGGGTATGAAATGTGCGTTTTTCGGGCTTAGCATATTTGAGATGCGTTCTTGTTCACAATGCTGACGCTATATGCAGCCATAGAACCACTCCTGGACGAAACTTCGCGATACGCTCTATCAGCCGAGACAAAATCCGTAATGGACGAGTTGCGGAGCGATTGTTCCAGTGGTAGCTTTTTCCCTCTACCTTACCTCCCACAAGTCGTCGTATCGTTTGTAGATCTTTGCTCATAACCCCGTGAAATTCATAGCACAACAAGTAGTCGACCTACAGAAGCCAAATAACGAGTGAGAGAGTCGGAAGTGCGGCAGGTCCAGGAGGGTGGGGAGCTTGAGAGGACATCGGTGAGGTTGGTTTCGGTTGGTGGGTCGTCTTTTTCTTGCAATGGGGGAGAGCATGTTTCAGTCACTCTCTCGAGGTTCTTTATCGTCTTCGGGTGCCACTTGGCGTCGTCTACCTCCTAATCTTTACGTGTTCAGTTCTTCATTTTTGCCTCCTGCCTTCTACGT
>Ga0210402_10004836_pt1 | contig 12190 bp, 11 predicted proteins | sample IncBWC7MmetaG_FD_161055 | JGI IMG/M metagenome (GOLD analysis project Ga0210402, IMG submission 161055) | Forest soil microbial communities from Barre Woods Harvard Forest LTER site, Petersham, Massachusetts, United States - Inc-BW-C-7-M | ecosystem: Environmental > Terrestrial > Soil >...
TCCCGGCGGTCATGTCCGCAGGTCGGCGCCGAGGAATGGTCCTTCAGTCTCACCAAGGAATACTTCCGAAAAGACGCGTTGGGCACGTTCGGCGAGGGCGCCGCGCGCGGACCCATCAAATTCCGCGATCAAAAACCACCGAAAACACGTCGCTTTGCGTGCCCAGGCTCACAAGCACATAGCTTACGCCAAGTTCTTGTGCAACCTGCTTTATGCCTACGGCCTTCCCTTTGTAGGTGAAGCTAGAGCTTCGCGCGATCACAAACAAAGAGGGGCTACGAGAAAGCTCCATGATAATGTCGTCAGCTATGCCGTCGCCGAAATACTCCTGATCTCGATCGCCACTCATATTGGCAAAGGCTAATACTGCTATTGAGGGTTTGCCCGGTAGCGGCAAGCCTCGTCGCGAATCAGTCATGAGGGATCGCTCGCCACAAAGCCTCACCACAAATGCCTCGACTGGGCGGGTAATGTTCTTCAGATTGAGCGCCCCAAGCTCCTCAAAAGAGAGATCGAGCCGGTCTTGCACGTGATCGCGCACCGCTCGCGTGATACAAACGCCTCCCGGTGGACATTCGGCCTGGAGTCTCGCCGCCACATTTACCGTGTCGCCGTGGATGTCAGCCCCATCTGGAATCACATCGCCGATATTGACGCCGATGCGAAAACGGACGGCACGATCGGGGGGCTGATCACGGTCGTGGGCAGGAACTTGTTGCTGCACCTTCAGTGCGCAACGCACCGCGCCGTCGATGCTGTCGAATACAATGAGCAGAGAGTCTCCCCCGGTGTTGGCGATCCTGCCGCCATGCTCGGCGATGGCTGGGTCGATCAGCGTGCTGCGGAGAGTTCTGAGCCGTTCGAGTGTTCCCACGTCATCCAACCCGATCAGGCGGCTATAGCCGACCATATCGGCATGGACGACGGCTATCAGCTTCCGACGATCTGATGGCTTTCCGGTTGAGTCCAATGGGTCAGACACAGACATCGTGCGGGGTCTCGCGAACTTCGCAGGCGATATATGGCTCCGGCGCTGCTGGTCGCTGCCAGGATCACTCTGTAGCCTCAGCCCAGCCTACCACCCAAGCAACTCCCAGGACAGATGGACGTGGAAGAAACATCGCAGGTTGGATGTTTGCCGGGTTGTGGGGTCACGGACGCGGCGCAAAGGTTCACTACCCGCGCTGCCAGCAAGCTATGCGTCACGTACAAGTCCCACCGTCAGTTCATTGATCGTCAGGCGAACGGCCGAGATAGCCGTTGGCGTCCAGCCAGTCACCGGTCCTCGATCGCGGAGGCACTTCTGACTGGAACTTCGCGTTCGCTTCTGCCTTTCGCGATACGCTAGACAGCCCCGGCAGAGAGCGCGACAAATCGGCGGCAGGCTGGGCGCCCAACTTGCACTGTCCTAACCCATCGGAGGTGACTATGGCATCGGTTCGCAAAGACATCACCACGAAAGCCCCACCAACTGAGGTCTGGGCTGCGATCCGCGATGTCGGTGCGATTCATAGGAAACTGCTTCCCGGCTTCATAGCGGATGCTCGTCTCGATGGCCCACGTATGCGCGTCGTCACTCTCGGCAACGGCATGGTCCTTCGCGAGCCTATTATCACGATTGACGAGGTGGCCATGCGTGTTGTGTGGGCCAACGAAGGTGGATCGACAACTCACTCCAACGTTTCGCTTGAGGTTATGGCCGAGCCCGGCGGCGGGTCTCGGGTCGTGTGGATCGCCGATTTCCTTCCCGATGAGGTCGCGACCGCAATAGCAGCGAACCTAACGAGGGGTTCGCAGATCATGAAGGAGACCCTGGACCGGCTGGTGTCTCCATAATTTTCCGCGCCGATTTCTGGGAGTCACCTCCCTGTAAGCGCCGGGCATCTAAAATGGGATGGATTCAAATGCCGTCGCGAGAGAGGAGCTATAGTTGAGTGCATGGGAGTCACGCATATTCTTGCCCCGCGACCCCCTGAAGGAGCAGCATCATGATGCTCGCGCTGCCCATCGTCTTCCTGCTCGTGGCGGCTGACGCCACCGAGCCCGCAATTCTCGGGACATGGCTCACTGAGAGCGGACACGGCGTAATCGAGATTGTGCGCTGCGAGAATGCGATGTGTGGCAGCATTGTCGGCATCGACCGAACGGCGGATGAACCAATACCGAGCGACTTCACGGGGAGATCGCAATGCGGCCTAACTATCATCAGCGACGTCACGCAAGCCGAGAATGATGCGTGGTACGGCAAGATTGTCGATCCGCGTGACGGTGCGGCCTACCATGCGAAGCTCTGGGTGGACAGTGAAGGGCGGCTCAATTTGAGGGGCTATGTCGGCATTCCATTGCTGGGCAGCACCCAGGTCTGGCCGCGCTTCACCGGGCGGCTTGCCGAGGACTGCCGTTTCGAATGACGTGGCTGGATCGTCGATCTAAAGGGTCGCTGCGCCACTGCATATGTAAGAATCGCCACAGACCAGTCTGACAGTGCGGCCGGTGACAGCGCCGCTGTCGGACGCTCCGCTGGGCGATACGGCGGCTACCATTAGGGCCATCCTATGCGGTAGCTGAATGCCAGCCCCGATCCCGTATCACATAGGTTCCGATTGCGATCTGATAGTCGCTCAACCATATAGCCATAGGACCATCTGATAGGCGGGGAGCGGCAATGGCGGGCATCTTGGTGGGATATGCGCGGGTTTCGACCTACGACCAGCAGGCCGGCCTGGATGCCCAGATCCGCGACTTGAAGGCTGCCGGGTGTGAGGAAATCTTCTCGGAGCAGATTTCCGCCGTGGCCCAGCGCGACCGGCTCAAGGAAGCCCTACGGTTCGTCCGCAGGGGTGACACCCTGGTAGCCTGCAAGCCGGACAGACTGGCCAGAAGCACCACAGACCTCCTGCGGGTTGTGGACGACCTGGACCACCGAGGCGTCGGCCTGATTATGCTCAGCATGGGTGGCCAACGGATCGACACCCGCAGTCCCACCGGAAAGCTGATGGTGACCATGCTGGCGGCCATCGCGGAGTTCGAGCGCGGTCTGCTCCTGGAGCGGCAGCGAGAAGGCGTGGCGAAGGCCAAGGCCGATGGGAAATACAAGGGGCGGAAGCCCACAGCACGCGCTAAGGCTGCCGAAGTAATCAGGATGGATGCCGAAGGCTTGCAACGCACCGAGATTGCCGAGCGGCTGGGGATCGGTGTCGCGTCCGTGTAACGGGCTCTCGCAGAGGCCAAGAGGGGTGCCGATCGCACGATAGCAATGTAAGGCGCGGGCGCACCTTCCTGACCCCTATCTCTGCTTTGCAATTTGCCAACTCAACACCTCCGCGCGCCAAGCGATGAACTGCTGGCCATTCACAATCCACCCGACCTCGCCTGAAAACGGAAGCCAACGCGCATGGTACTGTTTGTAGTCGAACAAACGCCCATGCCAGGGACGCTCTACAAAGCCCGGCCCTTCTTTCCGTGGTCGGTCGGGTGCGAAGACGGCGCCAATTAATCCGTTCTCATCCATCCGCAACTCAACTGTTCCTATTGCGTGGTCTCGTCCGGCGCTCACTCGCATGATCTGGTCGTTGATGACCGACCATGTTAACGAAGGGTTGTGGAGGATCGCATCTGGCGCCCACGCGAGATCCGCAAGGTAACGCATTATCTCGCCTTTCACGGCAGCCGCCCCGCCCCGGACGCGGCCGAGCGGCAAGCAGCGGATGGCTCTGACTTCGAGATTAGCCTCCGCATCCTTGAGCGCATCCGTCACGCTTATCATGCCGAACGGCCCGGTGACGGCTTGCCACTCGAACTCCAGTCGTCGAACGACATCGGGTAACGGAACGTGTTCCTGTCGAGCGGCGTTTATCGCTCAACCTTCATCACCAGTTCCGACTACCCAACTCCACATCCGCCGCCCACCCCGCATATCGGATTTCATGCAGCGTCCAACTTGTCCGGCGATGTCATCAGTACCGGCAATGCCCTGGTAGGTGCTCATCTGTCGAGCTTGCGAAGAGCGATAATGCGGTACGTTCGAGGACAACCAGTACGCCTGTGCGTTGTCAGGAGATCGCGGACAGGATAGCCACCTGCAACCCCCGATATGGGAACAGCGTACCAACCCCTACATGCAGCAGCGTATCCCACAGCCTGCCAAACTGAAATTCCCGCCGTTCCCCACCACGACTATCGACTCTTTCCTATAAACATCCGAGGTCTGTCCCCTCCTGGCGGCGCTTGGTCGCGGCGAGACACAATAGGGCACGACCGGCAATCGATAAATGGATTCCCGACGCCATACGGCGGTAGGAACAAATTGGCCTCCGCATATTCCAAAAGGTGTGCGGGTGGTCGGATGGCAGCAACGTGAGGCGACGCGGAGCTACGACTGGCGGACGATTTGGGCGAGCGTCTGCTGACCGTTGGGGCCGCCAGCGAGAGTCGGTCGTCATCGTTGACTGTGTTGACGACTGCTTGGGTTGCCCTTGGACGGTTGAATTCCACTTTCGCACGGCTAATTCTAAACTGTAATGCGCGCTGGTCCGCGACCGTCGCGGCGATGTGTCACTGATCAAGCTGCGCTGGCCTCCCATGCCGGACGAGACGTCCACGCGGAGTAAAGCTGCGGCGGCTCAGCCAAGCTCATCCAACAGCGCCTTCGCCTCTTTCAGATCGGCAGTATCGAACCCCTCGGTGAACCGCCAATAAACCGGAGCCAGCAGACCGACGGCGCTGTGGCACTCGTCCTTTTCGGCCAGCATTCGCGCAAACGTCGTAGCGGTACGGAGTTCTAGTAGGCGGGCTCCTTGTCTCCGGGCGGTATTCAATGAGATGTTCAAGTATTCTGCGACGATCTCGGCGGGAGCCTGCTCGTAATGCAGTAGAAGGCCCTCCAATCGGTCGATTTCCGCAGATAGATAGCCTTCGCCGTAGCCCGCGCGGTGTGCGCGAGCGTTGTCCAAATGGGCGCGCGCCGCCGCAGTCTGGCCCTCCCGGAGAAAGCTTTCCGCGAGCATCACTTCACAATGCGTGGTGTGTATCATGGCTCCGGTGTCGTACCACCCCCTCACGCCCTGTTGCTGGAGGTTCATCCCCACTTCAAAATCGCCGAGCTGATGCATTGCCCAGCCCATGCACCGCTCACCAAGAGCGAGCCATTGCGGTAAGTGATGCTCCCGCGCCGTGTCCATCGCTTCCGAGGCGAAGCGAACCGTCGCTGCCGTATCATGGTGGATTTGGGAAATATGAGCTGCAACAGCCAGCGCCCAGGCAACGCTGTGCGCATTTTCTTCGTGACGCGCATACGCTATTGCCTCATCGACTAGCCGCGCTCCAGTCGTCGGAAAGCCGGTCATGATTTTAGCCTGCCCGCCATATGCTCGGCAAATCATGCTTGGATGCTCGCCGTAGACGGCGAATTCGCGATCCGAAATGGCGTCGGCGAGTGCCGCTCCTCGGGCGAGCATTTCGTCGGCCTCGTGGAATTTACCCGCAATGAGCAGCGAGTAGCCCAACGCCCTATGAGCCACCGGAAGTATCGCCGGATTCGTGTCGTCTTCGGCCAAACCGATGAGATCCTGCGCCAACGCGATCGTCCTGGGGACCGGCTGCCGCATCAAACAGGAATTCCAAGCGAGCCGGCGGGCGGCGAACCGGCTTGGCGATCCGGGGAGCGTATCCGAAAGCTCCTTCGCCTTGAGGGCACACTCCTCCACACGCATCGCCCCAAAGCCATGGACAGCAATCAGTGGTACGGCGAGGCCGAGTGTGAGTTCGAGCTCGAGCATATTGCGCTGTCTGCTTGACGGCTGTCGTCCGAGCAGTTCGAGCGGGCATGCGAAATGAGCAGCTGCCTCCGAATGAGCGGACCGGCCGACGCTGCGCAGGCCGGCGCGGCGCCAATACTCTATCGCCCGATCGACCAAACCGGCCTGATTAAAATGGTGCGCCAATATCTCCGGTTGTGTATCGGCTGTCCCCGGGAATTGCTCTTCAAGGACCTTGGCGATACGCGCGTGCAAGTCCTTGCGTTGGCTGCGTAGCAGCGTACTGTAGGCGGCGTCCTGCACGAGGGCGTGCTTGAATAGGAAGTTCGACTCGGGTGGTGTGCCGCGCTGGAAGACCAGACCCGCTTCGGCAAGCCGACCAAGCCCGAGGTGAAGCTCCGCCTCGGTATGGCGGGCAATGGCAGCCAGGAGCTGGTAGGAGAAATCGCGCCCGATCGCTGCTCCAACCTGAGCCACCTCCTTTGCTGTCGAACCGAGCCGATCAAGCCGCGCCATTAGCGAGCTATGAAGTGTCGCCGGAACAGCGAACGAGATCGCAGGGATGGACGCTACAGCCACCAATCCATGGTCGACACCTCCAGCGGAGGCTTCGAGGATTGCCTTGGTCAGCTCTTCCAGGAAAAGTGGTACCCCATCGGTGCGCTCAACGATCTCTGCCACGACCTCGCTCGACAGGCCGGCAGCGCTACCAATTATACCCCGAACCAGTTGGCCGCTTTCCTCATGCCCTAGTCGGCCCAGAGACACTGTGGTCACATTCGGCTGATCATTCCAGGGTCGCTGAAACTCAGGTCGGAACGTAGCCAAAAGCAGAACCGGCATCCCCCCGATCTGCTCGATGGCAAGGTCGAGCAGTTCTCGGGAAGTCGGGTCGGCCCAGTGCAGGTCCTCGAAAACCATCAACACTGGTTGCTTGCCAGCCAAACCGCCGAGCTGTCGCAACAGTGCCTCGAACGTTCGATCCCTCTTGCGCAGTGGGGGTAAGTTGAGAGCGACATATCGGACATCGAAAGGGATAGAAAGCAGCTCTGCAAGCAACTGCAAGTCGCCTTCCGCTGTTACATTGGCCGCTAAAAGCGATTCCAATTTGTCGAGCCTAGCCGAAGGCGTGTCGTCTCGCTCGAACCCGGCAGCCCGCTCCAACTGTGATATGAACGGAAACAAGGCGCTGTCTTGGTGGTTGGGCGAACAGAAATAGCGCAATCGCGCGTGTGGCTCACATTTCAGGCTCTCCCGGAACGCTTCCGCCAAGCGCGATTTGCCAATCCCAGGTTCGGCCGAGATGAGCACCACACAGCCATGCCCCGCCTTCGCCTGTTCCCACCGGCGGGTTAATAGCTCGACCTCTTCTTCGCGCCCAATGAGGGGTGTCTCGTCTGTGCGTAGCGCCTCGAACCGACTGCGGACCTGACTTTCGCGGAGAACATGAAAAGCCAGCACGGGCGCTGTGAGCCCCTTGACCTCGACCTCGCCAAGGTTCTCGTACTCGAAAAGGTCGCCCACCAGCCGCCGAGTATTCTCGGCGATTACGAGTTGGTCTGATCCAGCGAGCGCTTGCAGTCGCGCCGCAAGGTTCGGCGTTTCGCCAACCACCGCCTGCTCTTGAGCAGAGGCCGAGCCGATCAGATCGCCCACGACGGCAACACCAGTGGCCAAACCGACGCGTACTTGTAGCAGCTCCAGACTTGACACCTGCCGAACTGCCTCAATTACAGCGAGGCCGGCACGCACTGACCGCTCGGCGTCGTCCTCATGCGCTTGCGGATAGCCAAAATAGACCAACACTCCATCGCCCATGTACTTGGCCACAAAGCCGTCGTGCCGACTAACCGTGTCGGCGACACACTTGTGGTACGAGCCGATCACATCGCGCAGGTCCTCGGGATCGAGCTGCGAGGCTAGTTTTGTCGAACCCACAAGATCGCAGAACATCACAGTGAGGTGGCGGCGTTCGGCACCATCCGTGCGAGCGGGCGCGGGCGTAATGTCCAAGACAGGAGCGGCCTGCTCACCGATCAGCTTGCCACACCCACCGCAGAACTTGGCAGTGGCCTCGTTCTCGAAGCCGCAGGCCGGGCAGGTCGACGGCAGCGGTGTCCCACACTGGCCACAAAAGCGCCGAGTCACCGCATTCTCGGCCACGCACATTGGGCAGTGCATATGGTATTCCCCAGGGTGCGGGAACCGCACCCTCTCAAACGTAGCTTAAGGGCGATAATTTTGGAAGCGACGGTTGAGGAGGCCAGCCGCCTTCACCTGTCCGCTGATGGATTCACGCCTCGCCAGTCATGCCATGTACGACCACCGCCGCAAGCGTTAACCATACAGCCCTGAGTAGTGCCCCAAGCATCGCCGCCTGCATCGGCGTTAACTGTCGCCCCCTGCGTTCTCAGCGGGGGCAACAGGTAGGCGTAGGCATTTGCGACAGGAGCGGACGCGCCCGTTACCAGCGAGATGACGAAAGCCGTCAGTAAGGCAAAAATCAGCCTCTTCATTGTCTCGTCTCCTTCGCGCACTCTGCCGCCCACGTGTTGTTGCGTTTGGTTTTGCCTCAGCGGGCCGCGCGCCTCCTCGCAGAGGCCGTGCTGACCGGTCCGATAGTGCCGCAGACGAAGCACTGGGGGAGTTCGCCCATGCGCTCCGTCGCCACGTTCTGACGGACATCATCTTAAAGCGTCCGGTTTACTGCACGAACACAACTATGAGTGTTGCGGTGCATCAAATCCGATCCTGCTTAAGATTGCTTATCAGCAATCTTTGTTAGAGGCTATCACGCCAGCGGTGGTGTCCAGTTGTGCCACTTTGGGATCTACTACTCAGATACCAATCATCGGTGCAGGACGATACTACGAGAGCATTGGATGGCTTGTAATCCATCGGGTCTCATGTTTGCGCTAATGGGCGTGGAAGGTTCAGGCGGCGCGCAAAATCATGCTGGACCGCCGACACGAAACGCTTGCGAAGGCTCAGCGTAAGGGGAGATACAAGGGGCGTGTCGAGGCTGCTGACATTGATGCCGAGTTCGATCACGCAGTCAGTCTAGCCCACTGGTAAGTGGGATGCGAAAGATTCGATGGCGAGGTACCGCGTATCCAGCAGGAGGTAATCGCCGACTTGCAGCAGACTCGCGATCCGGAATTTGATGAATACCGGTCGACTGATGCCCGCTGGTTGGTGGGTATAAGGTCTAAGAACGACTCTCCGCCCTACTGGTAGACTATGGAGACCACCGATCAAGGCAACAGCACCGAGTGGTTAATGGAATGAATCGCTCCAGGGCTGTTTACGCGATGTCACCCAACGAGTTTGTTGTCATCGGTATCGTAAAGGACCGGGCCACGCCAGACGGGCAGCACACGAGATGCGGTGTGTGCAATCGTATGGGCACGCGCGAAGACCGTGCGCTGGACCGGCGCGGCACTGCAATGGCATGCGGTTAGGCCAGCCGCCTCTGCGCCCGAATAGTAACAGAGGTGGCTGAAATCATCGCGCGATATTACGCATGCAATGTGATGACGTCGTGTGTGAATGTCACCATATTCGGGCTACCAGCGGTAAACCCAGCCAGCTTGATATCGTAGGTGGTACCAGCCGCAGTGGATGTTGCCAGCGGTCCGAACTCCGCCTGCAACGATGCGAACCCAAGGTTGACACTGTTCTCGGCGACATGCGCCATGACATCGGCTGACGCCCCCTTCGATGGCTGAAAGTCGTCGCCTCCGAAGGCAAGGGCGGAGTTGTTCTCGTCCACCCAGACATGAGTCGCAGCATTCAGGTCGAATATCGCCGTATGTGGAGACAGGAATTGCGGACCAGACTGGGTGATCTCCATCTTAAAGTCATAGGCTGACAATCCTGGAGCAGCCGCCAGATTGACAGTGTCTCCTGGCGCAACACCGGCTGCGGTATTTACGTCGTAATCGAAGTTCCAGGACGCACGAGTTGACGACTGGACGCCGGCTGCCACCGAGTAGTCCTGCTCGCCGTTCGGCCCGGAGCCAGTCGGGGTATAGTCGGCGCCACCTCGGACATGGATCTTGAGCCCGGTTTCGACGCCAAGATTCGCGTTGTCGGTGATGTTGTAGTTGTCCGGCGTGTTGCCCGTACCGAACCACATATCGCCGGCTGGCGATATTGCGGGTGGCTGGACAGTTCCCGTGCTGAATACATCATCTTTGGTATGCGCTGCAACAGCGTTATCGTCTTGATCGAGCTTGACATTTTGGGCGTTGTTGATTCCAGCGTTCTTTGGCACTTTGATTATACTCCTAGTGACATTTCTCCGTAAAACTACTTCGCCCTGGCAAATGCGGGGTAATAGTTTTCAGTATTCTTTGCGTGCTGCCCTGAACACCTCCCCCTTCACATTCGATCTAAATTGTACTGCTGTTGGTCCAACCGCAAAATGAGAGTGGTGAGTTTCGGGCGTGATCGTCAAGAGATAATGACAGAACCGGAAAAAAACGTGTGGACATAATGGTCCGTTACTGAACTAAGCTGGAGCCCCGATAAAATCTGCGTCCCTCCACACCAACGTTTCGCCGGCGTCGCTACCATAGCCGAGTAGGGTAACGTGCAGCAGCGACCTGCATGAGCGGAACCCGGCAGGAAAACCAAATCATGGTCGGCTAACAGGCCATGACTCCGCTATATCCCTGTGAGTCGAACCACGCACCTCGCCGCGCCGCGTGAGGGTCTCGATGCCCGGTCGGTGACCCCGAGCACTTACCTGTCTCAACAAATCAGTAGACCGATTCGAGACCCATGATATCGTTGCGTCATAGTTCTATGTAAGCCAGGGTGACGCTATGCTTGGCAGCTATGCTTCGATCGTAGGGTACCGGATGAGCATCTTGTGTATCAGATGCTCGGGTCGCGGCGGAATCGTGGTTGAGATACTGCATAAAGCGAAGATGGTCATGAGGCGCCCGCGCGGAGTGTCAGACTGTTGCGGATTCAGTTGTCGAGCAAAAGCTTACGCCGATATATGCGGTCACAAGATCGGCGAGGTTGTGGTCCAGGATGCCAAGCACATCTTATGCAACGAATACGGTCGCAAGCTCGGTGATTATGACACACTCGACAATATGACGCGCGATGTATGTGGCGGGTTGGTACGCAGGGGTGACTTGCTGGTCACGCTTTCTGGGTGATGATGGTGGCATGGCAGATGGTTTCTGCCTGCCTCCGTATAGATGGAGGAACTAATGGCAACGCTCCGATTGGAACCGCGACAGTTCGTTGTGCTCTGCGCTGGTTTCGACGCAGCCGCCAATGACCCTGACGCGCCCATTGATTCATCGCTGCTCGCGCAAGTGCGGACTGCACTTGCTGACGCGAAGGCCACTGCATTGCCCGGATTGCCGATCCTGGTAACACTACAATCGACCGACGAACTGGCGGCGCTGTCGGCATGCTTCGAGTTCGGTGGCGAAGACCATCCTGACGTGGCCGATGACCATTGGTATTCCCTAACGGCGCTGATTGAGCAGGCGGCGCGGCCATGACGGTTCCCTTCGGCAACGTGATCCGACTGGCGCGGTACGGAAACGTGTCATGTAGCATCCCGGCAGGTCGCTCGGAGTGATTCTAGCATAGATATGGTAGACAAGGCAGCGATCTTCGCGGACTTGACCAAACGCAACGCAGTTCGGCGCGACGCGAAATTGCCGCTGCTGGATCTGCGCACCGAATTTGAGCGAGCAGTCAGTCTTGCGCTCTGGAGAGAGGGACGCGAGAGGTTTGATGGTGAGATACCGCGTATAAAGCAGGAGATTCTCGCCGAGTTGCAGCAGACTCGGGGTCCAGAGTTTGATGAATACCGATCGGCTGGTGCTCGCTGGTTAATCGGGTATAAGGTCGCAGAACGATATTACGCATTATTAGCAAACCATGGATACCATCGACCAACGCCACGGCAGCAGATTGTCTATGGAATGGACCGGGCCGAGGCTATTGAGGAAACTTGACTCGGTGGGTGGTGATCAGTTCTGCATACCGGCAATGGTCGGCGTCGAGCGCCTGATCTCGGAGACCTTGGCCGCTGACACCTTCAGCAGTCGCGCCGTCTCCCTGACACCACGACCTTCATCCAATGCACGGCGGATGCGCTGCACGGTGAACGGTGTCGTCCTCGGTCTGCCAAGCCTCTTGCCAGATGACCTCGCCCGATCCAGCCCTGCCATCACTCTGTCGCGGATCATCGCCCGCTCGAATTCGCTGAACACCGACAGCATGCCGAACAGCATTCTGCCGGACGGAGTGGAGGTATCGAGGGCCTGTTGATGCAGATAGAGATCGATGTCGCGGGCCTGTAGCTCGCCCAGCAAGGCGATCAGGTCTGGCAGCGATCGTCCCAACCGGCAGACTGACCATGCCGCCACGATGTCGAACTCTCGCCGGGCAACACCCTT
>Ga0210402_10004837_pt1 | contig 12186 bp, 16 predicted proteins | sample IncBWC7MmetaG_FD_161055 | JGI IMG/M metagenome (GOLD analysis project Ga0210402, IMG submission 161055) | Forest soil microbial communities from Barre Woods Harvard Forest LTER site, Petersham, Massachusetts, United States - Inc-BW-C-7-M | ecosystem: Environmental > Terrestrial > Soil >...
CGCGTGCACGCAGGCGTGTTCGGAGATCGATCGGGACGGCATCGAGGAGCCGGGCAAACCACTCGCGTCCTTCGGCCAGAAAGCCGCGAATGCGCCAGAACGCGTCCAACGCTACTGCGAGTCCCAATCCATCTAAGGGGCTCGCTTCAATTGACCACGCGAGCGCGGCCCGCAGGTTGTCGTGCTCGCTCGCGATCCGGGCGAGCCATGCGTGCTGCTTCGTTCCGATGACCTCCCTGTTGAACTCCGCGCCCAGCGCGACGAAGCAGGCCAAATGAGAGCTTCGCCATTGCGATTCCTCGCTGCTGTCGCGCAAGCGATCCTGCGCGTACTGGCGCACGGTCTCCAGCATCCGATACCGTGTCGCGCCCACCTGCTCGTCGCTCACGACCAAGCTCTTGTCGACCAGTGACGTCAGTTGCGCGATGACGTCCGAAGCTCCGATCCCGTTGCCGGCGCACACCTGCTCCGCGCCGGCGAGCGTCGAGCCACCGGCGAATACCGCCACTCGCCGCAGCATGGCTTGCTCACGTTCGGTCAATAGGTCGTAGCTCCAGTCGATCGTCGACCGTAACGTGCGATGCCGCGGCAGCGCCGTGCGCGAACTGTCGGTCAGCAACGCGAAGCGCTGGTCGAGCCGTTGGCTCAGTTCATCGACCGACATTGAGCGCAGGCGCGGCGCGGCCAGTTCGATTGCCAACGGCATGCCGTCGAGCCGAGCGCAAATCGATGCGACGGAGGAAGCATTCTTCGCCGTCAGGTCGAAGTCGAGGCGCACCAGCTTCGCGCGCTCGACGAAGAGGCGCACGCCTTCGTATGCTGACACTCTCTGCGGCGTCAACGCTTCGTTCGTTCCCGGCACCGTCAGCGACGGCACGCGACACGTGAGCTCCCCCGTGATCGCCAGCCGCTCGCGGCCGGTCACCAGCATCGCGACATCCGGGGTGCGACGAAGAATGAGATCCGCGAATTGCACGCAAGCCTCGAGCAGGTGCTCGACGTTATCGAGAACGAGCAGCAGCTTCTTCGAAGCAAGATCGTCGCTGAGCGTCTCGATCACGGGCCGCGTAGGCTGCTCCTTGATCTCCAGCACCTGGGCTACGGCTTGCGGCACGAGACGCGGGTCCGAGAGCGCGGCGAGCTCTACCAACCATACCCCGTCGGGAAACGCGTCGGTCAACCGGCTCGCCACTTCGATCGCCAGGCGCGTCTTGCCTGCACCACCGGAACCGGTCAGGGTCACAAACCGATGCGCCGTCACCAGCTCCTCGATCTGCGCGATCTCCTGTTCGCGGCCGACGAAGCTCGTCAGCTGATAGGGCAGGTTGTGCTTCGGTCTCGATGCACGATTCGCTTCGCCGTCTCCCTTCGTCACCGGCAGGGTGAACTGGTAGCCTCGTCCCGACACCGTGGTGATGGCGTCGCCGCCGAGGACTTTGCGCAGTTCGGAGACTTGCACATGTAGGGCGGCTTCCTCGACCACCATCTTCGGCCACACCTGGTCAAGCAATTCGTCCTTGGTGACGAGATGTCCGGCGCGATCGACGAGCGCCGCCAGCAGATCGAAGGCGCGCGGGCGCAGCGAAATCGTTGCGTGGTCCTTCAGCAGCCGTCGGTTGTCGGGCTGCAGCTCGAAGGGTCCGAAGCGGTAACGCTCGGGGGGTGCGGGAGAGGCCATTGCCGAAAGGGCATCGTCAGCAATGGCTGAGTCTACGCCGCTAAGGCGGCGACCCTGCCTTTCTTGCGATGCCATCGATCATCACAGCCATGTCGGTGAACAGACACACATCGTCGCGCCGGGCGCCGTAGCGCGTCGCAAGCCACCGAAAATCGGTGTACGAGATGCACGTCTGGCCAGTCTCGTCCTGCCAGATCAGCACCTTGAAAGGCAGCTCGAGCGCGATGAGCCGAAACGCCTTCACCAGCTCGGCCTGGCGTGCGTGATTCCCGAACATCAGCAGCGTCGTTGCGTCCCGCGACACGCTCATCTCGAGCGCGCCGTCTGCGTGATCGACGCGTGCAACAACGGACATTCCGTTCGCCCGGATGGCAGCCTCGAACCTGGCCAGCGTCGCGCCGTGTCCGAAGCTGCTGCGGACCGTAATCAAGCCTTCGATCTTCACGTGCAGCGCTCCGGCTAGGTCAGCCCGAAAACGAGAGCGACGATCGTGAGCCCGATCAGAATGCCAACCCAGAATCGACCCGGCATGTTGTGAGGTACGCGTGTGGAATCCATGAAGTCCACGCGCACTATCGGACTTCAATGGCGAGCGCGCTATCCCCCGAATGGGTCCAGGAAGCGGGTGGAGCGTGGCTTCGTGCGTCAAAGCCGCGGAGCGAGCGGGATCGTCCGCTGCGATGTGGCGATCCCCCATCGGGGGCATATGTCTCGATCCGATACAGCGGCACACTTTGCGCGACGAGACAACATGCGCGTCCCAGGAAATACAGCGCGGTCACGTCAGTTCATCATGGCAGCGGAGCGAACAATGCGCGGCGACCCAAACGTCGGCCGCTTTTGACTTGTAGGAGGCTCTCCAAATGATCGACAGCACGCTCTTCGAGTTGACCCCCCACGCCTGGGTCGTATGGGCCAGCTTTATGGGCTTATGGACCTCGGTTCAGGTCCTGTGCAGCCTCGCCCGGCCCTGCCAATAAGATCCCGGGCGGGCGCCAACGCAATGGAAAGCACCCTGCTCTTGGGTCTGGTGTCCGCCAGCACGGCCCTCGTCGCTTCGATCATTGGCCCCGTCGTCACGCTCAGCGTGGCAAGGCGGCAGTTCAATGCTACGGCGATTTCCGGGAATCGACACAAGTGGATCGAAGCCTTGCGCGACGCGCTGGCGGAGCTCATTTCGCTGCTGGCAACGGCGTTGGTGATCAAGTCGAAGTGGAAGAGCAAGTGGGAAGAAGGCCGCGGTCCGGTCAACTCGGACGCGACCCTGCTGCAAAAATTCGAGCACATCGTGCTCGCCCAGGCCAAGGTCCAGCTGCTCATCAATCCCCACGACGAGGATCATGAGCGTCTCAGTCAGGCGATCGACATCGCAACTCGCCACCTGCGGTCGGAGGACTCGCCGGACAGCGAGACGGAGGCCGACATCCGGACCATCGTGGAACGAGCGCAGGCTATCCTGAAGCCCGAATGGCAACGGGTCAAAAGCGGAACCTAGCGAATGCGCGTGAGGTGCGAGGCATCGACGGAGCGAACTGCGCTGCTCCTCAATGCGCAAACATCGGACCGCAGCTTCCCGGCTCGCCACCAGCCGCGATAAGCGGTCTGGGATCGTTGTAGAGCGAGAAATAGCTCCAAGCTTCGGGCATCCACGCCAACGCCGCGGCCGTCGCAGAGAAGAACGCAGCGGTTGCAATGACGATAAGAACTTTGCTCATCAAGAATCGACTCAAGTGTTTTGCCGCCTGATGATCCCGCTGCGTGGCGGGGCCGTATTTCACGAATTGCATGCGTCTTGTCTGAAGCGCCCATTTTCCGGCGGTCGGACGCTATGCGCTCAAGGCCGGGAAACGCGTATGCACGCGCCGACTAGGCGCTCTTGTCGGACGCGCTCGCTGCGTCAGGCCGCATTCTTCGCGCCGTTCGCATGGGCCGTATCCGACTTGTGCTGTGTCGTGATTGTGCGCCGGATATAGGGACCAAGTCTGTTCCTCGTTACCTGCTGCTCAGCCATGTTGACGCTGTTGGCGAAGTCGATATGGAGAGGTTAGGTGGCGCCACGATAGACTTCGCGCCGATGGCCGACCTTGACCACTTCAACCGTGCGGGTTGCGTCGTCAATCGAGTAGACGATGCGGAACTGACCTTGGCGAATGCGATAGCGCTCTTCAGCTCCGGCAAGTTTTTCACAGCCAGCGGGCCGCGGTTCGGAGGCCAGCCCGACGATTCGGTTAACGATGCGCTGGCGATCCTTCTTCTGACCGAGCGCTTCGATCTCCTTTCCGGCAGAGGGCTTGATAAGGAGTCTATATCCGGCCACGTTGCCTTAGGGCACGGACAAAGGATTCGAAGGAAACGCTACGCTCGCGCTTACGCTCGTCGAAGGCGGCAAGATCTTCAGCATCTTCGGCCAGCGCAACCTTTACGGCCTCATTAACGATATCGGAGATCGAGCGATCGACGGCCGCAGCCTTCAAACGCAACGCCTGGTGAACGTCGGCGTCAAAATAAACGGTAGCGCGCTTTGAATCATCCATCCGGCGAGCGTAACGCTTTGACGTTGTAGCGTCAAGACGCCACGCGATGACTCATCGAATCGCATTGCATGACCAGTCACTGGGGCAAGCGGAGGAGCGGTGCACCGGGCACCGTGTCGTTCGCATCGGGCAAAGGCGGCTTTTGACTTTCGCTGCCGTAGAGAGTACGTGGGCTTGGTCACCGATCCACGACGCATGGTCACCGCGCCGTCACAGTGGAAACAGGTCCGTCTACCGGTTACACGACTGGGCGCACGGGATGCGATCGGGATCGCTACTCACGAATCGGTGGTCGTCCCTTGGCGTTTGAGCTTCTCCGCAAGCCGCGAGCGCCACGTTGAAGATGATGACCATGTGTACGCGTGCGCGGCGGGAACGCTCAGCTCGACCTCGGCCCCGGAATCGAGCCCGCTCCACACCGTGAGCTTGCCGCCGATGAGCTTGGCGCGCTCGCGCATGCCGTGCATGCCGAAGTGTCCCTCGCGCCCGCCCTGGCTCAGGACCTTCGGGTCGATGCCCTTGCCGTCGTCGCGCACGCGCAGGCGAAGATCGCGCTCGTCGTAGCGAAGCTCCACTTCGATCTGCTCCGCCTCGGCGTGCCGGAACGCGTTGCGTAACGCCTCGCCGGCGATGCGCAGGATTTCGCTCCCCATTGACGCTCAGGCCGCATGTCATCAGCCCGGCAAAAACGAACAGCCGCAGCGCGATGCCCGGAGCGGAGTATAGATGCGGCGTGGCCACCCCTTATCCCCTCGCCGTCGTGGCTTCTGCCTATGGCCGGTCAGCCCGCACCGACGCGACCGAGCCACACGCCGATCGCGAACACGAGCGCACCGCCGATCACGACCTGAACGATCGTATTGGCGAGCGCGCCGCCCATGAAACGGTAGCGGATGAACGCGATCGCAATGAGCTCGCAGGCGACGACGACGTAGGCGAGATTGAGCGCGATCGCGAGATTCGGAATCAGGAACGGAAGCGTGTGCAGCATTCCGCCGATGGCGGTTGCCGTGCCGGTGATCGCGCCCCGGCGCACGGGGCCTCCACGTCCGGTCACAGTGCCATCGTCGGACAGTGCTTCCGACAACCCCATGCTCAATCCGGCGCCAAGCGATGCGGCGAGCCCGACGAAGAACGCGCTCAACGCTCGTCCCGTCAGCCCCGCCGTCGCGAAGATCGGCGCGAGCGTGGAGACCGAGCCGTCCATCAACCCGAGCAGCGCGGGCTGCACCTCCTGCAACACGAACTGCGATCGCGTCGGGGTCGACGTTGCGGTGTCGTCCACGCAGCCTCCTTGTGCGTCTCGCCGGTCGACCCTCGGGCCCACGGGTCGGCTGCGCAGCGATTGTAAGCGTTGTCCGCCGCGACGTCACGGCCTGGTCCAAACCGTCGGCGCGGCGCGGTCTTGCTCCCGACCGGCTGGGCCAATGAATTGCCGACAGATGGCGAATGTGACTTGCCGCAACGGCTTCGGAAACCGAGTTGGGTTATCCGTCCGCGATCGCTGACACCGCTGTCATCCGGTTCGGCTAGATGTACGGCCCCGGGCCGCGCAGTGATTTCCACAATCCCGGCGACTTGGCGTGAAGCACGACTTCGGCATCGGCCGGACGAAGCTCCCAAACGCTCTGATGCACTTCCTCCTCGAGAGCGCCCGGCTGCCACACCATCATGCCCAGGAAAAAGCGCGCGTCGTTTGGCGTGGTGGCGATGATGCCATCGATGGCGTCGCTGTCCATTACCGCGAATAGGTCGGGCAGAAGCCGTACGGCGGCGCCCGCACTTGCGGGCGGCGTGCGCGTCAGCGCGAAGACTGCCGGAAGAAACGCCGGGCCACCCAGATAGACTGACTCTTTCACCTTGCCCGCCGCCCGGTCATCGGGCAACAGCTCCTGCAGCTTCACGCCGATCGGCTTGTTGATGATGAAGCCGATGTGACTGCCGTCGTCGAGCGGCGTAGCGAGGATGACGGCCTGTTGAAAAGACGTGGGGTCGAGTAGCGACGACGCCACGAGGATGACCGGCTCGGACAGGTCCGCGGCACGCGCCGTGCCGCTCACTACGGCAGCAATGGCTAACAGCGCGGCAAAGGACCGGAGGTTGGAAAGCAGGCGGTTCATCGAGATCTCCGTTCGTAAGTGCACTACCTCAGGCACCACGCAATCGCCATGTATCTGGTTCCGACTCCAGCGGTCAGCGAAACTGCAGCGATTCGTGGCGCTGCTTGCAGCGCGGGCAGACGAACTCGAGCATCTCGAAGCCGAGGGAGGATTTGCGAACGCGAAGCACTTTCACCGAGCACGAATCGACCAGCTCACCGTCGCATTCGAGCAACACGCTGTTGCAGTCGTCTCCAGAACTCGTATGCGACTGGTCGCGGGTATCGAGCTCGCGCCAGACACGCTCGAAGGTCGCACGGATATCGGTCTCCACGCTTGGCGTGTACTCGAAGTCAGGATCGAGGATGGATTTCATGTCCGAGCTCCTTGGAGTGCTTGCGGTCACGCCGCTTGCGACAGCGCGGTGATGTCCACATTGAGTCGCGGGTTCCTTGTGGGCATTCGCAACTTCGGCTTGCGCGAATCGACGTAAACGCCGCCGACGTCGAGCGTTTCGCGAACACCGACATCGTCGCTGTGACGGGCGATGAACTGCCTGCCCGCTGCAACGCCCTCGGTGTGCAACAGCTCGAGCCACGCGCGATCCCGCTCGCTCGCGCTGCCCTCGTCGAACAGTGCGAGCCGCGGCGGTCCGATGCGGTGTACCCGCAACTCGGCCAATCGCGTAGGCGCATGCGTTGGCGCCGCGAGGTTCCTCATCGCATGGATCGCCTGCATCTCGGCAACGAGGCTCGAATGAAAGACGATCTCGCCGACACGCCGGCGTATCGACCGTGCGTCCGTTGGAAGATCGTCGATCCGGTCCGGCAGGAGCTGCACGATGATGAGATCGTCGCCGAAGCCGCTATGAATCATCGGCCACAAGGTGGGATTGCCGCCGTAGCCGCCATCCCAATAATGCTCACCATCGATCTCCACCGCAGCGAAGAGCTCCGGAAGAGACGCCGACGCGAGCAGAGTATCGATCGACATATCGCGGTTCGAGATGACGCGCGGCAGTCCCGTCCTGACGTTGGTAACGGTGACGAACAGTGCGGGCGCCGATTTGCTGCGTATCGCGTCGATGTCGACGTGAGCGGCGATCGCTTCGCGCAGTGGATGCATGCCGGGTGTCGTCGCGCTGTACGGCGACATGAGGCTGCTCGCGAGCAGCCAGTCGTTCATCGAATTGCGCCAATGCCGCTCCAGCGGACCCAAGAAGCTGCGCACGACCTCGGGCGCATCGGGAGCGGCGATCGACAGCCAGAACGAGCGCAATGCCTTTCTCGCCTGCGCCGGTGATCCGTTGGCGAGCGCGCTCGCGACGACTGCCGCGTTGAGCGCGCCGGCGCTCGTACCGCTCAGCTGTGTGATGGTGATGCTACGGCTCGCGAGCAGCGCATCGAGCACGCCCCATGTGTAGGCGCCCCACGAGCCGCCGCCCTGCAGCGCAAGGCCGATCGGTTTGCGCGCCGAGGCGGGCCGAATGATTGGTCTGGCCGCGATTTTGATCAGGTTCGACATTCAGATGAGTCCAAGCGTTGACGCTCGATAGACCGCTTGGGCCCGGCTCTGGACCGTCAGCTTCCAGAAGATGCGTTTCGCATGCGACTTGACGGTCTCGGGAGCGATACTCAACTGGCGGGCGATCCGTTTGTTGGACAACCCATGGCCCATCAGCAGCACGATCGTTCGTTCGCGCGCCGACAGCCGCGCGCCCGGATGCTGCATCTCCTCCGATTCTGTCGCGTTGTTCGCTAGCGCGATCTCGGATTCGTACAATACGGCCGAAAGCGACGCTGGCGGTGACTTTGCGGAAAGCGCCAACCCGAGCGAACTGTCCATATCCACTGCTCCTTTGCACCATTAGGGCGCCGGTGCCCAACCCTCATTCGGCAGCTGCTTGCGCGAACTTCGGTGACCGGCTTGTGGCAATTGTCAGGGCTCGCGTCCGGTAAGTCCTTTTCGGTTTCTAATATTTCCTAATTCTTTCGCGATCGGCCGAAGACACCTCTTCGACGAGGGTCGTCCATACGGCAACTGAGAAGTGACTCGAACTACGCATCGCCCCCAACCGGCGGCTGTTCGATCGGTGTCTTAAGACGCAGGCTGGAATCCTGGCAACGAGCATCGGATGGAGGTTAGACATGGTCATGCTGAGATGGTGGTTCCTGGCGGTCGTTCAGATTTGCGGCCTGGCCGCATTGGTGGTCACCGGAATGGCGCACAAGCTTTGGACGGCAGACGTCACGAAGCTCTCCATCGTCTGCCTGGTTGCACTGATGCTCGCCACCGGCTTCATCGGCTGGATCACACGCCAGGCGGAAAAGGTACGCAACGAGGCGAGCCATGAGCTCCTTCCGCACGCCGATGCATGCTGGTTCGTGAGCGACCTTCTCATGGGGCTGGGCATGACCGGAACCGGGCTCGGATTTCTTGTCATGCTGAACGATGCTTTCTCAGGGAGCATGGCGGCACAGGAGGTGATGATCCGTACGGCGCCGGGCCTTGCGACGATCTGCGTGACGACCGCCGTCGGGCTAGTCTGCAGCATGCTCGTGAAAGCCCAGCTCGTGAACCTCGACTATCTACTGCCGCGATGAGACGCCGGCGACTCTACGGCTTCGCGCTGTCCTTCCAAGACATGCTGATGGCGATGATCGCCGTCTACGCGTTCCTGTTCGTCATTGCGTACGCCCTCATCAAGCCGGCGGACCAGAAGCCCGGCCTCGAAATGAAGGCGGAGTACCTGCTGACGCTCGAGTGGCCGGAAGGGAACCTGGACGACATCGATCTGCATCTTCTGCTGCCGAGTCAGAAGATTGTGAATTTCGACAACCGGGAAGTCGAATACGCCATCATCGACCACGACGACCTCGGAACGAATGGATTCTACAAGCGTGCCGACGGCGAAGTAGTGCGAATCCCCGAGCACAAGGAAGTCATCACGCTGCGCGCCCTGGTACCGGGTGACTACGTGGCCAACGTGCACGTTTATCGCGTGAACAACGATACGGCCGATCGGGCTTCGGATCCGAAGCTTCCATTCCCGGTGAAGGTGCGTCTGATTAGGCTCAATCCCCGGGTCGTGGAGCTGGCCGTTGCCGAGGTCATACTGTCGCGCGTTGGTGAACAGAAGACTGCGTTTCAGTTCACGATCGCAGAGACCGGCGACGTCACAGTCGATCGACAGGCCGACCTGCCGTTCATTCCGACCGCGCCCAAGCTCTCGGACAGCTGATGATCGCCGAAACGCACTGGCCCCTCGCGCTCGGCCTGATGTTGATCGCCGGCTTCGGAAGCTGGGTGTTCATCCACAGCAACCGCAGCTATCTCCTGCGCTGGGCAATTATCCCTGTCTCGGTGATCGTCGCCGTACTATCTGCACGCCTCTACGACGTTCGGCTGGGCTACACCGTTCCATTCGGGGATCATTCTCATCAAGTACTGGCTGGAAGTGAGCCCGGAGGAACAGACTAGCCGGCTCGAGGGCCGGATCGAAGACGGTCGAAAGATCTGGAAGCTCTCGCCCATGGACCTCAAGTCCTATAGCCGCTGGTACGACTATTCCAAAGCGCGCGATGAAATGTTCGCCGCGACCGATACCGAGTTCGCGCCGTGGTACCTCGTAAAGTCGGACGACAAGCGAAGGGCGCGGCTCAACATCATCACGCATCTGCTCGGAAAAATCCCGTACCGGGCTACGCCGCGGGAGAAAGTGAAGCTACCCAAGCGACAGAAGGCGCACGGGTATCGTGAGCCCGACTATACGGCCAAGTTCATCGAGGAGCGGTTCTGAAGGCGGCAATCCACGCGACTCGCACCTGACGCGCGTAGTTGCGACCGCGCGCTTATAGTCGGCCTCTTCGTTAAACGGTATTGGAATGCCGATCTTTTCGCGCAGGCGCGCCGCGGCGCCCCAGATGATGGTCACCCGCCCTCGACAGGCTTTGCCAGTGCGAGGTCGATCGCTTGGTCGAGCGTCAAGCAACGGCCTTCCTGCCAGGCGCTGTCGAAGGCAGCATCATCTCCCGACGCGATACGGGCCGCGGCTACGCACCGGTCATAGCCGGACCGCTCCCATAGCTGTAGAGGCGTGCCGATCTCCGCTCGCGATCGCTCTGTGGCACCCCAGATGTGGGCGGCCCTCAACGGGTCGCGCAGTGAAGCGACCACCGCGGCCAGTCCCTCCAGCGAGTAAGGAATCCCGAACCGATCCCCCAGTTCCCGACGGATCGCCAGGCTCTCCTCGAGCAGTGCCCTGGCGGCCGGATGGTCGCCCTGGTTGAGGACCACGTTCCCCAGGTTGCTCTGCGACGTGGCGGTGCCGAACCGATCCCCCAGCTCCCGATGGATCGCCAGGCTCTCCTCGAGCAGTGCCCTGGCGGCCGGATAGTCGCCCTGGTTGCGGGCCACGAGCCCCAGGTTGTTCAGCGACGCGGCGATGCCGAACCGATCCCCCAGCTCCCGACGGATCGCCAGGCTCTCCTCGTGCAACGCCCTGGCGGCCGGATAGTCGCCCTGGTTGAAGGCCACGTTCCCCAGGCTGTTCAGTGAGCTGGCGATGCCGAACCGATCCCCCAGTTCCCGACAGATCGCCAGGCTCTCCTCTTGCAACGCCCTGGCGGCCGGATAGTCGCCCTGATGGTAAGACAGCACGCTCGCCGCATTGAGCACACACGCGCGCTCCCGCGTTCGCTCCTCTGCTCCGGCCTTGCCTAGGACGCGCGTACACCACTGTCGCCCCTCAGTGAAATGTCCCCGCGTCCACCAGAACCGTCCCAACGCGCCGCAAAGGCGAAGACCTCCTGTCGATCCTGCCTCTTCGAGGCTCCACTCCAGACCAGCCCGCAGGTTCTCGTGCTCCTCTTCGAGACGCCGTAGCCACTCTGCCTGCTCCGCGCCCCTCAATTTCGGGCCCGCCTCCTCCGCCAGCGCCAAGTAGTAGTCCCGATGCCGTAGCCGTACCGCCGCGCTCCCACCGCTGTCCTCCAACCGGTCGCGGGCATACTGCCGCACGGTTTCCAGTAGTCGGTAGCGCGTCTGTGCGTCCTCTTGCTCCGGCACCACCAGGCTCTTGTCGGCGAGCGAAGTCAGCAGGTCGAGGACATCCCTGTGCTCAATGCCCTCGCCAGCGCACACCTCTTTCGCCGCTGCCAACGTCCACCCGCCCGCGAATACCGAGAGCCGTCGCAAGAACAACTTCTCCGGCTCGCGCAGCAGGTCGTAGCTCCAGTCGATCGTCGACCGTAACGTGCGATGCCGCGGCAGCGCTGTGCGCGAACCGTCAGTCAGCAAGGCGAAGCGCTGATCCAGCCGTTGGCTCAATTCCTCCACCGACATCGAACGTAGGCGGGGGGCCGCAAGCTCGATCGCCAAAGGTATGCCATCGAGGCGGTAGCAGATGGAAGCCAGCGACGCGGCATTCTCGGCCGTGACGCTGAAATCGGAACGCAGCAGTCGCGCGCGGTCGATGAACAGGCGCACGCCTTCATAGACAAGCAAGGCGTCCGGTGCCAAGTTGTCGTGCGGACCAGGCACCGTAAGCGACGGGACTCGGTAGGTCTGCTCCCCCGCCACGCCGAGGCGCTCGCGGCTGGTAACCAAGACGGCGACATCACGACAACGACGAAGAAGCTCATCGACCAGCCGCATACACGCATCGAGCAGGTGCTCGACGTTGTCGAGCACGAGCAGCAGCTTTTTCGAAGCCAGATAGTCGCCGAGCGTCTCGAGCACGGGCCGCGCCGGCTGCTCCTTGATTTCAAGCGCCTCCGCCGCGGCTTGCGCCACGAGACGCGGATCGGATAGCGCGGCGAGCTCGACCAACCATACACCGTCGGGAAACGCGTCGGTCAACCGGCTCGCCACTTCG
>Ga0210402_10004839_pt1 | contig 12183 bp, 11 predicted proteins | sample IncBWC7MmetaG_FD_161055 | JGI IMG/M metagenome (GOLD analysis project Ga0210402, IMG submission 161055) | Forest soil microbial communities from Barre Woods Harvard Forest LTER site, Petersham, Massachusetts, United States - Inc-BW-C-7-M | ecosystem: Environmental > Terrestrial > Soil >...
CGTGAACGTTTTGGGAAAATCGAGCGGCTTGCGCGTGATGATGTCGATCGAACCCGCCACGCCGCCTTCGACCAGCGAGGCACTGGAACTCTTTTCGACGACCACCCTGCTCACGATCTCCGATGGGAGCAGGGTGTAGCTGACACTGCGTCCCACCGTGCCGGTTTGGTCGAGCACGAACCAGTCGCCGGCGGCCACACTGTGCCCGTTGATCAGCGTCTGCGTGAGGCTGGGGTTCGTACCGCGCATGCTGACGCGATCGTTTTCATCGAAACCGCCTTCAGTGGCTCCCGAGGAACTGGTGGTGATGCCCGGCACGCGCGCCAGCGAATCGGCGACATTCTTATCGGGCATTTTGCCGATATCGTCCGCAGTGATCACATCCACGAGATCGGTGGCCCCGCGCTTGGCTTCGAGCGAGGCTTCGACCGACTTGCGATATCCGGTGACGACGATTTCCTCGAGCGCGGAATTGTCCGGCGCCGGGGCCGCGAGCACGAGCGACGGCGGCGCGAGCATCGCCAGGCCCAGTGCCGACTTGACCGCCAATGCGATCCGATTCATATAGAGATCCCCTGTCCGATTCATACAATGCCCCCTGTCCTGTCATCAATTCAGTTGAAAATCGTTGCGCCGGCGTGTGGTGGTCGTCGTTGCGCCGCTCGGCTCATCCCGTCGAGGCGGCGGTTTGCCTACACCAGTTAAGACCCAATATAATACCAATCTTCGGAATCTGCTAGTGCCGTGTAATAAACACATAATATTTTCCTAAATATTCAATAGAAATAAGGGGATATCGAATTATGGCAACGGTTGTTGTTCTAAAAGTGGTATTTGTTTGGTATTGTTTGAATGACTGAGGACATACCGGACGCGCGACCGCACCCCATGACATCACTCGCCAAACTAGTCGGTCCGCTCGACGGTCGCGGCAATCTGCCGCTGTATCAGGAACTGCAGAGGGCGCTGCGCAAGGCTATCGACAGCCGTATTCTCGGGCCGGACGACGCGCTGCCCTCGGAACGCGATCTCGCCGTTGACTTCGCCGTTTCGCGCATCACGGTGCGCAAAGCACTCGACGGACTGGTCTCCGATGGTCTCTTGGTGCGGCGACAGGGCGCGGGTAATTTCGTTTCTGCGCGCGTCGACAAGAACTTCGCGATGCTGACGTCATTCTCCGAGGACATGCGTGCTCGCGGCCGCACGCCGCACAGCGTATGGCTGAAGCGCGCGGCGGGCACGGTGACGCCGGAAGAGGCGCTCGCTCTGCGTTTGAGTCCCGGCACGCCGGTGTTCCGCTTCAATCGAATCCGGTATGCGGACGACGCGCCAATGGCGCTGGAATACGCGACCATTGTCGCAACCGCGCTGCCCTCGCTCGAGGCGGTCGATGCCTCGCTGTACGAAGCGTTGGAGCGAGCCGGGCAACGTCCGGTGCGTGCTTTGCAGCGCCTGCGGGCGGTGTTGCTTACCCAGGATCAGGCCGAACTCCTCAAGGCAAAGCCAGGCGATGCCGGCCTTCTCGTCGAGCGGCTGGGATCGTTGCCCGATGGCCGCGCGATCGAGTTTTCGCAGTCCTATTACCGCGGAGATACCTACGACTTCGTCGCCGAATTGAGCGCCTCCGCATGAGCACATCGCGCGCGGCCGTCGCTGAGGGCACCCATATGTTCCGGGAGGCGGCGAGCGCATCGGACGCGGTGCGCGCGCAACTGCAGGATGACGCGGCGGCAATCGCGGCGATCGGCAAAGAAGTCCGCCGCCTCGCACCGCGCACCGTGATCACTTGTGCGCGCGGCAGCTCGGATCATGCCGCTACCTACGCCAAGTATTTGATCGAAACTCGCACGGGAGTCATCACTGCATCCGCCGCGCCCTCGGTCAGCTCCCTATACGGCGTTTCTCAGGACCTTCGCGGCTGCCTATTCATTGCGCTCTCTCAGTCCGGACGCAGTCCCGACCTCATCGCCTCGGTTGCTGCAGCGAAAGCGGCGGGTGCCACGATTTTGGTCTTGTGCAATAGTCCCGGCGCACCGCTCATCGCCGCCGCGGATCTTGCAATCGAGCTCCGTGCCGGCGTCGAGACCAGCGTCGCCGCCACGAAATCCTATCTCGCGACGCTTGCCGCGCTGCTGCGAATGGTCGCCGCGTGGACGCAAGACCCGACGCTTGCGTCGGATGTCGACACATTGCCGCAGCTGATGGACCGCACTTGGGCGCTCGATTGGTCGGCGGCGCTGCCGCCGCTCGAATCGGCCTCCAATCTTTACGTCGTGGGCCGTGGGTTGGGACTCGGTGCGGCGCAAGAGACTGCGCTCAAATGCAAGGAAACCTGCGGTCTGCATGCCGAAGCGTTCAGCAGCGCGGAAGTGCGCCATGGTCCCTATGCTCTGCTCGGCGCGGGGTTTCCGGCGCTTCTGTTTGCCCAGCGCGACGCTACGCAAGAAGGGGTCGAGGCCTTGGGTCTGGAGCTCACGCTGCGCGGTGTGCCGGTCCTCATGGCCGGCGCGCGGGAAGCGGGCGCTCAAGCGCATGCGGCACGCCGCGCCGGCGCATTGATGCTGCCTACCATCCCGGCAAGCGCCGAAATCGGTCCGATATTGCTGGTGCAAAGCGCTTACCGACTGATCGCCACGCTCGCGATTCGGCGCGGGTTCGATCCGGATCACCCGGCGCATTTGCGCAAGGTCACGGAGACCGTGTAATGCGCACTGCACTCGTAAACGGCAGGATTATGGCGGGGTCCGGGCTGCTGAGCGGGCAGACGCTCCTGCTGTCCGGCGCACGCATCGAAGCGCTGGTGGATCCGAAGGATGAGCGCTGCGCCGGCGCCGTTACCGTGGACCTCGAGGGGCAGCTCCTGTTGCCTGGATTCATCGATGTGCAGGTCAACGGCGGAGGCGGCGTGCTGTTCAATGATGACCCGAGCCCGGACTCGATTCGCGCCATCGGCGCGGCGCACCGGCGTTTCGGCACCACCGGATTCTTGCCCACGCTGATCAGCGACGATCTCGACACGATCGGGCGCGCAATCGCCGCAGTCCAATCGGCGCTCGGTGCCGAAGTGCCCGGCGTCCTCGGTATTCACATCGAGGGACCGTTTCTCAACTGGGCGCGTCGCGGCGTGCACGACTCGAAGCACCTGCGGCCGCTCGACACCAGCTTGGTCGCGCTGCTGAGCGGGCTCAAGGCCGGGCGAACCGTCCTCACGCTGGCGCCCGAAATGACCACGCCGGAAGTGATCGCACAGCTCACTGCCGCCGGCATCCTGGTCTCCGCCGGGCACAGTGAAGCCAGCTTCGCCGAGACCACCGCGGCCATCGCCCAGGGACTGCGGGGCTTCACCCATTTATTCAACGCAATGGCGCGTCTCGAGCCGCGCGATCCCGGGATCGTCGGCGCGGCGCTATACGATCAAGACACGTGGTGCGGGATCATCGTCGACGGCCATCACGTCGACCCGGTCATGCTGAAGCTCGCGCTTCGCTGCAAGCGGCACAGTCGGTTCATGTTGGTCACGGATGCGATGCCGGCCGTCGGATCCCCCGAGCCCACTTTCGTGCTCCAGGGGCGAACGATTCGCGTCGTCGACGGCATTTGCCGCGACGAGAACGGGACGCTTGCCGGCACCGCGCTCGACATGGCGGGAGCCGTGCGCAACGCGGTCTCGCTGTTGGGCCTCGACATCGTCGAAGCGGCGCGCATGGCCAGCGAATATCCGGCTGAATTCCTCGGCCTTGGTCACGAACTCGGGCGCATCGCGCCGGGCTACCGGGCCAATCTGGTCTTGATGGATCACGAGTTCAACGTGCAGAAGACCTGGATCGAGGGCCTGGCCGACTGACAGGCCCGCTCACCGGGCCTGTCTGGGTATTTTGACCCTGGTCAGCGCATCGAACAGGCTGGCGCTGGGATGCTTGGCACAGTCGGCCAGCAGTGCGGTTTCGAAGGCGTGCAGAGAATCCGGGTCGAAGAGACGGCTTCCGGATCTTGCCGTCGAGAATCCGAACAGCCACATCATGATGGTCTTTGCGCTGTCGGCGTCCGAGCGGGCGAACTCCATGTGCCGCGACGCGAACGACGAGCATTCCACGCCGGCGAGATTCATCGGGTTTTTCGATTCGGGCTTGACGATGCTCAGCGCGTCCAACATGGTTTCCGCGGGATTGCTCTTGCACTCATTGTCGAGCGCGAACCCGAACGGCGCCAGCGCATCGGAGTACATGACGTGCGCACCGGACTTTGCGACGGAAAAACCGAACAGCCACATGACCGTATCGAGGCTGTCGGCGCTCGTGCTCGAGGCCGCGGCGGGCAGCACCTCGTTTTCGTATTTGGCGCAAGTCAGCGTCGCAAGATTCAGCTCGGCGGCGCGGCTCGCAGAGGGGATCACGGCCAGGCACACCACCAGGCACACGACGAGCGCAGCGAAGGGTTTCATGTTGGGTCGATTCTAGCTTACCGGAAACGCTGCGGTCGTGACCGGAGCGTCGGCCCAAGACCGAACCTATGAAGGACGTGCGCCGGGAGCCGAAATCGAATTATTGAAGCTTCGAGAGGCGAATCACATTGGCGTGAGTCTTCGCTTGCTCGTAGCTCGCGTCGGCTTTTTCCTTGCAGGCATTCTGTGCGAGTCCAGTCAGGGCAGCACACTTTTGAAGCGCGACGTCATGATCGCCGTCAGCCTTCGCAATAGCCACATCATATGAGGCTTTCGCGTCCGCAAGGTTCATGTCCCTGGACGTGTGGTCGGGTGCCTGGGCGACGCTGGCGACGTCCTGCGCGGCATTCTTTTGTGCATCCGTCACTTCGGCGGAGGCGTTCCGCTGAGCATTGGCGACGTCGCTTGCGACGGTGGCCGGGGACTTCGCCCTGTTGCATCCGCAAGCCAATGTCATCGCTAGTATTCCAATCATCGGCAGTAGCAGCTTTTGCATTTCAGCCTCCCGATTAGACCAATGCCTCAAGGATGCTACTTGCCGTTTCGAGAACGCGTAGGACAATCGCATCAAATCAAGTAGGTGATCGGTGCTGCTTCACCAATATGATGCGCTGCACGCTCTTGTCGCCGGCGATGTGATTTGCCGTTCCCCCTCGACAGGCTTAGATTTGCAGCATCGCAGCGGGGGAGAGCGCCATGAGAATCCTAGTTCGGATTGCTGTGTTGAGCCTCGCCCTCTACGCCATCGCGTGTTCGACGAGCCCTCCCGCCCCCCCGGCACCATCGCCAGCACAGTCCAAATCGATAGCCCAGTCCAAGCCTGCTCCCCGGCTGAATCAGGCGCCCATCGGCTTCGACAACGGCAGCAACGGAGTCGCAGACGATCCGACGCATCAGGCAGACCAGGCCAAGTTCGAACAATTCGAAGCCATCTCCGATGGCCTCGGTCCGCTCTACAACGCGCAGTCCTGTCGTGAGTGCCATCAAAATCCCGTCACCGGGGGCGCCAGTCAGGTGATGGAGTTGCGTGTCGGTCACCCGGGCCCGGACGGCAAGTTTCAGAACGCGGAGATTCCGATCAACCACGGATCCGAGATCATCAAGGGACGCTCGCTCGTGAATCAGCGCGCCATCTGTCCCAACGCCGCGTTTCCCACCGCGGAGATTCAGGAGCGCGTACCGGAGTCGGAGACCATCCGCACGTTTCGCACCTCACTGAGTATTCTTGGCGACGGATTTGTCGAGGCAGTAGAGGATTCGACGCTGATCGACATTGCCAAGACGCAGTGCAAGCAGGACGGCGGCAAGATTTGCGGCTTCGTTCTCTACGTTCCCGTACTCGAATCCCCCGGCGTGACACGGGTCGGCCGGTTCGGTTGGAAGAATCAGCATGCCAGCCTGCTTTCATTCTCCGGCGACGCGTATTTGAACGAAGTGGGGATCACGAACTCTCTATTTCCAGACGAAGTGACGAACCTGTGCAATACCGTCGCAGAGCCGAACGACAAACCGGGGACGGGCGGTCTTGCGGACATCGATCAATTCGCACGCTTCATCCGGGCTACCAAAGCTCCCGCGCGCGACGCTCAACATGCGGCGACTGCCGCGTCCAAGAGCGGCGAGGCACTGTTCGCCAAGATCGGCTGTGCCATTTGTCACGTCCCGGCGTTGACCACCGCCCCGGCGGGCACGCCCGTCAATGGCGGAAAATTCACAATCCCCGAGGCGCTCGGCAACAAGACATTTTATCCGTACGGCGACTTCCTTTTGCACGATATCGGCACCGGCGACGGCATCGTCATCGCCGTCGACGAGCACTACAGCAAGCGCATGCGCCAGACCCAGTGGAAGAACTTGTCGCTCGAGGCCCAGAGCTCATGCGCCAACAAGATGCGTACGGCTCCCCTGTGGGGCGTACGCCTGCAGCCCATGCTGATGCACGACGGCGCTTCATTGACGTTCCGCGATGCCATCCTGCGTCACCGCGGCGAAGCAAGCGCGGTGACGGCGCGCTTCGAGAAGCTGAGCGCCGCGGATCAGGACGCAGTTGTCGAATTCTTGAAATCTCTTTGACGAGCAGCCGCACCGAATACGCCAAGCGGATGCACCGCGTGCTCGAGCATATCGATCGCAACCTCGATCGCTCGCTCGAGCTGCCCGAATTGGCCGAAGTGGCGCATTTTTCAGCGTTCCACTTTCACCGCGTGTTCGCCGCATGGATGGGCGAAACCCTGGGCGAATACTCACGGCGGCGGCGCCTGGAAATGGCCGCGGTGCGTCTCGCAGCCCAACCCAGTGTCCCCGTACTCTCCATAGCGCTCTCAGTGGGATTCGGGTCCGGCGAAGCGTTCGCAAGGGCCTTCAAGACGCGATTCGGACACACGCCGACGGCGTGGCGAGAGCGCGAGGCTGCACGGCGCACTCGAGGCAGCAATCCCGATCAGTCGATGAGCAATATGAATCAGGCGCCGCGAGGGCGCGACATCCAAGATGAAGCCATGAACCATGAAGTCATGAACCATGAAGCCATGAACGTATCCGTCATCGAACGTCCGCCGGCCAAAGTAGCCTACCTGCGCCATGTCGGGCCGTACGGGGAAACAATTTCAAAATTCTGGCAAGACGTCGTCTACCCATGGATGGTCGCCAACGACTTGCTGGGTCAACCCCGTTATGGGCTGAGCCACGACGATCCCGGCGTCACGGCTCCCGGCCAATGTCGGTATGACGCGTGCGTCGAGATCTCGCACCCCTTGGCTGCGCCCGGAATGGCGCTGACGACGGCCATCCCCGGGGGGAAATACGCGGTTGCCAAATTTCGCGGCACCGCCGGCCAGATTGGGGACGCGTGGGATCAGCTGCTGCGCGAATGGCTCGCGGCCAGCGGCTTGCAGTTGGATGCACGCCCGTTTTTCGAGCACTACTCCAAGGAATCGGTCTTCGATCCCAAGACAGGCTGCTTTACCTGCGAACTTTGTATCCCGGTAGCACCGCTGTGAGCAGATCGCGCAGCAACGACTTGAGCGGTCGCGCAACTTGCGCGTCGAAGGTCGGGGCGCGCGCCTCCGTGAGGTATGCGCATTGCGCAATTTCCAACTGCACGGCTTCGATGCGGCGGGCGGCATCGCCATAGTGGCGAGTGATGTACCCGCCCTTGAATCGACCGTCGACCACGAACGAGAATCGTTTTTGCGCGCTCAACGAAGCGGCGATACGATCGGCGAGGGCGGGCGAGCAACTTCGGCCGCCGGCGGTGCCGACGTTGAGGTCGGGCAGACGCCCTTCGAACAGCGCCGGAACCCGAGAGCGAATTGAATGGGCGTCCCAGAGGATGCAAGTCCCGTGGACTTCAGCAAGCTCCCGTGTCAGCGCTGCGAGCTTCGCGTGGTAGGGATGCCAGTACGCTTGCAGGCGTTCGGTGATTTCGGCGGGGCTTGGATTCGCGCCGTCGCGGTACAGAGCTTCGCCGTCGAAGGTTTCGGTAGGGCAGACCGTGGTTTCGCGCTGACCAGGATAAAGCGGCGCGCCATCCGGCGGCCGGTTCAAGTCGACGACGTAGCGTGAATGAGTTGCACGGATGATGGACGCGCCCAGATCCCGATAAAAGTCATAGAGCTCCGGGACGAACCAGTCGGTGTCGGGCAGATCGAGCGCTTCGGGGCGCAGGCGCGCGGCCAGTTCGGGCGGCAGGTGGGTGCCGGAGTGCGGGAAGCTGATCAGGAGCGGACCGTTTCCTGCCAGATGTTCGAACATCAGTTGCCGGCCCTCGACGGCAAGATGCGTTTCACGAGCGGCGAGAAACGTCCCGTTTGCACCCAATGCCGTGCAGCCTGGATATCCGACGCGAAGTAGCGGTCGGCCGCATAAAAGGGCACCTCGCCTCGGACGCCGGCGTGAACCTCCTCGAGCTTCGCCGAGGAGCGCGCGGGGCGATGGAAATCGATGCCCTGTGCCGCAGCCAGCAGTTCAATGCCGACCACCGCGGCCGCATTGTCGACCATGCGGCCTATGCGGCGTGCGGCGTGCGTCGCCATGCTGACGTGGTCTTCTTGGTTCGCGGATGTCGGAATCGAATCGATGCTGCAGGGCGTGGCGATGGTCTTGTTTTCGGACACGAGCGCCGCCGCGGTGACTTGCGCGATCATGAAACCGGAATTCACGCCGCTGTTCTCCACCAGAAAGGCGGGTAGACCGCTCATCTTGGGATCGACCAGCACGGCCGTGCGCCGCTCCGATAGGTTGCCGATCTCTGCAAGCGCGAGTGCCAGCGTATCGGCCGCGAACGCCACGGGTTCGGCATGGAAGTTTCCGCCGGAGAGCACGTCGCCCGCCTCGACGAACAACAGCGGATTGTCGGTAACCGCGTTGGCTTCCAATTCCAGAGTTCTCCCGACATTGCGAATCAGGTCCAAACAAGCTCCCATCACCTGGGGCTGACAGCGGAAGGAATACGGGTCCTGCACCCGCGTGCAGTCGAGGTGCGAGGCGCGAATGGCGCTGCCGGCGATGAGGTCCCGGTACTCGCGCGCCACCGCGATTTGCCCGGGTTGCCCGCGCAATACCTGGATGCGCTCGTCGAACGGCGAATCGCTGCCCTTGAGGGCGTCCACCGACATGGCGCCCGCGACCACGGCCGCGCCGAACACGTCTTCCGCGCCGAAAAGCCCCGCCAGTGCCAGCGCCGTGGAGACTTGCGTGCCGTTGATCAATGCCAAGCCTTCCTTGGCGCGCAGCTTCAGGGGCTCGAGTCCGGCCAGCCTCAAGCCGTCGGCTGCGGGCTTGACCGTGCCGCGCACGCGCACCTGGCCGATACCGAGCAATACCGTGCTCAAATGTGCCAGGGGTGCCAGATCCCCGGATGCACCCACGGAGCCCTGCGCGGGAATCACCGGATAGACCTCATGCTCCAGCAGTGCGAGCAAGGCATCGACCACCGCCATGCTGATGCCGGAGTGGCCGCGCGCCAGAGCGTTGATCTTGAGCGCCAGGATCAGGCGCACGATGGAGTCGGGCAGCGCGTCGCCGACGCCGGCCGCGTGCGAGAGCAGCAAATTGCGTTGCAACAGCTCGAGCTGCTCGGAAGGAATGCGGGTTTGGGCCAGCAGCCCAAATCCGGTATTGATGCCGTAAGCGGCGTCGCCGCCGGCGATGATCTTGTCCACCAAGGCGGCGGCGGCCGCAATCCGGCCGCGGTCGTGCGCGGCGAGTCGCAGGGCAACCGGCTGCTCATGGATGCGACGCAGCGCCGGGAGGTCAAGCTCGCCGGCGCGCACCTGCGAGACGTTAGCCACTAGCCGATCATCGGCAAGTTCAAACCCTGCTCGCGCGCGCAGGCGATCGCATCTTCGTAGCCCGCATCGGCATGGCGCATGACCCCCGTGCCGGGATCATTCCAGAGTACGCGACGAATGCGCCTACCCGCGGCCGCGCTGCCGTCGCAGACGATGACTACGCCGGCATGCTGGGAGTAACCCATTCCGACGCCGCCGCCGTGATGAATCGAGACCCAGGTCGCGCCGCCGGCGGTGTTCAAGAGTGCATTGAGCAACGGCCAGTCCGATACCGCATCGGAGCCGTCCTTCATTGCCTCGGTCTCGCGGTTGGGACTCGCCACGGAACCGGAGTCCAGGTGGTCGCGGCCGATGACGATGGGCGCGGAGAGTTCGCCGCTCTTGACCATCTCGTTGAAGGCCAACCCCAGGCGATGACGCTGACCCAAACCGACCCAGCAGATGCGCGCCGGCAATCCCTGGAAGTGAATCTGCGAACGCGCCATGTCGAGCCAATGATGCAGATGCGGATCATCCGGAATCAGTTCTTTGACTTTCGCATCCGTCTTGTAAATGTCCTCGGGATCGCCCGAGAGCGCAACCCAGCGGAACGGTCCGATCCCGCGGCAGAACAGCGGGCGGATATATGCCGGCACGAAACCCGGGAAATCGAACGCCTGGGCGACTCCCGCATCCAAGGCGACCTGCCTGATGTTGTTGCCGTAATCGAAGACCGGCAGCCCCATGTGCTTGAAGCGCAGCAAATATTCGACATGCTTGGCCATCGAGCGCGTCGCGGCCGCCGCGGTGCCGGCAGGATCGCTCGCCCGCCGCTCGTCCCATTGCTCGACCGTCCATCCCTGCGGGAGGTAACCGTTGACCGGATCGTGCGCAGAGGTTTGATCGGTTAGCGCATCCGGCCGGATGCCGCGGTCGAGCAAGGTCTGCAGTACATCCACGATATTGCCGAGGAGCGCGACCGAAACCGGCTTGCCTTTTCTTCCGGCGGTCTCGAACAGGGCAAACGCCTCGTCGATGGAATTCGCCTGCGCATCCACGTAGCCGGTTTCCAGGCGCTTGTCGATACGGCTTTGGCGGCATTCGACCGCCAGCATGTTGAAACCCGCCATGGTGGCCGCCAGCGGCTGTGCGCCGCCCATGCCGCCGAGACCGGCCGTCAGAATCCACTTGCCGGCAACCTTGTCGTTGAAGTGGCGGCGGCCCATTTCGGCGAAGGTTTCATACGTGCCTTGCACGATGCCTTGGCTGCCGATGTAGACCCACGAGCCGGCGGTCATTTGCCCGTACATGGCGAGACCTTTGCGGTCGAGTTCGTTGAAGTGTTCCCAGGTCGCCCAGTGCGGCACGAGATTGGAATTGGCAATCAGCACCCGCGGCGCGTCGGGGTGCGTCGGGAACACGCCCACCGGCTTGCCGGACTGCACCAGCAAGGTCTCTTCTTCGGTCAGCGTTTTCAGTGTTTCGACAATGCGGTCGTAGCAATTCCAATCGCGCGCGGCGCGCCCTATGCCGCCGTACACCACGAGTTCGGCGGGATTTTCCGCGACTTCGGGGTCCAGATTGTTCATCAGCATGCGAAGCGGCGCTTCGGTCATCCAGGTGCGAGCGCTCAAGACGTTGCCGCGGGCCGCGCGGATGATTCGGGGTTTCAAGGGGGCGAGCATGGTTGAATCCTCAAGGGCGAAAACGGCCCGATAGTTCATATCGGGAACCGGGGTAGTAGAGACGGGCCACCGAAGCGATTTGTCCGGCAGTCCATGTGCGTCGAATCATCAATAGGCACGGTTCATCGCGCTTCATGGCCAAGAGCTTGCGGGTGCGCTCGTCGGGCATCACCGCCCGCAGCAGGTGTTCGGCTTCCTGCAGAGGGGCGACCTTGACCAAGTAGTCGGTGGGAGTGGTCTGGTTGAAATCCACTTTCAGATAGTCGGGCGCGAGCTTGGGCAGAACGTAGCGGTCTTCGAGCTGGATGGGACGCTCATTCTCGAAGTGCACGATGACCGAACAATACAATTCGCTGCGCGGCGCAATGCCGAAATCCTCCGCGAGCTCCGCCACGGCGCGGACGCGCTCGAGGGATACGATCTCGGCGCGGTGCACATGGCCTCTGCGGCGGATCTCTTCGGCAATGCTGCGAATTTCGAGAGGGGGCGCGTGCGCATGTTGATCGGCGACGAAGCTGCCGACCCCTGCGATGCGCACCAGAACGCCTTCGTCGCGCAATTCGCGCAGCGCGCGATTGGCCGTCATGCGCGAGACGCCGAAGGATTTGACGATGTCGTTCTCGGAAGGCACACGCGTTGAAGTGCCCCATTTGCCGGAGCCGATATTATCGAGGATATGCCGCTTCACTTGTAAATACAGCGGCTGCAGCGACGCGTTGGTTCTCGCCATGCCTCCAAGATTAAGCTGTATAGACAGGTACAGTCAACTTCTTTCACTCGGTTTGCG